>Ga0134126_10010183_pt1 | contig 11855 bp, 10 predicted proteins | sample KB31752_FD_96881 | JGI IMG/M metagenome (GOLD analysis project Ga0134126, IMG submission 96881) | Terrestrial soil microbial communities with excess Nitrogen fertilizer from Kellogg Biological Station, Michigan, USA - KB3-175-2 | ecosystem: Environmental > Terrestrial > Soil > Unclassified ...
CGTCGTTCGCAACGACGAGGCCGTCGGTTCGATCCCAACTAGCTCCACCAATTACTCGATTCTTCCGAAGCCGCCTACTGAAGTGAGGACAATTAGGAGAAAAGGTAGGAAAGCCAGGGTTTACATGGAGGCAGTTCCGCGCGCCAAGACTTCCTTCCTGTTCGGCTAAGGCTGAACTGGGCTGGCAGGAGTAGGCTGATTTGGCTGACTTTGAAGGAGCCAGATTAAGAGGCCGGCGCCCACCACTCCTCCGGCTATTTCGGCGTCCTTAGCGCTTAGAATTGGCCCGAGCGCACCTGGTGGAACGGCTCCTTTTTCACAATGCGCCGAATCATCGCGTTTCCGTTCCTGGCCTTCCTCCAATGTCGTAGTTCCCGCGCAGTCCTTTATGAGAAGGTTGCCTTTTTGGGCAACAATTTGAAGCTTGCCGTTCTGGCTTTTGATTTCGAATTGCGTGGGAGTCGGATTCGCGGGCAGGACGAGGACGTCTCCCGCATGCACGGCCACAGGGCTCTGTGTATCCATAACAAGCAGCCCTCCATGGTCGAGACGCACAGAATCAGAGTTCATCAAAATCAGTGTGCCCTGATCAAGTCCTACTGTGGCACCAAGAAAAGCAATGCGCGCATGGCCGCTATCCGTTTGCACAATATCATTTGGGAATATGGCAGAGGATCCCATGGAGAGTTTTTGGCCATTTACGATAGCGGAATCGCTATAAAGCATCATTCCTTTGGGAGTGCCGGCAAGGAGGGGAACGGCCGCCATAACCAAACACATCAGAAGAATCGGTCTTGGCAGACCTTTCATAGGGAAGCCTCCAAACATACTTTTTCAGGGGAACGGGTCACTGTCAAAGTGTTTGACGGTAGTGCCGTTATTCTTTTGGTTCTTGCATGAATCGTTCGCCGATGATCTGGTCTGGAGGCCGCTTTCCACCTCAAGCACAAAGGCTGTTCCAATTAACGGACAATTCCCGTCTGATCCGCGAGAAATCTTTTTTAACGGTATTCTTCATGCTGTATCAGGCAGAAGTCATTTGTAACAAAACATATGACTTTTGGAGGAGGTAGGCTCTTTACGCCAGTTTGCCGTTAGCGCCGATGAGAGACGGGACCCATTGGATTTTGTTCGCAGCGTCGGTCGTAGTTTTTGGCGTTTGCGCCGTTGCATCCTATCGCCAAACTCAGCGACCGATTGTTGGTCTGGCTAATACCTCGCAAAGTCAAACAGTAGTTTCTGCCATTGATGACCTGAGAACCACCCTTCGCGAAACTTTAATGTCGGCCGACAACTATCTAGTAAGTGGCGACGGCGTCTACTTGGGGACTCTTCAGCGTGCCAGGGCATCGGTACCGTCAAAGATCTCTGCGTTGCGCAGCCTCATGGCTGAGAACCAGAACGCGCAAGCAGATCTGACAGCGATTGCCGGGCTTTTGGACGAACCAATTGCCACAGCAGTAGCTCAAGCCAACTCCGGCCCAGATGGGATACCGAAGACTCCCGCGCAAAAAATCGCGGCTTTGCAGAATAACCGCAAGGTTAGGGACAAACTCGCACGGAAACTGGACGACATCACATCCCTGGAAATGGGAACGCTCTTTTCCCGCGAGGAGAGACTAATCAATGCCCGCGCGACCTCCAAAATTTTCATCGCATCCACCGGGCTGTTGGGGATATTGCTGTTAAGCGCCGCGTTTCTTGGATTGCAGCGCCAGCTCAAAAAGCGGCGCATGGCCGAAGTTCAACTGCGAAAGATCAGTGATGAGTCGGAATCGCATGTCGCCCAACGGGTATCGCAGTTTCAGGAAATCAATCGCAATTTAATCATGGAGGCGGTCAGGCGCGAACAGGCGGAAGAGGACGTGCAACAACAGCGCGAATTTCTTCGTCTGGTGATTGATACAGATCCGAATCTTATTTTCGTGAAGGGCTGGGACGGAACATTTATGCTGGCCAACCGGGCCACAGCCGAGATCTATGGAACGACGGTTGAGGATTTGGTGGGAAAAAGTGATGCCGATTTCAATAAAGATCAGGAAGAAGTCGAACATTTCAGACAAGACGATCAGGCAGTGATTGCGTCGAGGAAAGCCAAACTCATAGTTCAGGAATCAGTAACCGACGCGAGAACAGGAGAAAAGCGTTGGTTTCAAACCTATAAGGTTCCGCTGGTCACCTCCGGCAATAGCGTGAGTAATCTGCTCGGCGTCTCGACCGACATCACCTCGCGAAAATTAGCAGAAGAGGAACTCACACAGACACAAGAGCAGCTTGTGCAATCACAAAAAATGGACGCCATCGGCCGGTTGGCCGGGGGACTGGCCCACGACTTCAATAATATTCTCGGCGTAATCCTTGGATACGGAGAACAGGCGCTGCAAACTCTGGGGCAGGAGGCTATCGAACGACGGTATGTGCACCGCATGGTTGACGCGGGAAACCGTGCCGCCCGCTTGATGCAGCAACTCCTGGCCTTCAGCCGAAAACAAGTATTGCAACCGCGCGTGATCAATTTGAATGATGTGATAAAGGACATAGAGCAGTTGTTGGAAAGGTTGACGGGTGAGGACATCGAAATCAGGATCAAGCTGGATCCAGAGCTTGGCGCTGTGAAAGCTGATCCCGCGCAAATGGAGCGCGTGATTATGAATCTTGCCGTAAATGCGCGCGAAGCCATGCCAAAGGGCGGCAAACTCACCATTGAAACCGCGAATACAGTTCTCGATGCCTCCTATACGAATCGGCATGCCCCGGTGATTCCTGGAAAATATGCCATGCTGGCGGTGAGTGATACGGGTATTGGTATGGATACGGAAACCCAATCCAAAATTTTTGACCCATTTTTCACTACAAAGGGACCTGAAAAAGGCACCGGGCTGGGTCTCTCCACGGTCTACGGCGTCGTTAAACAAAGCGGAGGATACATTTGGGTATACAGCGAAGCCGGAAACGGGGCCGCTTTCAAAATATATCTTCCTATTGTGGATGCGGCCACGGACGTGATCGTTGAGCCACTGGTTTCAAGCCAAAGCCCTTCCGGTACTGAAACGATCCTCGTGGTCGAAGATGACAAGATACTCCGGGAATTTATTTGCGAAGTACTCGCCGCAAATGGTTATTCAATTCTCTCCGCGAGCAATGGCGCCCAGGCCCTGCAGATATTGGAGCAACACGATGGGCCCATTCACATGCTGCTTACTGATGTAGTGATGCCCGGAATGAGCGGCCGCACATTGACGTCTCAATCAGTCGTTGCGCAACGCGGTCTGAAAGTCCTTTATATGTCAGGCTACACGGAGAATGCGGTTGTGCATCATGGTGTGCTCGATCCTGGAGTGCATCTCCTGCAGAAGCCCTTCAGCATAGGTGCGCTTGCTCGAAAGGTTCGGGAATTGTTCGAGAACCAGACGCACGAGGCGGATGAGTGATTGTTTGCTACATTTCGCAAACGACCTCGTGTATTTATTCGCGCGACTACGCCGCAAATTAAAATCGATACATCATTGTGAATCGGCTCTCTGTTCCAAAAACGCTGCTGGCGCCAGCCGTGGGGTAGAAACGATATGCCCCGATCGTTTCGCGATAAATCCAGTGCGCATGAGAGCGCGGCGAGGGCACGTAAACATTAAACTCGGGCCCCTGTACGCTGTTGAAGTGATCTGTGCCGATGAGTACGTATTCAGCTTGCCCTCGAATGGAAAAGCGTTCAGAAAAATGATCGAAGCCTCCTCCTACGCGAGGATGCCATGTGTTTTTGCTGTAGGGTGAGGTCCAAAGAGCGCTATAACTTATGCCTCCGCCGAAGAACAAGTTCTTGGTTGGACGAAAGAATGCCACGCTGCGCATCCGGGCGGTCCAGCCTGTTCCTGAATCCAACTTTTGGGAATCATCGGCAAAACTTTCAAACGTGGCTAAAAAATGACTCGTTTCCGTTTGAAATCCACCGCCACCCAGGGCCGCGGTGGGGTGATAACCCATGTTGCGCGTGAGATTCAGCCCCCCCATGAGATAAGGACTAAAAATCTGTGCGTGGGCAGAGGGCAACAAAAGCACTAGAGCAGTCGTGATGCAGAGCAAAGTTTTCCGCACGGTAGAGATCTCCCGCGCCTTCCATCGGCATTCCACAAGTGCTTCTTTAGGATTATTAAAGCCAGGAAGAAAACCTAAGTACTACAGATTTGCCGGAACCGGTGGCTTATGAAAATAATTTTGTTGCGGATATTCATCGAGCCTCGGTTTCAAGCGACAATGCATCTCTTTTAATCGGAAATGAGGGCCCGAGTACTTCGAAAATAAGTGAACGCCAACATCATCAATACTATTTCGTCGAGTACTGCACGCCATATTCCCACGTGCCGTTTGTGGCAGGGCGCTTCCATGCAATTCGACCCGCGACGAATATGTTTGCGCTGCCAGGAATATAGGGAACTGCCACGCGGACCCATGTGTCTTCGATATATTCGTGGCCGCTGCGGAATGCCAGGCCACCGCGTGAAACATCGAGAGCCTGAGTAACATCGGTTTGCCCTCCGGGAAGGCAGATGCAGGCAGCGGTTTTCATTTTCACGCGGAATTGCTTTCGCCGCTCGGCTCCAGACGCTTCGGGCTTGTCAATCTCCCCAGCGGAAAAAGGCTGCTCCAATTCATTCCATAGCGTTGCCGTGGCGCAAACTCCACAAGTCCTATACAGGCGGTGGTTGATTTCCAGTACGCTGCGTTGGATTTCATCCAACACAACGCTTTCCCGCGCATGACAATTCTCGCAACTCATGAGGGATGCTCCTACCGCGTGAGGAAGCGCATCCGGCGGAAACATAATATTCCAGAACTGCTGATTGACTGCTTCCGGCAGGGCGACCGCATAGAGGTATCCAATGTCTCGCACGCCGGTGTCACGAATGCCAATTTGTCCAACGGTGCGGGCAACGGCCTGACTTCCATTGCGCTTCAGCAAGAGTTGCTGATCCGGCCCCAGTTGCCGATTGATGACAATATTCGCTCCGTTGCAACTGACTTGCTCCGTATGGGCAATGTCGGCAAACTCACGCCCATGAAGGTCCGTCCCCGCAGTTTCGACGGACAGCGCAATTGGTACGCGGAAGCCCCGGGATCTCTGCACGAGCGAGATCTCGGCAGACTCCACATCCAACGAATTCAAGTTTGTATTTACAATGCCGACGAGTTGTGACGGAGCAGGTACCGCATTCATAAGTGCCATCGCATGTATCCCGTTGTTAAAGTTGGGGTGTTTATCAATCGGCCATGTGCGTGCCTGGATGTGCCGCTAACGCCTGATCGTCATAACCTTAGTAACTGATGCAAATGGCGCGCGTGCAATCGTCACTTTGACTGATGGATTTCTGAAGGACGATTTATCAAAAAATGATGAAGTGTTTCTTGGAAATTGCCGATAATTGGGTTGGAATGCTGCAAATAGTATTCAGAGGTCATTATTGACGAGGATCTCGGATGACGGATTTCGCTACTGGACGATTGGAGGGGCCGAAGTCGGTTAATGACTCGTTGCCCCAGAATCGTCCGCAAAGGGATCCGAAGCACTCACGAAAACGAGCACAAAATCCTGCCGCTCCTGCTACACCTGATTCAACCTTAGACGCGGACCTGGAAGAAGCCCCTCACGAGTTAGACGAACTTGCCTGATCGATGCGACTTCTGAAATGTTGACTTGCGGAAATCGTGAACCCGAATTTAGCTCTACAGTAAGGCAAATGCTCCCCGATCGCGATTAGGCCCCAGAATTTACCTGCTTGGCCCAGTTCATAGCGCGCCAATGCGATTCCGCGATAAAGCTTTCCGGAAGGTTCAGTTCCGAGGAGAGCTGTTTCACTCGCGCCCATTCGCCCAATTCCTGTGCCAGCATCAGTTGATAAACCGGACGGAGATAACTGTTTTCGCCCAGCAGAACCGCCTTTGTATCTTTATCGACCGGAATATTTTCCAGGACCAGACCCATGGGCAATTCGAGGATCGCATCCATTAGAGAAAGCAGCCCGATCAAAAAAAGATCGGATTCTCCGTGTTTGATTCTTGGAGCAAGGAGTTCGCAAAATCGTGCCCGGACCAGCGCTGACAGTACCAGTTCATTGGGACGGTTCTGGGCAGCACTGAGCGTTGCCACCAGACGGATCCAGCGTCGGACCTCGCGTTCGCCGAGAATCGAGAGAGCGTGCCGTACGGATTGAATTTCCGTTGAAAAACTAAAGGCTGCGGAATTCAAATAGCGAAGCAGCCGGTAGCATAGGGCTGCTTCGCTCTTGATAATATTTTCAACCTCGTGAGGATCCAGTTCTTCTTTGGCTACAATCTGAAGCAATCGCAAATAGTTAAGCTGGTTGGATGGAATCTCGCGGGCCTGGAGCAGTTCCGGCCGCCGGAAGAAATAGCCCTGGAAATAAATATATCCAGCCTTTTGAGCGGCGGCGAATTCGGCTTGAGTTTCGACCTTTTCTGCCAGCATTCTGCTGCGCGGTGCGTAACGCTTCACCATGTCAGCGGCTTCTTCCATAGGGGTGCGTCGGACGTCTACCTTGATGATGTCCGCCAGATCGGTCAGCGATTCGCGCGGATCGTCGGCGGCAAAATCGTCCAATGCAATGAGATATCCGGCTGCTTTTAAACGATGGCACGCAGCTATGACTAAATCGTCAGCTGGCACGGATTCCAGAACTTCAATCACCGCTTTTTCCGAGGGAAGCAGCGTAATGTACTCTTTTAGCAGCATTTCCCGCGTGCAGTTAATGAAGGCGCGCCGGCCATCGCACAACACGTCGAGGCCCATCAACATGGATGTATCAAGCGTGCTTCGCGACGCGGCTTCGGCGTCGGGATTGCGGAAGTAATCTTCAATCCCATCACGAAACAATAGCTCATAGCCAAATACTTTTTCGTCAGGGGTAAGAATCGGTTGGCGCGCGACGTATCGCATGAGCCGATTCTCCTTATTTTCAAGCACGGGTTTTGCGCTGGATAACGCCACAATGTTTCCTTATCGGCAAATCTTAAGAAAAACTACAATAAATATGAATTTGTGAATCTGCTTCTCGCTAAGGCTCCGCAGGCAGAGAATCCTGCATCATGGCATGGGCAACCGTCTCAGGCTCAATTACATAAGTGCCGCCAGCAATTGCCTGGCGAAGCGCTTCGACTTTGTCCTGGCGGATTGCAGGATTGGCCAACGCCTGTGTCGCTAGAGATTGAATATGAGTATTGTCGTGAGAAAAATCGATTACATCTTGGCCTTGAACATCTTCGGTAGTAGCCGACCGGGCCGCGTGCTGGGCTTGGGTCAGAGTCGTCCGATCAAGATTCGAAGTGTTCAGATTCAAACTGTTTAGATCAACCTTCATGTGCCTGCCTCGTGCGGTCCGCTTTTACTCGCCTGCGGTCCGAATTTGTGCTTCGCAAACTGACAGATTGACAGCTTTATACATTTACGCGTTTTGCAGCCGGTTGCGTTTGGTCGGGAAGCTCTGTAATACGAAGTCCATAGTTTCCATCTACGATGACCACTTCGCCGCGAGCGATCAATTTGTCGCCGAGCAAAAGATCTGCGGGTTCCTGGACTTGCCGATCGAGTTCAACCACCGAGCCCGAGTTGAGGTCCAAAATCTCTCTTAACGTCAACGTGCGGGTGCCAAACCTCAGAGTGAGGCTTAGATCCACGCCCATCAGGAGGTCTAAATTTTCGGGAATGGTGGCTGCTTTGGTATTCGCGTCAGCTGGCTGATCTATCGCTGCTTCAGCGCTGGGAGATGCGTTCTTTGCAAGCTCATCGCTGATTTGGAGATATAGCGTAAGAGCGCGAGAGCCTGAATCCGATGCGCCCAGAGCAATCCCTGCCCCTTGCCAATTCGGTGGATCGACCAGGTTTGCCTGCAAGACGACCTTCCCAAATTCTGGTTCCAAAATAACGCTCGCCGCCGCACTGACTTCCTGCCAAAAGATTTCTATCGTCTTCTTCTGTTCGTCGCTCAGTGCTGAAGAGGCATCCTGTTCTTCATTAAAATTGCGAGCCAGCTTGATAGCATCAAGATGCGAAATTCTGATCGCTGCGGGGCCCTGTAAACCGCCAGAGGCGGCAATTCCGACGAATACCTGGGTCGTATCTGCGCTGGACAAATTCTCCTGCGCCGTAATGGCCACATTCCAAGAAGACCCAAACTTCCGTGAAAATGTATCGGCCACCGCCTTACGGATTGCTTCTGCAAGAGGGTGAGGCGCCAAAGCCGGAGCAGCCGCGGTAGCTGTTGTCATTTTCTTTCCTCTTTCATGGTTATGAAATTTCCAATCTGCGCTGCTCGTTGCTTCGCATGGCGAACCGGGTTTGCTTCAAATGCGGTGCGGCCGGCCACCGATAGTGTCGCAGACATCCTGACAGGAACTCCGAAGTTGCAGATTTGCCCCGCAACCATATTCAACACTTCTTCGACAGGTAATTTAATGGCTGGCAGGGTGAGGGCGACAGGGAATCGGCAACTGAGCATTTTTTCGGCCAGCCTGGTGTCGGAATGAGAGTTGACCTTGGCCCTGACGTAAGAGAGATCATTAGCGAGTTTGCGCAGAATTGCATTGGAAATTGAGACGGGAAAAATCATCCTGAGCAATCCCTTGGCCTCGGCCAGCTTGACCTCAAAAGTGAGGCAAAGCACCTTTTCTGGAGGTGCAAGGAATCGTTTGATTTGCGAGGAAGGCTGCCGCCCTTCATATCCGATTTCCACTCCGAGCGGCGTCCATGCCGTAAATAACTGGTGGCACATGATTCTTGCCACGCCGTCCATTATCTGTTCTTCGATTTCGCTTACCTCGCGCGTGAGCGGCTCACAGTGTCCGGTCCCCCCTAGCAATACGTCCACGATGGGGAAGACCACAGCGTGATCAAGTTGCATAGCAGCGACGGCGCTCATTTGGCGGACATGAAACGAAGTCATGTATGTGACTTCCGGAATGTGTTCGAGAAACTCGCTGTAGGTAAACTGCTCCACGGAAATTAGGAGGGCCTCGAATGCAGTACGAAGATAGGCTCCCAGCGATTGTGACAAATTGCGAGCGAATCCTTCGTGCAACACCGTAATTGCTCGAATCTGTTCGCCGGTGAGTTGTCCCGATTGACGGAAGCTGCAGGGCTTTATGGATCGTTCCTGGGACGCATCACGGTCTTTCTGATGGCTGCGTGCAGCCTGTACCATCATGTCAATTTCTTCTTGGCTGAGAACTCGCTCCATACCTGCACGCGCTCCATTAATTCACAATTAGAACTAGGCAACATCTGCCTAGTCACATTGCACGGTCGATGCCAAAGCCGCAGATAGTTTGAAGTTGTGACGAAAGTCAAATAGCTAGGCTAGTTCCGTCCGGCTCAATCGAATCGGCTCCGGACGGATAGAAGAAAGATAAGTTTGCAAGGACTGCCGCTCAATCTCAGACGGGAAAAGGAAGACGAATCCGTATTGCTTCTCATCCCTGCTATTTACTTTTGCCGGAATTCGAATGGATTGCGAACTATTCGGCGCTGTCATTACAACAGTCACCACGCTTCCGACAACTAATTCCTCAATGGCCGCGATTGCGATGCCATCCTCACTAATATTTATGCAACGCGCATCAATCACTCTGGGAGGCTGGGCATCAATCTGTAATAACACGCTGAAGTTGAGGTCGAAGCGCGGCTTGCGATATCCAAAGGGATAAATATCGTTCTGGTTTTTAGATCCCACCTGGGTTCTCCTCATCAGAATACAAACAACTTTATTCTGCAGCTTAGATTAAAGAAGCATGAGAGTGATATCGCACCAGACTGCCTGATGACCACCCCCTTATCGGCACTCCCAGCTCGCAAAATCATCCTTTATTGGTGGATTACTGCAGATGGCCTCTATTCTGGCTACTTCTTGATTACCTTCGACCCTGTACGTACAGAGTTCCGCGTTTTTGGAACGCTCGTTGCATTCCAGCTAGGCAGATGTTGCCTAGTTCTCATAGGACTCCAATGAGCGCGATTGCAGAAGCAACAAAATTCGCCGAAGTTCCTCTGACCGATGCGTTTACCGCCTTTATTACGGCGGCGGGGCGGTTAGAGCACTCACATCGGGAGTTGCACGAGGAGGTCAGGCAGCTTCGTACTCAGTTGGAAGATCGCAATCGGGCCCTCGCCGTCAGTATTCTTGAGGCGGACCAGATGCGAGTGGCGTTGCGCGCAATTCTGGATGCCCTGCCGTGCGGAGTCGCCGTATTCGAGAGGTCGGGGCAGCCGGTTCTATTGAATCCAGAAGCATTTAGCCTGCTTGCAATGTCGTCCACTGAAAAACCCCAATTGAATGACTTTCCAGAGTGCATTCAGCAGATGATCTCTTCAGTCAGCCTGGTTTCAGGACAGGAAGATGAAATTGAGTTTTGCCTGGAGGCATTCGGAGTTGCCCGGTGGCTCGCGGTTCGATACACCGGAATGGGCTTTGCGCCGAATGAAAAGGAATCACAGTCTTCCCGAACCGTCCTCATTATTCGAGATGTCACTGTGCAAAAACAAATTGAGCAGGAGCGAGAGTCCTCACGCCACATGCTTGCGCTGGCGGAAGTCGCGACCGTGCTTGCGCATGAAATTAGAAATCCGTTAGGAAGTCTCGAACTAATAGCAGGTCTTTTGGCCAAAGATTTAAGACTCGAAAATCAATCCAGGGAGTGGATAAAGCATCTGCAGGCCGGAATACGATCGTTGTCAGCAACAGTAAATAACGTGTTGCTATTCCACAGTTCAGGGAGCGTCCGCCTTGTACCTGTGAACCTAGGAAAGGTAGTGAAAGACTCGATTGATTTTGTACGTCCATTAGTTGAGCACGCTGGCATCACTCTAAGAGTCGCCGACAAACTATCCCAGGCTTCTATTCTCGCGGATGCGGTAGCGCTGCAGCAGGTAGTGTTGAATCTTGCCTGCAATGCGATCCGGCATACGCCTGCCCACGGGGCCATTACCGTTACTTCGGACATCGAACCGGGCGAGAATCACAAGGTCGCGGCAATTTACTTCTCCGACACCGGCAGCGGGATTGAACAAGAAGACCTCGCTCGCATCTTCGAAGCGGGGTTCAGCACGGCAAAAACTCCCGGACTTGGGCTTGTTATATGCAAGCGCATTGTTGAACAGCACCATGGAAAAATCACAGTGCAGAGTAAGACTGGGAAAGGCACTAACTTTCGGCTGGAATTCCCTATTTATGAATAGCAACGCGATCAATTCGGTTTTAGTTGTGGACGACGAGCCGGCCATGAGAATGGCACTCAAAGCAAACTTCCAGCGCGATGGCTGGCATGTCGAGACGGCCGCGGGAACTTCCGAAGCTCTCATGAAATTCAAAGTTGCAAAATTTCCACTGGTGGTCAGCGACGTTCAGATGCCAGATGGAGGCGGTCTCGATTTGATGAGGAGCGTTCGGAGCACTCATCCTTCGACTGCAGTCATCCTGCTGACCGCATTTGGGAATGTTCCGGAGGCCGTTCAAGCGATGCGCGGCGGGGCATGCGATTATCTGACCAAGCCGGTTTCCTTCGAGCAGTTGCAATCCGCGGTCGGGAGGGTACTGGAACAAGCGCAGCAGATTACCGGGAACACCGGCAGCGCGCCCAAGATGGCGATCGTAGGTAGGGCACCCGCATTGTTGAGGGCCTACGACCGTGCTCGCCATGCGGCGCGCACAAATGCTGATGTCTTGATCCAGGCGGAAAGCGGAACCGGCAAAGAATTACTTGCATCGTTCATCCATGAGAATAGCAGCCGTGCGAGTCAGCCGTTTGTCGCTGTCAATTGCGCCGCTCTGCCGGAACAATTACTCGAGAGCGAG
>Ga0134126_10010184_pt1 | contig 11854 bp, 12 predicted proteins | sample KB31752_FD_96881 | JGI IMG/M metagenome (GOLD analysis project Ga0134126, IMG submission 96881) | Terrestrial soil microbial communities with excess Nitrogen fertilizer from Kellogg Biological Station, Michigan, USA - KB3-175-2 | ecosystem: Environmental > Terrestrial > Soil > Unclassified ...
GACGTGGCCGCGCCAGCCCGAACCCCGCCGCCCCGGCCCGGCACGCCCGGCCAGCAGAGCCGGCCCGCTACCGCCGCGCACACCGCACCAGTGGTCCGCCAACCCCGATACGCCAAAGTGTCGCCAATCCCTCCTAGGCCGACTCCCAGGTGCGCGGGTGCCGGGCCTTAGCTGAAGTGCTTGGCGATGTCGGCCGCCGCGTCGTCGCCGTAGGCGGCTGCGAACCTCGTCGTCAGCGGCTCGGGACGCAGCATGTACTCCTGGGTGCCCGTGGTCTCCAGCGCATGAACGGCGATGAGGTTGCCGAGCTGTGCCGCCCGCTCAAGCGACAGCCCCCAGGAGACCGCGGCCAAAAATCCGGAGCGGAAAGCATCACCGGCACCGGTCGGCTCCTTCGGCACAACGCCAGGCACTGGCGGAACCATGATCGGAGGTTGCCCAGCCTGGTCGACCCGCGCTCCGCGGCTGCCGAGCGTGGTCACCTGCACACCGACCTGCTCGGCCAGCTCGGTCTGCGTCAAGCCGGACTTGTGCTGGGTGAGCGTGGCCTCGTACTCGTTGCAGAACAGGTAGTCAGCCCCGGTCACCAGCGACATGACCTGCTCGCCGTCCAGCCTGGCGAGCTGCCATGAGGTGTCGGCGGCGAACGGTATATGGCTGGCGACGCACTGCTTGGTGAAGGCCAGCATCGCGTCTGGGTCGCTGGCGCCGATCAGCACGAGATCAATCTGGCCCGCCAGTTCGCCGAGGTCGATATTCCTGTCCTCGGTCATAGCGCCGGGATAGAACGAGGCGATCTGGTTCATGTCGGCGTCGGTGGTGCCGACGAACCTCGCCGTGTGCTGATGCGCGGACTCCCGCACTCCGGTGGTGTCTACGCCGTGCTGCTCGAGCCAGTCGCGGTAGTCACCGAAGTCACTGCCTGCCGTCCCGACCAGCAGGGGCCGGAGGCCAAGGCCGCCGAGGCCGAATGCGATGTTCGCCGCTACTCCGCCGCGCCTGATCACGAGGGTGTCGACGAGGAACGACAGGGCGACCTTGTCCAGCTTGTCGGGCATCAGCTGCTCGACGAACCTGCCGGGGAATGTCATCAGGTGGTCGGTCGCGATGGATCCGGTCACTGCTATGCGCACGGCGGCCCTTCCGACGGCAAGTCCACTGACGACGGTCCTCGGTGAGCGCCTAAGTTAGTGGAAGGAGTCACCGCAAGCACACGAACCCGTCGCGTTGGGGTTGTCGATCGTGAAGCCCTGCTTCTCGATCGTGTCGACGAAGTCGATAGTGGCGCCGGTCAGGTAAGGCCCGCTCATCTTGTCGGTGACCACGTCGACCCCGCCGAACTTGCTCACGATGTCGCCTTCGATCTGGCGCTCGTCGAAGTACAGCTGGTATCGCAGGCCAGAACAGCCACCAGGCTGCACGGCGATCCGCAGCCTCAGGTCGTCACGGCCCTCCTGGGCCAGCAGCGTGCTGACCTTGGCGGCGGCCACCTCGGTGAGAAGGATGCCCTGAGCGGTCACATCGTTCTGAACTGTCATCTGGTTAGCTCCCGAAAGTTGTTCGTCGCTCACCTCCAACCATATGCCTAGCGCGCTCATTCCAGGCCGCTCGGTTGGTCCGAATCGTCCCAGGGCGATGAACCGTGGGGAAACGAACGGCGTATGCTCAGGGTATCGTCAAGTCGACGATAAGTTGCTATCGTCAGATCGACGATAAGAATCTGACCCACTGGGGGGCCCGATGTCAGGTGCTGCGAGCCAGCTCACCAGCGCGACGCGCGGTGAAGAGGCCAACGGGGCTGGCATATCTAAGCGAGATCATCAGCTTCCCTTGCTCGTGCTTGGCCGCCGGGCCGACCCCAACTCAGAACGCGGCGTCTCCTGCACCGGTGAGCTGCCCGCGTCGTCCGATCCTGCCCTGGTCAACCGGGCCGAGCGAGCGCGCACCGCGCTCGGCGACCGCGCCTTCGTGCTTGGCCATCATTACCAGCGCGATGAGGTCATCAGGTTCGCCGACGTGACCGGCGACTCATTCAAGCTGGCGCGTGACGCCGCCGCGAAGCCGACGGCCGAATTCGTGATCTTCTGCGGCGTCCACTTCATGGCCGAGTCCGCGGACATACTCACCTCGGCGTCGCAGCAGGTCATCCTGCCTGACCTGGCGGCGGGCTGCTCGATGGCTGACATGGCCACCTACAACCAGGTCGAGGAGTGCTGGGAGACACTCGAGGACCTGGGCATCTCCGATGCGGTAATCCCGGTGACCTACATGAACTCATCGGCCGACATCAAGGCGTTCACCGGCAGGCACGGCGGCACGGTGTGCACGTCGTCCAACGCCAAGCGAGCGCTCACCTGGGCTCTGGGCGGGGGCGACAAGGTGCTGTTCCTGCCCGACCAGCATCTGGGCAGGAACACCGCGGTGCTCGAACTCGGCATGAGCCTCGATGACTGCGTGGTCTGGGACCCGCGCAAGCCCTACGGCGGTGCCACGCCTGACGCGCTCCGCCGCGCGACCATGATCTTGTGGAAGGGTCACTGCTCGGTACACGGGCGCTTCCGTGCGTCCAATGTCGCCGAGGTGCGGAGCCGGGTGCCTGGCGTCAACGTGATCGTGCACCCGGAGTGCGTGCATGACGTAGTGCTTGCCGCCGACTACATCGGCTCGACCGAGAAGATCATAGCCACGATCGAACAGGCGCCAGCCGGATCGGCCTGGGCGGTCGGCACCGAGCTGAACCTGGTGCAGCGGCTCGCGCGGAACAACCCCGACAAGACCATCGTGTTCCTCGACAAGACCGTCTGCTTTTGCTCCACGATGAACAGGATCGACCTGCCGCACCTGGTCTGGGCGATGGAGTCGCTAGCCGACGGTCAGGTCATCAACCAGATCACGGTCGATCCGCAGACCGCGGCGCAGGCCAGGGCGGCACTAGACCAGATGCTCGCGCTGCCTTAGAGCCCTGGCGCGCCCCACACGGGGAACCAGCGGCCGAGGTCGGACTCGATTTTCAGATCGTCGCCGAGCACGCCGCGGACGCGCAACTCGGTCGCGTTGTCCCTGCGCTCGCCTGGTTGAGGCACGAACGGGTAGAACGTGCCGCGCTTGTACAAGTACACAAGACCGAGCCGGGTGCCTGATGAGTCACGGAAGCCCACAATGGTGCAGAGCAACTGCGGCCCGAACCCGCCGCCCTCCAGCGAGTAGTTCACCGCGTGCAGGTCGGTCACGAGCCCTTCCACGTCGTCGGCCGAGTGCGTGGCAACCACCCAGGTGTAGCCGTAGGAATCGGCGCTGACGCTGACCGGTGTCTTGCTCTCCCCCATGCTGAGCAGGTCGGTGACATCTTTCTCAATGTCGGAAAAGGCCTTGCCCTCGACCGCGCGGAAGCAGACTGATCCGATGCCGGTCGGCACGAAGTCCGTGGCCGCCTGCAGTGTGATCGCCGCCGACGGCAGCGCGAACAGCTCGTCCAGGTTCGGCGGCGCGGGCTTAGTACGGCCAAGCAGCGTATCGAGGAACCCCATAAGCAACCCCCTACCTGTTGCTCAGTTGCTTAGAGATCTCGTCGAGCGCCTTCAGCCGCTTCTCAAGTGAGGGATGAGTGGAAAACAGCGTCGACAGGCTCATCTCGCCCCTGCGGGCTGAAAGCGCGGGCGCGAAGTAGAAGGCGTTGAGCGGCTCGGCCGCACGCAGGTCCTTCGTCGGTATCCGTGCCATGTCGCCGCTCACCTTGACCAGCGCGCTGGCCAGCGCCGACGGCTGCCCGGTGAGCAGCGCACCTGACCGGTCGGCCGACAGCTCCCGGTACCTGGACAGCAGCCTGATCAGCAGGAAGCTGATGGCGTAAACGACGATGCCGACCAGCATGACCAGGAAGATGACCGGAATGGTGTTCTGGTCGTTGCCGCCGCGGCCGCGACCGCGGCCACCGCCGCCGCCGAACAGCTCTGAATAGAAAGCGAACCTGACCAGCAAGCCGGCCACGATCCCAAGGAAGGAGGCGATCGTCATGACCGCGACGTCTTTGTGCGCGACGTGCGACATCTCGTGCGCGAGTACGCCTTCGAGTTCATTCCTGTCCAGCCTGGCCAGCAAGCCCTCGGTCACGCAGACGACAGCCACCTTGGTGCTGCGCCCGGTGGCGAAGGCGTTCGGCATATTTCCTGGCGCGATCGCCACCCGCGGCTTGGGCATGTTGGCAAGCGCGCACAGCCGGTCGATCACGCCATGCAGCTCGGGAGCCTGCTGCGGCGTGACGAGTCGGGCTCCGGCCGTCGCCAGCGCGATTTTGTCTGACCAGTAGTAGGAGCCGAACGACACCGCTACGCCCGCGAGAACGGCGATGAAAATGATTCCGCCACCAGAGACTGAGGTGAACTTGGTCAGCAGCAGCACGATGACGAGGATGAATGCGGTGAAGACCAAGCCGATCAGGAACATGGTCACGCCCATGCGGGCGATGAGTCCCTTGTCGGTCGCATAACGTGTCTTAGCCATCGGCGCCGCCTCCGTTCATTCCAGCCGCCTCAAGCTCGCTTACTTCATTACATCTCAGGTCTGGTACTGGTTTGATACCCCGCCGTCCCTGACGGGATGCACGGCCCGCTGTTGGCCCCCGCTAGCGGCCGCACATCCCGTTCGATTCGAGTCTGCCGCACCTGCCTCAACGCTAGCTGCGAGCAGGCTGAACGCTCGCCGCAAGGGCGGCGGCGACCCGAGCGGACAACTTGAGTTCTCAATGTGGGTCAGCCAGGAATCAGCCCGCCGTCGGCCAGCAGCTCGTGGACTTCTTCGATCGTCGCTCCCTCACGTGGCAAGATCAGGTCAGAAGGCTCGATCGCGTCATGCGGCAGGGCTTCGCCGAGCGCCCTCGCCTTGTCGAGCAAGGCGTGCAACGCGATTCCGAACGCCGCCTGGTCCTGCCGTTCAACCGCGGCTTCAAGCGCCTCGTCCAGGTGGTTGAGCTCGTCAACGGCGGAGTCGTCAAGCCGCAACTGCCCTTCGCCCATGATCCTCACGATCATTGGCCCTCCCCTGACCGCGGCTGGTCGGCCGGGACGCCTGCGGCTCGGTCTGGCACCGCGTCAGCCACCTGGCCACCGCTCGCAATCTGCTTCGGCGCGCTGCCGCCGGAAAGTTCGGCCTTCATCCTGGCAAGCTCGTTGTCAACGCTGCTGCCCGCACCCATCCGGTCAAGCTCGGCCTGGATGTCATCGGTGGGAGTGCCGCCGAGCGCGTCGCTCAGCGCGCCAGAGGCCATCAGCTCATCGATCGCTCCGGCCCTGGCCTGCATTTGGGCAGTTTTGTCCTCGGCACGCTGGATCGCCAGGCCGACATCGCTCATCTCCTCTGAGATGCCGGTGAAGACCTCGTTGATCCTGGTCGTCGCCTCGGCCGCGGTGTAGGTGGCCTTGATGGTCTCCTTCTTCACACGGAAGGCATCCACCTTGGCTTGCAGCCGCTGGCTGGCCGCGGTCAGCTTCTCCTCCTCGCCCTGAAGCGAGGCGTACTGGTTCTGCAAGTCGTTGAGCTGGCCCTGGACTCCAGCCTTCCGCGTCAGCGCCTCTCTGGCCAAGTCCTCACGACCGGCCGCGAGCGCGTCACGAGCCTGCCGGTCAAGCTTGTCCGTCTGCTGCTGCACCTGGTTCATCTGCAACTCGACCCGCTTGCGGGAGGTCGCCACATCCGCGACACCGCGGCGCACCTTTTGCAGCAACTCAAGCTGGGTTGTGTAGGAATAATCGAGGGTCTCCCTCGGATCCTCGTACTTGTCCAGCGCCTTATTAGCCTTGGCACGGAAGATCGTAGAAACCCGCTTCATCACGCCCATAAGCGCGGCCCATCCCCTCATCCTGTTCAGCCGGATTCCCAGCCTATGACCTACTGCCTAGCCCGTCATCCCGACAGCCCGCGTATGCACGCTACCCGCTCCGCGCGGCCTGCTCGATGGCCCCGCCAGAACTGATGTTCTGGGTGGTTCGTCCGGCCGTCCCGGTAGGCTGTGACGGTGTTGCGACGACGTATCAGCGGCACTGCCGCGACCCCGGACGACGGGCAGCCAAACCCCGCCGACAGCGAGCAGGCCAAGCAGGCAGGCAAGGGCCGACCGACGCCCAAGCGGAGCGAGGTAGAGCGGGCCAGGCGCCAGCCCTACACGCCGCCGCCGACCGACCGCAAGGCGGCTTCCGCTCAGCAGCGAGACCGCAGGCGCGCCGAGCAAACGCGCAAGATGGATGCGATGCGGCGGGGCGAAGAGTGGGCGATGCCAGCCAAGGACCGCGGCCCGGTGCGCGCCCTTGCCAGAGATTACGTCGACTCGCGCCGGGTCATCGTGAGCGAGTACATCCTTTTCGGCGTCTTCGTGCTTATCTTCATCATCTTCGCGCTCGGGTCGGGCAAGAACTCCGCGGTGGTGCTGTATGTCGAGATTGGGATCGTCGGCGTCATCGCGATCGAGAGCCTTTACTACGGGACCATGCTGACCCGCCTGACCAGGCAGCGCCTGCCCGGCGAAAGCACCCGCGGCATCATCTGGTACGTGACCAAGCGCAATCTGCGGCTGCGCGCGTCAAGGATCCCGCCTCCCAGAGTCAAGCGCGGCGCGTCAATCTGACCCTCGAACATAACGAAGGTGGTCCATGGAATTCCGTCATCTGGGCAGGAGCGGCCTGAAGGTCAGCGAGATCGCGTTCGGCAACTGGCTCACGCACGGCTCGCAGGTCGCCGAAGACGCCGCACGAGACTGCGTGGTCGCCGCACTCGATGAGGGAGTCACCACATTCGACACCGCGGACGTGTACGCGAGTACGGCCGCCGAGTCGGTTCTCGGCCGGGCGCTGAACGGCGTCAGGCGAGAGTCGGTAGAGATCTTAACGAAGGTCTTCTGGCCGACCGGACCTGGCGCCAACGACCGCGGGCTGTCACGTAAGCACATCATGGAGTCCGCGCACGCGTCGCTTCGCCGGCTGGGCACCGATTACGTGGATTTGTACCAGGCGCATAGATACGACCACGCGACCCCGCTCGAGGAGACCATGCGCGCGTTCGACGATCTGGTGCGCCAGGGAAAGGTGCTCTATGTCGGCGTCTCTGAATGGCGCGCCGATGAGATCGCCCAGGCGTTGCGGATCGCCGAGCAGATGGGCTTTGACCGGATCATCTCGAACCAGCCCCAGTACAACATGATCTGGCGGGTGATCGAGGCAGAGGTGATTCCGCTGTGCGAGCGCGAAGGTATCGGCCAGATCGTCTGGTCACCGATGGCCCAGGGTGTGCTGAGCGGCAAGTACCTGCCTGGCGCTGAGCCTCCGCCAGGATCGCGCGCCACCGACGAGCGTGGCGCGGGGTTCATCAGCGGGTACCTGACCGACAGCCTGCTCACCGCTGTGCAGAAACTGCGGCCGGTGGCCGATGAGGCTGGGCTGACCATGTCGCAACTCGCGATCGCCTGGACGCTGCAGAACCCGGCTGTCAGCGCCGCGATCGTCGGCGCGACCAGGCCAGAGCACGTGCACGAGAACGTCAAGGCCGCGGGCGTCAAGCTCGACCAGGATCTGATGGCCAAGATCGACGACATTATCGGCGACGAGGTAGTCAGCGATCCGGCGCAGACGCGCAGCCCAGCCGGTCGACCGTGACCGCCGACCGGCGGCGAGCCGGCCAGGCAGGCCGCGTAGCCGCCTGTTAGTCCTCCACGGGATGCAGGCTCATCGGCCCGTATTCGCACCGGCTGTCCTCGAGCAGGCTGACCTGATCGACGCCCGAGTCGAGCAGGCCGCGCCAGTGCTCGCCCAGCCACGTCTCGGCGTCACCCTGGCTGCCGAAGCTTTCCTTCGGCAGCCCACGGGCGGCGGCCAGAGTTCCGTCTGCCTTCTCGTACTGCCAGGTCCAGGTCATGGCAGCAGGGTATGACCAAGCAGCCCGCCACTGACGCGCAGGCTCTAGTTGGCCGTATTCAGCATTCCGCGGGAGTTCAGGCTGCGAACATGGGCAAGGTAGAGCATGGAAACTGTTAGGTTCTAAAGCCTAGACTCCTGCGGCGGATCCCCCGTCCGCCATGCTCGACCCAGCAGAACCAAGGTGGTGTACGACATTGGCGCGCGTTGTCGTCATCGGTGACCTCATGACCGACACCGTCGCTCACGCGATGCTGCCACTAGCCAAGGCTAGCGATACGCCTGCCACGGTGACCATGCACGGCGGCGGCTCTGGCGCGAATATCGCGGCGTGGCTGGCCGTTGACGGCACCGAAGTCGCGTTCGTCGGCAGGCGCGGCGCCGACATCGCCGGGCGCAACAGAGACATGGAACTGATGGGCTACGGCGTCGACGCCAGGCTCGTCATGGACCCGGAACGGCCGACCGGCACCTGCGTGGTCATGGTGACGCACAAGGGCGACCAGACCATGATGTCCGACCCGGGCGCCAACGCGGCGCTCTCCCCAGAAGACCTGCCCAAGGACCTGTTCACTCCCGGCTGTCACCTGCACGCGTCCGGTTACACGCTGCTGAACACCGGCTCGCGCCAGGCCACGCTGACGGCGATATCGATGGCCAGGCGGGCCGGCATGACGATCTCGGTGGACGGCGCGTCGTCGGCACCGCTCGAGCGCGCCGGGGCTGAACCCTTCCTCCAGATGACCAACGGCGCGACGCTGCTGTTCGTCAACGCTGAGCAAGGCCGGGTACTCACCGGCCGGGCCGAGCCTGAGCAGGCGGCCCGGGTGCTCAACGCCTGGTATCCGCACGTGGTGATGAAGCTGGCCGCGCAAGGCGCGCTGTATTACGCGGGCGGAAGGCCGGACCCCGTGCGCGTCCCGGCGCCGCCTATCGAGCGAATAGTCGACCGCACCGGCGCTGGCGACGCGTTCTGCGCGGGCTTCCTGCCGCCTTGGCTCGACAAGAAGCCGCCGGGCGAGGCGTTGACCAGCGGGTGCCGGCTAGCCGCGATGGCGTTGGGCCTCGTCGGCGCCCGCCCTCTGCTCTGACCCTTCTGCCAACCCGCCCGACGGCAGCCAGGCCGACGGCCATGCCGTGCCCGCTACCGCGGCGCACGCGGCAGAATAACGGCATGGCACGCACTAGGACAACCCAGCCGCCTCCCGACGACTTCGAAGAGAACATCGTCGACATCGACGTCACCGACGAGATGCGCGGCAGCTACCTTGAGTACGCGTATTCGACGATCTACCAGCGGGCGCTGCCGGACGCGCGGGATGGCCTCAAGCCGGTGCAACGCCGGATTCTGTACCAGATGAGCGAGATGGGATTGCGGCCTGACCGGCCGCACGTCAAGTGCGCCCGCGTGGTCGGCGAGGTGATGGGCCGACTGCACCCGCACGGCAACGACGCCATCTACGACGCCCTGGTCAGGATGGCTCAGCCGTTCGCCATGCGGCTGCCGCTGATCGACGGGCACGGCAACTTCGGCTCCCTTGGCGGCGACGACCCGCCGGCGGCCATGCGGTACACGGAGGCACGGCTCGCCGCGGCCGCGCTTGAGATGACCGCATCGCTCGACGAGAACACGGTCGACTTCATCCCCAACTACGACGGCTCGGAGACGCAGCCTGAGGTGCTGCCGTCCGGCCTGCCCAACTTGCTGGTCAACGGCGCTTCGGGGATAGCCGTCGGGATGGCGACGAACATGGCGCCGCACAACCTCGGCGAGGTGGTCGCGGCGGCCAGGCACCTGATCGCCAACCCCGATGCCACGCTCGATGAGCTGATGCGGTTCGTGCCTGGCCCTGACCTGCCGACCGGCGGCAAGATCATCGGATTGGACGGGATCAGAGATGCCTACGAGACCGGCCGCGGTATCTTCCGCACGCGGGCCGCGGCGAGGATCGAGCAGCTCACTCCGCGTCGCAGCGGCATCGTCGTCACCGAACTGCCGTACGGCGTCGGCCCCGAGAAGGTGATCGCCAGGATCAAGGACCTAGTCCAGGCCAAGAAGCTGCACGGCGTCACTGAACTCAAAGACCTCACCGACCGGCACCATGGCCTGCGCATGGTGATCGAGGTACGCAGCGGGTTCCACCCCGAGGCGGTGCTCGAGGAGCTGTACAGGCTGACGCCGATGGAGGAGACATTCGGCATCAACAACGTCGCGCTCGTGGACGGCCAGCCGCGCGTACTCGGCCTGCGCGAGCTGCTGCGGATTTACGTCGAGCACAGGATCGACGTCGTCAGGCGCCGAACCGAGTTCAGGCGCGGCAAGCGCCAGGATCGGCTGCACCTCGTCGACGGACTGATCATCGCCCTGCTCAACATCGACGAAGTAATCCAGGTGATCAGGACGAGCGATGACGCCGCCACCGCCAAGGAGCGGCTGATGAGCGTATTCGACCTGTCAGCGGTCCAGGCTCAGTACATACTTGACACCCCGTTGCGGCGGCTGACCAGGTACGACAAACTCGAGCTCGAACGCGAGCAGCAGTCGCTCACCGAGGAGATCGCCGAGCTCACCGCGATACTCGACTCCGACCAGCGGCTGCGAGAGCTCGTCGCGTCCGAGCTCGCCGCCGTGGCCGACAAGTACGGCACTGCCCGCCGCACGGTGCTACTCGAAGCCAGCGGCGCTCAGAAGACGGCGGCTGTGCCCCTTGAGGTGGCCGATGACCCGTGCACGGTGCTGTTGTCATCGGCAGGCCTGCTCGCACGTACCGCCGCATCCAAGAAGGCGTCCGGTCAGCAGGAGCTGATCGAGGACATTCCCGAGGCAGAAAGAAACCAGCGGGCAACTGCCGCGACCAGATCGGGTCGGGCGGCTCGCCGGTCAGCGGAGCCCAGGTCGGCGCATGATGTGATCATCTCCGCGGTCCCGTCCACGGCGCGCGGCACGATCGGCGTGCTGACCAGTCACGGCAGGCTGATCAGGCTCGGGGTGCTCGAGCTGCCAGCGCTGCCGCCGACCGCCCACGCGCCCGGCCTATCGGGCGGCGCCCCGGTCAGCGAGTTCGTAGCGACCGAGCGCGGCGAGACCGTGGTCGCGATCGTGGCGGCTGACACGGCGGGGGCCGGGCTGGCGATCGGCACCGCGCATGGTGTCGTCAAGCGGGTGGCACCCGACTATCCGCAGAACGCGACCGAGTTCGATGTGATCGCGCTGAAGGACGGCGATCGGGTGGCTGGCGCCGTCCAGCTCGAGTCGGAAGAACAGGATCTGGTCTTCATTACCAGCGACGCCCAGTTGCTCAGGTTCAGTGCCAGCACGGTCAGGCCCCAGGGACGCGCGGCATCGGGAATGACGGGGATCAGGCTGTCTGCGCGCACGTCGGTGATCTGGTTCGGAGCCGTTGACCCGCGCTCCGCCGACAGCGATACCGATAGCGACCAGGACTCACAGTCAGGGCAGCCCGTTGTCGTCACGGTGGCTGGCAGCGCGAACGCGCTGCCGGGCACAAGCGCGGCCAGCGCCAAGGTCACCCCATACACCGAGTACCCGCCGAAAGGCCGCGCCACTGGCGGGGTGCGCTGCCACAGGTTCCTCAAGGGCGAAGACGCCCTGGTACTCGCCTGGGCCGGGCCAGGGCCTGCTCGGGCGGCGACAGCGGCAGGCACGCCGGTCGCACTGCCGCCGCCACAGGGCCGCAGGGACGGTTCGGGCGAGCGGGTGCGCGAGCCGATCGCGGCGGTCGGGGGCACGGCGCCGACGAGCTAGGTAACTTTGAGCACATCGCGAGCGCAGGCTCGGCTGATCCCCAGCTAGCCGGGCCACTCTCTATAGCGGCGGGCCCCGCGGGGCCCGCCGCCAGGCAACAAAGTCGCTGCCTGCGGACGCAACGAAACGCCTCGCCGGGCCGTCTAACCCACGAGGAAAGTCCACCACTGAACTCAACACGTAGCCGCCA
>Ga0134126_10010185_pt1 | contig 11854 bp, 9 predicted proteins | sample KB31752_FD_96881 | JGI IMG/M metagenome (GOLD analysis project Ga0134126, IMG submission 96881) | Terrestrial soil microbial communities with excess Nitrogen fertilizer from Kellogg Biological Station, Michigan, USA - KB3-175-2 | ecosystem: Environmental > Terrestrial > Soil > Unclassified ...
GCCGCGGAGCCCAATCGCCTGTTGCGTTACCGCTGGGCGGGGACCGAACGAGACAAGGACGCTTCGGGGCGGCCGCTGGAATCGGTTGTGACTTTCGAGCTTACGGGCACATCCACCGGTGGTACGCATCTGCGCGTGATACATCGCGTGTTCGCGAGCGCTCGCGTTATCCCGTTCAAGCGCAGCGAACCGGTGTCAGTGGGCGCAACGCGCTCGGCCAGTGTCATGTTATTACGGCGGGCGGCCTGATGAGCACCAACCTCGTTCCCATGGTGATCGAGCAATCGGCGCGCGGCGAGCGGTCGTTCGATATTTTCTCCCGCTTGTTGCGGGATCGGATCATTTTCATCAACGGCCCTGTCGAGGAGGGCACGGCGGCGCTGGTATGCGCTCAGTTGCTCTTCCTGGAAGCTGAGAATCCCGCCAAGGATATTGCGCTGTACATCAATTCACCCGGTGGCCTGGTCAGCAGTGGGTTGGCGATCTACGACACCATGCAATGGGTGAAGTGTCCGGTGACCACGGTCTGCATGGGGACCGCCTACTCGATGGGGTCCTTTCTGCTCATGGCAGGAGCCGCGGGCAAGCGCATCGCGTTACCCAATGCCAGCATCATGGTGCATCAGCCCTCGGGTGGCTTCCAGGGCAAGGTTTCCGACATCGAGCGGCATGCGCAGGACATCATCAGGACCAAGCGACGCCTGACCGAGATTTACGCGCACCACTGCGGACGCAGCTACGAGGAGGTCGAGCGCACTCTCGACCGCGATCATTTCATGACCGCGCAGGAGGCCAAGGAATGGGGACTCGTGGATGAGGTCTACAAGTCCCGGGATTGTTTGAAGGTGGCGTAGTCGTCGCTTACCAGCAGGTAGCGTTGCTGCCTGTGCCGGACACCGCTTGTACGCCTGTGTTGTAGAGTGTGTACGTTGCGCAGACCGTATCGGATGTTTGCGAATTGATGGGAGTCGCCGTTGCCGTGAAGCCCGTGGCCGAGGCCGCGGTGACATTGATCTGGTAGTAATTGCTACCGACGTTGATGGGGAAGGTTCCTGAATATCCCAGGTCTGAGGGTGTGCTGGAATAGGTGGTGTTGGTCGAGTAGTAGCGCTCTTCGCGGGCCGCCAGATCGAGAAGAGCTGTTTTAGCCTCGGTGCGTCGCGACTTGCGCATCTGGCTCGTGTAGCTGGGGACAGCGACGGCCGCAAGGATCGCCGCTATCAGGACTACGGTCATTAACTCGATCAGGGTCATGCCCGCTGCCGTTGAGCGGGGCGGGCGCCTGTTGCGAATGGTGCGTGCCATCTGGATGGACTCCTAACGTCGTTGCGTCCAGTTGAGGCGTTGGCCGGAGATCAGCGCGTGGCGATTGACGCCGGCCGAGCCAGGGCCGCCGCCACTGGTCTGAGTGACCACGTATTCCGCGTTGCTGTCGCCCTTCTGGCCGGAGCTCAGGAACGAAGGCGTTCCTGTGCCGTTCAGCTGCACGCCATCGACCTGCGCGTTGCCGTTGTTGGCGACTGTGAAGTAGGGGGTAGGCGAGCCGCCGCCGGTATCCGGTTGCATACCCATGGTGAAGCCGGACTGGGTCGACGGGTTACAGACCAATGGCGAGTCGAGTACCGGAATAACCGTGTTGACGACCAGCTCGCCGTCCGGGCTGATGACCGGATCGTAAATAATCTGCTCACCGCTTGCGGGCCACGCGATGTACCAACCGTACTGTGTGGTACAGCCACTGCCAGTCCAGCAGATGCTGTTGTGGCTCAGAGTGCGGGTACCGAGTCGTGTGGTCGTAGCAGCGGTGGTCGTGATGGTCTGCTGTTGCAGGTTGCTGAGCCCACTGATGGCTCCCGGACTGGTGGTCAGTGCGATCGCCTGTTGGGATGCGATGGAGTTCCAGTTACTGAGATTCCAATCCCAGATGCCGAACATATATTGGGTCCCGCTGGCATACGTTGCCGCAGCGGTGACCGTCTGGTTGATCAGGCGGCCGGTTCCGAAGCTGATGATGGCACGCTCAGGGCCGCTTGCGATCGTGGTGCCGCCGAGTGTGATGGCTGAGCTGATGGTGCGCAGGGCGCCCGCCACCGGCCGGGCCGTAATCGGCTGCGAGGCGCCGCCGGGAGTGGTGTACAGCAGGAACGAAGTGCCCCACTTGGTCGGATCATCGCTCGTAAAATCCCAGCGCCAGAGGTTGCCTTGCAGGTCACCGGCGTAGACGTAGTCCACCACGTGATCCAGGTCGAGATCGATCGACTCGGCATTGGCAATGCCGTTGCTGGTGCTGGTACTGCCGCTGGCAAAGTAATAGAAGGTCCTGGCACCACTGCTCGGGTCGAGGAGCATGACGTAGATGCCCGCCTTGCCGGTCGAGCTGCCATAGCCGTTGCCGAAAATCACGCCCCATGAGCCGTTGTGGAAGCGACGAACCAGCGGCGTGCCATAGGTATTGCCGAGATTCGAGGCACACGCCGGCGGGCCGCCGCTCGTTCCGGCCGTGGCGGGGTCATTGACGCAAGTAATGTTTGCTGCCGTGTACTCGCCGAGAACGTTGCCACTGGGGGTGTTCGCTTCGCTGAACGTCGTGGGGTCGGTGACATCCACTAAGTAGATCGCCGCGCCTCCCGCTCCCAGGCCTCCGACAAGGAGAGTATGCCAGTTGTTGTTGTAAAAGACGTCGCCGGTGGCGGGCGTGGCATCCACGAACCAGTTGTGCGCGTATTGGGTGTTGGAGTAATCCAGCGTCACGTTCGAGTTGTGGATTTGCGCCAGAATGGTCGCCGGCATGAACGCGAACACCTCTTTACCGTCGTTCGGCGTGTTCGGGTTACTGGTGCTGTTGACGACGTTGCCGTTGGCATCGAGCGAGCCTGCCCGGAAGCCGTGCACGAAGCCATCGTTCGCGCCGACGTATACGACGTTCAGGCGCTGGGCATAGGTGTTCTGGAAAGAGGCATACGTGGTGGCGCCGCTCGCGTTCTCGGGCATCGTGTCCTTGGTGCCGTAGATGGCATCCGTGAATGTCGTCATCTTGTTGTAGTTCTGAGGCGGGCCGACCCAGGTAGGGCTCGAATTGACGATGTCCGACAGCACACTCGAACGGTATCGGTACAGACCGGTCGGCGCCGGGTTGGACAACGTGATCTCGTTGGTCCGGACGCCGCGCAGATAGTCCAGTCTGGTCGACGCGCCCAAAGCGGTCTGCTGTGCGGTGGTGAGGTTGGCCCACTCGAAGGGCACTCCCGAGGAGCCGTTCCAGGTGAACATTTGCCGCCCGCCGGAGGCGTCGCTGGCAACGGGACTTTCGGCCGCCAGGGCGGTTTGGCCCGTGGAGCAGGTGCCCGTGGTGGTGTTTACTCCGGTCAGTACGCAGCGGGCATCCCAGGTGGGCTGGCTCTTGAACACGATGGTGTTGAGCGTGGTGTCGAAGTCAACCTCGGTCGCGGTCAACTGACCCGACCAGTCGCTGGGGTTATAGAAGGCCGTAAAGATCTGGGTGCCGGTCTTCAGGGTCGGGTTCTGGTACACGGTAACGGTACCGGAACTGTTCGAGGTCTCTGCCTGTGTAGCCTTGAAGCAGACGATCTCGTGAATGTTCGAGGCGCCACCGTCGGAGCCGGCGAAACCGAAACGCACGTTGCCCGGCACCGCGCCGTTGGAGGCGGTGATGGACTGGCCGGTGATCACGGGCGAATAAGCGCCGCCGTTGTAACTGTATGCGAGGCTCAGCAGGCCGTCCGGGGTGATCTTCAGCTTGTAGGTGATCGGTGTGGCCGGAGCGGTCGTACAGGCACTGCCGGAGCAGCCCTGCGGGTTACCCTCGCGGTAGTTGGTGGTCTCGTTGGCGATCTGCACGCCGCTCAGCACGGACCACGCCACAGCGGGGTAGTCCAGGATCTTCGCCGTGTTCGCGGTGTTGGTCAGGCTCATGGCGCCGACGCTGACCGGAGCGCTCGGGTTGCTGTAATTATATAAGTTTCCGGTGGAGCACGCGGTCTGGACAGCCTGCTGACGCAAGTCCGTGCTGCCGCTGTACGTCGGAGTGTTGCTCGCCGGCGTGGCAACGGCCGCCGTCGAGGTTGGAACGGACGTTACCAGGTTGCCGCTGTTTTTGCAGGATGTCCCGGTGCTTCGCAGATTGTTGAATCCGTTGTCGCATGTATTACAACTGCCGCTCACCAGCCTGGTGTTCGCAGGGCAGATGTTTTCGCAATTGCCGGTGGTCGTATTCAGTGTTCCTTGCGTGCATGCGGCGTAGCAGTTCTGTCCGCCGAGGCTGCCGCTGGAGCAGTAGTAGGCGCTGCACGCCTGGGTGCTGGTGCTGAAAGTACCGCCGCTGGGGCAGCTCGCACATTGGCCATTATTGGCCAGAGTGCCGCTCGAGCACACCGTTCCCAGGGTAGAGGGGTAGTACGGGCTGCCGCTGCCGTTGTTCGTCCCGTAAGCGTTGTTGAGTGCTGCCCAGGACACACTGCCGGCGCCGCGCAAGCCGATACGGTTTGGCTTGTAGAGACCGCCGCTTGCGGTGTTGTCGCCGCCGGTGTTGCTGGAGTCCGTCTCGCCCAGAGTGTTCGAGTTGCCGTTCAGGAAGTTGCCGTACTCATCGATGCCGAGGCCGAGGTAACCGCCCACCAGACCGTCGTACGGCGGGTTTGAGTTGGAGCAGGTGTACGCCAAGCTGCCACCCCAGGCGCCGATGCCCGAATAGCTCGAGCCGCTTGGATAAACGGCGTTGGTCGCACACCCCGCGGGTGGCGTGCCGCCGCCGATGGGCATGCACGCGTCAATCAGATAAAAGCTCAATCCGTCGGCGCCGTCCGAGGCGCTGCCGCCCTTGTCACCGTAGTAGGTGACGGACTTGAAGGTGATCTGTATGCCCTGGTTGGTGGGGAAGTAGAAGTTGGAGACGATCGCGCCGTTCTCCTTGTGCCCATAACTCGAATTGGTGCCGCTGCCGTTGGCGTTCGTGAAGCGCAACGCACCGTGGCCCGCCGGGTCGGCTGTCTGGAGCGATGCAGAGGCAGGCGCTGAGCTGTTGCCCAGGTACCCGGAGTAGCCACCCGACAGGTAGGGGTCTGCTTGCTTGCCCGAAACGGGGTCGTACACGTTGTAGTAGGTGCCCAGCACCGTGAGGCAACCCGGAATGTAGTTCGGCGATGTGACTGAGGTGCCCGTGCCCGCGGTAAGACATGCACCGTTGTAGAAGAGCCACTGGTTCGCCGTGGCCTGTCCGGTGAAGTCCTCGCTATATGCGGAGGACTGCGCGTGTACTGCTGTCGCGCACGCGAGGAGCAGCATCGTGGTAATCGCGCGGGCGAATGACGCCGCGTGGATTCGCAGATTCATCACACGTCTCCAAGGTTGACGGGAGTCCATCAGGGGCCTCCCTCATAGACGAATTTCTTGCTATCGCTGCGCGCGTTATAGGTGATGCTCACCATATAGGTGCTTTCAACGACCGACACCGTCGACGTGTTGCCCCCATAAGAGGCTGCGTCGACCTGGTAAGCGACCGTCTGCGTGCCGGATTGAGTGTTGTAGTTCTGTGCAAGGAACGAGATGTAGCCCATCGGCGCCGAGGTGATATTTCCGGCCGACCCTACGGTGAGATTCGAAGGTTGATACGTTACGTACGCTGCCCATTGAGTCGGATCGGTCACGTTCGTAATCAGATTTGAGCAGACCTGTGGGGTGGTCATGCCCCTTGTTGAGCAGGTGCTGCCGCCGGGCGTGCTTCCCGCGGCAATGGTGTTGGCGTTGTTGTACAGCCAGGTTTCCATGCCGGTCTGCGCCGATTCGGCCCCGTGCGTCGCACGTGCCTTTTCGCGAGCGTTGCCGGCCAGGTGCTCCTGCAAGCCGAAGCTGCGGAACATGCCCACGCTCAGGATCGTGACGACCAGTAGCAGCAGTAGGGCGGATACGAGCGCCATTCCGCGCTGCAGAGAAGGAAAATGCATGGTTGGTTCGCTCATGGGTGATTGTTCACGCCGTTCTTGCCCATGATGCTGACGACGCGTGTGAACTTGAGGGTCGCTGCCGCTGCGCTCGTTGCCCCGGGCTGGCCGGCCAACGGATTCGGGAAGACGAGTGTCATCTTGACGCTGTACACGTCGGTCCAGTCAGGATGACTTCCGCTGCCCGCGTTGGCTGTCAGTGTCGCTGCCTGCACATAATTCGTGACAGCTGTGGCGCCGCCCGCGGCCACTCCGTACCAGAAGGTAATGCTGTTCACATTGTTGACGATCGGTACCGGGTTCCCGCCGTTGGTGATGCACTCCAGGGTATTCACCGCTGTCGTTTGGCCGGAAGGGGTGATGGGTGCCACCATGAATTGCATGGTGTTTACGGTTGGTATGGCGCCCAGGGTTCGCCCGGCGCAGTCCAGCATCGTATTGGTCGTATCTTGCGAGTAGCGCACAGTGAGGCTCTCGCCGTACGCGCTGCCATTGCTGTTGACGTCGCCTGCGATGACCTGACCTGCGACGAAGGGGCTTGCAAGAGGGAACTGTGTAGTGGGCGCGGTGACATACGACGCGGAATTGTCGTAGTGACCCGCCTCCTGGATCACGTCGTTCATGACCATCACGGCAATGCGCTCGTTGTCCTGCAACTGGGCGAGTGCCGTCTGGTTCGTCGACGTCTTCCGCGTACCTTGCAGGATCGAGAACAGCCCTGTGAGCAGGAACAGCGCGATGACGACCGCCACCGACAGCTCGACGATGCTGTAGCCCTGCTGGCGGATACGGGATTGTGTAGGGTAGCGCATGAATCGTTCGCTCATGGCTGGACAAACAGCGTGTAGGTGCTGGTGTTCAAAGCGAAGTTCTGCAGCGCGGTATTGTTCGCCGATGCGGAAGCCGCCGTGTTGGTCGCGGTATTGAGCGCAACGACCGTATCGGTCCAGGTGATCACGATGTTGCAGGCGGCGCTGTTTGACGTGGCGCCTGGAACACAGGTAATCACGGCCGTTGCGGTGGGGAGCGCTGTCCGGAGGGCTCCCATCCAGTCGTTCAGATCCTGCGCTGCGAGCTGCGCTGGCGTGCAAGGGCTCGCGGTGGCCTGGCAAAGGTTAGTCGGAGCTGCCAGAGTGGGATCAGCGGGCGCGGTGAATGCACCCGTGGCCGGTATGGTAATGACGAGCTGGGCGGCCGTCTCGTTGGACCAGTAGGCCCGGTCTGCCTGCATCGTGGCCCCGAGGCTGGCGGCCTGGAGCGCCGCAAGCGAGCGTGTCTTTGCCGATCCGGTGCTCGAGAGCGCGAGCGCCTGCATCTTGGCGATGCCCAGCATACCCACTGAAATGACGAGCAATGCCACCATCACCTCAACGAGGCTGAACCCGGACAGGCTGTTGCTACGAACCGTTCTCATAGACACCCCTGGGTGTGAGCGCGCTCGGTCTGCACCAGGCCGAACGTTCCGATCTGCAGGCAGCGCGTCCAGGCATCGTTGACGGGGCTCGTGTGCAGGGTGACCGTGATGTATCCGTTGGTGGTAGCCGGGATGCCGGTAGCGAACCCCTCACGGTTGTACGTTACCGAGTACACACTGTTGTCCGATGTGAAGCTATCCGAGGCGACCGAAAACGCCCCCTGTACGCGCAGGAGCGTATCTGTCCCGGTGGTGAACAGAGCGTCTTGATTCACGTCGGTGAAAATGATCCAGCCGCTGTTCCACACGTTCGAGTTAGCTGCGCAGGTGTAACTGCCCGCGCTGCCGCTCAGGGGACAAATGGTTACCGGCAGACCCTGCTTGATGGCCTCGGCGCGCGCGAATTGCATGTCGCCCAACAAGGCATTCACCTCGGTGGTGGCGCGGCTGGAATTGGTCACGTAACGGTACGAGGGAATTCCGATCGCCATGAGGATCGCCCCTAGTGTCAGGGCGACCATCAACTCGAGCAGGCTGACTCCCGCTGCCGAGCGATTACCCAATCGCGGTTGTTGGACCGCCAGATAGCTCACGGAACTCTCCCTAGGACGCAATAGGGCGGCAATCTACTGGATCTGGACCGGAGCCACCCGGGCAGGCGACCAACGGTTCCAAAGGGAGTGCGGACGGTCGCCGGATTCGCTGTGTGCGCTCGACTTTGTGATGTGCGTCACAGGCAAGCCGCCGACTGCCTTTAGTCCTCTCGAGGGCTACCGGGCGTCCATTCGTGGGCGATAAGCGAACCCCGTTCGATCTCCGAACAGCTGGGATCAGCCTTCGGGAGGTTGTGCCGACACTAAATAACTTGTTAAGTTTAATGCGAAAGAAAAATCCTGCCCGCGAGGCCAAGAGGGGGGCGCGCGGAGCAGGCGGGGCTCGTGTCATGGAGCGTGCACAGCGGCGGCTGCGCACCTGCGCGGGACCATCTTCCCCTCTTGCTTCGCAATCAGGGGGAAGATAGATGAGACGCTCGAGAGGATTCTCCACGGGGTTCTACTTACCCATCCTTGCGCTCCAGGCGCTCAACGGTGCGACGGCTTCGGCTCAAACAGCCGATGCAACCACAACCGGCTCTAACGCCTCGGCCAACATCCCGGCCGGCGGTCTGGAAGAGATTGTGGTGACCGCGGCACGCCGCGAGCAAAACGAGAGCAAGGTGCCTATCAGCATCACCGCGTTCACACAGAAAGCGCTGGATGAGAACAACGTAAGAACCGTCGACGACATCATGAAACTCACCCCTGGGGTGCAGTTCGACCGCAGCGGCGACCGCGAAGGGATTGCCTCGATATCCATCCGCGGCGTGCAGTCCGACGCAGGCTCCGGTGCGACCGGCATCTACATCGACGACACACCGATCCAAAGCCGTGCAGACATCGGTGGCCTCGGCAGCAGCGTGTGGCCGCAAATTTTCAATCTGGAGCGAGTTGAAGTCCTGCGCGGCCCGCAAGGCACCTTGTTCGGCGCCGGTTCAGAGGGTGGCACGGTGCGCTTTATCACGCCCCAGCCGAGCACGACCCAGTATCAGGTGTATGCGCGCTCTGAGCTGTCGTTCACTCAGGACGGCGCGCCCAGCCAGGAGCTCGGCGTCGCCGGAAACGTTCCGGTGGTCGATGGCACCCTTGGCGTACGGGCTAGCGCCTACTATCGGCATGACGGCGGCTACGTTAACCGCGTCGACTACATCTCAGGAAACGTCGAACAGCCCAATTCGAATTTCCAGGACACCAAGTCGCTGCGCCTCGCTCTTATCTATAAGCCGGCTGACGCACTCACCATCACCCCTGCGTTCTACTATCAGAGCCTGGACTTCAATGACTCCGGCCTGTTCTGGGACCCGTTGTCGAATGTGTCGGCCGGGGACTTCAACCGCAGCTCGAACATTCGTAACTCACTGACCGACAAATTCTCGCTCCCCTCACTGAAGGTCGAGTGGGCATTGCCCGGCGCCACCTTCATCTCCAATTCGTCGTATTTCGACCGCACCCAGACGAGCGTGGATGACTTGGCGTACTTCGAGGCCTACATCTGGGCGCAGAGCCCGTATTACCCCGCCGGCATGTATGCGCCGTCGTACTATGGGGTCCATCAAAAGATTTATACCCAGGAGTTCCGGCTGCAGTCCCAGGACCCCGATGCGCGCGTGAATTGGGTAGCGGGCGTTTTCTACCAACATAACTGGCAGAACTTCATTCAGGAGGTACAGGACACCTTCCTGCCGGGGCTGTTCAAAGCCGCCACGGGTGGCGACTTCAATGCGATATTCGGCTCGCTGTATCAGAATCTGTACACGGTGTACGTCAACCCGTTCATCACTGTAGACAAGCAGACGGCGGCATTCGGCCAGGTCGACCTCAAGATCACCGATAAGCTCAAGGGGACCGTCGGGCTGCGGGTCTCCAAGACGGACCTCAGCACCGATATCCTCTACGCCGGGCCGATCACCGGAGGTTTGTTCACCCGAACCACCGCCTCGGCGGAGAAACCCGTGACACCGAAGTTCGGTTTGTCCTACCAGGCTACCGAGAACACCATGGTGTACACCAGTGTTTCCAAGGGATACCGCCCGGGCGGGGGCAACAACCCGGTATCCATCAACTGCGATACCGACCTGGGCCACATCGGCCTGAAGAACTCGCCGGCCACCTATGCCAGCGACTCGCTCTGGTCGTACGAAATCGGCGGCAAGTCACGCACCCAGGACAATCGTTTTGCGGTCGATGGCAGCGTGTATGTCATCAAGTGGAAAAACATTCAGTTCAACTATGTGCTGCCTACCTGTAACTTCCCCTTCACCACCAATGCCGGCAACGCGACCAGCAAGGGTGTGGAGCTGACGCTACGGGCCCGGCCAGTCGACTCACTCGATCTGGGTTTCTCGTTCGGCTATACCAATGCCAGCTACGACAACACACAGTACTTTGGCGGTCAGAAGCTGTTCGCCGCCGAAGCCTCCATCACGGGGGCAGGCGACCGTCTGCTGGTGTCCCCGTGGACCGCTTCCCTGTTCGGCCAGTGGAAATTTGTTGCCCTGGAGCACGACTCCTATTTCCGCGTGAACTTCAATCACTCCGCCGCGCTCAATCACGGGCTGGCCAGCCAGGACCCCAACAACGGATCGTATGACCCGACGACCATCGGCTTGCCCGCACTGAATGACCTCGACTTGAGGCTGGGCACTCACCTGGGTCCGGTGGATGCCGCGCTGTTCGTGAATAACACCACGAACCAGCATCCCATCCTGACGCGTTCACACGCGGCACCCGGGGATCCGCTGTTCATGAGCAGCACGGTGCGTCCGCGGACGATCGGCGTAAACGCATCCTATCGGTTCTGATGTGTGCATCCGGCCCTGGCCTGTGAAGCGATCTGATCGCCTCGCAGGCCAGCCCGCGCGAGCCAGGGACGGCTCGCGTTTCGTTCATGGAAACACAGTAAACAGGTCCGCAAGATCGGTCTGCGCGGCTGCGTCATGGAGCAGGGGGCTCACGCCAAAGATCTCTTCCACACTGCGGAGTGCGGAGCCGTGATCGTAAGGGATGGAGTTCTGATAGCCATGGCCCTTCGCGAAGGGTGACAGAACGATCATGCCGATAGGGCCGTCGCCCGGCTCACCCTCGTCCCAAGTAATGAACAGCGCGCCACCGTTGCGGTAAGCGGCCGAATTGAGGATCGTCGGCACGTTCTGCGACAGCCAGGTGTCGCCCTGTCTGGTGGTGTTGTTGGTGGGGCTGCAGGAATCATGCATGTCGTCGCAAAGGTTTGGGGTGATGAATACGTATTGCGGCGCCGTGTTGTTCGCCAGATCGGTCGCCAACTCCGTGAAAGGCCGCACGTGAGCGATGCAATAGGCGGAAGTTTTGCTTTGATTATCGGTCACGTCATTGAAGTAGACGAACGGATCATGCCTGACCGCGTACTTGCCTGAGTTCGTCAATGGACACTGCGTCCCGCTGATGCCTTCCTCGTAGGCCTTCCAGCTGATCTTTGCATTCTTCAGGAGCGTAACCAGATGTTGCGTCGTCGACTGGCTGTCCGTGTTGGGCGAGTTGTCATTCAGAATTCCGAAATTCGTTCCTGCCTCGAGCCACAGATAGTTCGGCAGGCTGGGATGAATTCCGGGCGCATTGAAGTACTGCTCAGCATGCGAAGCCATTGGCAGGAGTGTCTTGTTGATGTAGGGCGCGCTCGAGCTGCCCTTGATCGCCGACCAGTTGTGGTTTTCCATGAGGATGACAAAGACCGTCTCGATATTCGCAGCCGCTGCATCGGCGCATACCACCATTGAAGTCAAGATGCCGCTGGCGACAGCGGCCAGGAACGTTCGGGAAGAAATCATCGTGACACTCTCCAGCGAAGCAAGGCGAAAGTTGGGAAGTCGGCGCAGAGGCTAGTGTTTGGACGTGACGGCGCGGTGACACGA
>Ga0134126_10010186_pt1 | contig 11852 bp, 22 predicted proteins | sample KB31752_FD_96881 | JGI IMG/M metagenome (GOLD analysis project Ga0134126, IMG submission 96881) | Terrestrial soil microbial communities with excess Nitrogen fertilizer from Kellogg Biological Station, Michigan, USA - KB3-175-2 | ecosystem: Environmental > Terrestrial > Soil > Unclassified ...
CGGTTCGGTCACGCTCAAGGACGAGATTTTCGGCCTCGAGCCCCGTGCCGACATCCTGCACCGCATGGTGCGCTACCAGCAGCTCAAGGCGATGGCGGGCACGCATGACGTAAAGCATCGCTCGGAAGGCGTGCGCACCGGCAAGAAGTTCGTCAAGCAGAAGGGCTCGGGTGGTGCGCGTCACGGCGACCGCAAGGCGCCGCAGTTCCGTGGTGGCGGCCGTGCCTTCGGTCCGACGCCGCGCAGCCATGCGATCGACCTGCCCAAGAAGGTCCGTACCCTGGCGCTGAAGCATGCGCTTTCGGCCAAGGCCAAGGCCGGTGAGATCGCGATTCTCGATACGGTTGCGAGCAAGGAAGCCAAGACGGCAACGCTGCGGGGCCAGTTCGGCAAGCTCGAATGGCTGAACGCGCTGATCATCGACGGTGCGACGGTCGATGCGAATTTCGCGCTCGCCGCCCGCAACATTCCGAACATCGACGTGCTGCCTGTGCAGGGCATCAACGTCGCGGACATCCTGCGCCGGCGCAAGCTCGTCTTGACCAAGGCGGCCCTCGATGCGCTGGAGGCGCGCTTCGCATGAGCAAATATTCGAATTACGACGTGATCCGCGCGCCGGTCGTCACCGAAAAGTCGACCTATGTGTCCGACCACAACCAGGTGATCTTCGACGTGGCGATGGACGCGACCAAGCCGCAGATCAAGGAAGCCGTCGAGGCGCTGTTCTCGGTGAAGGTCAAGGCCGTCAACACCCATGTCCGCAAGGGCAAGGTAAAGCGCTTCCGTAATCGCCTCGGCGTCCGCAACGACGTCAAGAAAGCTGTCGTGACGCTGGTCGAAGGCCAGACGATCGACATCTCGACCGGCATCTAAGGGCGGGGAACAAGAATGGGTTTGAAAACTTACAATCCGACGTCCCCGGGCCGACGCCAGCTCATCACGACCGACCGGTCGGAGCTGTGGAAGGGCACCCCGGTCAAGACGCTGACCGAAGGCCTGTCGAAGAAGGGTGGCCGCAACAATGCCGGCCGGACCACCGCGTATCACCGCGGCGGCGGCCACAAGCGGTCTTATCGCCTCGTTGACTTCCGCCGCACGAAGTACGAGCAGGTCGCGACGGTCGAGCGGCTGGAATATGATCCGAACCGCACCGCCTTCATCGCGCTGATCAAATACGAAGACGGCGAGCAGGCTTATATCCTGGCGCCGCAGCGCCTCGCGGCCGGCGACAAGGTCGTCTCTTCGCTCGGCCAGGCCGACGTGAAGCCGGGCAATGCGATGCCGCTCGAGCGGATGCCGGTCGGTACCATCGTCCACAATGTGGAGATGAAGCCGAAGAAGGGCGGTCAGATCGCCCGTTCGGCCGGCACCTACGCGCAATATGTGGGGCGCGACCAGGGCTGGGCGATCCTGCGCCTCAACTCGGGCGAGCAGCGCCGCGTGCATGGCACCTGCCTCGCGACGGTGGGCGCGGTCTCCAATCCGGATCACGCCAACATCTCGATCGGCAAGGCCGGCCGCAATCGCTGGCTGGGCAAGAAGCCGGTCAACCGCGGCGTGACCATGAACCCGGTCGACCACCCGCATGGCGGCGGCGAAGGCCGCACCTCCGGCGGCCGTCACCCGGTGACCCCGTGGGGCAAGCCGACCAAGGGCAAGAAGACACGTTCCAACAAGGCGACGGACCAGTTCATCGTCCGCTCGCGGCATCTGAAGAAGGGCCGGTAAGCCATGACCCGTTCGCTCTGGAAGGGCCCGTTCGTCGACGGGTACATGCTCAAGAAGGCCGACGCGTCGCGCGCTTCGGGCCGCAACGAGGTCATCAAGATCTGGTCGCGTCGCTCGACCATCCTGCCGCAGTTCGTCGGCCTCACCTTCGGCGTCCACAACGGCCACAAGCATGTGCCGGTGTCGGTCAACGAAGAGATGATCGGCCACAAGTTCGGCGAGTTCGCCCCGACCCGTACCTATTACGGGCACTCGGCCGACAAGAAGGCCAAGAGGAAGTAAGATGAGCAAGCCGAAAACCAAGCGCGCGCTCAAGGACAATGAGGCCAAGGCCGTGCTCCGCACGATCAAGACCTCGGCCCAGAAGCTCAACCTCGTGGCGGCGATGATCCGCGGCAAGAAGGTCGACAAGGCTCTCGCCGAGCTCAGCTTCTCGCGCAAGCGCATCGCCGGGCCGGTTCGCAAGACGCTGGAAAGCGCCATTGCCAATGCCGAGAACAACCACGGGCTCGACACGGATTCGCTGGTCGTCGCCGAGGCCTATGTCGGCGACGGGCTGGTCATGAAGCGTTTCATGGCGCGCGGCCGCGGGCATGCAGCGCGCATGGAACACACGTTCTCGAACCTCACCATCGTGGTTCGCCAGGTCGAGGAGACCGCATAATGGGCCAGAAGATCAATCCAATCGGCCTGCGCCTCGGGGTCAACCGGACCTGGGACAGCCGCTGGTTCGCCAACAAGGGCGAGTACGGCAATCTCCTGCAGGAAGACCTCAAGATCCGGCAGACGCTGCTTGACGACCTGAAGCAGGCGGCGGTCAGCAAGATCGTCATCGAGCGCCCGCACCGCAAGTGCCGGGTGTCGATCCACACCGCCCGCCCGGGCATCGTGATCGGCAAGAAGGGCGCCGACATCGACAAGATCCGCGCCAAGGTGAAGAAGTTCACCGACAGCGAAGTGCACATCAATATCGTCGAAGTGCGCAAGCCGGAGACCGACGCCGCTCTCGTTGCGCAGGGCATTGCCCAGCAGCTCGAGCGCCGCGTGGCGTTCCGTCGCGCCATGAAGCGCGCCGTACAGACGGCGATGCGGATGGGCGCCGGCGGTATCCGCGTGAATGTGGGCGGCCGTCTCGGCGGCGCCGATATCGCGCGCACGGAGTGGTATCGCGAGGGCCGCGTCCCGCTGCATACGCTCAGGGCCGACATCGACTACGGCACCGCCGAGGCCGAGACGACCTATGGCGTGATCGGCATCAAGGTGTGGATCTTCAAGGGCGAAGTGCTCGAGCACGATCCGACCGCCCACGAGCGCCGCGCGACCGAAGGCGGTGGCGAGGCCCAGGGCCAGCGCCGCGACCGGGGCGATCGTGAGGATCGCCGTGACCGCGAAGACCGTCGCGAGCGCGATCGCGCTCCGGCCGCAGAGTAAGAAGGCAGGCGAAAATGCTGCAGCCAAAGAAGACGAAATTCCGCAAAGCCCACAAGGGCCGTATCCACGGCGTCGCCAAGGGTGGCACGGAGTTGAATTTCGGCCAGTACGGCCTCAAGGCGACCGAGCCCGAGCGTGTCACGGCGCGGCAGATCGAGGCGGCTCGCCGCGCGATCACCCGCGAAATGAAGCGCCAGGGCCGCGTCTGGATCCGGGTGTTCCCGGATCTGCCGGTCTCCAAGAAGCCGGTCGAAGTGCGTATGGGTAAGGGCAAGGGTTCGGTCGAATACTGGGCGGCGCGGGTGCATCCGGGCCGGATCGTGTTCGAGATCGACGGTGTCGACGAAACCACGGCCAAGGAAGCGCTGCGGCTCGGGGCGATGAAGCTGCCGATCACCACGCGCATCATCACGCGCATTGCAGACTAGGGGTTGACGATGAAAGCCAGTGACCAGCGGGCGAAAACCCCGGATGAGCTGAAGGATCAGCTGTTGAGCCTCAAGAAGGAGCAGTTCAACCTGCGCTTCCAGCGGGCGACCCAGCAGCTCGAGAAGACCGGCCGGGTCAAGGAAGTGCGGCGCGAGATCGCCCAGATCAAGACGATCCTCAACGAAAAAGCCGCCGCAGCGAAGTAAGGACAGGACCATGCCGAAGCGCGTTTTGCAGGGGACGGTGGTCTCCGACGTGAATGAGAAGACGGTGGTGGTGCGGGTCGATCGCGCCTTCACCCACCCGGTGCTGAAGAAGACCGTGCGCCGGTCCAAGAAGTATCATGCCCATGACGAGGCCAATGCGGCCAAGGTCGGTGATACCGTCTGGATCGAGGAATGCGCGCCGATCAGCAAGAACAAGCGCTGGACGCTGGTCCAGGGCGCGTAATTTGAGGTTTCGCCTTTCCCGAAAGGGCAGGGGCGGCAGGAACGAAAAGGCATAATGCCATGATTCAGATGCAGTCCAATCTCGATGTGGCGGATAATTCCGGCGCGCGTCGTGTCATGTGCATCAAGGTGCTCGGTGGTTCGCACCGCAAATACGCGTCGGTCGGCGACATCATCGTGGTGTCGGTGAAGGATGCGATCCCGCGTGGCCGCGTCAAGAAGGGCCAGGTGATGAAGGCGGTGGTGGTGCGTACCGCCAACGACATCCGGCGGCCGGACGGCACCGTGATCCGCTTCGACAAGAACGCGGCCGTGCTGATCAACAACCAGGCCGAGCCGATCGGCACCCGCATCTTCGGACCGGTTCCGCGCGAGCTCAGGGCCAAGAACCACATGAAGATCATTTCGCTCGCCCCGGAGGTGTTGTGATGGCCGCCAAGATCAAGAAGGGCGACCGCGTCGTCGTTCTCGCCGGCAAGGACAAGGGCAAGAGCGGGACCGTCGAGCAGGTTATCCCCTCGGACGACCGCGCCGTCGTGACCGGCATCAATCTCGTCCGCCGGCACACGCGGCAGTCGGGCACCCAGGAATCCGGCATCTATACCAAGGCGGCGCCGATCCACCTGTCGAACCTTGCCGTCGCCGACAAGAACGGCAAGCCGACGCGTGTCGGCTTCAAGATCAATGCGGACGGCACGAAGGTGCGCGTCGCCAAGACCACCGGAGATGTGATCGATGGCTGATACCGCCGAACTCTACGTGCCGCGCCTTCGTACCCAGTACGACGACGCCATCCGTGCCGAGCTGACCAAGCAGTTCGGTTACAAGAACCCGATGCAGGTGCCCAAGCTCGACAAGATCGTGTTGAACATGGGCGTGGGCGAGGCGACGGGCGATACCAAGAAGGTGCGCAACGCCGCCGATGAGCTCGCCAAGATTGCCGGCCAGAGGCCGGTCATCACCCATGCGCGCAAGTCGATCGCCGGCTTCAAGGTTCGCGAGAACATGCCGCTCGGCGTAAAGGTGACCCTGCGCAAGACGCGCATGTACGAGTTCCTCGACCGGTTGGTGAACGTCGCCCTGCCGCGCGTCCGCGACTTCCGGGGGCTCAACCCGAACTCCTTCGACGGCCACGGCAACTATGCCATGGGCATCAAGGAACACATCATTTTCCCCGAGATCTCGTACGACCAGATCGAGCAGGTCTGGGGCATGGACGTGATCATCTGCACGACCGCCAGGAACGACGACGAGGCGCGGGCGCTGCTCAAGGCATTCAACTTCCCCTTCCGGCAGTAAGCGAAGGCGAGAAAGAGGACGATATGGCAAAGACGAGCGCCATCGAGAAGAACAAGCGCCGGACCAAGCTGGTCAAGCAGTATGGCGCCAAGCGCGCCAAGCTGAAGGCTTTGAGCAAGGACCAGTCGGTGTCGATGGAAGAGCGCTTCGGCGCCCAGCTGAAGCTGGCGGCGCTGCCGCGCAATTCCTCCCCGGGCCGGGTGCGCAATCGCTGCGAGTTCTCCGGGCGCCCACGCGGTTTCTACCGCAAGTTCAAGCTGAGCCGCATCGCCCTGCGCGAGCTGGGTAATCTCGGGGAGATCCCCGGCCTCGTGAAGTCGAGCTGGTAAGAAGGAATTTTACGATGAGCGTGAACGATCCGATCGGCGATATGCTGACCCGTATCCGCAATGCCCAGCTTCGGCGCCGCGATACCGTGTCGACGCCGGCTTCTACGCTGCGCGGCCGGGTGCTCGAGGTTCTCAAGTCGGAAGGTTTCATCCGCGGCTTTACCGAGAGCCAGGCCGAGAATGGCGCCAGCGCTTTCGAGATCGAGCTGAAGTATTCCGACAACGCGCCGGTGATCCGTACGATCGAGCGCGTGTCGCGGCCGGGCCGGCGAGTCTATGCGTCGGTGAAGAATATTCCGCAGGTGGCCTCGGGACTTGGCGTGTCGATCCTGTCGACGCCCAAGGGCGTGATGGCCGATCATGAAGCAAGAGCCCAGAATCTGGGTGGCGAGGTACTCTGCCGGGTCTTCTAAGCCGTCGCATGGGCCCGGAAAGTGGTCTTCCGGTTTTCGGACCAGCCCATGTGAAACTTATAAGGCTCGGTGTGACGATGACTCCGAAGGAAGTTGTTTAGAAAATGTCCCGTACAGGCAAGAAGCCGATCGCAGCCGTGAGCGGCGTGACCATGACGATCAAGGACCGCCAGGTGACCGTCAAGGGTCCCAAGGGCGAGCAGTCCCTGGCGCTCATGGAAATCGTCAGCGCCAAGCAGACCGATGACGGGATCGTCATCGAGCCGGCGAATGACACCAAGGAGGCGAACGCCGCCTGGGGCACGACGCGCGCGCTGATCGCCAATATGGTGACCGGCGTCACGAAGGGCTTCGAGAAGAAGCTGGTGATCCAGGGCGTCGGCTTCCGCGCCGCGATGCAGGGCAAGGACGTCAAGCTGAGCCTGGGTTTCAGCCATGACGTCGTGTTCGAGACGCCCAAGGGCATCACGATTGCGACGCCGACGGCGACGGATATTGTCGTGACCGGCATCGACAAGCAGCAGGTCGGGCAAGTGGCCGCCAATATCCGCGGCTATCGCCCGCCGGAGCCGTACAAGGGCAAGGGCGTGCGCTACGAGGGCGAGTATATCGCCCGCAAGGAAGGCAAGAAGAAATAAGGGCGATGGCCATGGCACACACAACCGGTTCCGAGCGCCGCAAAGCTCGCGTCCGTCGCGCCCTCAAGGTTGCCGCCAATGGCCGGCCGCGTCTGAGCGTGTTCCGGTCGGGCAAGAACATCTACGCGCAGATCATCGATGACGCGAGCGGGCGGACGCTCGCCGCGGCATCGACGATCGACAAGGCAATCAAGGCCTCGGTCAAGGGTGGCGCGACGCAGGAAGCCGCCCAGAGCGTGGGCAAGCTGATCGCCGAGCGCGGCAAGGAGGCCGGCGTCGGGGCTGTGGTGTTCGATCGCGGCGGCTATCTTTATCATGGCCGGGTGAAGGCCCTGGCCGAGGCGGCCCGCGAAGGCGGCCTCGAGTTCTGATCGCGCGAAAGGAAAGACCATGAGAGACGTACAAGAGCGCGACAGCGAATTCGTTGATCGCCTGGTTCATATCAATCGTGTCGCCAAGGTGGTGAAGGGCGGCCGGCGCTTCGGCTTCGCCGCGCTCGTCGTCGTCGGCGACCAGAAGGGTCGCGTCGGCTTCGGCCACGGCAAGGCCCGCGAGGTGCCCGAGGCGATCCGCAAGGCGACTGAGCAGGCGAAGCGGCAGATGATCCGCGTTCCGCTGCGCGAGGCCCGGACGCTCCATCACGACGTCGTCGGCCACCACGGCGCCGGCAAGGTGATCCTGCGCGCTGCCGTTCCCGGCACCGGCATCATCGCCGGCGGCCCGATGCGCGCCGTGTTCGAGACGCTGGGCGTCAACGACATCGTCGCCAAGTCGCAGGGTACGGCCAACCCCTACAACATGGTGCGGGCCACCTTCGATGCGCTGAAGCGCGTCGACAGCCCGCGTTCGGTCGCGGCCCGCCGCGGCATCAAGGTCTCCGAGCTCCAGGCCCGCCGTGGCCAGGAAGCGGTCGAAGGCTGAGCTGAGAGGGCGGAGCAGATAAATGGCTGACAAGACAGTAACCGTCGAGCAGATCGCCAGCCCCGCCCGCCGTCCGGCGGACCAGCGGGCTACGCTTATCGGCCTCGGGCTCAATAAGGTGCGCAAGCGCTCGACGCTCAAGGACACGCCGGAAGTGCGCGGCATGATCAACAAGATTCCGCACCTCGTTCGCGTCGTCGGCGAATAAAGCGGGCGAGAAAAGGACTTCGATTATGACTCGTCTGAACGAACTTCGTGACAATCCGGGCTCGAGCAAGAAGCGCACCCGCGTCGGCCGTGGCATCGGCTCGGGCGTCGGCAAGACCGGCGGCCGCGGCGGCAAGGGCCAGACGGCGCGTACCGGCGTTGCCATCAACGGCTTCGAAGGCGGCCAGATGCCGCTCCACATGCGCATGCCGAAGCGCGGCTTCAACGTGCCGAACGTCAAGCGCTACAACGCTGTTCGGCTCGACCGAATCCAGGCCTATATCGACAGCGGCAAGCTTGACCACAAAGGCGTCATCGACGCCGAGGCGCTGGTCAAGGCTGGCGTGATCCGGCGGCCGCTCGACGGCGTGCGGCTGGTTGCTGGCGCGGCCGAGTTCACTGCCAAGAAGGTAAGCTTCAAGGTCGTGCATGCGTCCAAGGGTGCGGTTGCGGCTATTGAAGCGGCGGGCGGCAAGGTCGATATGCCGGAAGCGGCGCCGGCCGAAGCCTGAGGCCTCGGCCGGGCGTGGGACGTCACCCGTCGCCATGCCGCGGGAAGCGTTGCCGATAGGCTCACTGTGTCCTATCGGTGGCGCGACGATAATGGTGGAGCCGGCGGCCTGAGCGCTCAGGTAGCGTCGAGCTCCGACGAAGACCGCGGCCGGCGTTCCTTCGGGCAGCGTCGGGACCTCGGCCCCGGAGTCATCCGGCTTCCGATCGAATCGGAAGCCGAGCTCCTGGTGTTTGAGATGGCACGCTTCCCAGGCGGAAAGGTGATCTCCGCTTTTCCGGAAGCGCTCTAGGAGCAGTTAATGGCATCCGCAGCCGAGCAACTCGCCAAAAATCTGAACTTCGCGACCTTTGCCAAGGCGAAGGCGCTGCAACAGCGCATCTGGTTCACCATCGGGGCGCTGATCGTCTTTCGTCTGGGAACGTACATCCCGGTTCCGGGTATCGATCCCCAGGCTTACGCCCAGAGCTTCAGCGGTGCCTCCAAGGGCATTTTCGGCATGTTCGACCTGTTGTCGGGCGGTGCCGTTTCGCGCATGGCGATCTTCGCGCTCAACCTCATCCCCTACATTACCGCCTCGATCGTCATCCAGGTGGTGCAGACCGCTTCGCCAAAACTCGAAGCGCTGAAGAAGGAAGGCGAGGCGGGCCGGCGCAAGATCAATCAATATACGCGCTATCTCACCGTGCTATTCACGGCGGTCCAGGCCTACGGCATTGCGGCCGGCCTCGAGGCGAGCCAGGGCGTGGTACTTCACCCCGGCTGGTTCTTCCGCGTGACGACGGTGATGAGCCTCGTCGGTGGCACGCTGTTCCTGATGTGGGTCGGCGAGCAGATCACCTCGCGCGGCGTCGGAAACGGCATCTCGCTGATCATCTTCGCGGGAATCGCGGCGCGCTTGCCGGTGACCATCGAGCAGACGCTGGAACTGAGCCGCACCGGTGCCTTGCCGGGCTTCGCTGCCCTGGGGATTTTGGTGATGGCGCTGGTGGTCATCGTCATCATCGTCTTCTTCGAGCGCGCGCAGCGAAGACTGCTGATCCAGTATCCAAAGCGACAAGTCGGCAACAAGATGTTCCAGGGGGACACCTCGCACCTGCCGCTCAAGGTCAACACCGGCGGCGTGATCCCCGTCATTTTCGGCTCGTCGCTTTTGCTGCTGCCGGCGACGATCACGTCGTTTGCGGCGCAGGGCGGGGCGCCGACCTGGCTGACGTATACGGCTGCGCTGCTCGGGCGCGGCCAGCCGCTCTACCTGGTGCTCTACGGCGTCCTGATCGTCTTCTTCTCGTTCTTCTACACGGCGATTGTGCTCAACCCGGAAGAGACGGCCGACAATCTCAAGCGGTCGGGTGGTTTTATCCCGGGCATCAGGCCCGGCGAGCGGACGGCGCAGCATATCGACTATGTGGTGACGCGCATCACCGTGGTCGGCGCGATCTATCTGACGGTCGTGGCGCTGATCCCCGAGATGCTTCATAGCGAGCTCAACATCAGCCAATATATCGGCGGAACCTCGCTGATCATTCTGGTGACCGTGACGCTCGATACGATCAGCCAGATTCAGAGCCATCTGATCGCGCAGCAGTATGAGGGGCTGGTGAAGCGGGCCCGTCTGGGGGGAAGGCGTAGATGAGGTTGATCCTGCTGGGGCCGCCGGGGGCGGGGAAGGGCACGCAGGCGAAGCTATTGATCGAAGCGTTCGGCATTCCGCAATTGTCGACGGGCGATATCCTTCGGGCCGCCATCAGGGCGAGGACCCCGATGGGGCTGGAAGCAAAGGCGGTGATGGATCGCGGCGACCTCGTCTCCGACGAAGTGGTCAACGGCATCGTGTCGGAGCGGCTCGACCAGGAAGACGCCCGAAAGGGCTTTATCCTCGACGGTTATCCGCGGACCATTCCGCAGGCCGAAGCACTCGACCAGATGCTGGTGGAGAAAGGCATGGCCCTGGATGCCGTGGTTGAGATCACGGCGGATGCCGACACGCTGACGCGGCGGATCGTCAACCGGGCGAAGGAAAATGCCGGCGCGGGCGCGCGTGCCGACGACAATGAAGACGTGATCCGCAACCGGCTCGCCGTCTATCGCGAGCAGACCGCGCCCTTGGTCGAGCACTATCGGCAGAAGGGGCTGCTGAGAACGGTTGACGGAATGGCGCCGGTCGAGCAGGTCGCCGCGGCGATCAGCAAGGCGGTCGGCGCATAGACTGGCCACTCGGGAGAGCGGCGAGACTATTGAATGGACGAGGAATCGAACCTATTTGCTGCCTACCGGCAATGGTTCGAAACGACACTTGACAGGCCTGTTGACTTCGGCCAGGCGAGTGCCTAAAGAACCGCTTCTGTCTCATGGGTTACTTGGGCTGGATTCGGTTTCCTCGGTTTTGGTGAGGGAGCGGGGTCCGGTCCGTTGTTGTTGAACGATCGGGTCTTGCGGCCATTGGTCGAATGAAGGAGAGCGAAACTTGGCTCGCATTGCTGGCGTCAATATCCCGACGAACAAGCGCGTAATCATCGCGCTGCAGTATATCCATGGGATCGGGCCGAAGAAGGCCGCCGAGATCACGGAAAAGGTCGGTATTCCGGCCGAGCGCCGCGTCAACGAACTGACGGACGCCGAGACCATCCAGATCCGCGAGTCGATCGAGAAGAACCACATCGTCGAAGGCGATCTGCGCCGTCAGGTCTCGATGAATATCAAGCGGCTGATGGACCTGGGCAATTATCGGGGCCTCCGGCACCGCCGCGGTCTGCCGGTTCGCGGCCAGCGCACCCACACCAATGCACGGACCCGCAAGGGCCCGGCCAAGCCGATCGCCGGCAAGAAGAAGTAAGAGCCGCAACAGGCAGATGGCACCAGGCAGTCGCTCGATTGCCAACTGCCCATTGCAGACTGCCTATGTGTAGCTGCTGGCACTACGGCAGCGCTGATATCCAACCGAGGACCTAAATGGCTAAGACTGAGACCGCGCGCGTCCGCCGCAAGGAGCGCAAGAATATTACCTCCGGCGTTGCGCATGTGAACGCCTCCTTCAATAACACCATGATCACGATCACCGATGTCCAGGGCAACACGATTTCGTGGTCGTCCTCGGGCGTGATGGGTTTCAAGGGCTCGCGCAAGTCCACCCCGTACGCGGCCCAGGTCGCGGCGGAAGACGCCGCCAAGAAGGCCCAGGAGCATGGCATGAAGACCCTCGAGGTCGAAGTGCGTGGGCCAGGTTCGGGGCGCGAATCGGCGCTGCGTGCGCTGCAGGCTGCCGGCTTCAACGTGACGTCCATCCGCGACGTGACTTCCATTCCGCACAATGGCTGCCGCCCGCGTAAGCGGCGCCGCGTCTGATTTTACGGATTTCGGCCGCGCCGGCGCCACTGGGCTGCCGGCCGGTTTGCTATTGCGTGTGCGGCGGTGCGGCCGGGCGAATGGGCCGCGATTTTTGAAAGGACGTGACCGTGACCATCCAGAGGAACTGGCAGGAACTGATCAAGCCGACC
>Ga0134126_10010187_pt1 | contig 11852 bp, 7 predicted proteins | sample KB31752_FD_96881 | JGI IMG/M metagenome (GOLD analysis project Ga0134126, IMG submission 96881) | Terrestrial soil microbial communities with excess Nitrogen fertilizer from Kellogg Biological Station, Michigan, USA - KB3-175-2 | ecosystem: Environmental > Terrestrial > Soil > Unclassified ...
ACCAGCGGTGAACGATTGACGATCGAGCCGAAGGAAAAATCGCAGAATGCTGGCTTATCGATGACATTGACCGGAACGCCGGCGGCACGCGCGGCCTCGGCAAATTCCGCCGCCTGCCCGTCATCGCTGAAAGCGCCGATAGCGATGGCCGCACCGCGCACGTCGGCGGGCGTCCAAACGCGCCGATGGATGACAATCGCGCCGCGCGGTGGATCGGATGCTACTAGCAGCAATTCATCGGATGTTTCGTCAGCGAACACCTCGACGCTCGCGCCGGCAGCCGAGAGCAACTCGGCTTTCCAGGCCGCGGCCGCGTTACCGCCCGCGATCACCGCGCGCTTGCCCTCGAGCGCCAGAAATACCGGCAGCCGCGCCAGCGCCTCCATGCGCGCGGGACGCGTTTCCGTCGGACGGCGTTTGGCGGACGCGCTCATGCGGTCCTCTTCGCGCCGGTATCGGCGTGGAAATCGAGGCCGTTAATCGTTTTTGCAACGAACCCGGCGCGGATGGTGAAGTCGCCGAAGCGCTCGCCCTTGTCGCGCTCCGCGACGTAAGCCGCGAAGATCGGATCGAGCGTTGCGACAATTCCGTCGTCGTCGAGGTCCTCGGCATAAAGCTTGTTCATGCGCGAGCCGTCGAAAGCGGCGCCGAGATAGAGGTTGTAGCGGCCCGGGCCTTTGCCGACCAAGCCGATCTCGGCGATATAAGGCCGCGCGCAGCCGTTCGGGCAGCCGGTCATGCGCAGCGTAATGTCATCCTCGGCAAGGCCGTGCGCCGCCAGCCGCTCCTCGAGCCGGGTGATCAGGCTCGGCAAATAGCGCTCGCTCTCGGCCAGCGCGAGGGCGCAGGTCGGCAATGCGACGCATGCCATGGAATTGCGCCGCAGCGCCGAGGCCTTGCCGGTCATGCGATGCTCGGCCACCAGCCTTTCGATCGTTTCGCGATTTTCTTTTGCGACGTTGGCGATGATCAGATTCTGGTTCGGCGTCAGGCGGATTTCGCCGTCGTGCGCCTCGGCAATGCGGCGCATTCCGGTGAGGAGTTGAGGCCCGCCAGAAAAGTCGCGCAGCCGCCCATTCTCCACGAACAGCGTCAGGTGATGCTTTCCGTTCTCGCCCTCGGTCCAGCCATAGCGGTCGCCGTTGGAGGTGAAGCGATAAGGCCGCGCCTTTTCCAGCGGCTTGCCGGCGCGCTTGGCGATCTCGGTACGGAAGGCGTCGGCGCCGTGGTCGTCGAGCGTGTATTTCAGCCGCGCGTGCTTGCGGTTGGAGCGGTCGCCCCAGTCGCGCTGGATGGTGCAGACGGCTTCGGCGACGGCGAAGAGATCCTCCGGCCGGCAGAAGCCGAGCACGTTGCCGATGCGCGGATAGGTATCCGGCTCGCCATGAGTCATCCCCATGCCGCCGCCGACCGCGACGTTCCAGCCCTCAATGGCGCCGTTCTTGCCGACGATAGCGATGAAGCCGAGGTCCTGCGCGAAGACATCGATGTCGTTCGAGGGCGGCACGGCGAAGCCGATCTTGAATTTCCGCGGCATGTAGGTTTTGCCGTAGATCGGCTCGACGTCATCGCGCTCGCCCTCGCCGGCGACCTTCTCGCCGTCGAGGAATATCTCGTAATAGGCGTGAGTCCTGGGCTTGAAATGCAGCGAGGCGCGGCGAGCGAGGTCGTAAGCCTCGGCATGGATTTTCGACTGGTGCGGGTTCGACACCGCCATGACGCCGCGGGTATCGTCGCCGCACGCGGCGATGGTGTCGAGCGCCACCGCGTTGATCGCCTTCAGCGCCGTCTTGACGTTGAACTTCAGTACCCCGTGCATCTGAAACGTTTGCCGCGTGGTCAGGCGCAGCGTCTCGCCGGCATAAACGCGGGCCACTTCATCGAGCGCAAGCCATTGTTGCGGAGTGATGACGCCGCCTGGCAGGCGGAGGCGGATCATGAAGCCGAATGCCTTTTCCAGCTTCTTCTTCGTCCGCTCGGGCCGCAGATCGCGATTGTCCTGCAAATACATCCCGTGGAACTTGAGGAGCTGGGCGCTGTCCTCGCTGACGCCGCCGGTGATGGGATCGGCCAGGTCTTCGGCGAGGTCGCCGCGCAAATAGCGGCTGCGCGCCTTGAGGCGCTCCATCGAGGAGGGTTCTTTGTCGGGCATTACGGTCCTCGTGTCCCGGACGCGGCGCAGCACGAGCGCAGCGAAGTGATGCGCCGCTGATCCGGGACACGTGGGAGCCAAGCCATCAATACGTGTCCGTGAGATAGCGCTTGTCGCGCTCGAGCGCTGCGACCGCATGCTCCGCCGCCTCGGGCGCGATCCCTTTCACGTCGGCATAGGCGCGCACCAGCGTCGCCCGCACATCCTTCGCCATCGATTTGGCGTCGCCGCAGACATAGAACACGGCGCCACCGTCGAGCCATTCGATCAGGTCGCGCCGCTGTTCCCACATCTTATGCTGCACGTAGATTTTTTCGGGCCGGTCGCGCGAGAACGCCACGTCCATGCGCGTGAGGCCGCCCTCTTTCAGGGCTTCCTGCCAGTCGAGTTGATAGAGGAAATCGTGCGTGAACCGGCGGTCGCCGAAGAACAGCCAGCTACGGCCGATCGCGTTAGCGGCGCGGCGCTCCTGCACGAAGGCGCGGAACGGCGCGACGCCGGTGCCGGGACCGACCATGATGATGTCGCGGTCTCCCGCCGGCAGCGCGAAGTGGCGGTTCGGGCGCAGCTTCACCCGCACGCGGCCGCCGCGTTTCAAGCGCTCGGCCATGAAATTGGAAGCAACGCCTTTGCGCGCACGGCCGTAAGTCTCGTAACGCACCGCCGAAATCAGCAGATGCGCCTCCTCGCCGGCTTCGCGGCGCGACGAGGCGATCGAATAGGCGCGCGGCGCGAGCGGGCGCGTCACCGCGCGCAAATGCTCGGCGGTGAGCGCGATCGGAAACATCGCGATCAGATCGATGAGCTGCCGGCCGGCGATCCATTCCTTGGCCTCGCCATTCGCGATCAACGCCTTGACGTATTGGTGGCCGGTCTGCGCGGCATAAGTTTCCACCGTCTTGAGCGACAGCGTCGCGACGTCGCGCGACTTGATGAGTTCGCTGCGCAACTTGTCGTCGCCGGAAAGCCCGGCGAGCTTCAAGAGCTCGTCGACGTAAGCGGGATCGTTCTCGGCATAAACATCGAGCGAGTCGCCCGGCTCGTAAGCAGGCGCTGCGCCGTCGAACGACAGCGCGAGATGGATCGTTTCCTTGTCCGAAAGCGACGAGTTCAGGTTGACGTGCTCGGTGATCTCCGCCTCGACGATGTCGAGATTGGGCGACGCTGCCGGCTTGGTAAAATCGACCTCGATAACCTTGCTGCTCGCGGCATCTGGCGGCGCGAATGTCTTGACCGCATCGGCAATCCACTTGCCGGCGGGCTCCGCGAAATCCAGATCGCAATCGACGCGATCGACCAGGCGCTTGGCGCCGAGCTTTTCAAGCCGCTCGTCGATCTTCTTGCCGATGGCGCAGAATTCCACGTAAGCCGTGTCGCCGAGCGCAAGCACGCCGAATTCGACTCCGTCGAGGCTTGGCGCGTTCTCGCTCATCAACTCGTTGAAGGCGCGCACGGCGCGCGCCGGTGGATCGCCCTCGCCCCATGTCGCGGCGATCACCACCAGCCGTTTCATCGCCGGCAGCGTAGCGAGATCGAGATCGGCCATGTCGACGAGCGCCGGCTTCAGCGCGTTCTTGCGCGCGGCCTTGGCAAGATCGTTCGCCAGCCGCTCGCAGTTGCCGGATTCGCTGGCGTAGAGAATTGTGATCGGCTCGGCCGGACGCGCCGGCGCGGCCGGCTGCGCGGCGCCACCCGCGGCCGACTCCAGCCCTGCGAGAAATCCGGCAAGCCACGCGCGCTGCGTCGTGCTGGCAGGGCCGACCACGCGATTGAGCAGCGCGATCTCTTCGTCGCCGAACGGCGCGGTCTTCGGAATGGTGGAAAAACCGGAGCCCATGACCGGCCTCAACGCTGCCCGGGGACGGCGGCGGCGATCCGGAGGGAGGAGCGGATCGGAAGGATCATGAAACGGGCTCCGGTTAAACGAACAGGAGCCGTGTATTAGGAGATTGTTCTGTTTAGGCGCAACAAGCCCCTGAAAATAAGAAAATCCTTTTGTTCTTGGATTTAGAGCGACACTGTTATGCCAGAAACCAGCATCGGCATGGGACCGGTGGCCCCACCGGAACCGGGCATCGACCGCTGAAAAATGGGGCAAATTGGGAGTCATCCGCGCGCTCAATAAACGTCCTGCTGATAGCGGCCTGCTTTCTTGAGATCCGCGACGAAGGCGACCGCCTCATCCGCGCTGCGGGCGCCGTGCTTGGCGACCACATCAACCAGCGCGCACTCGACATCCTTGGCCATGCGCAACGCGTCGCCACAAACATAGACGTGCGCGCCGTCGGCGAGCCATGCCCAGAGATCGCGGCCGACTTCGCGCATGCGGTGCTGGACGTAGATTTTTTCGTCGGCGTCGCGCGACCAAGCGAGCGTCAGCCGATTGAGCAGGCCGGCAGAGCGCATGCCGATCAATTCCTTCTCGTAGAAGAAGTCGTAGTTGCTGTGCTGGTGGCCGAAGAACAGCCAGTTGCGGCCCGGCGCTTTGACTGCGCCGCGTTCCTGCAGGAACGCGCGGAACGGCGCGATACCGGTGCCAGGGCCGATCATGATGACCGGCACGGACGGATCGGCCGGCAGCGCAAAGGCTTGCGCCTTCTGTGCGTAGATTTTCAGCGCATCGCCGGGAGCGATGCGGTTAGCCAGAAACGTGGAAGCGACACCGAGGCGCGTGCGCTCGCCGACCTGGTAGCGCACGGCATCGACCGTGAGCGATACCCGGCCCGGATTGCATTTCGGCGACGACGAAATCGAATAGACGCGTGGCTGCAACGGATCGAGCGACTCGATGAAGGCTTCCGGATCGGGACGGATGCCGGGAAATTTCCGCAAGGCCGCGAGCACGTCGAGCGTGGCGGCATCGCCGTCCGGATCGCCGCCGCTCGCCAGCGTCTTTGCTTTTTGCCGGCGGTCGCCGCCGGTCAGATACGAAATGAGCTGGAACAGCATGTCAGGCGCGGGAGCAAGCGAGACGCCGTCGGTGAGCACGGCGCGCAAGTCCCGGTCGGCGATCGGGAAATCCGGCGGCGCGTGCAGCGCTTCAATCACCGCGTCGACGAGCGCCGGATCGTTGGCCGGAAAGATGCCGAGCGAGTCGCCGGCGGCATAGTCAATGCCGCTTTCCGCGATGTCGATTTCGATGTGCCAGGTGTCTTTCGCGGAGCCGGGCTTGTTCAATCGCGCGCGTGAGACGAATGTCGCCAGCACCGGCTTGTCGCGCGAGCGGCCGATGACAGACGCCGGCGCGGATGATGGCGCAGGCTCCGCGGCGGGCTTCGGCGGTGCCAGGGCGGACCCATCCGGAACGCCAAGCTCCTGGTAGAGCTGCTTCAGCATGCGCGCGGTGTCCTTGCCGCCCGGCACGCACAGGTTCAGCCGCTCTTCCTTCTTGAGGAACAACGCCTCGGAATAATCGTGACAGTTGTAGCCGCACTGGCCGCAGTCCTGTTGCGCCATCGCCGCCATCATGCGGCGGCGCAGCGGCTTGCCATCGGCGAGCTTCATGCGTTCGGTGAGCGGCAGGGTCTGGTCGTGCCACGGCGCGCCGTCGTCAATGTCGTCCGTTGCGGGCTTCGGCGCACCGAGCAGATCGGGCAGCAGCGCGGCCGCGCGTTCGGACGACAGCGGCGTGACGCCGCCCTCGTCCAGCGAGATCAGCCCGGCGAACAGGCCGTTGAGCCACATCCGCTGTTCGGTCGAGAACGGCGCGGTCTCCGGAATGAAGGACGGAATCGGCGGGCGTGGCGTGATGCTCATTCCACCGCCTCCCGCGCGCACAACGCTTTCAAGGCGTCGATCTCGTGCCGGCGCGCGAAGGCGAGAAAGCTTTCCTCGCGCGAGGCGCGATGCCCGAGATAGGCCTTGAGCATGCGCTCGATCGTTTTCGGCGCGTCTTCCGCCTTCACGTCGCGGTAAAGCTCGCGGCCAAGCGCGGCATTGGGGCCGAAGCCGCCGCCGACCAAAATGTGATAGCCCTCGGCAACCTCGTCGCCGGTGACCGGCACCTTGCAGGCCAGCAGCCCGATTTCACCGATGAAATGCTGCGCGCAGGAATGATGGCAGCCGGTGAGATGAATGTTGATCGGGGAATCGAGCGCCACGCGTGTCTCGCACCAGCGCGCAATCTCCTCCGCGTGACCTTTGGTGTCGGCGGCAGCGAATTTGCAGCCTTTATTGCCGGTGCAGGCAACGAGCCCGGCGCGGATCGGGTTGGCGTTGATGGCGAGGCCGAGCGCCTCGATCTTCGCCTGCGCGCTTCCGAGGTTTTCGGCCGCAACGCCGGAGATCAAAAGGTTTTGCCAGACCGTGAGACGGATATCGCCGTCGCCCAATTCGTGCGCGACATCGGCCAGCCCGCGCATTTGCGTGACCGTCATCTTGCCGACCGGCAGCAGCACGCCGATCCAGTTAAGGCCCTCCTGCTTTTGCGCGTGGATGCCGATATGCGCGCCGCGGTCGAAGGCCGGCCGCGGCACAACCGCGCCCGGCACCGCGCGATCGAACTTGCGGCCAAGTTTTTCTTCGGTGAGTGCGAGGAATTTCTCGATGCCGATCTTGTCGAGCACGTATTTCAGCCGCGCCCTGGCGCGATTGGTTCGGTCGCCATGCTCGATGAACACGCGCACCACGGCGTCCGCGGCTTTTGTCGCGTCGGCCGGCTTTACCAGCACGCCCGTATCGCGTGCGAAATCCTTGTGTCCGGTGATGCCGCCAAGACAAAGGCGAAACCGGATTCCCGGTGAAAGTCCGAAGCCGTCTTTTACCTCTACCGCCTGGAAGCCGATGTCGTTGGTGTCTTCGAGCGCCGGCACCAAGCCGGCGCCGTCGAACGCGACATTGAACTTGCGCGGCAGGCCGTAAAGCGAGCGGTCGTTGAGAATATGGAAATGCCACTCGCGCGCGTAAGGCCGCGTGTCGATCAGTTCCTGCGGGTCGATGCCCGCGGTCGGCGTGCCGGTGACGTTACGGATGTTGTCTGCGCCGGAACCGCGCGAACAGAGGCCCAAATCCTGAAGCTCTTCGACAAACGCGGCCGCGTTCTTCGCTTCGATCTCGCGCACTTGAAGGTTGGCGCGCGTGGTGACGTGCGCATAGCCGCCGCCGTAGCGCTCGGCGAGACCGGCGACGCCGGAAAGCTGCGCGGCTTTAAGAATCCCGTTCGGGATTCGCAAGCGGCACATATACGAATTCTGGTTCGGCGCGACGTAGAACAGGCCGAAATAACGCCAGCGAAAATTGTCCGGCGGCTTCGGGTATTCATTGCTCGCCGCCTGCTCCTTCAGCCGGTCATAGGCATCGAAGGGATGCTGCTCGCGCTTGAACTTTTCCGGGTCGGACAGCTTGCCGCCGGACCTGAGAACACGCTCCTGCGCCTTGAGCGCGGCAGCGTCGGGGCCGATCGGCTCCGGCGCAGCAGCGACGGACGCCGCGCCGGAGGCGCCCAGCCCCTTGGCCGTTTTGGCGATCTGCAGGCCGGCGACGAATCCTTCCAGATAACGTTTCTGTTCGGGCTCGAAGTCACCGGCTTGCGTTTCGGTTAGCTTGTCGTCGGCCGCGCTCATTCGGCCGGCACCGAAGCGGGCGATGAGAGCGGCACCGGCGACTGCGGCTTGTGCGTGATGTAAAGCGCCAGGCCCGTGAACAGGAATCCGCCGACCACATTGCCGAGCGTGACCGGAATCTGATTCCACAGCCACCATTGCGCCATGCTGACTTTGGCGCCCATCAGCATGCCGGTCGGGATCACGAACATGTTGACCACCGAGTGCTCGAAGCCCTGCCCGAAGAAAATCAGCATCGGCATCCAGATCGCTGCGATCTTTCCGATCGTCGACGCGCTGGTCATCGCCATGACGATGGCGAGGCAGACCATCCAGTTGCACAGCATCGCTTTGACGAAGACCGTCACCATGCCGGCGGCACCAAGCGCCGCGTAACCCGTGGTTTTCGCTTGCGCGATCGCGACGATTTGCGCGCCGACGCCGGTCGGCGCGGTGGCGCCGAAATTGGTCAACACGATCGCCAGCAAGCCGCCATAGGCCATGCTGCCGATCAGATTGCCGATGAACGTATAGGCCCAACTCGTCAGCAGGGTCTGACTGGAGAATTCCCGATGCAGCAACGGCAAAGGCAGCAAACCAAAGCTGCCGGTAACGAGATCGAGCCCAAGCAGCACGATGATGCAAAGACCGACAGGAAAAATCAGCGCGCCGACCAGCGGCACGCCGGTCTGCAACGCACCGGTAACGGCGAGACTCGTTGCAGCGCCGAGGATGGCTCCGGCCAGCGCCCCACGGATGACGAGATCGGAGGGTGACACCGCGAGCTTGCGGCGCGCAGTGTCCACCATAATGGCGGCGACCTCGGCGGGCTTCACGTAATCCATTTCACGACTCCTTCGGTGGCTCCGGCATGAAGGCGCTAATGGCCTTCTATGCTGCAATGCAGCAAGGAGTGTGCCAACTCGTAATGGACTGATTTAGCTTGTCTTTTTAGATCGCCGCGATGGAGCCCAGCTCCGGCGGTGGGCATTGCGGCAGCAGCCGTCGCTTTTTTAAGCAGGCCGCGTTGCGCAGCCGCTTCGCCGCAAGCGCGCATCCACGTCCAGATAAAATCAGTTTACGGAAGCCGCCACCCGGTCACCCGAGTCCGCAGCCGACGGTACTTCATTCGCGCTTAACTTTACGCAGCCGCAATTTGCCGTCGCATTGTCGTATCGAAACTTTTTGGAAACGCTACGCGGCGCGATGAAAAGTTTTGTTATCTCTGATTTCCATGACTTTGTTATCTCTGATTTTCATTTTCGTTCGCATGCACAGGCCCCTTTAGCGGCGCATCAAACTCCAAGGCGCATACCAGATCCCAATAAAAAATGGGGCCGGGGGGCTTCAGATGCCGGGGTTTGTCGCTGCGCGAGCGCTGGCGCATGCCATCGCCGTTACGGGATCGATCGTTGTCATTTCAAACGCGTTTGCCGCGGACAGTGCGTCGTCCGTTGTCGCTACGCTTAGTTCTGGATTTATCGACCCAGATCATGTGGATGCGCCGCTCACGCATTCCGTCGTCGCCCCGCGCACAAGTTTGCCGAGGGCAAACCCGCTACGTACCCACACGGTAATCACGGGCGCAGCATCCTATTATGACGAAGACGCCCAAACCTCATCGGGAGAGCCCTACGATCCAAATATCTTTACCGCAGCGGTGCAAATCGCGCTGCGCGGCCAATTCGGCGGAATAAGATTCGGCGTAAACTATGAACCATCTTACGGCGTCGCCGAATACGGCGGCAGAAAAGCGATCATCAAGTTCAACGACGTCGGGCAGTTAAGACCCGGCCGTCAATTCGATTTCAGCCGTGCCGTCATGGAATATTTCAATGGGATCGATATGGGCGTCCTGCCGCATGTGATGGTGACACTCCTGCCGCGCGGCCGAAACTACACGCAAGGCCCGATTACCGATGTGGCATTAGCGTCGCTTGAAGGTCCGATCACCGACACGCAATCCACCGATCCAGAAAGCGAAATAACGACCGCGAGCATCCCTGCTCCTCAGGATACAAAGTGTGATCCGGCTTCGCCGGCCTTGGCGGCAATCGATCTGGACACTATCCTGGCTGTGCTTGTCGTTCATGGCACGGATGTCAGCGATGATATCGGCGTGCAGACGCAACGTGACGCCGCGAATGGCGAGACGCCGAACGATCTCGGCCTCGTCATGAAGCCCGCAAACCTGCCTTGATGAAGTCGGCAACGCGTTCCGCGATCATGATCGCCGGGATGTTGGTGTTGGCGCTCGGAACGCACGGCATCACCGACGCATCCGCAACGCGCAAGCCCTGCACGCCATAAACACGGCATTCCGGATCGACCACCGCCATCCTGTTGTCGGCGCTGCCGATCGCGCAGGTGCCGCTCGGATGGAACATCGTCCCTGACGATGCGATGATCTCGCCGTCCGAAAGCGGCTTGTTCGAGGCAGCATCCGCGATGAGGCGTCCGGGCCTGATCGCCGAACCGATCGCCGCGCGGCGGAGGGCCGCCGGACCGCCAAGCACCGCCGCCGCGCCGGCCGCCTTGAGCGCGCCAGACAAACCCGTGTCGTTGATAAGACGAAGCGGCGCATCGCGCGGCAACAGGAATGCTTCCTCGTAGCAATCCTTCAGCGCGCGGTCGTAGATCAGATTTTCGGCATAGCGCGCCGCGAGCAGCATGCGCGCGGCATCGCGTGGATCCGACAGCAGGCGCTGGTCCACATTCGGCGCCACGTTCGCATGGGCGGACGCGAGCGACACCGATCCGCGCGAGAACGGCGAATAAAGCGCAACGGCGATCACGCCCAGTCGCGTGCCGAAGGGCCGGTTGCTTGCGCGGCCGTTGAAATAAAGAAACATGTCGCCGGCCGGACATCCTTCCAGTCCGGATGAAAAGCGCAGGCCCGCGATCGTGTAATGCTGGGCGTCTGCCGGCAAGCGTGATTGCGGCTTCAGCGTCATGGCGAAGTGCAAAAGGGAGTGATTCTGGAAATTTCGTCCGACACCGGGTCGATTCACCACCGGCGCGATGCCGAGGCGTTGCAATTCATCCGCGGGCCCGATGCCGGAGCGCAACATCAGCGCCGGCGAATGAATAGCGCCGGCGCACAGCACGACCTCGGAAGCGCGGATTTCTTTTGTTTCGCCTTTGTGTTCGGCGACCACGCCACTTACGCGGGTGCCGTCGAAGATCAGTTCTCGCGCCTGCGTTTCGGTCAGGATGGTCAGGTTCGGCCGCGCCCGTGCCTCAAGCGTGAGATAGCCGCGCGCGCTGGTGGCGCGTTCGTTGCCCTGGCTGAGCGGCGTTGCAAAAAATCCATCGTCCGATGTTTCGTTGATGTCGGGGATCGTCCGCACGCCGCGCGCTGAAACGATGGTCTCCACATTGCGGATATAGAGCGGCCAGATCGAGCGCGGCAGGCGATGGATGACATTCGGTCCGCGGGCGTTGCGCTCGGCGGCGTCCTGATCCAGATCGCAGGTCATGCCGCGGAAATAAGGCAGCACATCGCGCCAGCCCCAGTTGCGCGCACCCATCCGCTCCCAGGTATCGTAGTCGGACGGCAGACCGCGCAGCGCGATCATGCCCATGACGCTCGAGCCGCCGCCCATGACGCGTGCTTGCGGGAAGCGGCCGGGCGCATCGCCGTCCATCATGCGCGCGGTCGTATTCGGCCAGAAATAGTTCCTGTTGGCGAAAGCGGCCGGGAAAATACAGCGGATGTCGGCGGGCACCGCGCCGGGCGCAGTATCCCGGCCAGCCTCGATCAGCAATATGCGCAGCGTAGCCACTTCCGAGAGACGCGCCGCCAGCGCCGCGCCCGCGGAACCGGCTCCGACCACGATGATGTCCGCCTGCCGCACCCCGTCCGTCCGCCTATCAATCCTGTAAAAAAACCTTCGTACGCCACGGCCAATCTGGCATCGCACGCGGCTTTACACTAGCACTTTGCCGGCGCAATTCTGCCGTGACTTACCTGGCTTCACTATGACCCTCACGCTCAGCAAAGCCCTGACCCTTGCGGCTTGCGTAGGCCTCAGTCTTGGCGTGCGCGCAGCGCTGGCGGATGATGACGACGACACGCCCGACAAATTCGGCGTCCCGGCATCGTCGATTGCGCACAGTCTGCCGGATAACGGCGATCCGGGTGGCGTACGCGCAGCGGC
>Ga0134126_10010188_pt1 | contig 11852 bp, 8 predicted proteins | sample KB31752_FD_96881 | JGI IMG/M metagenome (GOLD analysis project Ga0134126, IMG submission 96881) | Terrestrial soil microbial communities with excess Nitrogen fertilizer from Kellogg Biological Station, Michigan, USA - KB3-175-2 | ecosystem: Environmental > Terrestrial > Soil > Unclassified ...
AAATGGTTTTGAGGATTTAATAACTCCCGAACAGGTTGAAAATGCGATAAACGAACGCGGCACTACTTTATTTGTAATTAATTCGGTTTGTGGCTGTTCAGCAGGAACTGCACGTCCCGGAGCGTTACTCGCGTTGGAAAGCAGTGCTAAAAAGCCGGATCACCTGGCAACTTCCTTTGCAGGTTTTGATTACGATGCTGTAAATAAAGTTCGTGAGCACTTGCTTCCTTATCCTCCATCTTCGCCCTCAATTGCTTTATTCAAAGACGGCCAATTGGTTCATTTTTTAGAAAGGCATAATATTGAAGGCGCTTCAGCAGAAATGATTGCCAATAATCTTACAGCAGCTTTTGAAGCATATTGCTAAACAAAACGAAATAAAAAACCTTCAGCAAATGGAGGTTTTTTGTTTTTTAAATATCTTGTGCAAAAAAGATGAGGAAAGTTGTTTCCAAAACTAAAAGTTAAACCATGTATCCCAATTTATATTTTGTTTTTAATGACTGGTTTGGTTGGAAAATAAACGCCTTCAAAATCTTTTATACATTCGGAATTTTTGTAGCGATTTCATTTATTGTAGCAGCGTATTTATTAACGCTTGAGTTAAAAAGAAAAGAAAAACAAGGACTTTTACTTCCGCGCGAAGAAACGATTACCACTGGACAACCGGCTACATTTTTTTCTTTATTTGTAAATGGATTGATTGGTTTTATTTTTGGTTATAAACTTATCGGAGCTTTTATTGCAAGCCGTCAATCCGGCCTGGATCTGCAGGATTATATTTTCTCATCTCAAGGTAGCTGGCTCGGCGGCCTCATTCTCGCAGCTGTTCTTGCTTATCTAAAATACAAAGAAAAGGACAAGCAAAAACTGGCAAAACCAGAAAAAAGGATCATCCGCATTTGGCCTCACGACCGCGTTGGCGACATTGTCATTTTTGCTTTGGTTTTTGGAATTATTGGTGCGAAGATTTTTGATAATTTAGAAAATTGGGACCGGTTTATCCAGGATCCGGTTGCGAATTTAATTGCGCCAAGTGGGCTCACTTTTTATGGCGGCCTTATTTGCGCAGCGATTGCCATTTTGATTTATGCAAGAAAAAAAGGAATCGGGTTATTGTATCTGATTGATGCCGCGGCTCCTGCTTTGATGATTGCTTATGCGATTGGCAGAATGGGTTGCCAGACAGCAGGCGATGGCGATTGGGGCATTTTTAACAGCGCTTATATCAGTGATGTTCCCGGCCACGTAGTTCCTGCAACTCCTGAACAATTTCAACAAAAATTAAAAGAAAATTCTACTTATTTTTTAAATGGAACGGTTACAAATGGGCCTGGAGTTTCTACAATGGTTACTGACCGGCATGAAGAATCTTTGGATAAAGTACCGCATAAAAGTTTTAGAGGACCAAAATTTTTGCCTACCTGGATGTTTGCTTTTACTTATCCTCACAATGTAAACGAAGACGGAATTTTATTGCCTGGTTGTGAAGGAAAATATTGCCGTGCCTTGCCCCAGCCGGTTTTCCCCACGCCGTTTTATGAAATACTAACCTGCTTTATCTTATTTGCTATTTTATGGCTGATACGTAAACGGATCAAAGTTCCCGGCGTTCTTTTTTGCATTTATCTGATCATGAATGGTGTGGAAAGATTTTTAGTAGAAACCATCCGCGTGAATACTACCTATTCTATTTTTGGAATTCATCCAACGCAGGCAGAATTGATTTCTGCTGCATTGGTAATAACCGGAATTATTGGGATTATTTATTTCTCCAGAAAAAAGCCCATTGTCGAAGAATTATAAATAGTTTCTTTTTTCGCCTGGAGCATTTTCATCCGGTTCTTCTAATTTTTTGGCAAATTTTCCTATAGTGAGTCCCTGGATTACAATGGAAAATAATACCACAATGTACGTTATCGAAACAAACATATCACCGTACATATATTTGGGAACAGCAAGCGCAAGCGCTACTGAAATACCACCCCGCAACGCTCCCCAGGTAAGAATAGGAATGGTATTTTTGGAAAACGAATTTTTATATTTTAAAAAACGAATAGGCAATGAAACTGAAACCAGCCGTGCAAATAATACGATAACAATGGCAATACAGCCAAGAAATAATAACGTAACATTGAACGGAATGATCAGCATTTCGAATCCAATGAGTAAAAATAAAACGGCATTCATTACCTCGTCTATCAGCTCCCAAAACTTTCCGATATAATCCCTTGTAACATCGCTCGCTACTACGTCCATACTTTTATTTCCGGTGATGATTCCGGCTACAACCATGCTCAGCGGTCCGCTTACGTGGATGATTTCAGCAAGAGAATAACCGCCCATTACAATCGCCAGTGTCACCATTACCTCTACAACATAATTATCAATTGAGCGTAGTGCGAGGTAGCCGATATACCCCAAAAGCCACCCGAAAAGCAAGCCACCACCAGCCTCGCGCACAAAGAGCCAGATGATTTTCCAAACAGAAATATTTTCAACGCCGATCTGCGCGATCTGATAAAATGTAATGAACAAAACGACGCCCACACCATCATTTAACAAACTTTCCCCACTGATCTTCGTTTCAAGAGATTCAGGAATTTTTGCTTTTCTTAAAATACCGACTACTGCAATCGGATCGGTTGGAGAAATTAATGCGCCAAATAAAAGGCAATAGAGAAAGTTAACGGAAAGGCCAAAAAGTGCCGTTGTAAAATATAATAATCCACCGATTATAAAAGTAGAAATGATGACACTGATGCTGGCAAAGGTGATAATAGGAGTAAGCTCGGCCTGTAACTTTTTAGAGTCCACGTGTATCGCTGCTGCAAACAGAAGGAAGCTGAGCAAGACTTTTAGCAATACGGTTTGAAAATCAATCACGCTGATCGCTTGCGTGGTTGTCTGAAAAAATTTAGGAGAAATAATACCGATACCGACTACTGCCAGGGAGGTAATCAGCGAAATAAGCATGATGCCAATTGTGCGCGGCAATTTGATAAACCGGTGATTGATGTAACCAAAAATGGCTGTCAATACGATTATCAGCGTAATGATATTATAAATCTCCATGCGGAAATATAAAAGTATTTTTTTGTAAAAAATTCATTCTTGTTTACACAAACAAGACAAATTTCTTACCACGAATTGAATTCGTTTTTTACAAATTATTGGCGAACTTCTTCCAGCAAACAAATAAAAAATGCAGAATCGATTTTTCAAAATCACATTCTGCATTTGAACCAATTTAGCTTTATCAGCACATTATCACTATATCAAAGCCATATCCAATACCTGTTGCATGGTTTTTACATAATTCACTTTCAATCCTTTTATATAATTTGGATTAATCTCATTTACGTCCTTTTCATTCTGTGCGCTCATAATAATTTCCTTTATTCCGGATCTTTTTGCTGCCAAAACTTTTTCTTTAATTCCCCCAACAGGAAGCACTTGTCCGCGTAAAGTGATTTCACCTGTCATCGCCATATAAGGTTTTACACGACGGCCGGTAAATGAAGAAGCAAGCGCTGTCATCATGGTAATTCCTGCGCTTGGGCCGTCTTTGGGAACAGCGCCTTCTGGCACATGAATGTGGACGTTTTTCTTATAAAACATTTCCGGATCTATTCCGTATTTTTTTGCATTCGATTGCAAATAACTGAGTGCAGTAGAAGCGCTTTCTTTCATCACATTTCCAAGATTTCCGGTAAGTTTTAGGTCGCCCTTTCCATTATCGCTGGTTGCAGATTCTATAAATAAAATATCGCCTCCCACATACGTCCATGCCAATCCAACAGCCACTCCCGCCATGTTTGCCGTTTTATAAACTTCATTACTGTATCGCGATTTCCCTAAAATTTTATCTACATCATTCATGCTTACTGTCGGTTTTAATTTTCCTTTTTCAGCATATTCTCTCGCAAGGTTTCGCATCACGGTCGCGAGTTGCCTGTCCAATTCACGCACTCCACTCTCCCGTGTAAAATCGGCAATGATTTTTTCCAGGACGGTGTCGCTTATTTTAAAACGAACATCTTTTAATCCATGTGCTTCTTTTTGTTTTGGCAACAAATGCCTTTTAGCAATTTCTATTTTTTCTTCAATGGCATAACCGCTGAGATCTATTATTTCCAAACGATCGCGCAGGGCCGGTTGAATATTTTGTAAATTATTTGCTGTGGCAATAAAAAGTACTTTACTCAAATCATATTCAAGCTCAAGATAATTATCGTAAAAATTATTGTTTTGCTCCGGGTCCAGCACTTCCAACAATGCGGAGGATGGATCGCCACGAAAATCAGTTCCAACTTTATCTATTTCATCCAGGATCATCACCGGATTCGAAGATTTTATTTTCCGGATTGACTGTAAAATTCTTCCTGGCATGGCGCCAATATACGTCTTGCGATGCCCACGGATCTCACTTTCATCATGCAGGCCACCGAGGCTCACTCTTACATATTTTCTGTTGATTGCGTTTGCAATACTTTTTCCAAGTGAAGTTTTTCCAATTCCGGGAGGGCCTACAAAACAAAGAATCGGGCTTTTCATATCGCCTTTTAATTTTAAAACCGCCAGGTATTCCAAAATCCTTTGTTTGATCTTTTCCATTCCATAATGATCGTGATCAAGGATCTTTTTTGCTTTTTTAAAATCGTACTGATCTTTTGTATAATCTTCCCACGGCAGATCGAGCATCAAATCGAGGTGATTATAAATAACCGAATAATCAGGCGTTGAGGGATGCATTCTCTCAAGTTTTTCCACGCCTTTATTAAACATATCTTTCGCAGCTTCCGGCCATTTTTTGGTTTCGGCTTTTTTCTGCATTTCTTTCACCTCTGCCACATTATCGCCACCCAATTCTTCTTTGATGGCTTTTAATTGTTGCTGCAAAAAATAATCTTTCTGCTGCTTGTCAAGCTCAGCGCGGGTTTTATTCGTTACTTTATTTTTTAATTCTGCGTATTGCAATTCTGTTTGCAATAAATTCAACAATACCTCAGCTCTTGCTTTAATATTTTGAATTTCTAAAAGTTTTTGTTTTTCAATAACATTGCTGTTCAGATTGCTGCTTACGAAATGAATCAAAAACGCCGGATTTTCGATATTTTTCAAAATAATTGTTGCCTCTGAAGGCATATTCGGCGAAAGCTGAATGATTTGTCCAGAAAGTTCTTTTATCGAAGCAACCATCGCGTCGAAATCTTTATCCTCTTTTAATTCTTCATCAGGAAGTACGGTGATTTTTGCTTTAAAATAAGGCTCTTCAGAAGTGATCTCATCTATTTTAAATCTTCTTTTGCCCTGGATGATAACGGTTGTTCCGCCATCCGGCATTTTAATTTGCTTCAGGATTTTTGCAACAGTTCCGATATTTACCAAATCGCTCACAGTTGGCTCTTCTACCTGACTGTCTTTTTGCGAGATTACGCCTATCAATTTGTCAGCCTTGTAAGCATCGTTCACCGCTTTTATACTTTTATCGCGGCCTACGGTAATTGGAATAACTACGCCGGGGAAAAGTACCGTATTTCTCAAAGGAAGCAGTGGTAATTCAGCAGGAATCAGTTGTTCATCGTTTGCATCATTGTCTTCATGTAAAGGAATCATGGGCATAAATTCCATCTCATCTTCTGACGCATCAAGGAAATAATTTTTATTCATATAATGTTTTACTCATTGTCATTTTGTCAATAATCTTGTCAAAGAAACGAAGTTTTCAAAGGATAACTATATTGTCCAAGATTAATGCCATGTTAAAGAAAAAAATTTTGGTCTTTCTTTGATTGCTTCAATAGACAAACAAAAAAACCGAATTTATATTTTAATAAAAACGTTATTTTTTGCACTTTTATTTTTACCGGTAAGTATGCCGGCGCTATTTGCCTTTTTTATATTGTAATTTTGCATCAGAATCTAATTATGAATACTACGAAACCATTTAGCATAGAGGAAGATCAGGCAGATTTGATGATTGATGATGGAAACAATTGCCAGTTGATCGTGTGGAATGATGAAGTAAATACTTTTGATTGGGTGATTGAAACGCTGATTGATATTTGCAGTCATACTCCTGAACAGGCCGAACAATCGGCGATGATCATTCACACCAAAGGTAAATACGCTGTAAAAGAAGGTTCATATCAGACTTTGAAACCCATGTGTGATGCGATTACCGAACGCGGCATTGGCGCTACAGTGGAAGAACTTTCGGAAAGGTAATTGTCCTGAATTTATTAATCTTTAATTCCAAAATTTTGGGTGAAGCAGTTGTGTATGATTTCCCGGAAGTCGATTCTGCAAATGAAAATGGCCTGGTCGCTGTTGGGGGCAACCTCTCTTTTGGCACTTTAATCAACGCTTATAAAAAAGGAATTTTTCCCTGGTACAATCCCGACGAAATTATTCAATGGTATTGTCCGGATCCCCGATTTGTACTTTTCCCCGATAAAATAAAAATAAGTCACAGTATGAGAAATGTTTTAAACAAACATCTCTTCAAATTCACTGTCGACAAGGCTTTTGCACAAGTAATTGAAAATTGCAGGACAGCAAAAAGAGCAGACGATCCTGGCACCTGGATCAGTGACGAAATTGAAGAATCCTATAATATTTTATTTGAAAAAGGTTTTGGACATAGTGCTGAAGCCTGGCAAAATAACGAACTGGTTGGTGGACTTTATGGAGTGCTGATCGGAAAAGTTTTTTTTGGAGAAAGTATGTTTTCCCATAAAAGCAACGGAAGCAAATTTGCGTTGATCAATTGGTCACTGGTATTACAAAAGAACGGAATTGAGCTGATCGATTGCCAGGTTTATACGCCGCATCTTGAAAGTATGGGAGCAGAATTTATTTCACGAAAAAAATTTGTAGGTTTATTGGAAAAGTTAACTTAAAAAAAATATTTTGGTTTAAATTAAACTGTGCTACCAGCTTTAAACCTTCTAAATTAACAGTCACCGAAGAAATATTGTCAATTCAAATTTTTGACCAGCATATTTGGAGATCAGCACATTAGCTCATTCACTTTATAAGGATATCTTTCAGCGTGATGCAAAATCAATCCGCGGATGTAATCATTTTCTGTGTAGGGAGTCAGATAATTTTTTAAATCATCAATCTCATACCTATTTATTTCAGAAGGTAAGTACCCCATTCCATAAAATTTTCCTTTTTCGATTAAAATACAACTTTGCTGATCTTCATCTAAACCATCATCAACGAGTGCAAAAGTCGGTAACTGAACCTCCAGGTATTCTATACATCTCATCACCCTTTCGTTATATTCCTTTGCTGATTCTTTTTGTTCACAAGCTCCTTTACATTTTTTTTCTGCAAATGACTGGCAGATAATTGTTGAAGATTGAAGAAAGCAAAGTTTTGGACAAAGCTGATATTCATCCACCAGTTTACGAAGTAAATTGTAGCCTTCCACAAGTAAATTAAAAGTATATAATGCCTTAATATTCTTCTTCTTTTTCTCAATGCATAATCTTAAATATCCTTTGCTGTCTTCAAAAGAATACATTCCATAGACCTGCTCAAACCTTTTCTGGCTGCGGTTTTGCTCAGGCCACAATTTTTTGATCTCGATACTTTCTAAAATAAAAGCCATCAATTCTGTTGCCGTTTCCTGGTAAGTAACGTGATAAATTTTTTTCAAAAATTCCTGCTTTTGCTTGTTAGCTTTATTATTGGAAAAATGGCTGTTCACTCTTTTGCACAAATTCTTTGCTTTTCCTACATAAATTACTTTTCCTTTTTTATCATGGAAATAATAAACACCCGGATGCGCCGGTAATTTTTTTATTTCAATAGCAGGAATATTTGGAGGAAGAAATTGCTCTTTACTGCCGGATTTCAACATGGTTTGTACCTCACCATTGGTATCACATTGTAATAAATGATGAAATAATTTTACAGTTGCTTCAGCATCACCTTTTGCACGATGTCTTTCTTCTATTTGAATTCCAAGATGGTTGCAGATCTTTTCCAAACCGTAACCTCTTAATCCCGGAATTATTTTTCGTCCCAGGCGGATGGTGCATAATTTTTTGCAATTCAGTTCGTATCCGCATTTTGACAAATGATAATTGACAAATGAATAATCAAAATTCACATTGTGCGCCACGAATATTTTATCATGTAATAATTGATAAAGTTGGTCAGCAATGCTTTTGAAATCCCGCTCATATTCTACCATCTCATTGGTGATTCCGGTGAGTGATTCAACATAACGCGGAATGGTATAAAAAGGATTGAGCAAAGTGTGAAACTCACTGTGAACGCGTGTTCCGTCAGTTATGAAAACGGCGATTTCGGTGATGCCGTTACTGGCAGCATAGCCGCCGGTAGTTTCAATATCAACAATTGCGTATAACAAGAGTAGGTAAAAATAGGGTTTTGCTAATTCAGTTAGCAAGGTACTAAACCATGTTTGTATTACATTTGCAGGCTATAAATTTTTTTAGAAATAATATGGAATTAAGTAAAAATTATATTCCCGGAACAGTGGAAGAAAAGTGGTACAAACACTGGATGGTGCAAAACTATTTTAAAAGTGAACCAGACGAGCGATTGCCGTTCACTATTGTAATACCGCCGCCAAATGTGACAGGCGTGCTGCATATGGGCCATACGCTGAATGAAACTGTTCAGGATATTTTAATCAGGAAAGCGCGCATGAGTGGTTTCAATGCCTGCTGGGTTCCGGGAAGTGATCACGCTTCAATTGCGACTGAAGCGAAAGTGGTCGACATGCTGAAAAGAGAAAAAGGAATTGATAAAAATGATTTATCAAGGGAAGAATTTTTAAAATATGCTTTCGAGTGGAAAGAGAAGTATGGAAATATTATTTACAACCAGATTGAAAAATTGGGCTGTAGTGTTGATTGGGACAGGGTTTCATTTACAATGGACGATCATTATTATAAAGCGGTGATCCAGGTCTTTGTGGATCTGTATAACAAAGGATTGATCTATCGCGGTGCAAGAATGATTAACTGGGATCCGGCCGCCAAAACAGCTTTGAGCGATGAAGAAGTGGAATATAAAGATGTGACGGGCAAGTTGTATTATATCAAATATAAGGTTGCGCATGATGCTTCGAAAGAAAGCGAACCCGAAGAGTTTATTGTTATTGCTACACAAAGGCCTGAAACCATTATGGGCGATGTGGCAGTTTGCGCCAATCCAAATGATGAACGTTATCAAAATTTGAAAGGAAAAAGTGTAATTGTGCCCTTGATCGATAAAGAAGTACCGGTGATTTTTGATGAGTATGTTGACAAAGATTTTGGTACCGGTGTTTTAAAAATTACCCCCGCTCATGATATCAATGATTTTAATATCGGTTTAAAATATAATCTTCCTGTAATTGACACTTTGAATGAAGATGGAACGTTGAGTGATGCAGCACAAATTTTTATCGGTGAAGATCGTTTTGCAGCACGAAAAAAAATCGTGGAAGAATTAAGAGAAAAAGGATTGTTGGTAAAAGAAGAAGAATATACCACAAGGCTCGGCTATAGCCAGCGGACGAATGTAGTAGCGGAACCAAAGATTTCTACGCAATGGTTTGTGAAGATGAAAGACCTTGCTGCGCCCGCATTAGAAGAAGTTTCATCCGGGAAAATCCAAATTTATCCAAATGAAAAATTTAATGCCACATATAAATATTGGCTGGAAAATGTAAAGGACTGGTGCATCAGCAGGCAACTTTGGTGGGGACAACAAATTCCGGCATGGTATGACCAGGAAGGTAGATTTGTGGTTGCAGAAAATGAAATTGAAGCCAACAAAATTTACAGTGAACAATATTCAACAAGCGATGTTCAATTGAAGCGCGATGAAGACGTTCTGGATACCTGGTTTTCTTCGTGGCTTTGGCCGATAGAGGTCTTCCACGGAATTAACGAGCCGAATAACAAAGACATCAATTATTATTATCCCACTTCTGTTTTGGTAACCGGACAGGATATTATTTTTTTCTGGGTGGCACGGATGATCATGGCCGGCATGGAATACATGCATGAAAAACCTTTTAGCGATGTCTATTTTACCGGAATGGTACGCGATAAGATGGGAAGAAAAATGAGCAAGAGTTTGGGAAACAGCCCTGATCTTTTGACGCTTATTCATGAATACGGGGCCGATGCGGTTCGTTTTGGAATTATGATCTCAGCACCGGCAGGAAATGATTTATTGTTTGATGAAAGTAGCCTGGAGCAGGGAAAATTCTTCAATAATAAATTGTGGAATGCCATGAAGTTGTTGAAAATGTGGGAGGAAGGCAAAAAGCAGGATGCGAAAGGCAGAAGCGACGAAACTGAAGGCCGAGAAGTGTTTGCAATTAATTGGTTCGAGAACCGTTTGAATGAAGTGCGTAATGAAGTAGAAATTCTCATGAGCCAGTTTCGTTTAAGCGAAGCGTTGAAAACCATTTATTCTCTCATTTGGGATGATTTCTGCAGCTGGCTTTTAGAATGGATCAAACCGGAATTTGGAACGGCTATAGATCAAAAAGTTTATGATAAGGCGGTTTCTTTTTTTGATCATCTTTTACAAATGCTGCATCCATTCATGCCTTTTATTACCGAAGAAATTTATCATTTATTGAAGGAAAGAAATGATGACCTAATGATAAAACAATTTGCGCCGGTTCAGGAGGCGGATATTCAGATATTAAAACTTGGCGATAAATTAAAAAACATCATTACCGCTGTGCGCGATGCAAAAAATAAAAATAATGTAAAACCAAAGGAAAAGGTTTCATTGTTTATCCAAACAGATGATATTGATTCTTATCATTCCATCAAAGATATTTTGGTAAAGCAAACAAATGCTGATCAGCTTATTTTTAATGAAACACCTGGTACTGCTTCGATAATGACTGTTGTTGGAAATGAGAAAGTTTATATAAAATCAGATGCTGCAATAGATACAGGTGTTCAGAAAGAAAAGCTGGCAAAGGATTTAAAGTATCTTAAAGGTTTCTTAATTGCAGTTGAAAAGAAACTGGGTAATGATAAATTTGTGCAGAACGCAAAACCAGAGGTTATAGAATTGGAAAGAAAGAAAAAACAGGACGCAGAAACAAAAATTAAAGTGATCGAACAAACATTGGCAGATTTGTAAAAGACAGGCGACCTTCAGTTAAACATTTTATGAAAAATATTTTGAAATACGTGCTTAGCGTTTTATTGATTCTTTTCTTTGGTCAAATTTCTTTTGCCCAGCAAAAGGAAGTGATCACGAAAGTGCAGAAATTCAAGCCGCCGGTGGTAAAAACATTTCTTGGTATAAATCAAAATGGCGCACACGTTACGGTAGATGAAGGCAACCAGTTAATTGCGCTTCCTTTGAAAATTGTGGATGCCCAAAATCACCAATATCCAATTTCATCTTATCGATTTCTTTACAGGAAAAAAAGTGTGGTCTTAAATGATGAAACTGGTAAGAAGGAAGAGACATTCAGCATTACCGCGAGCAGGTTTGATTCTACACCACTTCCAAAAGTATGGATCAATAACATCCAGGGACGTTTGCAACCAGAAGAGCAACTTTATTTTTTTGATATTGTAGTAAAAGACAAAGAAGGACGTGAATTTTTTGCACCTGAATTAAAAATTACCATCAAATAATGAGTGAAATCAGAAATGCGGAAATAGATGATCTGGAAACGATCCGTGATCTTGCATATAAAATATGGCCTGCCGTTTATAAGGAAATTTTGGGAAAAGCGCAGCTTAATTATATGCTTGAAAAGATCTATTCTCTTTCCTCATTACGCCAACAGTTTAATGATTTAAAACATCAGTTTATCATGGCTGTTGAAGACGATA
>Ga0134126_10010189_pt1 | contig 11851 bp, 17 predicted proteins | sample KB31752_FD_96881 | JGI IMG/M metagenome (GOLD analysis project Ga0134126, IMG submission 96881) | Terrestrial soil microbial communities with excess Nitrogen fertilizer from Kellogg Biological Station, Michigan, USA - KB3-175-2 | ecosystem: Environmental > Terrestrial > Soil > Unclassified ...
ATCAGCGCTCGCCACCAAGCAGGCGGCTTGATGCCGTCAACTCGCGGACGCTCCGCGGCTATCAAGCCGACGTAAAGCTGGCTCAACAGTTCGGCCGAAACGATCTTCGGCGGCCCGCAGTGATCGAACCGCTTGGGCAGCTTGATCCAAGGAACGATTGTGAGAATTCCGGCGGCGTCACGGTTGCCGCGGCAAGGCGGCCCTGCTTTGTCGAGCATCCACTGAACGTGACTCAACACGGCATGGATGGTCGCCGGCGAGTAAACCCAAGACGATTTCTTGTGTCCGCGCAATCTCCTTACGCAGTCGCGGAACGTCGCCATCGTCGCAGCCGTGATTTCTTTCAGGGGCGGGTCGCCTGTGAACGCGGCCCAATATCGCAACGCTTTTTCGTAATGTTGAATCACGGCTGCGGAAACTTCTGCAAGACGGACAGGCCGATAGTACGATTCATAGAATGCTCGCAGCGATCCATCCCTAACGGGCAGGAATGGTCGCCCGATTCGATCGGACCATTTTTTCACCGCTTCGGCCTTGGCAAGAAAAGCGGCCGGATCGGCAAGCATGTCGATCGTGCCGGCCTGCGCTTCGACGACTGCCGCCATCGCCGACATTGCGTTATCGAGAGCGCGATTCCAGATTTCGGGATACTTTTGGCGCTGCTCTCGAATGTTTTGTTCGTGAACGCCTAGTTCGGCGGCGATGGCTCCCATCGTCTTGCCATCGGCCAGCATGGCCGTAATCCTGGCGATGCGTTGTAAAACTTTCCGAGTCGGACCGTGCGGAGCGCGAACGCGACGAATGACGAACCGGGCGCCAATTTCTTTTTCGATCCACTCGCCATTGGCGTCTCTGGCTTTGACGATCCATTGGCGAGACGCGGTGCCTTCGCGTGCTCGCTTGTGTGAGCTGGGGTATCGCCCTGGGCAATCGCAGATTGGACATTTCGGGCGGTGAAGGGAAGGGCTAGGCTTGAGGTGCCAACGGTAAGCGGCCTCGGGATAGGGCGCAGGCGCCGCAGGGGCGAGGATGGTGTTTTTCATCAGACCGCACCCCCTTCCTCATTGGCCCGCAGAAACGTAATGGCCCACTCGCAATCGGACGGCACGTCCCAGCCCTCGGTCAGCGCCAGCGCCTCGCGGAGGGTCAGATCCTTGCGCTCCAAGCAGCGGTCCCCGCCGTGGTCGCGCAATTCGAGCCGGAACGGCCCTTGGTCGAGCGTGTCAAGAATCTCCGTCTGCAAGATCGACCGGGCCGCCAAATGCACGGCCGCGGCGATGCCCAGCTTGGTCAACGCGGAGAGGGCGAAGAGCTGGCCGTCGTGAACGACGTGTCCGGCGTCGTGAACCTCTTGCAGGTCGAGCGAATCAATCGCGTCGGCCGGCAGGCCGGTATCCCAGCCAATCAATACTGCGGCTTTGGCGGCCGTCGTCTCTGCGGCCTCGACGCGCTCCATTAGTTTGGGGTGCGTCCAGGCTCGAGAGAGGGGAGCGGTGCGGCATTCGGCCGCGGGGGATGAAGCACTCACGGATTCCTCCTTGAGCGCGCGACGGAAGAGAAAAGCGCCCGGACGTGTCAGTCCGCCGGGCGCCTCCCGACAATCCGACGCGCGCAGACAAAGACCGCAGGCCCGGTTACTCCCCCTAGCATGGACATTGAACCATGCGACCGTCCTTGCTCCCCGCCTTCGCGGATCAGCGCTTGGATACGGTTCAGAAGCAACCGGGCCTGCGGCCTGTTGTAGAACGTCATCGGATTGTCTCAATGTTGCCCTCCGAAGAGGGCGGTTAGGTGCGATCATGCTAGCCTATGGGCCTCCGTTTCGCAAGCGTTTCGCCGCTCGCAAACCGCCTTCGGGCGCCTTGGAGGGCTTGGGGGTTGCGGCGACGGGGTTGCACTGGCTGTTGGATCGGTTGGGGGCCTCTCTTCTCTGATTCAACGTGGTCAGTTTGGCCACTTTGATGTTGCATCGGCTGTTGCCGGCCTCTCTCCAAGTAAAACATGTCCGACGCTCGGACATGTTTCTCTGTTGCACTGGCTGATTGATCGGTTGGGGGCTTCAATCCATTCAAAGGGACATTTTGTCCTTTTGATTCGTCGTTGCACTGGCTGATGGACTGGTTGCCGCACTCTCTGGAAAGTGAAGTTGCAGCGTGCAACTCCACTTTCCTATCTACGCCCCGGTTCATCGCTCTTCCCGCCCTCAAATTCGCATCCGCTGGCCCGATTCGAGCAAAGTACCGACCAAGGGGCTAAACCGCGGTCTTTGCTCGTTGCGAGCGCTCTGGACTTGGAACATTGGGCAGGAATGGCCAGCCGGCGGCTTGCATCTTCGCCCGCTGCGCGTCCGACCATTGCCTGCGCAGCCTGGCTCGCATGATCTTGGCCACGGTCTTGAATTCCGACTCGGGAAAAACGACCGTCACGCCGTCATCGGCGTCTTGATGAACCCTGGCGCCTTCCACGGCCAGCAGCTTCCCTGCGACGGGGCCGCGTTGATTCGTGCTGGCCGCCAACAGCCCGCGGCCGAACGGGAAGACATGCCCGTTGCGGCAAGAGACGATCAGCGTCCAGGGATCTTCGGCACGGCCAAGTCGACCGTGTTCGGCGTGATAGCTCTCATCGCGCGATAGGCGATACTTGCGGCCCGCAATGGCGGATAGGTCGGGACATTCTGCTTGCATGGTAAATCCTCGTTAAAAAAAGCCCCCTAACGACGCGGCAGGCGCGATGCTAGGAGGTCGGCGCCTCCAATCACGTCCATCTTGGCGGGTCATCTGGGCAGCGTTGGCTTCGCCAGGCCAGCTTGCTCCAAAACTCGTTGCGGTCGGCGCTGATCGTGCAGCCGCAGTTTCGGTGCGTGCAAACTTGGCCATCGAACAGCGGGCAGGCTTTGCAAATGGCGGCTATTCGCTCGATTTCCTCGCGCGAACGGAAGGCAATCGACGAATCGCCTTCGATGATGGCTTCGATGGCCAGCGGCGCTTGGCCGAACGCGGCCCGCACGAAATTTAGCGCACGCTTGACGAGCGGCGGCGCCACGGAGGGCGACTTGCACTCGGCATAGCATCGCTCTGGCGGATAATCGCTCACGATGCGGTTGCCGCAGCCGTCGCGCGAACAGGTCTTGACGCGCGGGTCGGCGGGGTCAGGGAGGATAAAAACGCACAACATCATGACGCCGAAACGCTGCACGTAGCCCCTGAGCAGTCACAGTTCGAGTTAAGCCAACTGCTGCTATCGCGAAAAATCTGCGCGCAGGAAAGCCCGCTGACACCGATACAATCGACGGGGGCCGCGCCAAGATTGGCCTGCCAAATCACCCATCCGGCGGCGGTGCTTGAGTCTTCTATGTCCGCCGTTACGGTTACTGTGCCATCCATCTGCAAGGCAAAGCCGACTCGAACGGTAAATGGCGACGACAGCCCTCCAGGCGACCCAACGCTTCCGGTCGTGCAGTTATATCCGTACTTGACCGATCCTTCGCAGGGACTGCCAACGCCGCTCGGGTTCATCGGAATTGAATAGCTTCCATTTACGCCTGTGCAGTGGAGGCAAGTGCTATGCAGCCGGTCGGCAATGCCGCCAATTGTGACCGTCAAATTGTTGGGCAGATTGTTGCCTATGCAGTGATTGCAGGTCTTGCCTGGCGGAATCGACGTGCAGCACGGCTTCTTGCAGGTGTTTGCGGAGCGGTCTAAACCCGTCCAGCGAAACTGGAATGCCATCAGCATTGTTCCTTGACTGCCTGGACTCGCGAGGCATGGCAAAGGTAACCGGCCGCCTCCGCGGCGAACGCTTGCCACTCGGCGACAGCCTCCATCGTGAAGTCGGCGCCGCAATCGGGCTCATTGGCCGGCGCCGTCGGGTCACGGTAGACAATCACGGCATCGAGTCCGGCGGCTTTCAGCGATGCAATCGCGGCCTTGACCACGGGCAGGCTTTCCTCGCTCATTTCGCAGCTCCAGCCGCACGGCGCGGCCCATTGGTTCGGTTTGGCAGGGGACATGGGGTTCCTTTCGTTTTTTCAAAAACCGCCGCGCCGGCCGACCGCAAGAAGCAAACGACCGACCGACGCGGGGCCGGAGACTTTCACTGAGTGCAGGCCCAGACCGAAAAAGTAAAACTCGGATTGCTTGAATTGACGATGGTCCAGCTCGCCCGCCATTCGTCGCCCCAAATGTTGCGGACGTTTCCGGCGGTCAGTGCCGTGCCGATCGTTTCTACCACTGCTTGATTCACGCCCGCACTGATGGCCGCGACGTATCGTTTCGCGCCGCCATTGCCGAGCGCTTGGGTGAAGTGAACAACATCGAGCCAGTTGCTCTGGTCCGATTTGGTTTGGATAACCACGTCAAGGGTGTCGCCAGCGGCCGCAGCCGCAGCGGTCAAATCGAACTCGAACGCGACGGCGCGAAACTCGATCGGCAGCTTGACGGCCGCGCTTGTGCCGCTGGCCGTCTCGGCGGCGGAAGCGTGCAGCGCGACCGACTCGAAAACCTTGCGGGTCGGGAGAAGAATCGACAACGGAAATCTCCTTTGAAAAAATCCCGCGGCCGGCCGGGGAACGGTTTCAAGCCGACCGGCGCGCGGGTCGCCAGAACCCTACATCCTTGACATAACCGCCGCGATAATTTCGCCGCGCTGGCGCCGGCTGCTCAAAAACACGTTGTTCGCCAACAGGGCGGCGCCGAGCCGCTGCAATCGCAAAAGCCCGCGTTGGCGTCGGCACTGTTGCAGCGCGCCCATTGCCCAGCTCGGGGCTTGCCATTCGAGCCGGCGCTCTTCGGCGAGGAAGCGCTGCTCCCCCCAAGGATCGGCGCCGAGCAAGTCGCCCTGGCAGACTGCAATCGCGCACGTCGCGGGGTTGGCGGCCTTCTCCACAAAGCTCACTTCGGAAGCGCGGCCGCGCTTGTGCTCGGCGATATGCTGGCCGAGTCGATAAGCGTCTTGCGTGCCGTCGTTGCAACGGCCCCAACTCATCGCCGTCGCACCGCCATAGCGCACGAGATGCGCGACCTGGCGAGCTTTCCGCCCGTCGACCGCCAGCGCGACCAGCAAGCCGAAGCTATCCTCCGCCAAATGAAGCAAGCCGCTTTCGCTATCGCCCAGCACGTCGACCGCGGCGTGCGCATAGCGCGCCTCGATGCGCCAACCGGCGCCCAGGTAGTCGCGGAACGAACCGGGCCGCATTTGCTCGATCTGGCCCGCGTACTGATACGCCAACCCGGTCGCACTGGCGTAGCCCAGCAGCACGCATGGCCTGCTCAGTTCCGGCGCGCCGTCGGGGATCTCGCTCCGCGATGCGACGGTGGAAAGAGTCGGCCGACAGGCGCCCGCGGCGGATGGACTGGACGAACAGGAACATGCCTCCGAGCAACCGCCCGAACACGGCGTCAGTCGCTCGCAGCCGTCGCGCCAAGAGAGATAGCGATCGAGCGCCCCGACCACGCGCCGGCGGATGGTTTGCCGGTCGGCATGAGGGAAAGCCCGGTCGAGAATCGCCACGGCGGACGGCGGAACGCCCGGCAGGTCGAGCGCGCGGGCCGACTCGAGCCGCTGAACGACGGCTTGGCGCGGCTTGGGCGCCGGCGGCCGGTAGAGCTTGTGCAAAAGCGGGTCGATGGTCGGCATTAGTTGGCCTCCTGCGCGACGATTGCGGCGAGCCGGTCGGCTTGTCGCTGTTGGCGGGCGGTCGGCGCCGGGGCAACCTTGGGGACGGCGGGCGCAGGCGGCGCCACGGCCCGACCGATTTTTGGAATCGAGGCGAGCAACGCCTCGACGGTCGCGGGCACGTTGCCTTGGTCGGCTTGCAAGGCGAGGTCATCGAGCTTTCTCAGCGCGGTCTCGATGGCCCGCAAGCGCGCCGTGATGGAAGCCACGTTGCTGGCGACGGGGAGAATCGTCGACGAGCCGCCGAACGCACTTTTAATCGGCTGGTCGACTGACTCGATGTTTTGGTTGCGCCGCGTCTCTTGGAACATGCGATTGAGTTGTGACCTGGCCTCTTGAATCGCCGGGTCGGCGCCGAACCGCAAGCGGCCCTCGGCGCAGCCGACCTGCGAATCGTGCAGCGCACTGATCCCCAGCGACGCGGCTCGCAAGCGCTGGAATTCGCGGGCGGCTCGCTCGAAATCTTCGCGGGCTTTGACAAATGCGGCTTCTGCCTTTTGCGCCGCCTTCGCCGCGGCCGGATAGGTCGCTTCATATCGCGCGTGCGCGTCGGCGATCGCTTTTACGTCGGCTTCGCGAGCAGGCAGTTGCTCGGCGGCCTCTTCGGCGACGGCCTTAGCGAACAGGCGGTCAATGAAACGTTGGGGGAGCTGGGTGAATTCCATTGGGGGTTCTCCAAAAAGTAGGGAACGGGGTTAGGCGAGAAAACGATTGGGCATGGAAATGCTCGCGGGTTCCGGCTCGGCGGCCTTCAGTCGCGCGGCTTCGGCTTCCAAAGTCGCAATGCTCTCTTGGATCTTGACGACCGATTGCGAGTGGGCTTCATACGCGCTTCGCGCGTCGCCGTAAGCGCGCTGCAGTTCGGCAAGCCGGATTTCGAGAGGCGCGGCGCCCTGGCGGAGTTGAACTATCACTGCTTCGATTTGCTGGCGGGTCATAGGGTTCTCCAGGTCAGATGACGAGTAAGCCGCGGTCCTCGTAAATGCTGCGGAACGCGGCCGGCTCGGTGAGGTACTGGGCGAGCCCCATCAACATGGCGACTACGCCGTCGATTTTTTCGTTGCTCTTTTTTTTGCTGGGGCGGTAGTTGCCGCTCGAATCGCTCTCGACGCAGACATTCGACGCCATCCAGCGCAGGACCGGGTTGCCGCCGTGTCGAATCTTGCCGCCGGCCAGCAGCGCCTCGAACGTCTTGCACGGCTCGTTGAAGTTTCGCAGAGTTTGCGCGAATTCCAGCACTTCGAAGCCGTCCTCGATCAATTCACTGGCGAGCTGCCGTCCGTTCCACGGGTCGACGGCCAGCTTGGTAATTCGCACGCGCTGGCCAAGCTCGTTGATTCGCTTGCGAATCGCCGCGAAGTCGGTCGAGTTGCCCGGAGTCGTCTCAATCAAGCCGTCGCGAACCCAACGGTCGAACGGCGGTCGCGAAAGATCGCGGTTGCCATTCGCCGGTAGCCAGAAAAACGGGACAAGGCAATAAGCGTCGTCGACCCGAAACGCCAGCACGAGCGCCGCCACGTCATCGCGGTAGGCCAAGTCGAGCCCGGCGCGGCACTCCATGCCATCGAGCACGTTGAAATCGAACGGCTCCCGCAGGCGTCCCACTTGTCGAGCGAAATCCAGCGGGCGGCGCTCTCGGTCCATTGATTCAAGTAAAGCTGGCGGAATGTCATTTCGCGCGCGGGGATTTCCTTGGCCTCGCGCGCCATCTGCCGCATCTCATCGAGCGAACGGTAATCGCCGAGCGCGGGGTTCGCGGCGTGCCAGACCGCTTCGTCCGTCCAGTCGGCGTCTTGCGGCGCCTCGAAAATGACCGGCAGGAACGTCTCGTCCTCAATCACGCTGTCTCGCACCTTGCAGGCGTAATCGTAGACCTGATAGGCCACCGAATTGCGGTCGTGGCCGGCGGTCGTAATGGCCAGCATCAACGGCTGCCGGCGGGCGCCCTGCGAGGTCTTGAGCACGTTCCACAACTCGGCGTTGGGCGCGGCGTGCAACTCATCGTAGACCACGGCCGAAGCGTTGTAGCCGTGCGCGTGCGGGGCGTCGGCTGGAATCGCGCGGTACACGCTGTTGGTCGGCAGGTAGACGATCTTGCGATGGGAATCGGTGATTGTGCAAAGGCGCGACAGGTGCGGGTCATTGCGGACCATTTGCGCGGCGACCGAGAACACAAGGCTGGCTTGCTCGCGGTCGGCCGCGGCGCTATAGATTTCCCCGCCTGGCTCATTCTCGGCCAATAGGCAGTAGAGCGCGATGGCCGCGGCAAGTTCCGTCTTGCCGTTCTTGCGGGGCAGGAAAATCAGCGCCGTGCGATACTGCCGAAGCCCGTCGGGCCGCAGCGTGCCGAACAGCCGGCGGATGATCGACTCTTGCCACGGGCGGAGATTGAACCGCTGCCTGGCCCATTGCCCTTTGGTGTGCGTGAGCGCGTTGACGAAGGTAACGGCGCGGTCGGCGGCTTCGTTGTGGGGGTCAGTTGGCATGATGCGCTCCGGCAAGCAATCCGTCCCAGGGGCTCGCCTTGGGTTGCGTCTTTTTCTTTTTTTGCCCGGCCGCGAACCGCGCGCGGGCGACGGGCGACAAGCCAAGCTCGGCGATGGCAGCTTGCATTTGCTTGAAGGCGCCGCTGGCGATAGAAACCCAAGGGTTCTGCATCGGGAAGCCGTTCGGCGACTTGACCACGGCGGCCGTCTTGGCGACTTCGGCCCTGGCCTTGGTCCAATCCGACCAAGCTGCGCAGTAGGTGGCCAGCACCGCCCGGTCGAGCGCCTGAATCGTGCCGAGTTCCAACAGCAGCGCGACGACTCGGCGCCATTCCTCCCGGGCGTCGACGTCCAAGGTCTCGGGGCAGTCCGGCGCGACGGCCGGCGGGGCTTGGTCGTCCTGCTCAACGCGCGGAGTGGGTTTTCTGCCTCTCATCGGGTCGCCTCGTTGATGAAGTGGGTAATCCAACTGTGGTGGAAGTCGAATAGGCCGCGGTCATGCGTCATGCAGAATTGCTCGGCCATGCGGCAGCTTCTCAGATTGGCGGAACTCTCGATCGCGTACGCGGCGCCGTCGCTCATCGCGAACAGCAACAGCTTGGCGTGACTGCGGACGGCCACGCAGCGACCGCCGCGGGCCGTAAGCTGGGTGTGCAGCCCGGCCCACTCCGCGGCGCCCTTGGCTTGGAAGCAGGTCGAGGCGATGAAATCGACCTGCTCGATCTGGCCCGCGTCCATCAACCGGCACAACTCGGCCGTGCCGCGGGCGTTGAAGCCAAGCGTGGCGACGCCCAGGTAGCCAATCGTTGCCGGGGCCGCCAAGCGTAGGACCGCCGGAACCAAGTCCCACGAATCGAAATTGCCCTTCATCACGCAATGGATGCTTTCGCCTGGTTCGGGAAGCCGCTCGAGGTGCGCGGCCGCGTTGGCCACGCGCGACAGGTCGAGCATCTGCCTCTTCGTCGCCCGGCGCGAACAGCGCAGCCCATCGGGCAGGCCCACAACGGCATTTCGGGCGGCCGTCGATGGCGCAGGCGATTCAAAGAGCGCCGGAACGGCGGTCATGTCGAGGCTCGGTAGGTCGGGCGTGTTACTCATTGGGCCTTCGTAGGTTTTTGAGAGGGGGCCTGAAATTCCACCAGCGAAATTGGTCTGTTTGGGCCATCCGGTACGCGGCCGGCGCCGTCCAGAAATGAGACGGCCCCCCCATCCTGGGATGGTCGCCCAACGACCACCCCCAGGCGGCGCGGCTCGCGGCGGTCAGGCATGGGCTTGGCCCTCCGCGACCTGGCGTTGCTTCTCTCGCTCTTTGATGCCGGCCATCTCGGCGGCCGTGCCGGCGGGCAACACGCCGACTCGCCGCTTGCTGGTGCGACGGCGGGGCAGGCGCGGAATGTTCGGGCCGTCGGCGAAGGCGAGCCGGCCTTGTTCTGGCGAAGTGGTACAGGTTGGAACATGCACCAGAGCATTGCGCTCTCTATAGCGCTCTTTCATAATTCTTTCTCGCTCTCGCCATGCGTAAGATCCTGTGGAACATGTTCCAACCTGCACCGCGCGGCCCCCTAAAACCCAAGTCCAGCCTTCGCTGCGAGACCGGCATAACGCCTCTCGCGGCCTTCGTCGGCCCGTCGATTGACCGTTTTCAATTGGGGCAATGCAGCGTGAAGCGCCCTGCCGAAGCCCGCCTTATCCTCGACGTGTTGCCGCCCGGCTTGCTTGCACCAGCCCTGATAGGTCGCGTAAAGGTCATCGCGGGCGCACTCGTGCTGCGGCCCGACCAAGCAGCACTCGCGTACAAACGCCCCTATCGGGCTCGTCAGGTCGCTGAACTCCGCCCGCATGTCCGCCGACGTGTCGGGCTCGGCGAACCGCCCGCGGCGACGCAAGCGATCCCAGCCAACGATTGACCACAGCAGAATGCCGGGCAGTTCTTTGGCCAGCCGGTCGAATAGCCCTTGATCCTCTCGGCCCAAAAACGATTCGGTCGTGCGGAGAATAACCATGCGGTTGGCCAGCGCGCCCGAGGTGTCCGACAGCCGCGGCAACTCATTCGTCAAAATCACGAATCGCGTCGGCAGCTTGCAGGTGACGGGCTCGATGTTCTTGCGGTCGATCGTTTGCGCGTCCTCGCCCGAAATGGAAAGCAGCCGCTCCGTGGTCGCCGCAATGTCTGCGCGGCCGCCGAGCCGGGCGTCGGCGATGATGGCCAAGCTCTTGCCGATGAGCGACTGCAACCCGAAATTCGTCCCCAGGCTCGCCAGTGTAGGCGCGGCGACGTTGCGGACGCCGACCAGTTGCCGCAACACGCGGGCGATGGTTCCCTTGCCGCTCCGCGGCGGCCCGACCAGCAGTAGGATTTTGTGCTGGCTCGTGTCGGGCAACAGCGAATAACCGAACCACTCTCGCAGCGTATCCGTGCTATCCGGGTCGTTGGCCCATTGGGCTTCGAGAAACTGCCGCCACTCTTCGGGCGTCGGCGCGTCGGGCTCGAAATTGAAATCGAGTCCGCACGTCGAAAAAAGTCTCGGCGTCAGCGGCTTGAAGTGACCGTCGACGCCGTCGATGTAGCTCGGCAAGTGCAAGATGCCGTTGCGGCAAACGAGCGTTTCGGCCGCGGAGAAGGGCGGCTCGCGGTCGCTGATCCAGCTCGGGGCCTCGACGTGCGAGCCCAACAGCGTTTGTGCGTGCAGTTGCATCAGGCAATTCGCCACGATGCCGGTCGTCACCTTGGAGAAGCCTCGATTGACGTGGTTGACGAAGTGCGACCGGACTTCGCTAGTCGGAAGCTCTTGATAGTAGCCGTTCCGCCAAAGCCAGAATGTTCCGCGCCATGATCGCAGCCGGCTCGCGCCGTCGCGCTCGCCGCTTTTCAGATAAGCCGCAACTTCACTCGCGGGGTCAAGCTCGCTCGCGTTGGCCCGCATTTCGACGGACGACACTTCGGCCGGCTCGATGGCTTCCTTGACGAGCGCGAACAATCCGTCTTTGCCGTGCGCGACGAGAAAATCATCAATCCCTTGCTTCGTCGGCTTGCCGTCGACGTCGGGCGTCCCCGCGGGGATGCGCAGGCAGCGCACCACGGCGCCGAGTTGCCCCAGGTGGTATGCGAGCCGGTTTTCGGCGTCTTGGACTTCCGGCTTGTCGGCAAGGTCGGAATCGAACGCAATGAAAACCTTGCGGCCCTTCCAGGCGATTCTCGCCAGCGGCGGAATCAATCGCTCGTGCTTGCCTTCTTTCCAACCATAAACGCCGACCAGGCCGATGCAGGGAAAGCCCGCCTGGTCCGCCGCCAACGATTTCTTTTCGCCTTCGGTCACGAACAATTCGGCGAGCGGATTTTCCAGCGCAGCGAACGTGCCGGCGGGAATGTAGACTTCGTTGGGTTGGCCCTTCGGCGATTCGTATTTGACCGGCTTTTTATTGACCGTCCGCGGGTGGTCGGGCTTGATGCGTGAGTAACCGTTACTCCCGTCGGCGCGATGATACGGATAGACGATCGCCGGCCCCATGCGAGCCGGCACGCTTTTCCAGCCGAGCAAAATAGCCTGCTTCGCCTGGCTCGTTTCGCTGTAGATGCCGGCGCGCTCGATCGTCTCATCGGTCAGTCCAGATGCCCGAAGCTCGGCGAGGTGTCCGTCAAGGATCTTCATGCCGACGTCTCCGCCAACTCTTCGCCGAGCATGAACTCGACC
>Ga0134126_10010190_pt1 | contig 11850 bp, 11 predicted proteins | sample KB31752_FD_96881 | JGI IMG/M metagenome (GOLD analysis project Ga0134126, IMG submission 96881) | Terrestrial soil microbial communities with excess Nitrogen fertilizer from Kellogg Biological Station, Michigan, USA - KB3-175-2 | ecosystem: Environmental > Terrestrial > Soil > Unclassified ...
GTGATCGATTCCGGCGATGGAATCGAAGCGGGAGCCGCGTCGACCACTTTGAACAGCGACTTCTTTGCGGCCGATAGCTCAAGCGAGGAGCCGAGCACGGCCGCGGGCAGGTCGAGGTAGACGCCGCCCGGCCGGCCCGATGATGCAGCGTGAATCGCGCGCGCAATGGCGACGCCGATATCCTCGGCCCGATTGACGCGATAGGACGCCTTGGCGAACGGCTTGGCGACCGCCATCTGATCCATTTCTTCGTAATCGCCCTGCTCGAGATCGACGATCGGGCGCTCGCTCGAGCCGCTGATCAGGATCATCGGGAAGCAGTTGGTGGTGGCGTTGGCAAGGGCGGCGATGCCGTTGAGGAACCCCGGCGCCGAGACCGTCATGCAAATGCCTGGTTTTTGCGTCAGGAAGCCGGCGATCGCCGCGGCATTGCCCGCGTTCTGCTCGTGCCGGAAACCGTAGACCAGCATGCCTTCGTTTTGCGCCAGGCGCAGGAGGTCGGTGATCGGAATGCCGGCGACCGTGTAGATCGTGTCGATGCCGTTCAGTTTGAGGCCGTCCACCACCAGGTGAAAGCCATCGGTGATCGCTGCTGCTGCGTCCATTTCCATCGCCCTTGTGAGATTTCCCGTCAGCCCGGAGCGGCCCTGCGGGCCACGCGTCCGGGCGAACCCCCCGTCTTCAATACAGCGTCTTTGAATACCTCAAGCCGCCGGTCGTCAACACTTGTCGCGCGAACCAAGGGCGCCGAATGCCCGTAATCCGGGCATGGCGCGTGCCGCGGCGCATCGCCGCAACGCGGTGTTGGTAAAGCGGCAGTGTAGCGGTGACCAAGGCTGCGGTTCTTCGTGAAGCTCTAAAGCCGACGTATCCCGGCTCGCGGGACGGCGCGTTTATAGGACGGTCTCGGGTCCGCCGCCTAGCAAAATTCCGGCCCTCTCCTCCAGGGATGGAGGAAAGGTGCCGGTCTGTAACGACTCTTAACTACGGTTCAGTGGGCGGTGGCCGTTGAGGTCTTAACTTGCTGTAGCAGGGCGGTCAGCCGCTTCTGCGCCAGCGGCGGCAATTTCGACGGATCGATCTGGTCGAGATTCCCCGCCGAGCCGACGACGATCACGCCGACCATGCCGAGGCCGAGATGGGGCTGGCACTCGTAGACATAGACGCCCGGTGTCGTGAAGGTCACCTTGGCGTCTTGGCTCAGCTGCGTCTTAAAGGGCTGCGCGCCGGCCGGGATCATGCCGGCGATCGACTGCACGTCGTGGCCCTTGTCGGTGGCGACGAAGCTGACGGTATCGCCGGATTTGATCGCGACGACATCGGGCGCAAAGGCGAAGAGGCCGTCGGTGCTTTTGTTGAGTTCCTTAACCTCGACTTCGGCCGCGAAGCTCGGAACGGTAAAGGTAATGGCGGCAAGCGCGAGGGCCATGGCGCCGAGGACGTGTTTCATCGTGCGGGTCATTCTGGATTCCTTTGGTTCGGTCAGAGCGATCGTGGTGCGCGAATGTCACGCGACTGCACGCGCCAGGCCTTGACGCAGATCAAGCCCGCACCGGTCGCCGGTCCGTAAATCTACGTATGGGCGATCGCGCTACAGCGAGCCGACATAGGCGGCGAGCTGCTCGATTTCCTGTTGCGTCAGGCTCTTCGAGTTCTCGTGCATGATGTCGTTGGCGCGTGCCATCGAGATGAAATTGTCGAGCTGTTCCGCGATATAGCCCGGATGCTGCCCGGCGAGCCGCGGAATGGTCGCCGCGCCTTCGCCGCTGGCGCCATGGCATGACGCGCAGGCTGGCACTTTCTGGTCGGGAACGCCGTCCTTGTAGATTTTCTCGCCTTGCGCGACGAGCGCCGGATCGCCTGGCGAGCCCGGCACGGGGGGCTGCGATGAGAAATAGGTGGCGACGCCGTCGATGGTCGCATCGCTCAGCGTCGCTGCCATCCCCCACATATAAGTGTGCGCATGCGGATCGGCGCGGGTGTGGTCGCGGAACGCCTTGAGCTGCGCGACGATGTAGTCCTTCTGCTGGCCGGCGAGGTTCGGGAAGGTCGGTGAGACGCTCTTGCCGCGCAAGCCGTGACACGACGAGCAAACGTGGACCGTGCCTTCGACGACCGATTGCTCGTTGGCGGGAGCAGGCGTCGCAGCGGCTTGGCTGCTGGACGGTTGACTGGCGTTGCAGCCGGCGAGAGCGGCGGCGAGCGGAATCACGATCGCCCAGCAAAGATGGCCCCGGCGCGTGCTCATCCGTTCGTCTGCCCGTGTCATGTCGTTCTCCTCCATCGTCAGAACGCGAACCAGGCGAACGCGAACAGTGTGTTGTTGTCGCTCGCCTTGCGTCCGGCTCCGTCGATGTTGCTCGTGGCGCCGTTGAATTTCGTGTACCAGATGTATTGGAGTCCGAGCTTCATGTTGAGCCACGGCCAGAAATCCGGGCCGCCGCGATTGAACGGCATGTAATCGGCCTCGACGGTCCACCAATCGCTGTTCGGGCTGTTGGCAATCGGCGACGTCGAATTGTAGAGGCCCGCGTCGCCGGAACCCTGAAGACGCGAATAGCCCAGCGTCGCACCGTAGGTTTGATCGTAGTAATAGGTCGCCTTGGCGTTAAAGCTGTGCAGATCGTCGTCCAGCGATGACGATCCGCCCTGCGCGAACGTCGAATCCAGATGCTGATGCTCGCTGATCCACGATGCCTGCGCTGAAACGCTGTGCCGATCGGTCAGGTATTGGTACTGGACGTCGAAACCGAGATCGGTCTTGTGATCGGTGCCGAAACCGGTGATGCGCGCCGGATTGATGTTGGCTGCCATGCCGAAGGTGCCGATCTCGAAGGAGTTCGGTCCCCACACCGGCTGTAGGGCGACGCGCCAATACGGCGCGATGCCCTTGAACTAGTCGCTGCCGATGCCTTCACCGAACGCCTGATCCACTCCCTTGGTCAGCGTGGTGTAGCCGCCGAGCTCGGCATAAACCAGTCGCCGCCAGAGGCCATAGACGTTGAGGCCGGCGACCTGTTGCGCGTAAGTGTTTTCGATCATCGTCGCGGCGGCGGGCGTCGGCGCGAGGCTCGAACTCAAGAACGGATAGCGCCAAGCCGGCGTCGTGTTCCACAGATCGGTGACCGTCGGATTGTTATTGAGGCTGACGCCGAACACGGTTTCATCGCCATAAATTGTCGTCGCCTTGGCCCAGCGGATGTCGGTGTTGTCCCACGAGAACGTCCGGCCGGTTTGGCTGTAAGTCGCTTGCGCAAATGCGCCGAGGCCGTAATCACCGAGAATGCGGCCGCCATAAAAGATGCTGGCGGTGTCGGGAACCGCGAAATTGTTGTTCGGTCCATAATGCGGCGCCGCGCCGCCCGCCTGTCCGGCTTGGGTGTGCGTATAGTCGGCGGTCACCATCATTGCGAGCGGCGGCAGATCGGATTGGCCGCCGCCAAACGTATAGCCATTGAGCTTGAACAGGCGGCCGTAAGGCGTCAGTTCGGGAAAACCATTATGGCAGGCGGCGCACTGCTGTCCGGTCTGGCGCGCGTAACTCGGCAGTGCTTCGGCGGATCCGATCGCGACGACGAGCGCCGCGATGCTGCACACTACGATCGCCACTAGGCGTCGCAGGCTCTGCAAGCTATCCATCATAGGCACCCCCTGCGAGGACGAAACGAAGTAGCTGGCGTCCGCGAACGCCTCCTGCGGTGTCGCTTGCCGTAGAGAATCTAAAATATCAAGCGGCGGCTTTGATTTGAATCAACGTGACGGCGATAATTCGAGGGCACTGCCACTTAGCATACGGGGGTACTCATGAACATTGTGCGAGCGACTGTTTTGTTTGTTGCGGCGATCGCATTGATGGCGTCGACAAGCTGGGCGCAATCGGCCGGCGGCGCGGACGCTGGCGCGACAGTGTTCCTGGTATGCAAGACCTGCCACAGTCTTGAGCCGGGCAAGAACGGCGTCGGTCCGAGTCTGCACGGCGTGTTCGGCCGCAAGGCTGGCACCGAGTCGGGCTTCAATTATTCGCCGGCGATGGTGAATTCGAATGTGGTCTGGAACGAGGACACGCTGAGCAAGTATCTCGCCGATCCCAAGGGGTTTATCCCCGGCAACAAGATGCCGTTCCCCGGACTCGCGGACGCGCAGAAGCGCCAGGCAGTCATCACTTATCTCAAACAAGCGGCGCAGTAATCGCGACGTGTCCTGAACGCTTCGCGGTTAAGAGGTATTTAAGTACCCGGACCTGAAACCGGCGCAAAAGCTGGCTTACGACGACCCGCCGTGCAAGGCGCGGCCGGGCGTACGCACGGCTAGCCGCGACAAACTAATTGACTTTAGTTAGCCCGGCATAACTAAATAGTGCTCAGGTATGCCACGGCGGGTGCCGGGCGGACCAAGGAAACTGGCGATAACCGGGGAGGGAGAAAGACCGTATGTCACAAGCTTCATCAGCGGCCCGCGGGTCGTTCACGTCGACGCGATGGACCCAGCTTATTCTGGGCATCATCTGCATGTCGGCCGTGGCGAACCTGCAATACGCCTGGACACTGTTCGTTGTGCCCATCACCACGCAGTTCGGCTGGTCCAAGGCCGAAATCCAGGTCGCTTTCACGATCTTCATTCTGTGCGAAACCTGGCTGGTGCCCATCGAGGGCGCCATCGTCGACCGTATCGGTCCAAAGTGGATGATCCTGGCCGGCGGCATCGGCACCTTCCTCGCATGGCTCATCGATTCCCAAGCGACGCAGCTCTGGCAGTTCTATGTCGGCGGCGCCTTGGCGGGTTTCGCCGGCGGTGCGGTGTACGGCACCTCGGTCGGCAATGCCCTCAAGTGGTTCCCGGACAAGCGCGGCCTGTGCGGCGGCTTGACTGCGGCGGGCTTCGGCGCTGGCGTGGCGCTGACGGTTGCACCGATCCGCGACATGATTAAGTCCAGCGGTTTCGCGCACACCTTCCTGGTGTTCGCGGTCATCCTGGGCGGCATTGTCGTCGTCTGCTCGTTCTTCATCCGCGCACCGCGCGCGGAAGAAATGCCGCCGATGGACAAGATCAAGACCCGCCAAGGTGGCGAAGATCTGCCGCCGCAACGGGCGCTCAAGTCGCCGATCTTCTGGACCATGTACGCCATGTTCTTCCTGGTCGCGGCGGGCGGCCTCATGTCGGCGGCGCAGTTGTCGCCGATCGCACATGAGCGCGGCATTGCCGACACGACCACGACGTTCCTGGGCATCACCGGTCCGGCGATCGTGATTGCACTCAGCGCTCACAGCATCACCAACGGCGTTGGTCGGCCGCTCAATGGTTGGATCTCCGACCATATCGGTCGTGCGAACATGATGTGCATCGCCTTCGGCATCGAGGCGCTCTGCCTCTTGGCGTTCGGCTTCTTCGGCAACTCGCCGATCATGTTCATCATCACCGACGCGCTGGTGTTCCTGTTCTGGGGCGACATCTTCAGCCTGTTCGCGGCGACCGTGGGTGACGCCTTCGGCCGCAAGTATGTGACGGTCAATTACGGCCTCATGTACACCGCCAAGGGCGTTGCCTCGCTGTTCGTGCCGCTCGGCAACGTGCTGACGCACATGACGGGCAGCTGGCACGCGGTCTACGCCGTCGGTTGCGGAATGAATATCCTGGCAGTCGTGCTCGGCTTCTTCATCCTGCGTCCGGCGATCAACAGCCGCCTGAAGCTCGCCAGCGAGCTGGCCGGTGCGCCGGCCGGTGCGGTGGGTGCACGGGCGAGCCGTTAACCGCGGCATCGTCGAACGAGAAACGGAGGAGGGAAGCGGAATTCGGGAAGGATGACGCGGTGAGAGAACTAGGCCGCTGGCCGCGGCCGACCCCCTTGTTCTCGCCGCGCCATCCAAAGGAACCCGCCCCTTCCTCCGCTCCGTTTTCCGGCAGGTTGTCCGGCAACGGTCCAGCGGTAGGCGGAGACAGGACGCCCGGATGGCCGGTTCACTTCAATCAATCATTATCGTCGGTTTGGTTTCAGCCGGAGGGCTTGCCCTCCGGCTTTTATCGCTTTTAGGGCCCGCCTCTTTCGCCTGGGCGATCACCTTTGCGGTCGGTATCGGCACTTTCGCCGCCGCCTCGATCCTTCTCGGAATCGGCATCGCCATCGCGACGCTCAGCATGCTTTAGCCGCGGTGCGCGCAGCGTCGCCCGCTCATCCCACGTCTTAAGCGACGATTTCCGCTCCGCTCCGCTCAATCGGCCGCGGATTGCGATTCCGCCGCGTTCGACCGCCCCCGGAAATGGATCAGCGTGTCGCGCTTGCGTTCTTGGCGAACCACATGGGCGCGCACTTGCAGCAGATCGCGGCGCGCGACCAGCCCGACCACGACGTCGTCGCCGCGGCGCAAGATCGGCGCGCGGCCGACTTCGGCAGCCGCCATGCGGTCGGCGAGCTCGCCGACCAGCTCGTCCTCATAGCCGGTGACCAGGTCGCGCTCGGACAACAGATCGCGCAGCGCATGGCCCGCCGGCCAGCCCGCCATCGTCCAGCGCAACGCGTCTGAGCGCGCCACCATGCCGACCAAACGACCGTCGGTGTCGATTACCGGATAGCTCTTGTGGCGCGACGCCGCCCCCGGTCCGGTGAAGAACGCGATTGCATCGCCAACCGGCATATCGGCCGCAAGCGTGTTGACCGGCGTCGCCATGATGTCGGAAACGCGCATAGTTTCGAACGGATCGACGATGTACTCGCGCATCACATGGTGGCCGCGACGTGCGACCTTTTCCGTGAGGATCGAACGCCGCAACAGGAGCACGGTCGTCGCGTGCGCCGCGATGCAAGCGACCGCCAGCGGCAACAGCGCGCCGACGTTGTGGGTCAGCTCGAGGGCGAAGACGATGGCGGTAAGGGGCGAACGCATCGTGCCGCCCATGATCGCTGCCATCCCAAGCAGCGCCCAGAGATCGATGCTGCCGACCGGCATGACGCTGCCGAAAACCGCGCCAACCGCACCGCCCATGATGAGCAACGGTGCAAGCACGCCGCCACTGGTGCCGGAGCCGAGCGCGACCGACCAGATGACGGCCTTGACCGCCAGCAGCCGCAACGCGCCGACATTGCCGATGTCGCCACGCAGCAGCGCAGCGATGTTGTCGTAGCCGACGCCCAGGGCATGCGGCTCGATCAGGCCGCCGAGGCCGACGATCAACCCGCCGATCATCGGCCACCACATCCAGTGGATCGGCAGCCGCTGGAACAGGTCCTCGCTGGCGTAAACCATTTGCGTGAGCAGGCCGGACGCCAGGCCGGCAATGATGCCGAGCACAACGGCCAGCAGCAGCCCAAGTGGCGGCAGAGCGTGGCTCGCCGCCATCGGGAATAGCGCACCGGCGCCCAGAAGCCAGGGGCGCCAGACCTCGGCGACAATCGACGCCACAGCGACCGGGATGAAACTGCGCGGCTTCCATTCGAACAGCAGCAACTCGACCGCCAGCAGCATCGCCGCGATCGGCGTGCCGAAGGTGGCGCTCATGCCGGCGGCGGCGCCCGCCACCAGCAGCGTCTTGCGTTCGGCGTTTGATAGCGAAAAGAATTGACCGAACAGCGAACCGAATGCGCCGCCGGTCATGATGATCGGCCCTTCGGCGCCGAATGGTCCGCCGGTGCCTATTGAGATCGCCGACGACAGCGGCTTGATCACCGCCACCTTGGCTTCGATCCGGCTGCCGCCAATCAGGATCGCTTCCATTGCCTCGGGAATGCCGTGGCCGCGGATCTTCTCCGAGCCGAAGCGCGCCATCAGGCCGACGATGAAGCAGCCGGCAACCGGGATCAGCACGGTGAGCGGGCTCAAAACGGTGTCGGATATGATCGCCGGCGCGTCGGTGAACTGCCCGTGATAGGCGAGGTTCGTCACCAGATAGATCAGATGCAGAAGCGCCCAGGCTGCGGCGGCGCCGACCGTGCCGACGACCAGCGCCATGGCCACCAGGATCAAAAGTCGGCGGTCGGTGGTGAAATCGCGCAGCCGGTCTTCGGCGGCTTCGGTCGGGCTGTGGGCACGATGGGGTTGCGACGGAGTATCCGACGGAGTCTTATTGTGCATTTGCGAGATGGTTTGGGACAGGGAGGTTACGGTTGGAGTCGATATTATATCGCAATGCGATATATCATTGTAAAGCATTGATGGGGGTGTGAATAGATGTCGCGCAGCGATGGTTAACCGGACGGACAAGCGACATGGTGGCTTGGCAGCCGCGGATTACCTGCGACTCGCTGAATTTCGCTATCTTTTGCGGCACTTTCTGGAGTTCAGCGAGCGGGCGGCCGGCCACGCCGGCCTGACCGCGCAACAGCATCAGGCCCTGTTGGCGATCAAGGGCTATCCGGCCAGGGCGCCGGTAACGGTCGGCGACCTCGCGGCGCGGCTCGCCATCCGTCATCACAGCGCCGTTGGGCTGGTCGATCGGCTGGTCGCGAAAGCGCTAGTGCGGCGCCGGAGCGGGGCCGTCGACCGCCGCCAGATCCGGCTGGAGCTGACGCGGAAAGCCGAATTACGGCTGGCGAATCTGTCCGTGGCGCATCGCAACGAGCTGGAGCGGTTGGCGCCGTTGCTGCGCGTCCTGCTGGATGCGTTTGGCCAGCCGAAAACACGGAAAAGTTCAAGAAAACTGCCACTTTCCGGGTAAAAACGCGATTAGTTGACTATAGACAACTATTGGCCTAAAAAATTTCTTGTGTGGTGAATACGCCAGCTCCCTGAACCCCGCTTCGGCGGGGTTCTTTTTTTCAGCTTCCGTGAATGGAGACAGTCGTGCCGGCGTTGCCGGCCGCGGCTTACGCCTTGCCGAAGACGCGGCGAAAGATCGTGTCGACGTGCTTCAGGTGATAGGCGTTGTCGAAATGCTTCGTCAGCGCCGCCGGCTTGATGTGCTTCGACACTACCGTGTCGGCCTTCAATAAATCCGCGAAGGCGCCCTTGCCGTGCCACGCTGCCATGGCATTGCGCTGCACCGCCTGATAGGCGGCTTCGCGGCTCATGCCGGCCTGGGTCAGCGCCAGCAGTACGCGCTGCGAATTCACCAGCCCGCCGAGACTCTCCAGGTTTTCCCGCATACGTTCTGGATAGACCATGAGCTTCTCGACGAGTTCGGCCGTGCGTGCGAGCGCGAAGTCGAGTCCGATGGTGGCGTCGGGCGCGATGACCCGCTCGACCGCCGAGTGCGAAATGTCGCGCTCGTGCCATAGCGCCACGTCTTCGAGCGCCGGCGTCACCGCGCCGCGCACGAGGCGCGCCAGGCCCGTGACATTTTCCGACAGTACCGGATTGCGCTTGTGCGGCATGGCGCTCGAGCCTTTTTGGCCGGGCGCGAAATATTCCTCGGCTTCGCGCACTTCGGTGCGCTGCAGGTGGCGGATTTCGAGCGCCAGGTTCTCGAGCGAGCTGGCGATGACGCCGAGCGTGGCGAAGAACATTGCGTGGCGGTCGCGCGGCACGATCTGCGTCGAAACCGGCTCGGGTTTGAGGCCAAGCTTCTTGGCGACGTATTCCTCGACCTCCGGCGCGACGTTGGCGAAGGTGCCGACAGCGCCGGAAATCTTCGTCGTAGCGATCTCGGCGCGGGCCCGTTCGAGGCGTTCGCAGCCGCGTGCGAATTGCGCGTAGTGGCCGGCCAGCTTGAGGCCGAAGGTCGTCGGCTCGGCGTGGATGCCATGGCTGCGGCCGACGCAGAGCGTCTTCTTGAATTCAAAGGCACGACGCTTGAGCGCTGTCAGCAGCCGGTCGACATCGGCGATCAGAATATCCGCCGCTTGCGTCAGCTGCACCGCAAGGCATGTATCCAGCACGTCGGACGAGGTCATGCCCTGATGGATGAACCGCGCCTCGGGTCCGACGTGTTCGGCAAGGTTGGTCAGGAAGGCGATGACGTCGTGTTTGGTTTCGCGCTCGATCGCGTCGATACGCGCGATTTCGAACTTGCCTTTAGCGCGCAGTGCCTTGGCCGCCGATTTCGGCACCGTGCCTTGCTTCGCCATGGCATCGAGGGCATGCGCCTCGATCTCAAACCAGATGCGGAAACGGTTTTCCGGCGCCCAAATGGCGCTCATTTCCTTCCGGCTGTAGCGGGGAATCATCGGTTTGCGGCTCTCCCGGCACGGGATAGCCCAGCGGCGGTTTCGGCGCAATGGCCGTGCGGTCGCGCCTGGCCGCCCGCAACGGGATCGCTTAGGCGGCGGCCTCGCGCGCCTTCCAGACGATCCGTTCGGGCGGCAAATGGACGACGACCATGGTGCCGGCGTCCTGAGCGCTGCTGATCTCAAGGCGCCCGCCGTGCAGCAGCACCAGGCTCTTGGCCAGCGGCAGCCCCAGGCCGGTGCCGGCGTACTTCTTGCTCACGGCATTGTCGACTTGGCCGAACGGTTCGAGTGCCTTCGCGATCTCGTCCGGCGCCATGCCGATGCCCGTATCGGCGACCACGAAGCTGAAGCCAGACACCGTGTCGAACACGACCGATACCTTGACATGGCCGGCTTCAGTGAACTTGACCGCGTTCGACACCAGGTTGATCAAAATCTGCCGTATGCGCACCGTGTCGCCACGGATCAGCGGCGTATCGGCCGGAATATCGGCGGTGAGTTCGATATGCTTGCCCTCCGCCTGGACATGCATCGCCGCGATACTGTCGTCGACGATCTTCGCCGGATCGATCAGCTCGTCGCGGAGCTCGGTCTTGCCGGCTTCGATCTTCGATATGTCGAGGATATTGTTGATGATCTCGAGCAGATGTTCGCCGGCGTGGAAGATATCGCGCGCGTAATTGGCATAGATCGGCTTTCCCGGCCCCATGAGATTGTCCTTGATGATCTGGGAAAAGCCGATGATGGCGTTGAGCGGCGTCCGCAGCTCATGGCTCATGTTGGCCAGGAAGCGCGACTTGACCTGGTTGGCGCGCTCGGCTTCGTCCTTGGCCTCGAGCAGCGCAACGCGCTGCGCCACCAGCTCCTCGTTGACCTTCGATAGGGCGAACCATGTGACGCCGAAGGCGAGAACGATGTCGTTCATGATCGGCAGGAGCAGGAAAACCGTCGCCTGCGCTGGCGTCATGTGCCCCAGGTCGGCCGGACTTGTTCGCGTCAACATCAGGGGAAGGCGCAGGCCGAAAAGCATTGTTCCGAAAATGCAAACGCCGACAATCAGTCGCTCGGCGCCCCAGCCGGCCTTGGCTTTCGCCCAGAGCTCGACGCCGCCAAGCCACATCGACAGCATGACGAAGGTCGTGAGGGCGACGATGCGAACTTGGGTGTTCGGCTGTACATACGTGAAGTACAGGAAAATGAGCGTCAGACTGCCGATCAGGCCCGCTTCGATGCCGCGCCGGGGCAACTTGCCGGCCATGTAGCGCGCGCCGCGCCAGAACAACACGATCGCGCCGCCGAGCAGGCAGTTGGCCAGGACAATGCTGAAGAGTTCGGGAATGTAATTGCGCAGACTGAGGCCGACAAAGCCGCAGGCGAGCATGCCGTATCCGGCGGCGAAGCTACCGACGACGGTACGATAGCGGCTGTTCGACAACGCGAGCGTTCCGAGGACTGTCGCGATCCCGATAAGCAGCGCGGTGCTGATCGCACTGAGCGTATGGATGTCGAGTTGCACGATGGCGGACAGGTTTGCGGCGGCCTTGGATCCCGAACGCGCGACTGTAAACCAACCAACCGGCGCGTCTTTAACACACTATGCGGCCGAACCTGTAGCATTTGGTTAATGACTTGCTGCGGCGTGCGATGCCGGTGGTCAGTGCGGGACGCGGCCGTGGCGCTCGATCAGCCGGGTCCGCGACATCCAGACGAAGCGGCATGGGCGCATCAAGTGAGCGTGACCGAGGCCCACCGGA
>Ga0134126_10010192_pt1 | contig 11848 bp, 9 predicted proteins | sample KB31752_FD_96881 | JGI IMG/M metagenome (GOLD analysis project Ga0134126, IMG submission 96881) | Terrestrial soil microbial communities with excess Nitrogen fertilizer from Kellogg Biological Station, Michigan, USA - KB3-175-2 | ecosystem: Environmental > Terrestrial > Soil > Unclassified ...
TCCGGGACTTTTGATGTACTTACCGATATGATAGTCTTTACCGCAACTTTCTTTTTTGCATTGCTCGGAGTAGCACTAATAAAAATGAAACTTAATGGAACCATTACCACGGGGTTGATTGCGTATCCTTTGTCGCCTGTTGTGCTCATATTATCTTCACTCGCCCTTATTGTCAACACCATTATAACCGAGCCTGTTCAGTCTGTCGCAGGATTATTATTGATTCTTACCGGTGTTCCATTTTATTTTTTCTACCGGAGAAAAACCACCGGCAACGCAAGCATTGCCCGTTTTTGAAGCCTGGGAATTTATCAAAATGAATTTCAACAAAAATGATTTCTTTAAAATCTTTCAAACCAATTTTCATAACGCCGATCAATCTGTCCTTGCAAAAATGGAAAACAATAGGGTGAGAAGTGCCTTCAATATTGAATATGTTTTAGAATTGCTTTTGCTATCTCATTTACGCACTATAAATGTTTATATACCCACTATAGATGTTTATATTTAAATATACTGTTGAGCAAAGACAAAAATCTCTACCTGTTTTCAAGTTTATCTACGATTTTATTGATAGACTGCCGCTCGCTGTCCAACCGGTTAAAATCTTCGGGTTTATTACTCCTTATAATTTGTTCTACAATATTTATTTCATCCTGTCGGGCAGTCACGTATTGATCTATTATCGGTATCTTATTCTTCAACCGGGCAGGTAAATCGTAGGTTTTCATCTCCCCAACAATCGACGCTGCATTGTGCCACGCCGGTTTGCTTTCCGTATTCAGGCGATTAAGTAAAGTAGCGTTATAAGCTGCTGTGGAATCTTTTAAGGGCGCTAAAGCGATGTTTTGCAATTCAATAAACTTGTTAAATTGGTTATTGAAATTGGCAACATCTTTATAATCAGATTCTTTTAATTCGGTTAGAACTTCATTTCGAATTTCGGAATTCATTTTATTTAATTGCAAATAAGTTGCTGTAGTTATAGCGGTAACCAACACTACAACGGGTATGATCCATGAAAGTTTCTTTCCTTGTTTCTGCTGGCGAATGTCATAAATATAAAAGTACCCGATTAAAAATCCGCTGACGATCCCTCCAACATGTGCCGCCATATCAACGCCGGATTTAAACCCATAGAGTAAATTATATAGAATAAAAATGCCGATACTCTTTAGCAAGCTTTGCCTTACTTTGGCCGGAATAATATCCGTAGTAAGAAATGCAAAAAACAAACCATACAATCCAAATATTGCACCGGAAGCTCCAGCACTATTTACAGGCGTCGTATGCCACCAAAGGCTAAGCAGGCTACCAAAAACGCCGGTACATAAGTACGCAGCGATGTACTTTTGTTTTCCCAACATCGACTCCAGGTAGATGGCGATGAAATATAAAGCATACATGTTCGCCAACAAATGGATGATCCCAAAATGGATGAAGAGATTGGTTATAAGCCTCCACCAATCACCGGTTAATGTTAACGGGGCAAAATTGCTTCCCCATTTAATGTGCACCAGCCCGTTGGCATCAACAAGACCGGCGCCATTCATCGCCATCAGAATAAAGACTAATACATTTAATCCCATGATAGCATAGGTAGCATATAGGTTACCACCGCCTAAATTCATGGCTTCACGTAATTCGATTGCCTCATTTTTTGCTTCTTCGGCTTGTTCAAAAGTGACTTTTGTTAAATGAGCGATATCATTTTTATTTTCAGTAATAACGTCATTCGTTACTTCACGTTGAGCACTTTCAAACGAACTTAAAAATGCATTGATATTCTTTTGATTTTTACCCAGGGCATCAAACATCTCACCTTTGATCATTTTGCTGGTTACATTAAGAAGATTTCGTTCTATACTTACGATTATTTCCTGTTCATTCCCATACCATTTTTTACGTGTGTACCCCACAAGCATATTACCGCCTGCGTATTTAATTGTCCAGTCTAAAATTTTGAATGCCTGGTAACTTATGGCAAGGTTGGTTTCAAAATCAGTATTGGCAAGGGTTACAGCCTGTTGCTTTTGCGGCATATTTTCTTATTGAGATTATTTATTTTCTTTTTTTTGCAATAGTTAGTTTCTTACGGTTAGGCAAATTTCTGTGCTCTTTGCTCAAATAACGAATAAAAATAAATAGAATTGTTCATTTAATGTTACCGGAGTTTTAAATGGTTGCATTTCAAATTGTAGCGTAACCATGCCGCTTGTGGGCGATGCGACACCGTCCATTGCGGCAAAATATTACGTCAATGACGTGGTATAAAAAACTTTTGGAAAGTTTAAATAAGAGCCAGGTATGAATTCAGCACCTTTCATTTCTGTTGTTCTCGAACCTGGAACTTTCAAAAAGTTGGGCTTTCTTTTTTCTGCAGGCTTTTTTACTTTCCGGATTCATACGGCAAACGGACAAATAAAACAGATTCTTATTTTTTTCACCAAACCATCAACATCTTTTTAATTTGTTTTTGGCGGCTCAACTTATCCTCAAAATTTTTAATAGATTGCATTCGATCTATTTTTAAATTACAAATTCAAAAAAAATGGACGAACTTGAAGAACTAAGTGTTTTTCACCGCAAGGTTTCATCTAAGCGAAAGCATTCTTTACTTTATTTCATTCTATTTCCAGCCATATCCATGATGCTTGGATGGGGTTTGCGTGGCTTTATAGGCGGAGGGCCTTACGGGGCTATGATACCCGGAGCTATGGTTACGTTTGTCATTTGCATGTTACTCGATATTCCGCTGATGTTTGCAACTATTGTAGTTGTTTTCGGAACTGCAGGAACAGCCATGGGCGGTGAAATGACTTATGGCCAAACGATTGGCTTTCTTAGAAACCCCGGAACGTTATGGTGGGGTTTTGCGGGAACAAGCCTTAAAGGCGGCGTTTGGGGACTCATTACCGGATTATTTATTGGGTTAGGATTGGTTCATCAACGAATTAAAATCAAAATAATCGTAACAGGATTTTTAATATTTTTAGTCGCGTATGTGATTGGTTTGAAATTAATAAATGATTCAAAACTCCTCTATTTTTCTGATCCATTTAACCATCCGAGAAATGAGTCGTGGGCGGGATTATTGTTCGCTGCCGTCGGCTTATTAATTTATTTGAAATCGAAAATAGGTGCTGAAAAATTTATAATCGTACTTCGATTTACGGTTTATGGTTTAATAGGCGGAGCATTAGGTTTCGGACTTGGTTCACTTTGGATTACAGTCGGCTTTCGTTTTGGCAAACTGTTTTTCGTCATCGATTGGTGGAAAATGATGGAATTTTCATTTGGGCTTTTGTTAGGGGGTTTTTTGGGCTTTGCTGCCTGGCGGAGTAAGGGTATCGACAGGCGTTTTCATCAAACACCGGCACCAAAGATCCATAAAACATTTTTCATAGAATTGATTTCTGTTATGCTGATAGGTTTATTCATATATGGAGTGATGACGCTGTTTGAATCCTACCTGGACACAAATAACAACTCCATCGGAATACTTTATGGATTGTTAGCAACAATCGGAAGAGTGCTTGTAAGTTATACTTTTATAGGTTGCCTGTTAATACTGGTTGCACTGCGTTGGCCGTACCTTGCTTTTCAAATTGCTGTTACAATAACGTTCTGTCATTGTATGATTGATCTCATTACTGACAACCGTCTTTTCCCGGAATTACAATCATCGACATTACTTATCACAGCGATTATTATCGCTGCTTCCATAGTCGTTGGTGTGTTGGTTGCCATATTTCAAAGGCAGCAATTTGTTTTACGATCGATGTTTTTGATATTGGTGTGGTCAACCGTAGCAGTAGCGATGATAAGAATGCTTGCAGATGGTGCATTCAACTTCCGTGGAGATCATTCATTAAGTCAAATTATGATAGGCGACTTATTTGTTTTTAATGTCTTTATTATTACAGCAATAATCGTATCTGTAATGGTTATAAAAAATAAATCTACCCGGATTCGGTCAGCGCTATGATTTTTTTACTTCACAGAATTTAAGTATCGCTTAACAAATCAATGTACTTGGGATAGCTGGGTCATCTCTCTACAGATGGTAATGCCGGATTTTGGTTTAGCTTAAAATGTTTTTTTATTTTTAATTAAACGAGTAATAAATATTAGTCCGAGCCCTGCCGCCACGAATACAATGAGTATTATAAAAATGTTGAAAAACACCTTTGTATAACCATATTGAATCGCATTGAGGAAAGGGTATGGATACCATTTAGTAATAGAACCCCGCAGTAAAGAATAGACCAGGTATATAAGAGGAAAGCAGATCCAATATATAACATCCCCCCATTTTAAACCGCCTTTAGTCCTAAAAAATAACCAAAACAAAATGTACAGGATGGGGACAACGACATGAAGCATGTTGTCGACAAATAAATGCCACCCGGTTAAAACCAGGATACCACGTAGCACAAGATTATATACAAGGCTAACTATAAAAATGTAAAGAGCAATAGCAGATTGGACGGAAAGGTTCAAAAAAAACGTGCCTGGTTTAGACGCGGGAATAAGAAGTGAAATGGTCAGGCTGAGCGCCACTAACAGGTTACAAAGAACCGTGAAATAGCTAAAGAAATTACTAATACTCCCGGTAGTAAGGTATAACTGTAAAATTATTGAAAACCATGCCAGGAAAGCAATTGTGAATGCAAAAATATTTTTGATATTTATTTTATTAACTGTCGGTTGCATTTTTTATAATGGTCTGTTTGAAGTCAATTTATTTTTATATTCAACATTAAAAAAAGAGATTGCATTTCCAATAATGCCTGCCATGTGTTCCGGATTCAGCCAGTAAACAAACAATTAAACTGTTTTTCTATTTTTCACCATCGCATAACAGTTAAGGACAAACGTAAATAATAGAAGATTGATTTAGGATAAAAATAAATCAGTCCTTCTGAAAAACATAAATGTTCATTTGTTTCCTTACTTCAAAACCTAATTTTTTATAAAGACGAATGGCTTCCATGTTATCATCTTTTACATGAAGGAAAGGCATACCCGAGTTAGCTTTTATACTGCGTACCTGGCTTTGAATGAGCTGACCTGCATAGCCTTTGCCATGATAATCGGGATGGGTACACACAGCGCTGATCTCTATATATTGCGCCGGATGCATTCTTTGTCCCGCCATTGATATTAATTCACCATTATTAAATATTCCTTCGTAATTACCAAACTCAATAGTTTTCTTCAAAAAAGGTCCGGGATGAGTCAATGCAGTAAGGTCAAGCATTTGAGGAACATCTTTAAGTTGCAGGGGAATAATTTCGCCAGTCGCATGCACGGGTATATCATCTTTTTTATGTACCATTTGCAATGCCTTTATATGTTCTGTCAGGGTCCATGGTTTAGGTATTTCCAATTCTTTTGAAATAATAATTACCATTCTCCTTTTGGGAGGAATGATATGATAGAGATATTCGAATTCATAATGATTCTGTTCAAAAAGCCCAACAAAAGGGCCAACCTCTTCGTCGAAATATTTCACATGTTCATTACCTAAGGATAGATTTTTATTTCCCGAAACCAGGGCGTTCCATGCGGGATAATCAAGTGGGTGTTCCATTAAAATTTTCTTATAATTAAAAACCTTTTAGAGTACAATTTAGATTATTTTTTTCTTCCTGCTAATGCATTTCTTAGAGAAATGAGGTTATTATTTTGATCTTTCTTATTTTTAGGAATAAAAATATTATCATATCCATTTATGAATTCAGAAGAATTTAAAGAAATGGCTTTATCATTCCCAGGCACCATTTCTCAACCGCACTTTGACAGGACTGCTTTTAAAATAACCGGTAAAAAGATATACGCCACGCTGCATGACAAAAGCGAATCCGCAAATATTTTACTATCTGCCGCGGAGCAAAAAATATTTTGTTCGATAGACAAAGATATTTATCCTGTACCGAATAAATGGGGCAATCAAGGCTGGACTACTTTCGAATTAAATAAAACGGAACGTGCTGTTCTATTAGATGCGCTCAACAGCGCTTATAAGGATGTTTTGAAAAAGACAAAGAAGTGAAATTAGAATCATTTGATAGTAAGTTCGATTGTGGGGCAATAATTCTTCCGATAGTAAACCAGCTTTTCTGCCGATAAAAGCAGGCAAATAGCCAGTATTTTGAACTATTCCTCCTTTTTAAACACACGGCCTTTCCCAGGTTGTAACTTTTGAAATTAAATCCACCTTTCTTGAAAAAGATTTTTGAATTGTTCGATTCTTTACCCAGTTTGATTTCAACCTGGAACTTCTTTTGACACTTTTTTATTTACAGAACTTCAAAAAAAATCTTGCTGTTTTTTCTTCAATTCTTATTTGCTGCCTTATAGCGACCGGCAGCAGGAAGAATTTGGAACGAACCCGAAATAAGAAATAAATCTGTCTTCAATCTTTATTGTAAATTTGGATGACAGGAAGCCATTTCACTTCTTTAAATATATTACATCACTGTTTGTTTGTTTTTTATGTTTCAACATATAAGAAAAATAAGAAAAAGCAACTTCGTTATTCTTGGAATCTCAACATTTATATTCTTGGGCAATGTAACTTCTTCTTCTTTTAAAAGCGCTGTTGCTGCAACGAAAACAGGAAACCAACAGAGTAACCAATATGCCGGTTCTGCCGCTTGTGCAAGTTGTCATAAAAATATTTATGAAAGTCATCTTAAAACGGCGCATTTTTTAGACTCCAGGCCCGCTTCAAAAGAATTTATAAAAGGTAGTTTTTTGCCGGGGCAAAACAAGTTTGTATATAATAAATGGATGGAAGTTTTAGTAGAGCAAAAAAACGATTCTTTTTTTCAGACTGCCTTTATCAATGGATTTGAATATCAAAGCAAACCTTTTGATATAGTTATTGGATCGGGAAATAATGGACAATCGTATTTATATTGGGATGGTAATAAATTATACCAACTCCCTCTTTCTTATTTTACCAGTCTAAATAGCTGGGCCAATAGTCCCGGCTTCCCTACAAAGCTTATAAAATTCGATCGGATTATTCCGGGAAATTGCATAGAATGTCATAGTACTTATGCAAAGATGGAAGAAGATAGCGACCATAATCCTACTTTTGATAAGAGCCGGATAATTTACGGTATTGATTGTGAAAGATGCCACGGACCTGCCGAAGCTCATGTTATTTACCAACAAGAACATCCTGACGACAAAACAGCAAAATATATTGTAAGCATAGAAAAATTATCAAGACAGCAAAGGCTTGATGGTTGTGCACTTTGCCATTCAGGATTTAGGCAAGAACTAAAACCACCTTTTACTTTCACAATAGGAGATACACTTGATAATTATTCTCATGCAATTTATAGCCCTGATAGTGTTTCAACTTTGGATGTCCATGGTAATCAATATGGATTGCTAACAGCCAGCAAATGTTTCAGGATGTCGCAGTTGGATTGCTCTTCGTGTCATAATGTACATAACAATGAAGGAAATAATCTTGCACTTTATTCCCAGAGATGTATTACCTGTCACGCTGATGTGCAACACTCTGGCCTCAACCTGACTCCGGAAAAAAAGACAACATTTAATACCAATTGTATAGATTGCCACATGCCCTTGCTGCCCTCCAAAAAGATTGTTTTATCCGTTGGTAATTCACAAGATATTGTGTCGTATTTAGTACGAACCCACAAGGTTGCTATATACCGTGAAAAAACGAAAGAATTCATTAAGAAATTCAATTCAATGGATTAATTTATGAGAAATTAAACCAGGGATTAAGGCATTTTATAAAGAGTTTTTATCATCAGGGTAATATCTTTTGAGAAAGGTGTCACTTTTGAATGGAAACACTATTGCTCATAAATACTTCTTTCAGTAAGCAGGTTCCAAAAACCAACGTTATTATCAGATTTATTAAGAAGCCAGTCATTCCCGTCCCGTATAAAATGATACATTTCTGAAAACTGCGCGGGAACATCATTCTGTCTGTTACCCCACTCTATTGAAACGGACCCTTCTGAATCATCGTCCTCGTCATTATTATCGTTTGCAAAGTTCCAGGTAAGATATCCGACAAATCTATCCTTTTCATTATTTAAAAAATCCTGGCAACAAATAATTCGCGTTTCTGAAATATCAATACTGTTCAGGATATCTGTAACCTTGGCTTCGGTTTTGGTTGCAAGTCTTTTCTTAAAAAATTGAAAGTAATCATCGGTTACATATTCTTTCATCAAAGAGGCATCTTCGTTATTCCATGCGGTCAGGACTTTATAAAAAACGGCTCTTGTTTGAACTTTGAGATTTTCCTCGTCCCATATCCCATCCCTTGCTGCAGCTTTTTGCAATAACCTGTCTGCCTTTTTTGACTTGTAAATAATAATGACCGCTATTACACCGGAAAATATTGATGCCGTAATACCCAGGAAAATTAAAAGACTGGAGATATTTCTAAAATCATAATTTTCCATGCCCACTAATCTTAAGATGGTTGGAAAGAGGAACATTGTTACCGTAGCCACAATAAAAAATTGCAGTAGTTTTTTTAAATTTTTGAACATCTTATTTAATCAGATTTTGATTGCAGTTAGTTTAAATTCTAAAGATATATTTTCTTAAATATAAAAACATCTTATTACTATAAAAATTGTCCATTAAGTATAGTCTTGGAAAGTTGGATGGACAAAATTTATGGGACTTTAGATTCTGCGAAGTAATTTTTCTTTGACTTTATATTTCTTAAAACATTTTGACTTTACGCTTTCCGGCGTGTGGGAATTGCAGTTGTGTATGATTCGCTCAAAGAATATCTGGCCCGGGAACCTTGAAGGAGTAGTTTGATACCTTCCAACTTCCCTATTTGTTTATAAAAAATATTCATGGATTTTACGATAGAGCATTCAATAAAATTCAACTTTCGATTATCAGGGAATTTATATTTTCGGCTCAAAACGAGAATATACAATTCTCATTTTTTAACGATAGGACAAACGGACGCTCAATATCATTGTAAATGTGCCTAGTATAATAAATTATTTGTAGGTGCTTATTTTGAAAACAAACATTTTGTATTTGTCACTTAATAAAGTAAGTGGTATTTCACTATTTCCGTCTGAATTTGTGATTTCTACTTGTTCATCCTCGGGTAACAAGGAGATCAAGTTCTGTAGAAGATTAATTTTGATTGCATAATTTACATTTTGCACATTGGTATTTACCGCTTCTGGATTTAGTGTTGCTGTCGTAATTCCTATTAAATCGCCTTTCATATCAAAAAGAGCACCACCGCTGTTGCCTGGCTGAATGGGAACGGAAATTTGATAATACCTGCTATCATCTTCAATACCTGTTAAGGCGTTGATTATTCCATTTGTCACCTTTTGATTGTCACCCATTACATCATTTAGCGGATAACCAATAGTAAAAACATTTTCTCCAATTTTTGCTTTGGATGAAAGTTTATAAGGAACCGGCGGAAGCCTTTGTTCCAAGTTCTTTATTTTAAGAATCGCGATGTCGTTAATCTTATCTTTTTGAATTAGTTCAAGGTCATAAGTTCTTCCATTCTCCGTGTTCGTTGCTGTAAAACTGTTTCCCGTAGATATCACATGATAGTTTGTAGCAATAAGCCCCTTTTCAGAAATAATAAATCCTGTTCCTGTAGCAACTAAATTATTGCCATCGGCGCCAATTGATGCGTTTCCTGTATTTGAAGAAGAGGTGAATGGATAAGTTTTTATGAACAAGCTAATACTATTTTCTTTATTCTTCTGGGCATTTGCAAAGTCTATTTTTATAATGTTATTACCGTAAGAAGCAAAGGTCTCTACCCTACTTTTATCCTGCGTGTAATATTGAATAGAGAAAATGTCGCTTATAGCTGTATTTTCCAAAATCATTTTTATTTCACCTGCTTTCCAAATTGAAGTTTCAGCGTCAATAATAACTGCTTGATATTGCCCAGGGGCTTTTTTGATTACAGCAAACGTATATGAAGGCGAATTGTCATTTGCTTGGTGATAAGATTTGTATATACCTTCGATTGGGTCTAACTCGTTTTTATCCAAGTATCTCCTTATGCTATCTTCTGTTAATCCTGTGTTTGAAAGATTGTAATTCGGATTGACATAAATTTTGTATTGCGGTGTTAAAGATGCATTGAATGAATATGCTATCCTGTCAATTTCTTTCGACATCTTTTTGATTGCCTTTGCACTCCCTTCTTCAAGGGTTACCATTCCAGTACCAGATACTTCTTTGGAAAAGACCATTTCATTATTACAGTTTACAACATCCATTTTGATTTTCATTGTTGATGAGAACATGGCACCGCTTATGCTTACCCTAAGCAATAAACAAGGATTGCTTTTTAAATCTGGAGGTTTTGTGTTTTCGGTAAAATGATTTGCTACGATTAATCCTTTGGAAGTAAATGCATCGGCAATAGACGATGTAATTCCATACATTGCGTCAACTTGTGGATTTTTTAATTGGTTGAAGTAAACATATTTATAGGCACTAAGGTCGACTTTCTGTCCAAGTACAAAAAGTGGCAGAAAGAAGAAGAAAGTAAGCAATTTGTTCATATAAGTAATTTTAATTGTCAGGCTTATTAGTATGTTTTGACCTTCACGGAAATCACCCCCTAAAAAGTATTGATCCATTTTACATTAATCAACTCAATAAAATTCCGCTTTTTATTGTGATGGAATTTATACTTTCAGGTCCAGTAAATACACAATCTCTTGTTGTTAAGAACAGACGCTGATGCTTGCAAAAGAGTACTTTCAATTGTAGTTATCGTTTCTATGTTGTTGCATTAGTCCTTAATTATCACTAACACGATTTTATTAGTAAGGCAACTAAAGCCAATACAAACGCAGCTAAACTTAGGCTAAACGTTGCAAACCATTTCTTTTCATTAAATAACCAATACCTGTTGTGAATTACATTTAATTTGAACTTATCCATCCAGGATAAGACAATTGTTAGATAGTATTGGTCTATCTTTATTTCATATATTGGTTTCCCTCTTTGATAACGCTTGTGTAATGTGTATTTTATTTCATCCTTAAATTTGGTATCTAAGGGGTCAAGGCATAAACCTTCACCATATTTTTTAATTTGAGCGGATGAAAAAAGTACTTCATCTTTTGTAAATTCAAATAATTCATTGGTTGTGTCAACTGTTGGGAGTTCTGGATTACCTATTTGATCATGCCACATTAACCCATCTGGTAATAGCTTTTGGCCCAAAGGATTAAGTGGATTTAACATTACTAATTTCCCTTTAAATGTACTAAGCATAAAATAATAATTATCTGTCAAATCAAAAAAGAACCAGCTACTATAAATGCTCAACAGAGTTAACCCTTTTGAAGCTACCAATGTCCAGCGTGCAAGTAGTTTGTTAAACCCGGCTGTTCACCACATACTAAACCTTAAGGTAAAAGTATTTTGGGTATTACAACAAGCAAGCAAATTTAAATTTAAGATGGCATCATTTTATCTTTTTCAAAAAAAGTTATAGTAACTTTTTTTCTCACTCTCCCCCTCGCCACTTCACCCACATAATGAATTACCTTATCAATTTTTTTACTAACCTCACCACCGGTACCATGAAAAGCGCGAACAACAACCAGATCGGGAATCCGGTCTTGCAACATGCCCGTAAAAGTTCCCTGTCGGACCGTCAATCATCACAGTAAAGCAACAAATTTTACTAATTCCTACTTTCAAATAATCCACCTGACTTTAATAAAAATAAAATTTGATCAGCAAGCTGTAAGCCGTCAATTGCTGTCTGGTAAAGTATTTCAAGACATTTTGGTTTCCTTGTGTATTTTTTAAA
>Ga0134126_10010193_pt1 | contig 11847 bp, 8 predicted proteins | sample KB31752_FD_96881 | JGI IMG/M metagenome (GOLD analysis project Ga0134126, IMG submission 96881) | Terrestrial soil microbial communities with excess Nitrogen fertilizer from Kellogg Biological Station, Michigan, USA - KB3-175-2 | ecosystem: Environmental > Terrestrial > Soil > Unclassified ...
GGCCCAGGCGCAGCCCGTGACGCCGCCCAGACCGCCGACCGCGCCGGCGACGCGGGATGGACTGTTCGTCAACCTGGTGTGGGAGGGAATCCTGCTGGTCGTCACGGTCGTCCTGGTCGGCGCGACGCTGGCCAGCACGCCAGGCACGCACCTGGACCTGATCATCAGCCCGGTCGGGTACAGCGGCCTGATCGCCGCCGGGCTCGCGCTGTCGCTGCGCACCGGTACTCCCAACCTCGCGGTGGGCAGCATCGCCGCCGCGGCCGGAGCCATCGGGGCCCAGCTGACCTCGGCCGACCACTGGGCACAGTCGGTCGCGATGCTCGCGGCGGTGGCGATGTCCGCGGTCTTCGGACTCATCACCGGACTCGTCGTGGCCGCGCTGTCGGTCCCGGCCTGGGCCGCAACCCTGGTGGCCACTCTCCTGCTTCAGTCGGTCACGCTCGGGATCTCCGGCTCGGTTCCGGCGGCACTGCATATCACCGGGAACTATCCGACCACGCTGTGGGTGACGATGGCCGTGGTCGTCTCCCTCGGCGGCGCCGCGGTGTGGCTGATCCCGTCGGTCCGCACGGCGCTCAGCACGGCCCGGAGCCTGGGCGAACCCGGCCGGTGGGCCGGGCTATCCGGCGGGCTGGGCGCGGTCGTGGGGCTGACCGGCTCGAGCCTGCTGGCCGGCGCCGGCGGCGTGGCGGTGGCGTACTACGACGGCTTCGGCTATCCGGCGGCGGGAGGGGTCAACCTGACCCTCATCTCGCTCGCCGCAGTGCTCGTCGGCGGCGTGAGCGTCTTCGGCCGGCGGGCGGGCGTGGCCGGGACGCTCCTCGGCGTCATCCTGGTCCAGACCGTGCTGGCCTACCTGGAAGTGCAGGGCACGTCAGCCAACTGGATCGACGTGCCGGTATTCGCCATCGCCGTCCTGGGCCTGGGCGTGAGCCGGGCCACGGAGAGCATTACCGACGCCCTCGGCCAGCGTGGTCCTAGGGCGGGCCCGTACCAGCCGTAACTTGCCGCCCGGCAGTCCCTGACACCTCGGGAGCCCCATGATGCGGCCGATCGGATTCCGGGTTCTGGCCGAGCCGGAAAGCGGCCAACGACGTGGTAGTTACAGCCACGTCGTACTAGCGACGTGAGAGCAACAACCACGCCGTTCGGGTCCCCGGACCAAGATCATGAGGGGGTAACGGCGGCCAGGGTCAAGATCCCACGGGCGTAGCGGCGGGCTCCCGGGGTCAAGATCCCACGGGCGTAGCGCCCTCGCCGCCGCGGCAGCCGACAATCCGGGCCGAAAGATGGGGCGGTTGGCCCATGAGCCGGACGCCGTCCGCCCGTCATCCTCTGGAGGTACGGACCGGACCACCGGTCCCGTCCAGGTCCCTGGAGGGGATGACATGCGGGGTAAGGCAGTAATCAGCCTGACTACGGGTCTGGAGGACCCGGAGAAGGTCACCGTGGCGTTCCTGGTCGCAGTCGGCGCGGCCGAGCAGGAACGGCCGACGCTGATGTTCCTGACCAAGGAGGCGGTGCGGCTCGCGCTGGAGGGCGTGGCCCAGGGGGTGGCCTGCGAAGGGTGCCCGCCGCTGGCCGAACTGACCAAGCGCTACCACCAGGCGGGCGGGCGCTTCCTGGCCTGCCCCATCTGCTTCACCGCCCGGCACCTCGGGCAGGACAGCCTGGTGGACAACGCCACGCTGGGCGGCACCGTCCCGCTGTGGGAGTGGATCGGGGACCAGCCCGCGACCACGTTCAGCTACTGAGAATCGGCTCGAGGGAGACGGATCATGAACAGTGCAGGTGAGCGCTTCGCCCGGGCCGTCGCGGCCAAAGACGTCACCGGGCTCCGCGCCGTGCTGGCGGACGACGTGGATTTCGCGGCCCTAACGCCGGGCCGCAACTGGCAGGCGGGCCGCGCCGACGAGGTGGCCGAGGAGATCATCCTCGGACTGTGGTTCGGGACCGACGCCGACATCGTGGAGGTGCGCTCGATCCAGACCGGCCGGGTGGCCGACCGCGAGCACGTCGCCTACCGGTTCCTGGTACGCCGCTCCGGCGGCGACTACCTGGTCGAGCAGCAGGCCTACTACGACACCGACGGGCCGCGCATCGCGTGGCTGCGGATCCTGTGCGCGGGGTATCAGCCGGCGCTGGCCGAGACCGCGGCGCAGGGGGCGGCACCGGCGGCGGCGGATCAGGGCTGAGCCGGGTCCGACGGGCCGCCGATCAGCCCGTGGCTGGCGGCAAACAGGCTGGCCAGGGCGCGGTTGGCGGTCCCGGTCTTGGCGTAGATGTGCTCGACGTGGTGGCCGGCCGTCCGGGGCGAGATGACCAGCCGCTCGGCGATCTCCCGGTTCGACATGCCGCGGGCCAGGAGCCGGAGCACCTCGACCTCGCGGCCGGTCAGGCCGGCCGGCCAGGCCGTCCGGCGGGCGGTCCGGTGCCCGGCGGCGGTCAGCACGGCCGCGGCCGCCTCGCCGTCCAGCCGGCCGGCCCGCACCTCCCCACGCAGCCGAGCCGCGGCCTCGCCGGGCGTGGCCGCGGGCCGGTGCGGCCGCGGCTCGGTCCGCGAGTGGTAGAAGTCGGCCGCCGCCAGCACCCGTCCCTCGGTGCCCAGGGCGCCGCCCGACAGGCCACGCGGGTAACCGGAACCGTCCAGGCGCTCATGGTGCTGGCCGGCGATGGCGGCCAGCGGGGCGAGCCCGGACGAGCAGGTCAGCATGCGCTCGGTGAGGTAGGGGTGCATGCGGACCCGCTCGTCCTCGGCCCGGCTGAGCGTGGCGGGCTTGTCCCAGATGGTGTTCGGCACGCCCAGGCGGCCGAGGTCGTGCACCAGCCCGGCCCGCCGGATCTGCGCGGCGGTCAGGTCATCCAGCCCGAGAACGCCGGCGGCCTCGCCCGCGAGGTCGGCTACCCCGCGCGAATGGCCGATGGTGTACGGGGACTTGACGTCGCTGAAGTCGGCGACCGCCTCGAGCGCGGCGTCCAGCTCCGGGCCCGCCAGCCGCATGCCGGTCACCGGCGCGGCCGCGATCACGGCATCCCAGCTGCTGGCCTCGTCCAGGCCGTCGAGCAGCGACGCGGCCCCCGCGGCGAAGACGTCCACCACCTCCGGGTCGAACTGGGTGCCGCCACGCTGCCTGGCTACCTCGATCGCGGCCTCGGTCCCGCCCGCGCGGTGGTACACCTCCACCACGTCGGCCAGGGCGACCAGCCGGGCGTGCACGTGGATCTGCGTCCCCTTGGCTCCCTTGGGCACGCCCTTGCCGTCCCAGCGCTCGAAGGTCTGCTCGACGCTGTCCCTGACCTGCTGGGACAGACCCAGCCGGGAGGCCAGCCCGTCGGCCGCGATCCAGTGGTTGTCCAGCATGGACTCCGCCGCCCGGCGGCCGTCGCCCAGGAAGCCGACGCCGAGCCGGGCCCGCTCCGCCGCGGGCCGGCCGGCGCCGAGATGGCGGAGCATGAACAGGGGCCGGGCCAGGGGCGAGCCGAGGTCGACGTGGCGGAAATCGGCCTTGAGCGCGGTGTCATCCCCGAACCACTTCGCCTGCTCGTAGGCGTCGACGTGGCAGCCCACCCAGGCGATGAGGGAGGTGTAGTAGACCACCTCGCGGTCGGCTTGGCCCAGCCCCATCAGCTCGGCCAGCCGCATCGAGATCAGGCACTGGCGCAGCACGTGCTCCATGGGCTGGCCCATGCCCAGGTCGGTCCCGAGCGACAGGACCGCCAGCAGCTCGGCCAGCCTGGTGCCGGTGCGCGCCGCGGGCTCCCCCATAGCCTCGAATGCTAAGGCGTGAGCTGGGATAACGGCAGTGGGCGCGGGAAAACCCTCGGCCGCGGCGGGCCGGGAATGCGGCGGCCCGCTGCGCGTTATACGGCCCAGGGGTATCAACGCCCCGAGGACAACGAATGAGGAGAAGATGAGCACCGTCGCGCTGACCAGGGACTCGTTCGCCGAGACGGTCACCGGGCCGGGGATCACCCTGGTCGACTGGTGGGCATCCTGGTGCGGCCCGTGCCGGATGTTCGCACCGGTCTTCGACGCCGCCAGCGAGCAGCACCCGGACATCACTTTCGGCAAGGTCGACACCGAGGACCAGCCGGAGCTGGCCGCGGCCGGCCAGATCTCGTCGATCCCGACGCTGATGGCGTTCCGGGATGGGGTCATGGTCTTCTCGCAGCCGGGCGCGCTCCCCGCGGCATCGCTGGAGAAGGTCATTCAGGCGGTCAGGGATCTCGACATGGACGCGGTCCGCGACCGGCTGGCCGAGGAGGAGCACGCCGAGCAGGAGCACGCCGAGCAGGAGCACGAGCACGCCCAGCACGAGCACGCCCAGCACGAGCAGCCCGAGCACCAGGAGGCCTGATCCGGGCCGGCCGCCGGCCGACACCGCGATAGCCGCGGTCACGGACATACCGCCGGCTCGCCGCGGTCCGCCGCCCGCCCGATCTACGCTGGTCAGGTGGTGACTCAGCGCAAGGTCGCGGCGGCGGGCGTACTGGCCCTGGCGCTGGCCGCGGGCGCCGCGGGCTGCGCATCGCCCGGAGCCTCGCACGCCGGCCCGCGACCAAGCCGGTCCGCGACCGGCGCGGGCGGCCCGAGCGGCACGGCCAGCCTGGGCGGCACGGCCAGCCCGGGCGGCACGGCCAGCCCGGCTCCCACGCCGGGTGATGCCGCCGCGGATTCCGGCCGGGTGACGCTCGCGTTCGCCGGGGACGTCAACTTCGCCAACCGGACCGCACGCTTGCTGCGCGACCCGGCGACCGCGTTCGGGCCCATCGCCTCCGTACTGAGGTCGGCCGACTTCACCGCGCTGAACCTGGAGACGGCGATCACCAGCCGGGGGACACCGCAGCCCAAGACCTACCACTTCCGCACCACGCCGGGGGCCTTCACCGCGCTCAGGGACGCTGGGGTGGACCTGGTCACGATGGCCAACAACCACGTCCTGGACTACGGGCGGACCGGCCTGGCCGACGCGCTGACGGCGGCCAGGGCGGCCCGCTTCCCTTACGTGGGGATCGGCCGCGACGCGGCCGCGGCCTGGGCCCCGTACCTGGTCACCATCAACGGGATGCGCATCGCGATCATCGGAGTCTCGCAGGTCACCGAGCTGGCGCCGTCCTGGGTCGCGACCCGGACCCGGTCCGGTGAGGCCAACGCGATCAACGTGCGCCGCACGCTGGGGGCGGTGCGGGCCGCGAAGCGGCGGGCCAGGGTCGTCATCGTGTTCATGCACTGGGGCACCGAGGGCATGGCGTGCCCGGACCAGGCCCAGCTGTCGCTGGCGCCGCGGCTGGCGGCGGCCGGCGCCAGCATCATCATCGGCGCGCACGCGCACATGCTGCAGGGCTCGGGCTGGCTGGGGCACACCTTCGTGGCCTACGGCATGGGCAACTTCCTGTGGTGGGAGCACTCCTACAGCACCGCCACCGGGGTCCTGAAGCTGACCCTGCGCCCGCACGCGCCGCTGACCGCGCGGTTCATCCCCGCCGTCGTGTCCGGCACGGGCCGACCGATCCCTGATCGCGGTGCGGCCGCGCGGCGGGCCGCGGCCCGGTACGCCCGGCTGCGCGCCTGCACTGGCCTCACGCGACGCCCGGCCTAATTGACCGACGGTATTTCTCCGCCCGCTCATAACGGGTGCACTCGTCATTATCGGGTCATTGCTTCTCGCCTAACCACTGAGCGGTTTGGCAGCACATCAGACGGATAATGAAATTTATTCCCGAGAGGTCATGAGATCTTGGGGGAATTCATGTTTCAGGATGCAAACTGCAGCGTAAGGTGGTGCCGATTTTGCTGGGTACCCAGGGGAGGGCGCCACATGAGGCGAGCTGGGTCGGCCGTTGAGAAGGCCGGTCGCAAACTGACACATGCCGGGCGCAATAAGCCCGCCGGGCGCAATAAAGGCCGCCTGGCCGCAGCCGCCGCGGTCGTCACGACGGCATTAGCGAGCACCGCGATAGTCGGTGTTCCGGCCGCGTCAGCGAGCAGCACCGAGACGGTTATCGTCACCTCAAGCGGACTGCTGAGCCCGGTGGTAGCGGTGCTGGATGTGCTGGGCACCGTGCTGCGGCCCTTCCGCATCATCGACGGCGTCGAGGCCTCGATCCCGACCGCGCTGGCGCCGGCCCTGGACGCGCTGCCGGGGATCACGGTCACCCCCGACGTCTCGGTCAGCGTGCAGTCAACGATGGAGTCGACCGGCCCGCACTCGCCGTCGGATGAGTTCCTGCAGCAAACCGGCGCCGCCCGGCTGAATTCCGACGGCGACACCGGGCATGGTGTCACCGTGGCGGTGCTCGACACGGGCATCGACCGACTGCCCGACTTCGCCGGGCGGCTGATCGGCGGGGTGGACCTGACCGGCGAGAACCAGCCCTTCCAGGACGACTACGGGCATGGCACCTTCGTGGCCGGCCTGATCGCCGGCGACGGCACCTCGTCGGGCGGGCAGTACCAGGGCGCGGCCCCCGGCGCGGACCTGGTGTCGGTCAAGGTGGCCGGGGCGGACGGCTCGACCGACCTGGCCCGGCTGATCCTCGGCCTGCAGTGGGCGGTCGACAACCGGGCCGCCTACAACATCGGGGTCCTGAACATGTCGCTGGGCTTCCGGCCGTTCATGTCCACTACCCTCAACCCGCTGGACATGGCGGTCGAGGCGGCCTGGAACTCGGGCATCGCGGTGGTGACCTCGGCGGGCAACGCCGGGCCCGCCAACGGCACCATCCTGTCGCCTGGGGACGACCCGCTGGTGATCACGGTGGGCGGGCTGGACGACCTGGCCAAGCCGGTGACCGGCAACGATGAGATGAACGACTTCAGCAGCGCCGGGCCCACGTCGCCCGATGGCTGGATCAAGCCGGACCTGGTCGCCTCGGGTCGCTCGATGGTAAGCCTGGCCGCCCCCGGCTCGACGATCTACGCCCAGAACCCCTCGGCCCGCATCGGCACGGGCAACTTCGTGGGCTCGGGCACCTCGTTCAGCGCGGCCGTAACCAGCGGCGCGGCGGCCCTGGTGCTGGCCGACAACCCTGGCCTGACGCCCAACCAGCTCAAGGCCCGGCTGCTCGGCACGGCCAACCCGGGCCCGGTCGGTAACCCGTTCGTGGACGGACACGGGGCCCTGAACGCCTACGCCGCCGCCAACGCGGACCCGATGAACCTGCGGCAGTCCACGTTCGGCCTGCTCCCGGTCCTGCCGGGGATGACGGTGTCGCTGTCCCCCGCGGGCAGCCCGGCCGACACCTGGAACGCGAACCTGTGGACCGGCGTCTCGTGGCCGCAGGCCCCCGCAGGCCCGCCATGGCCGGGCGACTCGTGGGACGGCGGCGACTGGAACGGCTACGACTGGACCAGCCGGGCCTGGAACAACGGCGGCTGGAACGGGGCGGCCTGGAACGGCTCCACCTGGAACGGCTCGGCCTGGGACGGGACCGGGTGGGACGGGTCGGCCTGGAACGGCGCCGCCTGGAACAGCGGGGGCTGGAACGCGTCGGAGTGGAACTAGCGGCCCGCGCCGTCTAGCCGGGCCATGACGTTACCCCGTCCAGCCAGGGCGATCGTCGCCGTCTCCATCGCGGGAGGGGCTGGCGCACTGATCGCGGCTGGCCTGTGCGCGCCGTCGTACCGGCCGGTCAGCGGCAGCCAGTGGGTCGTGGCCGCGGCCATGGGCGTGCTGCTGCTGGCCAGCTGGCTGTGGCCGCTGGTGGTGTTCCGCGGCGGCGAGTCGGAGGCCGCCCAGGTGGACGAGTGCTTCTTCGTCATCCTGGCCCTGCTGGTGCCGCCGGTCGTGACGCTAGGCGCGGTGGCGGTGGCGACCACCGTGGCCCAGGCCGTCCGCCGTCGGCCGGTGGTCAAGTCGGCGTTCAACAGCGGCCAGGTGCTGACGGCGGCGGGACTGGGCCTGGCCGCCAGCCGGGCCCTGGCCGTGCCCTCGGGCTCGATCGGCCTGGGCCAGACCGCCGCGGTCGTCGTGGGCGTAGCCGTGTTCGAGGTCGTCAACACCGCGCTGGTCACCGGGGTCATGGCCTCGATGGGCATGACCTGGGACGAGTTCGCCAGCGACCTGCGGATCCAGCTCACGCTGGCGGGCGGCGGCACGATCGCGGGCGTGGTGCTGGCCCTGGCCATCCGGGCTCACCTGTGGGCCATGCTGCTGGTGGTACCCGGCCTGGTCCTGGGCCGCTGGCTGATCGGGGCCAGGTACGCGGCGCTGTATGACCGGGCCCGGATGGAGGGGCTGTACGAGGTCACGCTCGAGGCCCACCGGCAGCTGCGGCGCCAGCCCATCCTGGACACCCTGCTGGAGTCGGTCCGGCGGCTGCTGCGCAGCCCCCAGGCCGACCTGACCCGGTCGCCGCCGGACCCGTCCGACCTGTCCGCGGCCATGACCATCGCCGGCCAGCGGCACTGGCTGACGGCGGCCGGCCGACGGCGCGACGAGCCCTTCGACGAGACCGACCGCGGGCTGCTGCGGGCCCTGGCCGCGGTCGGCACCGGCGCCCTCAGCAACGCCGAGCTGTACCAGCAGGTCCGCATCGAGCGCGAGCGGCTGGCCTCGATCACGCTGAACATCGGGGAGGGGGTGTGCGCCATCGCCGCGGACGGCAGCCTGAGCTTCGTCAACCCGGCCGCGGCCGAGCTGATCGACCTGCCACCGCTCAGCATTGTCGGGGATCAAGCCGGGGGTCAAGCCGGCGATCAAGCCGGCGATCAAGCCGGCGATCAAGTCGGCGACCAAGTTGCGGTTCAGGCCGGCGAGCGGCCGGCCGCGGCCCCCGACTACCTGCTCCGGCCGGCCCGCGAGGCCATGCGCACCGGCCGCACCATCCGCGAGGACGACGCCATCTTCCGCGGCCGAAGCGGTGCGCCCATCCCGGTCGCCTACACCGCCTCGGCGGTCCTGCGCGACGGCCAGCCATCCGGGGCGGTGATCGCGTTCCGCGACATCACCGAGCGCAAGGCGTTCGAGGACGAGCTGCACCACTACGCCTGCTTCGACGAGCTGACCGGGCTGGCCAACCGCCGGCTGCTGGTCGACCGGCTCGACCAGGCCCTGCGCCGGTCGGCCGGGGAGACTCACGCGCTGATCTTCGTCGACGTGGACCGGTTCAAGAGCATCAACGACAGCCTCGGGCACGTGACCGGGGACGAGTTCCTGGTCGCGATCGCCGGCCGGATGAAGGGCGTGGTCCGGGCGGGCGACCTGATCGCGCGGTTCGGCGGCGACGAGTTCGTGGTCCTGCTCGAAAACGTGGCCGGCCAGGACGAGGCGGTCAGCGCGGCCCGGCGCATCTGCGCCGCGGTGGAGATGCCGCTGGAGCTGACGGGCGGCTACGAGATGGTGGCCACGGTGTCGGTCGGCATCGCGATGACCGAGCCCGGCAAGACCACCGACGACGTGCTTCGCGACGCCGACGTGGCCATGTACGAGGCCAAGGCCAGGGGCGGGGGCGGCGTGTACCGGGTGTTCGACCAGGTCTCGATGGGGACCAGGTCGGCCGAGCGGCTGCAGATCGAGGCCGATCTGCGCAAGGGCCTGGAGCGGGACGAGCTGGAGGTGCACTACCAGCCGTTCTACTCCCTGGACGGCCAGCACATCGTCGGCGCGGAGGCCCTCGTACGCTGGCGTCACCCGGTCAACGGCCTGATCAGCCCGATGGCCTTCATCCCGATGGCCGAGGAGACCGGGCTGATCCTGCCGATCGGCCGCTACGTGCTGGAGCAGGCCTGCCGCCAGGTGCGCTCGATCAGGGACCGGCTGGGCGTGGAGCTCCCGGTCAGCGTCAACCTCTCGCCCCGCCAGTTCCAGGAGAGCGGCCTGCTGTCGCAGGTGGCCGCGGCCCTGGACGCCAGCGGCCTGCCGCCCGCGGCGCTGATGTTCGAGATCACCGAGTCGATGGTCATGGATGACCTGGCCGGGGCGCGGGACGTGATGAAGAAGCTCAGCGGGCTGGGCGTGCGCCTGGCCATTGACGACTTCGGCACCGGCCATTCGTCGCTGGCCTACCTCAAGCAGTTTCCCGTGGATGAGGTCAAGGTCGACCGGGCCTTTGTCCGCGGCCTGGCCGAGAGCCGGGTCGATGTGGCCATCGTGCGGGCGGTCATCGAGATCGCCAACGCCATCGGCATCTCGGCCGTGGCCGAGGGGGTCGAGACGCTGGACCAGGTCACGGGGTTGCGGACGCTCGGCTGCCAGATCGCGCAGGGCTACTTCTTCTCCCACCCGCTGCCCGCCGGAGAGTTCGACCGGCTGCTCGCGGGGCATTTCGCGCCGACCGCGGCCCCGGTGCGATAGCGCTGGCCAGGCGGTCCGCTGACGACCGTTGTGCGACATGGGGCATGGCCCCCTTTGTTAATCTTCGAGGCCGTGGGAGCGGTTAGCGGCGAGACGGAGTTCCGGGTCGAGGGCCCGGTGACGGTCCGGGTCGCGCTCGATCCCTACGTCTCGGTGCTGGCCCTGGTCACCGACGCGCTCGGGCGCAGGCGGGCGGCCCCGCAGGCGTGGCGGGACCGCGTGCTCAGGTCGCTGTCACCGCGCGCGGCCGGGGCGGTCCGGCCGATAACCGCGCCTCGTTACTCGGTGACGCCGGACTGCGTGACGCCGCTGAACCCGCTGCGCGAGATCCCGGTCCGCGACCAGGTGGAATGGCTGCACGCGGTATCCGAGGACCAGATGCTCAGCGACCTGGACTCGGTGTTCGGTCCGGCGCCGCCCGTGCACTGGCAGGGCGTCCTGCGCCGACCACGGGCGTGGCTGGACGGCTACGCCTGCGCGATGGACGAGGCCTGGCGGTCGGTCGAGCCGCTGTGGACCCAGGCCCGGCCGTTGCTGGAGCGGGAGGTCGCCAGGGTCGGGACGGCGGTCATGCGCGGCGGCCTGGACCTGGTCCTGGACCGGCTGCACCCGGGCAGCCGGTTTGACCATCAGGTGCTCAGGATCCGCGACCCGGAGCCGGCCCGGCTCAGCCTGGGCGGCCGGCCACTGGTGCTGGTCCCGATGCTGTCCGGCCGCCAGGCCCTGATCTGCAACCTGGAGCGCCCGGACGTGGCCTGGATCGCCTATCCGCTGCCGGGCATGAGTGACCCGCCTCCCGGCCTGAGCGACCTGCGGCGCGCGCCGGGCCGGACCGGGCGGCCGGCGCACGAGCGGCTCGCCGCGATGCTGGGTCCGGTGCGCGCGCAGATCCTGATGGCGGTGAGCCAGCCGCTGACGATGACCGAGATCGCCGGGCGGGCCGGCCTGGCACCGAGCGCCATCACCTATCACTGCGAGCGACTGGCCGCGGCCGGGCTGGTGGTGCGGGAGAAGCACGGCCGCGAGGTCCGGGTCACGCGCACCGGCCGGGGCACCGACCTGATCTCGATCTTCGCCGACGGCGCGGGATGAGGAACCGCGGGATGAGCAACGACGTCGCGAGCGTAGGCGCGGACCAGGTCGGGCAGCCGGTAACGCGGACCGGACAGGCCGTCGCGGACCTGCAGCAGCCGGGCGTCCACGAGGGCATCACACAGCTCCTCGGCGCACGCACGCGGGCCGTGCAGCAGCGCCGCGGCGGCCCGCAGCGGAACCTCGGGCGTGTCCAGCCCGGCTAGCCGGCGCAGCATCTCCCTGGCCCGCGGCGGCAGGCCGGCGTAGCTGGCGGAGATCGTCGCCCGGACGCTCAGGTCGCCGTATACGAGCTCGTCCAGGCGGCGGCGGTCGTCGGCCAGGCGGCGGGCCAGCGTGGCCAGCCGCCAGTGCGGCCGGGCGGCGAGGCGGGCGCCGGCGATCCGCAGGGCCAGCGGCAGCCCGGCGCACAGCCGGACCAGGTCGGCGGCCGGCCCGGGTTCCTCGCTCAGTCGCC
>Ga0134126_10010197_pt1 | contig 11845 bp, 10 predicted proteins | sample KB31752_FD_96881 | JGI IMG/M metagenome (GOLD analysis project Ga0134126, IMG submission 96881) | Terrestrial soil microbial communities with excess Nitrogen fertilizer from Kellogg Biological Station, Michigan, USA - KB3-175-2 | ecosystem: Environmental > Terrestrial > Soil > Unclassified ...
CCATCGCCGACGCGATGCCGTCGATCAGCAAGGCGGGCGAGCCTGAGCGGCTGCGGTCCGGCTGGCTCAACGGCATCAAGCGCCTCCCGGTCGCCTACCACTAGCCCTACGGGCACCTTCAGGCACTCCATGCACCAGCAGCCCCGGCCGCTCACTTAGCTGGCGTGCGGACGCCCATCCCCGGAACGACGTGGTTGTTGCTCTCACGTCGTTCTAGCGGCGTGGCTGTTACAACCACGTCGTTGGTGCCCGCCCTACCATGATCATCCGGGATTGCGGCGGGCGGTAAGCCGGATTTCGGTCGGTCGCTTACTGGGAAGGCTGCGGCCGGAGGGCGCGGAGGGCGGCGGCCAGGATCTCAGCCCGATCAGCCGGGTCGAGGATGCCGCCTGTGCTGCCTGGGTCGGCTGTGCTATCGGGGGTGGCTGTGCTGCCTGGGGTGGCTGTGCTGCCTGGGTCGGCTGTGCTGCCTGGGTTGCCTGGGCTGTACGCGTCAGGCGGGCCGCTCGGGTCACCGGGGCTGTCCGGGTCGGCAGGGCCGTTCGGGGCGGGTGTGGTCACGGCGGCCAGCGTGGCCTCCTTGATGGCCGCGAACGCGGCGTGCGCCCGCAGCACCCCCGCGCGCCCTGTCCCCGGCCCGGCTAGCGCCGCGATCACCTGGTCGGTCATCTCCCGCGAGGTGCGCGGCAGGCGCTCGTCGATCATCGCGAGCACCGTCGGGTCGCGGTCCACGATGGTGGCCATTTCCCGCGAGTCCACGGCCAGGTCGATGAACGCGCCGAGCAGGTCCTCGGCGCTGGGCGACCCCGAGTCCAGGCTCTCGATGATCCGGGCGTAGGCGGCCATCGGCTCCTCGAGCAGCGCGACCAGGATGTCGGCCTTGGACGAGAAGTGGTAGTAGAGCGCGGCCGTGGTCGTGCCCAGGGCGCCGGCGATGTCCGCGATGCTGGTGCCGGTGAAGCCCTTGCGGGCGAACTGCTCGCGGGCGATGGCCAGGATGCGGTCCCTGGTGCCGCTGGTTTTGGCGGGGCTCATGTACTCAGAGTACTTGCTTATCGATCAGTAAGTCACTCAGCTGGGCCCGGCCCGGTCAGTCCGGCGTGCTGGCCACCACCCACATCGAGAAGTACTGCGACCCGCCGCCGTAGGCGTGGCCCAGCGCCGTGCGCGCCCCCTCCACCTGGTGCGCCCCCGCCTTGCCCATGACCTGCAGGGCCGCCTCGGCGAACCGGAGCAGGCCCGACGCCCCGATGGGGTTGGAGCTCAGCACCCCGCCCGACGGGTTGACCGGCAGTGACCCGCCGATCTCCGTCTCGCCCGCCTCGGTCAGCCGCCAGCCGTCGCCAGGCCCGGTGAAGCCCAGGTTCTCCAGCCACATCGGCTCGAACCAGGAGAACGGGACGTAGATCTCGGCCACGTCGATCTCCCGCGCCGGGTCCGTGATGCCCGCGCGGGCCCACAACGCGGCCGCGGCATCCGCCCCGGCCTGCGGGTTGACGTGGTCCTTGCCCGAGAACATGGTCGGCTCGGTCCGCATCGCCGTCGCCCGGATCCAGGCCACCGGCCGGCCGTCCGCCTCGCTGGCCGAGGCCGCCGCCTGATCTCCGATGACCACCGCGCAGGCCCCGTCCGAGGACGGGCACGACTCGTCGTAGCGGACCGGCTCCCACAGCATCGGCGAGGCCAGCACCTTCTCCAGCGTGATGTCGGCCTGCTGCAGGTGGGCGTAGGGGTTCAGGCTGCCGTTGCGCCGGTCCTTCACCGCCACCATGGCGCCGACGTGGTCCGGGGCCCCGCTGCGCCGGATGTAGGCCCGCACGTGCGGCGCGAAGTAGCCGCCCGCCCCGGCCAGCAGCGGCATGCTGAACGGCGGGGTGATCGACAGGGCCCACATGGCGTTGGACTCGGACTGCTTCTCGAACGCCACCGCCAGCACCCGGCGGTGCACGCCGGACTCGACCAGGCTGGCGGCCACGATGCCGGTCGCGCCGCCCACCGACCCGGCCGTGTGCACCCGCAGCAGCGGCTTGCCCGTGGCACCCAGCGCGTCGGCCAGGTACAGCTCGGGCATCATCACGCCCTCGAACAGGTCGGGCGCCTTGCCCACGACCACCGCGTCGATGTCGCCGAAGCCGACCTGGGCATCGGCCAGCGCCCGGTCCACCGCCTCCCGGCACAGCCCGGCGATCGACACGTCGGCCCGGCGGGACCGGTGCCGGGTCTGGCCGACGCCGAGCACGGCCGCCTTCACCGGCTTCGAGCGGGGTGCCACCGAACGCGAGGCCATCAGCGTCCCTCCATCACGCAGACCAGGTTCTGCTGCAGCGCCGGGCCGCTGGTGGCGTGGCCCAGCGCCCGGTCGGCCCGCCCCGACATGACCTCCCGCGCCGCCAGCCCGATGCGCGCCAGCCCAGCGGCGAACATCGGGTTGGCGCACAGCGCGCCGCCCGACGGGTTGATCCGCACGTCGTCGCCCAGCCCCAGCGCCGCACGCAGCAGCAGTTCCTGGTGCGTGAACGGCGCGTGCAGCTCGGCCACCCCCACCCCGGCTACCCCAGCCCCGGACGCCCCGGCCGCCTGTCCCGCGCTGGCCGCCGACGGCGCCGTGGTCAGGTCGCGCCCGCCCAGCGAGGCCGAGTCGATGCGATGCTCGAACCCGGTGATCCAGGCCGGCCGCTCGCACAGCTCGCGGGCCCGGTCCCCGGCGGCCAGGATCACCACCGCCGCCCCGTCGCCCACCGGCGCGCAGTCGTGGGCCCGCAGTGGGTCGGCCACGTACGGCTGGCCGAGCAGGTCCGCCACCGCGACCTCGCCCGCCACCTGAGCCTGCGGGTTGCCCGCCGCGTCGGCCCGGCTGCGCGCCGCCACCTCGGCCATCGCCTTCTCGCTCCACAGCCCGGCCTCGATGCCCAGCCGGGCCTGCAGCGCCGCGATGCTGACCGAGTCCGGCCACAGCGGCGCGACCAGGTACGGGTCGAGCTGCAGCGCCAGCACCCGGCGCAGCAGGCCGGCCGACGACTTGCCGAACCCGTAGCCCAGCGCCACGTCCGCCTCGCCGGTCAGGATCTTCACCCAGGCCTCGTACAGCGCCCAGGCCCCGTCCATCTCGAGATGCGATTCCATGATCGGCGGGAACGCGCCGATGGCGTCCACCGCCTGCACGAACGAGAACGCCCGCCCGGCCAGGTAGTCCGACGAGCCCGAGCACCAGAAGCCGATGTCGCCCTTGGCCAGCCCGGTCGCGGCCAGCACCTCGCCGAAGATGGGCACCAGCATCTCGACCCCGCTGGTGGTGGTCTCGCCGTGGCGAACCACCGGGGACTGCGCGAAGCCGACCACCGCCACCTCGGTCATGGCCACCATCCCTCACAGGTACCGGGCATTGCAGGACCGGGCATCACAGGTGCCGGGCATAGGACTCGTACGGCGCGTCCGGCTCGTCCGCGGGCCGGAAGTGGTCGATGTTCTCCGGCGTCAGCCCCCACTCCTCGCGCGGCTTCCACACCGCGCTGACCCGCATGCCCATCCGCACCTCGCCCGGCTCGCAGCCCAGGATGAGGTGCTGGATCGCGATGTCGGCGCCGTCCAGCAGCACCGCCGCGGCCACGTAGGGCGGGTCCACCCGCTGGCCCCGGAACGGCACGCTGACCACGCAGAACGTCGTCACCGTCCCGGTGTCGGACACCTCCACCTCCTCGGCGGTGGGCACCCCGTCCGCCGGGCAGGCCGCGCGCGGCGGCAGGTAGACCTTCCCGCAGGCCGGGCACCGCTGACCGAGCAGCCGTCCCTGCGCCAGCCCGCGCAGGAACGCGCTCTCCTCGGCCGACGCCGTGTGCTCGTAGCTCAGCTCAATCGGCGTCGTGACCATGCCCACCGGCTCGACAGCGGCGGGCGCGGGTGGCTCAGGTGACCGCGCACCGTTAATCGGATCAAAACACGTGATATCCCTGATGTCGCCCGCCGGCCGGCCGGCCCAGCGGACCCGTACCCGCATCCCGGTGCGCATGGCCGCCGCCGAGCCCGCGTCGACCGCGTGCAGCAGCCCCGTGTCCGCGCCGTCCAGCCTGATCAGCGCCCACCCGAACGGCCGGTCCAGCGGCTGCCCGGCCACCGGCCGCACCATCCACGTCCAGGTCAGCACCGTGCCCTCCGGCCCGACCGGCACCAAGTCCCCGGGCGGCGCGAACGTCACCGGGTCGAACTCGAACGGCGGCGCGTGCACCCGCCCGTCCGACCCTCGCGCGCCCAGGATCTGCCGCCCGGCCAGGCCGGCCAGGAACCGGCTCAGCGTCGGCCCCGTCGACCGTGTGTAGGCGAATCCGATCTCCAGCGGAGCGCGCAGGACCTGGCTCACGCCTCAGAGTGAAACACGTTTCTATTGGTAACTTCAAGTGATCCATAACAAAGTCGATGCTGCCGGACTGGCGTTCCATCTCGGTAGATTGTCCGTGTTTGGACACGGCTTGTGGGGTACTAGAACCTGTTCTAGATTGGGCTCCGTGGACGCTACCGGGCTGTGGAATATCGCCGCCAGCACCCCCGACCGCACCGCCGTCATCGAGCCCGGCGGCCGGGCCGTCAGCTACACCGAGCTGGCGGCCGAGGCCGACCGCATCGGCCGCGGCCTCCAGGGCCTCGGCCTGCGCCCCGGCGACACCGTGGCCACCCTGCTGCCCAACAGCGCCACCACGCTGGCCGCCTTCTTCGCCGCCATCCAGACCGGCCTGTACATCGTCCCCGTGAACTGGCACCTCATCGGCACCGAGATCGGCTACATCCTGGCCGACAGCGGCGCCGGGGCGTTCCTGGCCCACGAGCGGTTCGCCGCCGCGGCCGTCGAGGCGGCCGACGCCGCCGGGGTCAGCGCCCGCTACGCCGTGGGCGACATCGACGGCTTCCGGCCGCTGGCCGTCCTCGGCGCGGACACCGCCGGCCGTCCCGAGCCGCGGACCGCCGGCGCGCCCATGCTGTACACCTCCGGCACCTCCGGCCGCCCCAAGGGGGTGCGCCGCCCGCTCACCGGCGCCGACCCCGACGAGGTGCCGCTGGCCTCACCCGGCTTCTTCGGCATCTTCGGCATCGCGCCGCACGACGAGAACGTGCACATCTGCGGCTCACCGCTGTACCACACCGCCGTGCTCAACTTCGCCACCATCTCGCTCCAGCTCGGCCACCCCGTCGTGCTCATGGACCGGTTCGAGCCCGAGGAACTGCTGGCCCTCATCGAGCGCCACCGGGTCACCCACAGCCACATGGTGCCGACCCAGTTCCGGCGGCTGCTCGCGCTGCCCGCCGAGGTGCGGGCCCGCTACGACATGTCCTCGCTGCGCACCATGATCCACGCCGCCGCGCCGTGCCCCGAGGAGGTCAAGCGGCAGATGCTCGACTGGTGGGGGCCCGTCATCGTGGAGTACTACGCCGCCACCGAGGGCGGCGGCACCGTGATCACCGCCCGGGAGTGGCTGGCCAAGCCCGGCTCGGTGGGCCGCCCCTGGCCGTACTCGCAGGTTCGCGTGGTCGGCCCCGACGGCCAGGACATGCCCCCCGGCGAGCCCGGCCTGGTCTACATGAGCATGGGCGGCGCCACGTTCAGCTATCACAAGGACGAGGCCAAGACCAGGGAGTCCTGGCTCGGGGACATGTTCACCGTCGGCGACATCGGCTACCTCGACGGCGACGGCTACCTGTTCCTCTGCGACCGGAAGTCCGACATGATCATCTCCGGCGGGGTCAACATCTACCCGGCCCAGATCGAGTCCGAGCTGTCCTGCCACCCCGCCGTCGCCGACGTGGCCGTGTTCGGGATCCCGCACGAGGACTGGGGCGAGGAGATCAAGGCCGTGGTCCAGCCCGTCCCCGGCGCGCAGCCCGGTCCGGAGCTGACCGCCGAACTGCTGGACTTCCTGTCCGGCCGCCTGGCCCGGTTCAAGCTGCCCCGGACCATCGACTACGTCGACGAGCTGCCCCGCGACCCCAACGGCAAGCTCTACAAGCGCAAGCTGCGCGACCCCTACTGGTCGGGCCGCTCCCGCGCCATCTAGCCGGGGCGCTGAGCTAGGCCGCCGAGTAGGCCGCTGAGCTAGGCCGCCGAGAATGACCAGGTAATGGTCGGCCGCCCCGGCTGCCGGATGGTGACGCGGTACTTCCCTCGGGTCAGCGGCCGCCGGGGAATCAGGACGACGGCCTGGTCGCCGCGCAGGATGGCCAGGCCCGTCGGACCGTAGATCTTGTCGGTGCTGTGGTAGTGGTGCTCGTCCACCAGGCACATGCTGCCCTTGGCCGTCGACGACACCCGGCCGTTCGCCGCGCGAAGCGTAGCGGTCAGGTGCTTCTCCGGCTCCGCGGGCAGCAGCGCGATGAGCGGCAGGCCGTGCTGATGGAGGTCGCTCCACTTGCAGGTCTGCAGCGGGTCGGGCTCCTCGCCGCCAGAAGTCAGCAGCCGCGTCGTGCTGCCCGGCCCTGGGAATCGCACCAGCCGGGGCGAGGCGGTACCGGTCAGGCCGCTGATAACGTCCAGCCCGGCGTCGCCGGTAGAGCGGTTCGACGCGAACGCGACCTGCCGGAGGTTAACCCGGAGCATGCCGATGGCGTGGAAGGGGGCGGCGAGCCACCCGTTGATGAACTCCGCGGCCGTATAGCCGACCGCCCCTTCGGCCAGGTCCGATGCCCCCGCTTCCCTGGCCCCGGACTTGGTGTAGTACGGACTCTTCGGGTTCTCCGTGTGCAGGCTCGCGTACTTGCCGGTGAGATACCTCGGCGGGGTCTTGGCCATGTACCGCAGGTGGTTCCCGATCCCCTTGATCCAGGACCGGTTGGCCGACACCAGGGGGATGCCGGCCGCCCTCCGGAAGTAGTTGATCTCGGTGAGCCAGCCCGGAGTGCTCGCGTGCGGCGTCGACTGCCGGGTCGCCGATGCCGCGGCGGGCACGGCCTCGGCGGGCTCGGCCGCGGCCGAGCCCGCCAGCAGCAGCGCCGCCACTACCGTGATCAAGCGATAGGGAGCCTTAACCCACGAGATGCCCGTCATGAGTGCTCACGGTAGCGGGTGGAAGGCCATCTGCTTTACTGCCGAAGCGCGAATAGGAGCCATCTAGTCAGGCCGCCGTTTCCTCAGCCACGCTGGCCGCCCGCACTTCTGAAAGAGGTCGAATGAGACGCTGGACAACCCGCCTGGCCACGGTGGCCGCGGCCGCGGCGCTGACCCTGGGTCTGCCCGCCATGAACCTCGCGTACGGAGCGGGCCGGTCACACTCGCCCACGTCCCGCCTCGACCGGATACTGGCCCGCCTGGACCTCCTCGGGCGCGGCCGCGTCATTGTCAGCGGGACCGGCGCCCTGCGCGGGCCGTAGGCGAGTACTGCGCTAGGGCCTGCATGGTGCAGATAATGCCCGGCAAGCGGGCCAAGCTCCTGTTCCTGCACTGGAACGGCACTCACTGGTCCCGTGCGACGGGGCCGAGCCTGGGCCCGGATGCGCACCTGCTGTACGGCGTTAGCGCGCTGTCTCGCCGCAGCGCCTGGGCCGTGGGCCAGACCTGTACCCGCAATTGCACCTTCGCTACTCCGGGAAGCCCGGTGACGCGGCCGCTGACGCTGCACTGGAACGGCCGGCGCTGGAGGTAGCTCCATCGTGGATGAGACAGTGCGTCAGGCGGGGGCGGTGAGGGCGCCGAGAAGCTCGGCGTAGGCGGTTACGTAGTGGTCCACGTCGGTCTTGGTGGCCGGGACCGGGACCGTGGGGCCCGCGCCGGCCAGGGCTTCCCAGATGCCCCGGTTGGCCAGCCAGATCCGCATGAGGCGGGTCAGCTCGTAGTCGGTCAGCTCGAACGCGGCCGCGCCGGTGCGCGGCTGCGGGCCGTACCACTGGCCCGAGCGCGGGCCGAGCCGGATGACGGTCCACGGCAGGCCCGCCGCCTCGATGGCCGCCTCGATGCCGTCGGCCAAGTGCACGCCCAGGCCCGAGGTGTGCACGTAGGCCTCGGGGAGCAGCACCTCGGTCAGCGCCGCGCGGGCGGCGGCCGCGGACAGCGGGTTGCCGAACAGCGTGCCGCCGGTGGCGACGTTGCGGGCCGCGTCGAGCTCGGTGGCCAGGCCGGCGGTGACGCCGTAGGCGCCCATGGGCACCCCGCCCGCGACGGCCTTGCCGATGGTGACGATGTCGGGGTCGAGCCCCCACTGCCCGGTGGCGCCGCCGGACCCGACGACGTGGGTGTGGGTCTCGTCGAGGGCCAGCAGCGTGCCGTGCTCCCTGGTGATGGCGCGCAGTGCCTCGTGCCAGCCGGGCTCGGGGGCCAGCAGGTGAATCCAGTTGGTCATGGCCGGCTCGGTCAGCACGATGGCCACGTCGCCGGGGGCCAGCGCCGCCCGCAGCTGGTCCGGGTCGTTGAACTGGGCGATGCGCACCCGGCCGGTCACGCCCTTGGCCAGACCGCGCTGCTGGGGGCGGGGCTGGCCGCCGGAGATGTCGACCAGGTTCTCCTCGAAGTGGCCGTGGTAGTGACCCTGGAACAGCAGCACCACGTCCCGGCCGGTGACCGCCCTGGCCAGCCGGATGGCCTCGGTGTTGGCCTGGGTGGCGGACAGCGTGAACTGCCACATCGGCGCCATCGGGTAGCGCCGGGCCAGTTCCTCGGCCACGGTCACGCTGTCCGGCGTGGGCAGCAGGAACTGGGTCGACCGGGCCGCCTGGGCCTGGATGGCGGCGACAATGGCCGGGTGGGCGTGGCCGCAGAACATGGCCATGTCCGAGGCGTTGAAGTCGACGTAGCCGAACCCGTCCACGTCGGTGAAGCCGGGCCCCGCGCCGTGGTCGATGTAGACGGGCTGGTCGTTGTCGATGGCCATCCAGCTCATCGGCACGCCGTTGGGCATGTGCGCACGGGCTCGCTCGAGCAGGGCCAGTGACTGAGGCCGGGCGGCGCGGAACCGCTCCAGCTCGCTGGCCAGCAGCTTGGTGATCAGTGCCCGGTCCAGGTCTCCTTGCGCGCTCATGCTCCCGATGCTACTGAACCCCGGATTAGTGGCCCCGGCCTCTGATAACAGCAAGAAGCGCGGAGCGCGGGGCTATGGATGCTTAGTTACCTACAGCCAGATGTAGGTAACTAAGCATCCATCGTGGGCGGGGCCTGAGCCGGTAGAGCTGGGTCAGGCTGGGTGGTTAGCGGTCGTGGAACTGCGGGGTGCGCTTTTCGGCGAAGGCCCGGGGGCCCTCTTTGGCGTCCTCGCTGGTGAAGACGGACATGCCGATGGCGGCCTCGAGCTTGAAGGCCTCGTTTTCCGGCAGGCCCTCGGTGACCCTGATGGTCTCCAGGATGGCCCGGACGGCGACGGGGCCGTTGGCGGCCACCTGGTCGGCGATCTCCAGCGCCCGGGGCAGGGCCTGGCCGTCGGGCACCACGTGGCCGATCAGGCCGATGTCCCTGGCCTCGGCGGCGGTGATGTGGCGGCCGGTCAGCAGCAGGTCGGCGGCGAGGGTGTAGGGGATCTGCCGGGTCAGGCGGACGGCCGAGCCGCCGAGCGGGAACAGGCCCCAGCGCGCCTCGGAGATCCCGAACCGCGCACTCTGCCCGGCCACCCGGATGTCGGTGGCCTGCAGGATCTCGGTGCCGCCCGCGATAGCGGGGCCTTCCACGGCGGCGATCAGCGGCTTGGTCAGCCGGCGGCCCTTGAGGAGTGGCTCCAGCACGGACATGTCCTGGCTGCCGGCCGGGCTGGCCCCGGCGGCCGCGGCACCCTTACTCGTTCCATCCCTGAAGCGGTCGCCGGGGTGGTCGCGGGCCATGGCCTTGAGGTCGGCGCCCGCGCAGAAGGCGCCGCCCGCGCCGGTCAGCACGCAGGCCCGGATGTCGGGGTCCCGGTCGACCTCGTCCCAGGCCTGGCGCATCAGGGCCAGCATGGGCCCGCTGAGAGCATTGCGGGCGTGCGGGCGGTTCATGGTCACGATCAGGACGTGGCCGCGGCGCTCAGTGAGCAGGTGCGGCTGCTCGCCAGGGTTCTCGGTCGCGGTCATGGCCGCCTTCCGTTAAGGCCGTGCGGGGTTGCCCAAAACAGTAACACGTTCTAGTTTCTTGCCATGGCCGCGAACCTCGCCGACCTCTTCGAGCATGCCGCCGACGCCTTCGCCGACCGCATGGCGGTGGCCTGCGGGGACCGTGAGGTCACCTACCGCGAGCTGGAGGAGCGGGCCAACCGGCTGGCTCATCACCTGGCCGGCACCGGGGTCGGTTCCGGTGACCACGTGGGGCTCTACGCGCGCAACTCGATCGAGGCCACCGAGGCGCTCATCGCGGTGTGCAAGCTGCGCGCGGCGGCGGTCAACATCAACTACCGCTACGTGGAGAACGAGCTGCGGTACATGATCGCGGACGCGGACCTGGTCGCGCTGGTGCACGACCGAGAGTTCGGGCCGCTGGTGGCGGGCGTCGCGCCGGACGCGGCGGCGCTGCGCGCCACGGTGGTGATCGAGGACGGCAGCGGGGCCGAACTGGCGGGCGGGCCGGGCCAGGCGACGGGCTACACGACGGTCGGCTATGACGAGGCGCTGGCGGCGGCCTCGCCGGAGCGTGATTTCGGGCCGCGCAGCGGAGACGACGTGTACGTCATTTACACGGGCGGGACAACGGGTTATCCCAAGGGCGTGATGTGGCGCAGCGAGGACATCTGGCGCACGCTGGCCGGGGGGATCGACTTCGCCAGCGGGGTGCCGATGGCCGACGAGTGGGAGCAGTCCCGGCGCGGCCGGGACCGCCCGGGGCTGGTCCGGCTCTGCGCCGCGCCGCTGATTCACGGGGCGGCCCAGGTGGCCACGCTGGGCGCGCTGTTCGTCGGCGACACCGTGGTGCTGACCCGGCGGTTCGACCCGGACGAGGCCTGGCGCACGATCGAGCGGCACCGGGTCAACCTGATGCTGGTCATCGGCGACGCCATGGCCCGGCCGCTGATCGAGGCCTACCGGGCCGGCGGCTACGACGGCTCGTCCCTGCTGTCGCTGTCCTCCAGCGCGGCGCTGTTCTCTCCCGCGGTCAAGGAGGCCTGCGCGGCGGCGCTGCCGAACGTGGTCATCAGCGAGTCGATCGGCTCCACCGAGACCGGGTTCACCGGCATGGACAGGTTCAGCGCGGGCGCGGCGCACCGGGGCGGGCCGACGGTGACGCCGGGGCCGGACACGATCGTGATCGACGACGAGGGCCGCCCGGTCGGGCCCGGCCAGGTCGGGCGGATCGCCAGGGGCGGGCATGTGCCGCTGGGCTACTACAAGGACCCGGCCCGGACGGCGGCCATGTTCGCCGAGGTGGACGGCAGGCGCTACGCGGTGCCGGGGGACTACGCGCGGGTCGAGGAGGACGGGCGGCTGACGCTGCTCGGCCGGGGCAACACGTGCGTGAACACCGGGGGCGAGAAGGTGTTCCCCGAGGAGGTCGAGGGCGCGCTCAAGGCGCACCCCGACGTGTTCGACGCGCTGGTCATCGGGGTGCCCGACGAGCGCCTGGGCCAGCGGGTGGCGGCGCTGGTGCAGTTGCGCGCCGGGCGCCCCGCCGACCTGGCCGCGATCGAGGCTCACCTGCGCGGCCTGATCGCCGGTTACAAGCTGCCGCGCAGCATCTGGCTGGTGGACGCCATCGGCCGGACGGCGGCGGGCAAGGCCGACTACGGGTGGGCGCACCAGCACGCGGCAAGTAACCCTGCCAGTCCATCCACCCCCCCCCCCCCCCCCCACCCCCCCCCCCCCCCCCCCCCCCCCCCCCCCGCACCACCTTCCTCATCCACTTCTCACAATACCCCCCCGCCCAACACACCGCCGGCCACACCAAAAAACACCCCACACACCCACCCGTCCACAACACCCA
>Ga0134126_10010200_pt1 | contig 11844 bp, 8 predicted proteins | sample KB31752_FD_96881 | JGI IMG/M metagenome (GOLD analysis project Ga0134126, IMG submission 96881) | Terrestrial soil microbial communities with excess Nitrogen fertilizer from Kellogg Biological Station, Michigan, USA - KB3-175-2 | ecosystem: Environmental > Terrestrial > Soil > Unclassified ...
ATCACAAATCGCTCAAACCACATACCGATATTCGTGGTGATGGAGATGATAAACATCACGGCGATGTTCCGCCGCATCTTCTTCACCCAGAAGAACTGCGGGATCACGACGTTGCAGATGCACATCGTCCACCATGCCCACCAGTACGGGCCGGTAATACGGTTGAAGAAATGGAATCGCTCGTAGATGTCGCCGCTGTACCAGGCAATGAAAAATTCGGTTCCGTAAGAGTAGCCGACGATCATGCTGGTCGCGAGAATCACTTTGTTCATCACCTCCAGGTGCCGCATTGTGATGATGTTTTCGAGATGCAGCGCCCATCGGGAAAGCAGCAGCAGCGTCATCACCATGGCGAATCCGGAGAAGATGGCGCCGCCGACGAAGTAGGGCGGGAAAACCGTGGTGTGCCAACCGGGGATTACGGAAACGGCGAAGTCGAAGCTGACGATGGTGTGCACTGAAAGCACGAGGGGGGTCGAGATGCCGGCCAGGATCATGTAGGCCTTTTCGTAGTGCTTCCAGTGAGTGGAAGACCCGCGCCAGCCCAGCGAAAAGATACCGTACATCACCTTTCGAAGCCCGTTAGGAGAGCGGTCGCGCAGCGTCGCCAGGTCGGGAATCAGGCCGGTATACCAGAACAGAATGGAAACCGTGCCGTAAGTGCTGACCGCGAACACGTCCCATTCAAGCGGGCTGCGGTAGTTCTGCCACATGTGCAGATACGTGTTCGGAATCGGGAACAGCCAGTAAACCGCGCGCCAGGGGCGTCCGGTATGAAACAGCGGGAAGATGGCCGCGCAGGCGACTGCGAAAATCGTCATCGCCTCGGCGGCTCGGTTGATCGCCGTCCGCCATTTCTGGCGGAGCAGGAACAAAATCGCCGAGATCAGCGTGCCGGCGTGGCCGATACCGATCCACCACACGAAATTCGTGATATCCCAGGCCCAGCCGGCCGGGCTATTGTTGCCCCAGACACCGATGCCGGTGGAAACCAGGTACGTCAGCATCGCGAGGAGAAGCAGCAGAAGCGAGCTCGTGATCGTGATGAGTATCCACCACTGTTTCGGCGTCTTCTTCCACTCCGTTACGCTGCTGATTTGATCGGTAATGTCGTGGTAAGACATGTCCCGCGAGAGCATCGGCGGGTTACATTCTTCGCGAATTACACTTGCCAGATCGGCCATTTATGCAAGCTCCGGATTGGTATTGCGAATCTTAGCGAGGTACGTCGTGCGGGGGCGCGTATCCAGCTCGCCGAGCAGTTGATAATCGCGCTCCAATTTCTTTAATTTTGAAACACGGCTGCCGGTGTCCAATATGTTTCCGAACACAATGGCGTCGGCCGGGCAAGTTTGCTGGCACGCCGTCACAATGTCGCCATCCTTGATGGGAACAGGCGGCTTATTTTGCCGGTGCCCCTCAAGCTTGACTCTTATCCGCGTCTCCTGAATGCGCTGGATGCAGTAGGTGCATTTTTCCATCACGCCGCGCATCCGAACGGTCACATCGGGATTGAACGCCATCTTCTCGACTTCCGTGATATGGCGGTGCCAGTTTAGGAAGTTGAACCGGCGAACTTTGTACGGGCAGTTATTCAGGCAGTACCGGGTGCCGACGCAGCGGTTGTACACTTGCTCGTTCAAGCCTTCGGGGCTGTGAACGGTGGCATCCACCGGGCAGACGTTTTCGCAGGGCGCGTTCTCGCACTGCATACAGGGGATTGGCTGGGTCACCGCTTCGGCGTCTTCGACCGATCCGGTGTAGTAGCGGTCCACGCGAATCCAGTGCATATGCCGGCCGCGGTGCACCTGCTCCTTGCCGACGATCGGAATATTGTTTTCCGCCTGGCAGGCAATCGTGCAAGCGTGGCAGCCGATGCAGGAGGTCAGATCGATCGACATGCCCCATTGATAACCCTTGTCCCACACCATCTGTTGGTAAAGACCGACGGTGGGCGGCTTCTCCGCGAATTCTTCGACGAAATTGGGCTTTTCGTGGAATTCGGTTAACGACGCTTCGATAATCGGATGACGGCCATCCATCGAATCCTGCGTCTGCGTGGACACCATCATCTCGCGCTTTTCCGTCTTCTCGAGCGTGAGGTCGGTCGCGATATTGTAGGCGGCCGTCGTCCGGAGCGGATAGCCGTTAAAACCCACGCCATCTCCGACTCGCCCGCACTGCTCGCGGCCGTAGCCCAGCAGCACCGTCAGCGAGTCGTCCGCGTGTCCCGGCTGCATCAGCACCGGCATTTCCACAATGAAATTGCCGCGCTTCAAATTGACAATCTGTCCATCGATGAGGCCCAGCTTCAGCATCGTCTGGTGGCTTACCAGAGCGGCGTTGTCCCAAACCAGCTTGGTCACCGGGTGAGGCAATTCCTGTAGCCAGCCATTGTTGGCATAGCTGCCGTCGTACACCCAGTCGTCCGGATAAAACACGACTTCGAGACCGGAGGCGCCCTGTTTGGGCAACGAGGCCGCTGCCGCTTTGGCTTTGGCGACATCGGCTGAAACCTTCACTTCGGGCTCTTTTATGCCGGGGATGATACCGTCGTTCAGGGCTTTTTCCCAGGCGTCTTCCGCCTTCTGGCCCTTGGCTGGAAACTGCGGCAGCCAGTAGTTTTTGACGATGTCGTAGCCGGACTGATCCTTCGCCCCGGTCAGCATCGCGACAGTTTCCGCCTGTGATTTGCCGCCGTAAAGGGGCGCGATCAGCGGCTGCTGGATGGAAGGTGTCCCGTCGGGAGCGACCGCGTCGCCCCAGCATTCAAGATAGTGCGCTTCCGGTAAAGCCCACGTGACGAGCTGCCAGGTTTCGTTCGGATCGGCCCCCACAAAAATCGAGGTATCGACTTTTTTGATGGCGTCCCCAATATGCAGGTCGTACGGCGCCGTGAACGCTGGATTCCCGCCCAGGACCACCAATTGCTTTACCTGCCCGTTGTTAATCTCGCCGACCAGGGATTTAAGCGCCGAAACGCCGGCGTCCGCCGTTTCGTAGACCGGCTTTGTAAAGGTGATGGTCTGGCCGATGTTGCCAAGCTGTTGGTTCAGCGCGAAACAGAGGGCGTGAACAGCCGGCGGCTGGTTCGGACCGGCGATAACGACCGACTTGCCCTTGTTGGCATTCAACTCTTTGGCAAGAACACCAATCCATTTGGAACGCTTATCGGCGCCGCTCGGGGCCTGTCCTTCCACTGCCGCCATCAGATCCGCAACAAATGCCGGAATCTCCGTCGATCGCAGCCGCAGCCGGTGATCGGCATTCATGCCCGTCAGCGAGTGCCGGCTCTCGACCGCATACAGCCGGTTCAATTCCGTCGCGCCTTCGTGGAGGTGGCGATTCTTGGTCCATCGTTTGATCGGGAGAACCGTTCCTGAATCCACGCCGAGGAAATCGCTGTCCAAAGCGACCGTGACGTTCGCCTGATCGAAATGATAGTGCGCCGTTAATGGCTGCCCAAAGGCCGTCACCGTCCCGGCCAGCTCGTTTTCCGCCGCAAACGGCTCGTATTCCACCCACTTTGCGTTCGGGTACGCTTTGAGCGTGCTCGCTTTGAGTGCTCGATACGACGGCGACAGAATGCGCCCGCTCAGAAAACGAAGCCCATCGCCCCGCCCGAGGCGTAGCATCCACTCCGAGATCACAAAGGAGTTGAACTCGTCCCAGCCGCTCTCGTTGCCACTCTTCGCTACCTTCTGCGCGCGGTCCGGATCGTACATGCTCAACAGCGACGCTTGCGCATGCACGGTCGAAGCGCCGAGGCTGTATGGGTGTTGGGGGTTGCCTTCGATCTTCGTGGGCCGGCCGTCGTGCGTTTCGACGAGAATGCCCATGGCCTCGCCGGCGTGTTGAAAAATGCTGCTGTAGAAATAAGCCTGACCGGGAACGAAATCTTCAATGCCGCGCGAGGCGGGCAGAACGTGCTCCATCGGCCGGCGGCAGGCCGCGAGTCCCGCCATGCCGAAGGATGCCGCCATGATCTTCAGCACATTGCGCCGCGAAGAGCCCTCCAGCATATCCACGCCGCCGGGAAATTCTTTCGTCACCCACTCGCGGAATTCCTTCGTATCGGCAAGCTCGTCGAGACTCCGCCAATACTTTTTGCCCGCCTTTTGCGTCAGCGGCATGCTGATCTGTATGAGCTCGTTACTCATCGGTTTCGGTGTATCGTTATTCAAACTCATCCGGAGCTCCTAGCGATGACAGCCGGAGCAGTTCACCGGCGGACTGATGTGTTTTTCGGCGATGATCCTGCGCCCGATGACGGCCGGATCTTCGCCGTTCGGCGGCGTCCAATCCAGCTTCGTCACGTATTGAACGGGCCGCAGGTTCGGCGCCGGATTGCGATGGCACTCCAGGCAGAAAAACATATTCAGCGGCTTCACCTGCCTCACCTCGAGCATCTGGTCGACGCGGCCGTGGCAGCTCACGCAACTGACGCCCGAATTGATATGGGCGCTGTGGTTGAAGTAGACATAATCCGCAAGCTTGTGAACCCGGACCCACTGAACCGGCTGTCCGGTGGCGTAGCTTTCGCGAACTTTTTCAAGCAGCGGGCTGTCTGTCTTCACCTTCGCGTGGCAATTCATGCAAACCTGGGTCGGAGGGATCGCGGCGTAGGCAGCCTTGTATACGGTGTAATGGCAGTAGTAGCAGTCCATTCCCATGTTGCCTGCGTGCAATTTATGGCTGTACGGCACGGGCTGCACGGGCTGGTAGCCCGTCTTTAGAACGCTGGGAGACGTCGCGTATGCAAATACCGCAATACCAATCACCGCGCCGACGGTCGATAGAATGCCGCCAATTTGAACATATTTGTCGACGATCTTTGGGAAGAAAGCTGCCATTACAGAATCTTTGACCTCGGAGTCCCTTTCGTGCTCTTCCTGCTCTTGACTAATTTTAAAGTTCTATCATAGCTACATTTTTTCTGGCATGGAGAGAAATATTTGTGGGGCGTGACACTTTTCCTTATCAAACCGAAACCGGACGTATCCGACAGATTCGGCGTGCCTTCGACGATCTGAAGGTCCGGCCCAAGCTGATCCTTCTCCACAACCTGTTTTTTCTAGTGCTGACCGTGTCTGTTTATTTCTCAGTTATCCCGGTATTTGAGCAAAAAATTGCCAGCGCACGGGAACGGGAACTGGTCATGATGGCGCAGATTTTTCGCGCCGAACTGCCGATGAGCGTCGAGCGCGGCGAACCGGACAGCCTGGATCTCTATAACTACCGCGAGGGACTAGCGCGCGACCTCGGCCTTTCCCCCGAAGGGCAGGCCTATTTGCGCCGGTTTCCCAGACACACCTGGCAGCAGGGAAAGGACACGCTGTTCCGTATGGGCCAAGACCCCGGCGAATACCGGCGCGTCAGCCTCTCGCCCACGTTCTACGAGGAAGCGGTGCAGCGGGCCCGTACTGTGCTGTTTTTGGTTCTGGGCGCCATTTACGTCCTGTCCATTTTGGCGCTGGAATTTGTGATTATGCCGCAGTACGTCTACCAACCGCTCCGCCTCATGCTGGACGCGGATGCCGCAACGCTACGGGGCGACCGTGAGAACGAGTTAATCGACAAAGAATTGATTCTCCACGACGAAATCGGCCAGATTATGCGGTCCCGAAACGAGACCGTCGCCCAATTGCGCCGGCAGGAAGACCATTTGGCGAGCGCGCTTCAGCAGCTTGAAGAGCAAGACCGCCTGGTCAGCCTGGGACTGTTGTCCACAAGCGTGGCGCATGAATTGAACACTCCGCTTGCAGTACTGCAGGGGTCTATCGAAAAACTGGTCGAAACAACGGAAGATCGCGCGACGCTCGACCGGCTGAACCGCATGTTGCGGGTAACACAGCGGTTACGGAAAATCAGCGAAAGCCTGCTGGATTTCGCGCGTAAACGCAAAGACGCCCTGGAGCCAGTGGAATTGCGCCCCTTGATCGACGAAAGCTGGAGTCTCGTCGCCATCGATGAAAAGGCGGCGGAAGTGCATTTCGAGAATTTGACCAAGGCCGCGGATGTCGTTACGGGGAATGCCGACCGGCTCATTCAAGTATTTGTGAACCTGCTCCGCAATGCTCTTCTCGCCGTTCCCCCGGGCGGGCAGATCAGCGTGGAATCGAAGAGCCTGCACCGCGGCGGCCAAAGCTGGGTCTCGTGCATCGTCAAGGATAACGGGACGGGCATTCCGGCCCATGTGCTGCCGAACCTGTTCGAAGCATTTGTTTCGACACGTCTGGACGCGAAAGGCACCGGCTTGGGGCTGACTGTCGCCGAGGGCATCATCAGCCAGCACGGCGGAACAATCTCGGCCAGCAACGGACTCGAAGGCGGGGCCGTTCTCGAAGTGCTGCTGCCCGGTGTTGCCGAAGCACATCCTGTCGTCACGGAGTTGCAGCATGGGCCGACGGCAGGCGGCCCGGAGGCACACGCCTAAGCGCCATGCCTGTATTCTCTAGTGAGGCGCCGGTACAACAGATGAGCGACCAGACGACCACGGTCAACGGATTGATCGAGATTGCGGTTCTCGACGACGATCTCGATTTCAGAAATTACATCGAGGATTTTCTCCGCGATGAAGGCAATTATGCTGTCCGCACATTTGCGCATCCGGAAGATTTATTTGCCGCGGCAGAGCAGCGTCTGCCCGACGTTGTTCTGCTCGACATGAAAATGGGCGAGTTCACGGGCGACAAGGTGGTGGAGCAATTGCTTGCAAGGTGGCCGGAGCTCTGCATCATCGTCGTGACCGGATATCCGTCGCTCGAAGACATGCGGGTCACGTTCAAGCTGCGCGTTTTCGATTATCTGGCGAAGCCCTTTTCGCTTGCGCAGCTCCGCCAAACTCTGCAAAACGCCATCGAGAAATTCAACCTGGGGCGAACGCCGCAGGACCGTTTACGCGAGCGCCTGGGGCATCGCATTAAGCTCATGCGAGTAGAACGCGACTGGTCGCTTAAGGATCTCGCAGCGGCAACTCGCTTGAGCGTTTCGCAAATCAGCTCTATCGAGCGTGGCGCGAATTTGCCGAGCGTCGAAAGCCTCCTGGCCCTCTGCCGCGCCTTCGATCGGAAGCCGTCTGAGATACTGGCGTCAATCGATTTCTGAAACGCGGTGCGAGACACTTTCGCGGTACCCGTCCCGCTTGCTCTGCGTCTAAAAGATTTGCCACACTGGACCTTTTGAATGAGTTCCACTGAATGAGAAATCCCGCGCTCCGGCAAGCTCTCGCCGGCTTGTTCATGCTAGTAATGGCTTCGGCCGGCGTAGCCCAATCGCCGCAGCCTGCCATCGCCGCCCCATTCCCTCTTCCTGAAAAGCTCGACTACCGGATCGAATGGCGCCTTATTACCGCCGGAATGGCAACGGTCAAACTCTCCAGGAGCGCCGGCAATCTTTGGGAAACGAATCTGAAGATCGAAAGCGCCGGCTTTGTGACGAAGCTCTATCGCGTACTCGATACCTATAGGGCATTGACGAACGACCAGTTCTGTGGCGTGAATACCACGCTCGACGCGCAAGAGGGCAAACGGCACAAGTATACGGTCCTGAGCTTCGATAATGGACGCCACAAGGTTCAGTACGAAGAGCGCGATCTTCTCAAAAACAAGAGCACGACCAAGGCGCTGGATGTTCCGCCTTGTACGCATGAAATCGTCGGCGCGCTCTCGGCCTTTCGCATGATGCGGCTCGAGCCGGGCAAATCCGCTTCCATTCCCGTGACGGATGGCAAGAAAGTCGCGATGGCCCGTGTCGAGGCCCAGGAGCGTGAAACCATCACCATCGACAAGAAGGACTATCACACGATTCGATACGAGGCCTTTTTGTTCGACAACGTGCTCTATCAACGCAAGGGCCGCTTGTGGATCTGGATGACCGACGATGCATCGCGACTTCCCGTGCAGATCCGTGTGCGCCTGGGATTTCCAATCGGCAACATTACACTGTTTTTGGATAAAGAAGAGCACTAAGCAGAGGCCCCACAGCCGATAAAAAACCCGAAACTGAGCCGGGAGCGTAAACGACCTAATGGGGAAGCTCGATCGATTGAAGCGAACCGCCGCGGTTCGTCTGGATCGCCGACGCTCCAGCTCAGTTTCGGCGCTTAATCACGTTCGGCGACCTGCCCCGAAATTAACTCTTGACACGACCCGCAATCCGAGAAATCCTAGGCATAGATTTCGATATGTAGAGAGACAAACGCCATGGGCCGCATCCTGTCCAAGAGCTTGCAAGGTTCTCTGAATCTCCTCATCCTGAAAACGCTTAGCCGCGGACCGCTGCACGGCTATGGAATCACCACGCACATTCAGTCGATTTCCGACGACGTTCTACAAGTCGAAGAAGGCTCTCTCTATCCCGCTCTTCACCGTATGGAGCAAGAAGGTTGGATCGCGTCCGAGTGGGCGATCTCCGATACCAACCGGCGGGTCCGTTACTATCGCCTGACCACAAAGGGAAAGCGTCAACTCGCTCTCGAAGAAGGCAATTGGGACAAGCTGACCGCCGCGGTTACGAAAGTTTTGCGTTTCGTCTAGGAGGCCGGCATGGGTATCTTCAAAAAGATCCGGAATGGCTTTCGACCGCTACACGCCGATGCCGATGACGAAATTACCTATCACGTCGAGCAGCGAACGGCGGACAATCTACGAGCCGGCATGAGTCCGGAGGAAGCATTGCGCGACGCGAGGCGCAGGTTCGGAAACCGCACGCTCGCCGGTGAACGAACGGCCGAAGCCGATGTCGTCCTCTGGCTGGAGGCGCTGAAACGGGACATCCGGCTGGCCGCGCGGATGCTGAGGCGCACGCCGGGAGTAACGACAATTGCGATCTTGTCTCTTGCGCTCGGCATTGGCGCGAACACTGTCGTGTTCACGTTAATGAAACAGGTGGTGCTCGATTCGCTGCCCGTTCCCGACGCAAAGCGCCTGGTGATTCTGCACAACACGGAACCAGAGCTCGGGCACGAATCTTCTAACGGAATGAGGAGCAGTTTTTCGTATCCGCTCTATCGGGATTTACAATCGCACACGAAAAACATTTTTGACGATATTCTAGCGCGCTACCCCATCACCGTCAGCCTCGCCACGGCGGAACAGACACAGCGAATTCATGGCGAACTCGTTTCCGGAAACTACTTTCAGGTGCTCGGCGTTCGGCCTTGGCGCGGCCGCGTGTTCACCTCGTCCGATGACGGCAAGCCGGGAGCCCATCCCGTGGTTGTTCTCGGCTACGGATTCTGGAAGCAACAGTTCGGCGGCAATCCGGCGATTTTGAACCAGAAGATTCTGTTGAATCGGAGTCCCTACCTCGTGATCGGCATCGCCGCGCCAGCCTTCTACGGCATCGACATCAGCCAGCGCGCCGACGTGTTTGTTCCGATGGCGATGAAAGCGCAGATGACGCCGGGCTGGGATGGGCTCAACAACCGCCTCAATCACTGGGCAAACCTCATTGCGAAATTGCGGCCCGGCGTTACCCCGGAAAAAGCGGCGGCCGCCCTCAGCGTCATTTATCCGCCTTTACGCGACCAGGACCTGACTTTGATGCGCCCCGGGTCCCAGGCATCCGAAGAGCAGTTCAAACGGAAAACAATCGGACTGACTCCCGGCGGCCGCGGCTACACCGAGCTGCGGCAGGACCTCGGCAATCCGCTTCGAGTGCTGATGGTCATGGTTGGCCTGGTGCTGGTGATTACGGCCGTCAATCTCGCGAACCTGCTGATTGCGCGCGGTGTTGCGCGCCAGCGCGAGATGGCAATTCGCCTCTCTGTCGGCGCCGGACGTCGCGTGCTCATTCGCCAGTTGCTCGTCGAAAGCCTGATGCTCGCACTGGCTGGTGGAGCGTTTGGTTTTGCGCTTGCTTTTACGGGCGCCCCGCTGCTGCTACGAGCCTTAAAAATGAATTTGAGCGGTTCCAGCCTGATGGCTCATCCCGATTGGCAGGTATTCGCCTTCGCGGCAATCGTCTCCATTGTCACGGGCTTGGCATTCGGTCTGTTGCCCGCCCTGCAATCCACCCGGGCGGAACTTGCAAGCGTGCTGAAGACTGAAAGCGGCGCATCGCAAGCCGGCCACTCCATCTGGCTCAGGCGGGTCCTGGTGATCGGGCAGATCGCCCTCTCGCTCGTACTCGTCGTAGCTTCGATTCTGTTTACGTTCAGTCTCCGCAATTTAATGAACATCAATCCGGGCTTTCAGACCGACCACCTCATTACATTTGGCATCAATCCGGCTGAAGCGGGCTATTCACAGCAAAGGATTAGCCAGCTCGGAGAGCAGATCCGCACGGCTCTCGACGCGACTCCCGGAGTCGCCAGCGCATCGGTTGCGACCGTGCCGGTCCTCGAAGGCAACTACGTGGGAGGCGGCGTCACGATAGAAGGACATCCCATGCGAGACGGCGAAGACAATGAGGTCCGCCGCAATGGCGTCGGAGCCAATTACTTCGCCACAATGCACATCCCGATCCTACAGGGCCGGGGAATCAGCGCAAGAGAGATAGCGGGTGCTCCCAAGGTAGTTGTCGTGAACGAAAACTTCTGCCGGCGATTTTTGGCGGGGCAAAATCCGCTGGGGCTGCACATAGCGATCGGTTCAAATCAAAAGAAACTGGATTGGACCATCGTCGGTGTGGTCGCTGACAGCCACCACGGAGCATTACGGGACACGATTTTTCCATTCATGTACCATCCTTATCTGATGGACCGAGGACTGACGGCGCTCACGTTCTACGCGCGCACGAAAACCAGCGAAGCCGCGGTAATGGACCACGTTCGCGGACTGGTGCGACGCTTCGATCCCACGCTGCCGGTTTATAACGTCAGCTCCATGACCGAAGTGATTAACGAATCATTGTTTGCGGAACGGAGCCTGGGCCTTTTGTCGCTGGCGTTCGGAATTCTGGCCACGCTGCTTTCAATCGTCGGGCTCTACGGTGTGATGTCGTATTCAGTAGCGCGCCGCTACCGCGAAATCGGTATTCGCATGGCCCTTGGCGCGCGTCCCCGCCTTGTGATGCGCATGGTGCTGTCCGAATCCGCGCTGTTGGGTTTGGCCGGCGTGGCCTGCGCCCTTCCGGTTGTTTTCGCGGCAGGCGGCCTCATCCGCTCTGAGTTGTACGGAATTGCTCCGAACAATCCCTGGGTCTGGTTGGCCTCCGCAATCCTGCTGCTCGCGGTCACCCTCCTTGCCGGGTTCCTGCCCGCGCTCTCGGCCGCGCGCATCGATCCACAAACGGCGCTGCGGTCGGAATGATCCGGTAGGAATGCTCACAGACCCGCCGTCTGCATTGTGCTACAGTGCGTGAGAGCCATGGCCCGCAGCGTAAACAAAGTCATTCTCATTGGAAATCTCGGCCGCGACGCAGAAACGAAGTTCACACCGTCCGGCACATCCGTCACACGCTTCCCTCTCGCCACCACGCGCCGCTGGAAAGATCAGCAAAGCGGCGAATGGAAGGACGAGACGAACTGGACGAACGTGACCGTCTGGCGCCAGGAAAATCTCGCCAACTATCTCACCAAAGGCAAGCAGGTATACGTGGAGGGCCGCCTCCAAACACGCAGTTACGACGATAAGGACGGCAAGAAGGTCTACGCAACCGACGTGATCGCTGAGGACATTCTGCTGCTTGGCGGCCGCGGCGACTCCGCCCCGATGGAAGAAGGTTCGGGCATGGCGTCCGCCCCCCGCGCCCAAGCGCCGCGTCCAAGACCGTCCGCGTCGACTCACGACGAACCACCCGAGATGGGCATTACGGACGACGACATCCCGTTTTAGTAGGTAGCGCGTCCACTTTGTAGTGGATACCGTTGCTGCCGATAATCCATCTGCACGAAGACTG
>Ga0134126_10010201_pt1 | contig 11844 bp, 12 predicted proteins | sample KB31752_FD_96881 | JGI IMG/M metagenome (GOLD analysis project Ga0134126, IMG submission 96881) | Terrestrial soil microbial communities with excess Nitrogen fertilizer from Kellogg Biological Station, Michigan, USA - KB3-175-2 | ecosystem: Environmental > Terrestrial > Soil > Unclassified ...
CAGCCCACTGACCACTGCGCCGGCGCGCGTACTCTCTGCGAGCTGACCCAGCCGGGTTGCATCCATCGTGAGTACACGTGCCCGTGGGAATCGCCGGCGTAAAGTGCCTGCGAAGTCCTCATTACGCTCAACGAGCGTTAGATCGCCTTCACTAACACCGCGACACAATAAAGCATGTGTGAACACACCCGTCCCGGGTCCGAGCTCGATCACGGGGCTGTTCGCTACGGTGATTCCGCTCGTAATCGCTTCGGCTAACGCTGCGCTGGAGGGGGCAACGGCCCCGACGTACCGCGGATCACGAGTCCAGGATCGAAAGAAAGAAAACGCGTCTTGGCACCACATGAGTGCCCATTTTGCCGACCGGGATTGCGTGAACGTTGGGCGTCGTAGAACAGCTCGCAGCCGCGCAACAAGCTCCTCGACCGCGAATGGCTTGGGTAAGTAGTCATCAGCGCCGCAGTCGAGGCCAGCAATCCTGTCTTCCAGCTCTCCGCGTGCGGTCAGCACAATGACCGGTATGCCGGCCCTGCGAGCGCGCAGCTTGGGTACCAGGCTCAAGCCGTCCCCGTCCGGGAGCTGTCGAGCTTACCTGTTCATTTTTGCGCAGGACTCACTCCTATACGGTGAACATTGCGGCAACGTTGTGCAAATCCGTAGACTCCAATCCCATGCCAAAGATTCCTTATCTCCCCGCCGATCTTCAAGAGCCCGCCGAAACGGTGGCGGCGATTCGCGCGCGACGCGGCGGCGAGCTGTTGCTGCTCGATCGCATGTTGCTGCACAGTCCGCCCTTGGCGCTCGGCTGGAATGCGCTGCTGGATGCCGTGCGATCGCGTTTGACGTTGGAGCCGCGGTTGCGCGAGCTGGTGATCTGCGCTGTCGGCGTACTCAACGGCGCTGAGTACGAGATTGATCAGCACGCCGCTCCTTTTCGTCAGGCAGGCGGGACCGACCGGCAGCTGGAGGCTCTGCGCGATTGGGATTGGTCGGTCGGGGATACAGAGTTGTTCGACGCCACTGAGCGGGCAGCCCTGGAGTTGGCGAGGGCCATGACCCTGGATGTGCGGGTCCCGGACCAAACGCTGGCGGCGGTGCGCGCCGTGCTGGGAAGTGACCGGCAAGTGGTCGAGCTCGTTGGTGTCATTGCGACCTACAACATGGTGTCGCGCTTTTTGGTCGCCTCAGGGGTCGAGCCCTAGCTTACGGACCTATTCCGCGCACCAGACCATTCCGCCAGGCGAAATGGCAGCGCGCCTGCATCTGGAGCACTCTGATTTTCCCCTATAGTGTCTGGGGCGATAGTCCGTCGCGCTGACAAACCGGATCCATGCGTTTTGCGAGTTACATTGCCAACGGCAAACCCCGCTTCGGGCTTTCACTGGACGGACAGCGGATTTACGACCTGACAGCCCTTTTCGAACGACATCACCCCGAGCTCGCCCATGTCCGGACGCTGCTCGACCTGATCGAGGCAGGTACGGACGCCCAGGGGCAGGTGCAGCGCCTGCAGGACAAGATTGCGGCCCGGCCAGGCGACTTCGCCTGTTTGAAGCTGGATGAGGTGCAATTTCTGGCGCCGGTGACCCGGCCTTCCAAGATCTGCTGCATCGCTCTGAATAACAGTGCGAACACCGACCGTATCATCAGCGGCCCCAAGCACCCTGCGATGTTCGTCAAGGGAGCCAACAGCCTGGCAGGCCACGGCGCGCTCATTCATTGCAAGCAGGCTTACGGACGCGTGCATCCGGAGCCCGAGCTGGCCGTCGTAATGGGCAAGCAGGCAAAGGATGTGCCGGTTGGCGAGGCGTACGATTTCGTATTTGGATACACCGTACACAACGATGTCACTTCGCCGACCATGCGGGCGGAGGATACGTTCCACTATCGCGCGATTCACCCGAAGAACGGCAACTCCCGCGAAATCGAGTACGTGGATACCTGGGTCAGCTACACCGGCCGCTACAAGGGATGCGATACCTTCGCATGCATGGGGCCCTGGCTGGTGACTCGCGATGAAATTCCCGATCCGCACGATCTGGTAATCGAATGCCGTGCGGACAATGAGTTGATCACCTCCGACAACACTGCCAATCTCTTCTACAAGATACCCGAAGTCATCTCCTTCCTTAGCAGCTACATGACCCTGCTGCCCGGAGATGTTATTTCCATGGGAACTGCGCTGCAGGCCTCCTCGAAGGGCGGGGCCGTACAGAACATCAAGCTCGAAAAACCCGGCACGAAAGTTTCGGTGTCCATCGAGCGCATTGGCACGTTGGAGAACACCTCGCTGCTGGTGTCGTAAAACGGAAACTGACATGTCGTGTTTTCTTGCTTGTGCTTCGCATGGACCGGCTATCGCGCTGCCGAAGCCCCGGGCTGCACAGCACGAGGCGGTCGTGGCCGGTTACGCGAGCGTTGCGGCACGGCTGCAGGCATTTGACCCCGAGTTGATCGTGATCTTCGCTCCCGATCACTATGCGGGAGTCCATCTGTCTCTGGTCCCTCCCTTCTGCATTGCGATGGAATGCGAGGCTCTGGCGGACTACGGCGGTTTTCCCGGCGTTGTGAATGTCCCGCGAGATATCGCGGTGGGTTGCCTCGAGCATCTTCGGGACTGCGGCTTCGATCCCAGCGTCTCCCACCACATGCTGGTGGATCACGGCTTTTCTCAGCCGCTCACCTGGTTCACGGGCGCGGTCGACCGGTATCCGGTACTGCCCATTCTCATCAACACAACGTGCCATCCGGTGTCGCGCTTCAAGCGCATCCGCCAGCTTGGGGAGGCAGTAGGGCAGTTTGCCAAGGGTCTGGGACGGCGGGTCGCCTTTATCGGCTCCGGCGGCCTGTCGCACCACCCGGCGAATATCTTCCCGCAGCAGCTCCAGCAGGAGTCGGCCGAGATCCGCGAGTATCTGACCTACGGTGGCATGCGCGGCGGTATGCTCATTGAGGATTGGCTGCGTTACTTGGGCGAGCGAACTATAATCGGCGGTGAGCTGGTTGCCCGTGGTGAGCGTACGGCGGCCGAGTTCAGAATTAATCCGGATTGGGATGCCCGATTCCTGGAACTGATCACCGGTGATTGTCTTGATGTTTTCGACGCCTGGGATCCGGTGCGCGTCGTCGAGCAGGCAGGCGTTGCGGCGATGGAGGTGCAGCAATGGCTGGCGGCGCGCAGTGCCGCTGCTGTCTGCGGCGTGCGCAAGCCGGTGGTTGATCTATATGTCGCAACGGTCGAGTACCGCATTGCAGTCGGGGTCATGCACGCCGATCCACTGTAGTGCACACCATCCGCCGGCGCCCCGGCGCCAATAGAGCGGTATCACCTGCCGTGCCGGAAAGAGAAGGCAACATCAGGGCGATTGCGCGGGCGCTGGAGCTGCTCCTCGCCATGAACGAGACGCAGCCGTGCACGCTGAGCGATCTGTACGCTACGACTGGTTTACCGAAGCCCACGATCTTCCGGATCCTCTCCACTCTCAAGAAGGAAGGTTATGTCAGGCGTGAGGGTGCCCACGGCCTTTACCATCTGACTGAAAAGACGCGCCGTCTGGGAGCGGCGTACAACGAGAAGCTGCTGGTGGTCGACGTTGGCGCGCCGCTCGTTGTGAAAGTGACCAAGGCTATCAAGTGGCCGTTAGCGATCGGCGTCATTGATGGCGATTCGATGGTGGTCCGCTACAGCACCATGCCCTACAGTCCCCTGGCGGTGCGCGCCACGACGCTTGGCCGCCGCCTGGGCCTGCTGGACTCGGCGATGGGGCAAGCCTATCTGGCCTTCTGTGAGGAAGGCGAGCGGACCATCCTCGCGGACATGTTGCGTGCGTCCGTGCCCGAGTCCGATGCGCAGCTCCAGGAGATCGTCGATACGGTGCGCAAGCGCGGATATGGCTTGCGGTTGCCCAAGGGCAACCGGATCAGCGGAACCGTTGCCGTCCCCATACTCAGGGGACGGCATATTCCCGGCGTGTTGGGGATGACGACATTCGGCAGTGCGATGAACGCAAAGACGGTGTCGACTTTCCTGCCCGTGTTGACGCGGACGGCTCAGGATATCGCCAGTGCAATGGACGCCCGAGAGGGCGGCGCAGCGGCCCCGCGCTAGCGCGAGCCACGCACGGCTGTTACCTCGATCTCGACGAGCGCGCCCGGGAGCGCGAGTGCGGCTACCTGTACGGTCGTACGCACGGGCTTGTCGGGTTGTTCTTTGCTACCGAAGAACCGGCCGTAGGCGGCGTTCATCCCGGCAAAATCCATTTTCCCGCCTTGCGCGGGATCTCCAACCAGATACACGCGCATCTGGATCACGTCACGCATGTCGAGCCCTTGCTCGCGCAGTGTCTTCTGAATGCTCGTCAGAGCACTGGTGGTCTGCGCGCGTGTATCGCCTTCAATGGTCGGCCGCGCTCCGGGCGCCGGAGTGTTTGCCTGCGCGACCGTCCCCGAAAGGTACAACGTGTCGCCAACCCAGATGCTGGAGGAAAATGGGGCGTTGCCGCCGGCGTTGCGTTTGACGGGCAAACCGTCCGCGCTTGCCAGAGCAGGCAATATCAGCAGGCACAGGGCGGTACAAAAACCTCTCGAAGATACGCTGATCATTTGCGTTCACTTCCTTTCGCTTCCAGGGTAGTCAGATAGGCGGATACGTCGTTGATCGGGAATGCATCCGGTAGCGACTGCGCAATCTGGTGCATCTGATTGCCCGACGGATTGTCTGTCGAAGCGCCGCGAACGCCGGAGCGATACCGTTTGTACGAAGCAACAATATACCAGTCATTCAGGCGCCGCAGCGCCGGGGCGTGCAGCGTGGCGTTGCCGCCTGCCTGCTCGCCATGACAGGCAGCGCAATGAGCCGCGTAGAGCTGCTTGCCGTTGACAGCATCGCCCGACATCGAGGGTGTCTTGCGTTCGATGCTGAACTGCCCGATATACCGTGCGAGGGTTGCGATTTGTTTGTCGCTGAGCTCGTGGGCCACGATGCGCATCTCCGTGCCCGCCGGGTCCACCTTGAAGTCCTGTCCCCGGAGCCGTTCGCGATACGCTGTCAGTTGCTCGGTCAGATACCAAGGCTCAATCCCAGCGATGGCCGGTGCCGCAATGGCGGAGTTGCCGTTTCCGTTGGGCCCATGGCAGACAGTGCAGTAATTGTAGTTGGTGCTGACGGCTTCGATCGTCGGGCTCACCGCTGTCGATATGCCAGGCATCGCAGACAACAGCACCACGCCAGCCAGTACAGGCAGTGCAGCTCGCATCAATTGATCTCCAGGAGCACTCTCACGCGGCCTCGCGCTCGTTGAGCTTGTTCAGCACGTCATGCGCGGAAAGAACCGCTGATTCCTGCCAGCCCGCGTGCTTACTGACCTGGTCACCGATGAGGTAGTGCCGGCCTTGCGGCGCGCGCAGGATCTGTAGTGTTTCGGGGTCGGTCTCCCGTGCCGTGCATCCCAACAAATGGTTCATCCGGTACCAGGCAACGCTCACGCCGTTTTCGACATAGCCGGAGTAGCCGGGATGCAGTCGCTCCCCGTCACGCATGGCCGCCGCCAACCGCTCCTGCGCGGACATCAGCTGGAAGCGCTCGGAAGGACCCTTCTCGAGGTAATAGCCGCCGATGACGACTCCCTTCTCTGCGTGGAATGCGTGGGAGGGATATTGCATCTGACCGATGTCCTGGCCGGTCCAGGAAATCCCACCGTAGATGCCTTCCTTCTCCCAGAAGCGCTCGCGCATCTGAAAGGCGATCTTGCCGATCTGTCCTCGCGGTCGGGCGATGAGCCTGGCTTGCAGAGCACTCGAGAAATTGTGGTCGATGCCTGAGAGAATTGGGCCTGGAATGCTGTTGAGGCAGTAGTCGGCGGCAACTGTGCGTGTCTGCCCATTCTGGCGGTAGGTGACCTGTACACCGCTATCGCTGGTGTGAATGGCGATGGCTTGCGCATTCAGCTTGAGTTGGCCGCGTAAGCGGTCCGCAAAGGCGTACACGATCCGGTCCATGCCGCCCACCGGCTGCAGAACTGACGACTGCGCTTCGCCCTCGCCGAAGTGCATGGCCGTCTGCCAGTAGTCCGACCGCAGCAACTCGGAGAACTCGACGACGCGTTTCTTCACGCCTGGCAGATACAACCCACCCGTGCTGAAGCCGGCGCGCGCAGGCGAGCCGCGATAAACATGGTCCGCTTCCAGGTCGCCATATCGCGAGACGAACTCGAGCACTCGCTCCCGATCGAGCCCGCTGAGCGGCGCATCCAGTGAGCCTTGCAGGAGCGACTTCGCCAGCAGTTCGGCAATGAAACCGCGCGCATCGGCGTTGTACTCGCGCTGGCGGATCCGCTGGCCATCCAGCAGATTGTCATACTGGACCCACGCGGCGGTGTTGGCATTGACATGGGTCTCGAGCGCGATCCCGAGCTCCTTGCAGTACCCCAGAATCAACGAGTGCGTGGTGGGAATCCTGGACGCGCCCGCATTGAAGTAGAGATGGGGCGCGGCATCGAACCGGCAGACCTGACGGTTGCCAATCTCATCGACGACGTCGCCGCTGCGCAGGGTCAGAACCCGTCCGCCTGGCCGATACGACGCTTCCAGGATCTCAACAGTATAACCCGCTCGAACCAACTCGAAGGCGCACACGAGGCCGGCGATGCCCGCTCCGAGAATCACGACACGGCGGTTCTTGCGGGCGGGCGTCAGTTTCAGTGGCCCGGAGGACTGCAGGCCCGGGAGTAGCTCCAGCGCCGCTGCTATGCGATAGACGGCAGCCGAACCTCCGGCCATGCCGGCGAGCTGCAGTAACTGGCGGCGCGTCACAGGTCTGGCGGAAGGTGCGCCCGCCTTTACGTCATCTTGCATTCGCAGGGCCCTGGGCACTCGGGAGCTTCGCCATCTCGCTGGGGATGCAATGGACTTCGTAGATGTCGCGATCGTCGCGGAGGTTGTACTTCTTGGTGTTGACCCATTGGCCTTCCCAGTAGCGCGGATCGGTCATGGTCAACTGGATCTCGAGTATCTTGCCGCCGTCAGTGAGCTTCCATTTCTCGATGATCTTCAGATCCTCGCCCACAGGCACGCCCGACTGGATCCAGTGATGGCTCGGCTCCAGGTTGACGGTCTCGACCACGAGCGTGTCGCCTTCCCAATGGCCGATCGAGTCGCCGTTGTAGGAGGCCACGGTGATGTCGGGATCCGCATGCGGCCTGCCGTCCAGGTAGATCCATCTCACGTTGTTCTCAAAGCCCTGGATCATCACGATCGCACTCGGGAGTTGGATGATCTGGATCGGCCACACGCGGGTCAGGAAGCGCGGCATGCCGGGTGGATAACACGCGCCGGCATCGTCCTTGTAAGCCTTGCCGGCCGCATCCGCCTGCAGCTTTTCGGCATAGATCCTTGCGGCTTCGGGTGTCAGCTTCGGCATGGGCCAGAACTCCCAGTCAGGAGGTGGACCATTGCTGGCCGTGCGCTGCATCAGCCAGGTGCCCATGAAATTCACCGGTGCTTTGAGCCGCTTTGCCTTCAGATTCGCTTCCGCCAACATGCTGAGCGGCTCGCCTGGAACAGGCTTGGTGATCTTCAGTGGCGGCTCCACGCGCCGTTGTTGTGCTTCTACCGCAAGCGGTTGTACCAACAGACAGGCGAGGGACACTGCGGCTGCGGGCCGCAGCCAGTTTTTAGCCAGATAGGCTGCATCGAGCATGGACGTCCTCACTGCGATGTTCATTGCAAGGCGCACTTGACGGCGAAGACTATAGAGCAGCAACACGGGCAGCGATCCCGCCGCCGGCCGTCTTTCGACGAGCATTTCGCAGGGCGAAACGAATCGCCTTTGGGTGAGGAGGCGTGCCCGCTATCCTAAGAACCAGCCGGCCAGTCAACGGGACCACACATGAGAAATGTTGCGAATCCGCACTTCACGTCGAGGCCACTGCGCCGCCGGCGCGCGCGTCTGGCATGCGCTTTGGGCTTGGCACTGTTGGGGATTTCGCTGGCGTGCGCGGCGGCAGCGCCAGCCAGTCGCAGCACCCACAGCAATGGTGTCGTGCCCGAATTCAACGGCATCTGGATTCGCCAGGGGAGCTTTTTGTTCGACCCCGCCGTGCGCGATCCGTTGCTACTCAAGCCGCCATACAAGGCGGATTGGATGAAAGCATTCGACGACTACCGCCAGAGTGTGGTCCAGACCGGTGTCAGCAAGTTGGATCCGACCGCGGGCTGCCTGCCTCCTGGGATGCCCAGAATGATGAGCGCGGTGTATCCAATGGAGATTTTGTTGACGCCCGGACAGGTCACCATCATCACCGAGTGGATGGAGCAGATCCGGCGCGTATTTACCGATGGGCGCAAACATCCGGACGACCCGGACATCACCTACGTGGGACATTCGATCGGACACTGGGAGAAGGGCGTTCTCGTGATCGACACCGTTGCCATGAACGCGGACACACTGCTCGATCAGAGCGGCATGAAGCACAGCGCCGCCATTCACGTCATCGAGCACATGCGCTTGATCGACCATGACACGCTGCAGAACGAATTGACCCTGGAGGATCCTGTCGCCTTCATACATCCCTGGACGGTTACGAGGACCTTCAAACGGGCCAAGCCCGGTGAGGAGATGCGCGAGTATGTCTGCATGGAGAACAACCGCAATCCCATCAAGCCCGACGGCTCGGTCGGCACCATCCTGCAGGGAGATGGAGCGAAGTAGTCGCTCACCATCATCAGCCGTCATTTGTCAGTTTTTCGGAGGTTCGTCTTGAAGCATCCCGCCACCGCACTCGCCGCCGCGTGTGCCCTCATCGCCCTGCCGGCTCTTGCGCATCATTCCTTCGCGATGTTCGACATGAAGAAGGACGTCGTGGTGACCGGTCAGGTCAAGGATTTTCAGTGGACGAACCCGCACATCTGGATCCAGCTGGTAGCCCAGGGCGCCGACGGTAAGGCGACCGAGTGGAGCATCGAAGGCAACAGTCCGAGTGTGCTCGCGCGCAAGGGCTGGACGAAACGCTCTGTGAAAATAGGGGACACCGTCACCATCACCATGCACCCGTTGAAGGACGGACGCATGGGTGGAGACCTGGTCAAGGCCGTTTTGGCTGACGGCACTGTCGTCGGCGTCGAGTAGTCGGAGTTTTGTAGTGATGAAAGCCATTCTTCTTGCAACGATCGGAGTGCTTGGTTGCGCTGCAGCATGCGCGGAGCCCGTGACCTACGTCATCGACGGCAGGCACACCTTTCCCCGGTTTTCCTACACCCATCTCGGGTTCTCGCTGCAGTCGTCGCGCTTCGACAAGACCACCGGGGTAGTCGTTTACGATGCGGCCGCGGGTACGGGCTCGGTGGATGTGACCATTGACACCAATTCGGTCAGCACCGGGTCGGACCTGTTCAACGAGCACATTCGCGGCACGGACTTCCTGGACGTCAAAGACTTTCCAACCGCGACGTTCAAGTCCACCGCCATTGAGTTCAAAGGCGGCGTGCCCGTGAGCATCGCTGGGAATCTGACTCTGAAGGGGATTACCAAGCCTGTGACATTGAGCGTGACCTCTTTCAGGCACGGGGAGCATCCTATGGCGCACAAGGACGCCATCGGTGCGAACGCTTCGACGACCATTCGCCGCTCGGACTTCAACATGGGGAAGTTTGCACCCGCGGTTGACGACCAGCTGACACTGACGATCGCCCTCGAGGCTCAGCGGCAGTAGCAGACAGTGGCAACCGGGACATCCTCTGGCGGGACACGCACCGTCGTCCTGTGCTTCCTCGCGGCTCTGTGCGAAGGGATCGATATCCAGGCCGCGGGAGTTGCCTCCAACGGCATCGTGCAGGAGTTTCATCCTGGCAACGTACTGCTGTCGTACTTTTTTGCGGCCAGTACATTGGGATTGTTTATAGGAGCTGCAATCGGCGGCCGGCTCGCGGACCGCTCGGGGCGTAAGGTTGTCCTGCTGGGCTCGGTGATTGTCTTCGGTCTGTTCTCACTGCTGACGGCGTGGGTCTTAAGTTTCGATGCTCTCATCTGGGTGCGCTTGCTTGCCGGGCTGGGCCTCGGTGGCTCGCTGCCCAATCTGATCGCCTTGGGCTCCGAAAGCGTGCCGGAGCACAGGCGTAGCGCCAGCGTGACTCTCATATACGCGGGCATGCCACTTGGCGGCGCCCTGGCAAGCCTCGTAGCTCTGCTCATCGATCCTGTGCAGTGGCGCTGGATCTTCATTGCAGGGGGTGTTACACCCTTGTTGCTCGCGCCGTTTATCGGGGTGCTACTGCAAGAGTCGCAGGCCTTCCGGTCAGTGCATGCCGGTGGGGAAGGGCTGTCGAAGAGCGCAGCAGGTATGCGAGCTATCCTCCTCGACGGCCGCGGCGCGCGAACCGCGCTTCTGTGGATCAGCTTCTTTCTCGCGTTGATGACGCTGTATCTGCTGCTCAATTGGTTGCCCACACTGCTCATTGGCAGCGGCTTCAGCAAGTCGCAGGCGGCGACCGCCATGATTGGGTTCAATCTGGGAGGGTGCGTGGGCGCGGTGCTCATCGGTGCCCACCTGCAGACACATCGACGGCGTGCCGGCCTGTTGATCACTTTTGTGGGGCTGCCGCTGCTGCTGCTGTTTCTGGCGATCGGACCCAGGCAGGTGTCGATCGTCGCGCCCCTGGTGTTTGTACTAGGCGCCGCGGTCCTGGCCGCGCAGTCGACGCTCTATTCCTACGCGCCGTTGTGCTATCCGACACGTATACGCGGTGCCGGGGTCGGCTTCGCCGTGGCCGCGGGTCGCTTTGGATCGATGGCCGGGCCACTATTCGGCGGCCTGTTGGTACTCGGCGGAAGCTCGCCGATGGGCGTGATCGCCGGTCTCCTGCCAGTTGTATCGATTGGCAGCATCTGTGCGGTGGCCCTTGCCTGGCGGCCGCCGCCACCATGTGAGTGAGGGTCGTTTCGCGTGGCGAAACGACCTGCGAATGCCCTTGTTTGGCATTCGATTAGTTATTAGGTTGATTAACAACGTATGACAGCAGCGCGCTTTCAGGCGCGCGCAATTCAAGGGGGCATCCGTGAAGCAAGGCCGGTATCCGATCGCACTCGTTCGTGAGAAACACAAGGTGGGCAGGGTTGTGACGTCGCTCAAGCGTAATGCAGTCAGCATCGCGGTCCACGCGGCAATTCTGGGCACAATGACTCAAGTCGGGGTTGCGTACGCTCAGGAGACGGCCGCAGCGTCAGCCAGCGATGCAACGCAACTCGACGAAGTCGTGGTCACCGCCAACTATCGCCATGAGTCCCTGCAATCGGTCGGCTCCAGCATTGGTGTGCTGGGCACCGGGGAGCTGGAAAACCGTGGTGTCGTCGACTTCATGGACATCGCGCGCAACGTTCCGGGCCTCAACGTCATCGACAATGGCCCTGGTCAGAAAACGATCTTCATTCGCGGCCTGGTCGGCGCGGGCGAGTCGACGGTCGGCCTGTATTACGACGGCATGCCGACCAGCGGATCGGGCGACAGCGCGGCCAACGCCGGCGGTCGCCAAGCGGACCTCTATGTCTTCGATGTCGACCGTGTCGAGGTGTTGCGCGGGCCGCAAAGTACACTCTACGGCTCCTCGGCGCTCGCCGGCGTGGTCAGGGTCGTGACCAAACAGGCGGACGTCCACAAAGCTGAATCGGAAGTCGCCCTTGACGGCGCGACCACCTCGCATGGCTCGGAGAGCTACGCGATCAAGGGCATGATAAACATACCCGTGATCGAGGATCGCCTCGCAGTGCGCCTGGCCGCGTACCGGACGCATGACGGCGGCTATATCAACAACTCCTACCTGCATCTCAAGGACGTCAACGACGTCGATCAGGTC
>Ga0134126_10010202_pt1 | contig 11843 bp, 10 predicted proteins | sample KB31752_FD_96881 | JGI IMG/M metagenome (GOLD analysis project Ga0134126, IMG submission 96881) | Terrestrial soil microbial communities with excess Nitrogen fertilizer from Kellogg Biological Station, Michigan, USA - KB3-175-2 | ecosystem: Environmental > Terrestrial > Soil > Unclassified ...
CGCGGTTGTGGCCTGAGGTGGGGCGGGCGCCAGTCGCCGCGCGAGGGGGCCGATGGCCATCGGCCCCCTCGCAGCGACGCTTTCACCACATCCCGCCGCCACCTTCCAGATACAAGGTGGGGTGGATGTGCCAGACGCCGCGTACGCGGCAGCGACCCACCTCATCCTAAATCCTTCTCCGCCCTCCCAGGGCGGAGAAGGACTTTTCTTGACCGCATTGCCGATTCCGGAACCCGCAGGCTAGGGTCAGTTGGCCGGCGCCCTGCCGGCGTCGTGCGGAGATGGCGTTCATGAGCGATGCGGTCGGCCTGGCGCGCGGTCTTACCAATTATGGCGACCGCGATTTCGCGCTCTATCTCCGGCGCTCCTTCGCGAAGTCGATGGGCTATTCGCCGGAGATGCTGGCGAAGCCGGTGATCGGCATCGCCAACACCGGCAGCGATTTCAATAACTGCCACCGCCTGGTGCCGGAGCTGGTCGAAGCGGTGAAGCGGGGCGTGCTCGCCGCCGGCGCGCTGCCGCTCGAGTTTCCCACCATCTCGCTGGGCGAGGTATTCCTCAACCCGACCAGCCTGATGTTTCGCAACCTGATGGCGATGGATACCGAAGAGATGATCCGCGCCCAGCCGATGGATGCGGTGGTGCTGATCGGCGGCTGCGACAAGACGGTGCCGGCACAGCTCATGGGGGCGATGTCGGCCAATCTGCCAGCCATCCAGCTGGTCACCGGGCCGATGATGACCGGGCGCTACCGCGGCGAGCGGCTCGGCGCCTGCACCGATTGCCGGCGCTTCTGGGCGCGCTTCCGCGCCGGCGAGGTGGGCCGCGGCGAGATCGAGGAAATCGAAGGCAAGCTCGCGACCACCGCCGGGACCTGCGCGGTGATGGGCACCGCGAGCACCATGGCATCGGTCGCCGAGGCGCTTGGCATGATGCTGCCGGGTACCGCGGCGATCCCCGCCGTTCATGCCGACCGGCTGCGCGCTGCCGAGGCGACGGGCGCGGCGGCGGTCACGCTCGCGCGCAGCAAGCTCACCCCCGACCGCATCGTCACCGCGCGGTCGGTCGAGAATGCGCTCCGCGTGCTGCTGGCGATCGGCGGCTCGACCAACGCCATCCTCCATCTGACGGCGATCGCCGGCCGCGCCGGCATCGACATATCGCTGCGCCGGCTCAACGAGCTCAGCGACACGACACCGGTGCTGGTCGATCTGAAGCCGACCGGGCCGCACTACATGGAGGATCTGTTCGCCGCGGGCGGCATCGGCGCGGTGCTGCGCGAGCTGAAGCCGCTGCTGCATCTCGATTGCCTGACCGTCACCGGCGAGAGCCTGGGCGAGCGCCTGGCGCAGGACGAGGCGGGATTCGTCGACCGCGCGGTGATCCGCCCGCTCGGCTCGCCGCTCCAGCCCGCCGGTGGGCTTGTCGCGCTCTTCGGCTCGCTCGCGCCGCGCGGCGCGATCCTCAAGCGCTCGGCCGCCGATGCCAAACTGTTCGAGCGCGAGGGCCGCGCGGTCGTCTTCACCTCGCTCGATGATTTGGCGGCGCGCATCGACGATCCCGCGCTCGACGTCACGCCCGAGGACTTCCTGGTGCTGCAGCATGCCGGTCCGACGAGCGCCTCGGCCATGCCGGAGGCCGGCTACCTGCCGATCCCGGGCAAGCTGGCGCGCGCCGGGGTCAAGGATATGGTGCGCATCTCGGACGCGCGCATGAGCGGCACGGCCTATGGCACGGTCGTGCTGCATGTGACGCCGGATGCGGCGAGCGGCGGCCCGCTCGCCAAGGTTCGCCAGGGCGACCGCATCCGCCTCTCGGTCACGGAGCGAAAGCTCGACCTGCTGGTCGACGCAGCCGAGCTGGCGCGACGCCCGGCGCCGGTGACACCCCCGCCGGCGCGCGGCTATGCGAGGCTCTATCGCGAGCAGATCCTGCAGGCCGATCACGGTTGCGATTTCGATTTCCTGCGGCGCGCGCCGACCTTCCGCCTAGGACAACAGGGAGAGTGACGATGAAAACCTATGCCCCCAACACCGTGGCCGCACCCTCGGGCCCCTATAGCCACGGCGTCGAGATCCCGGCCGGCGCGCGCGTGCTGCACCTCTCGGGCCAGGTCGGCGTCGCGCCGGACGGCACTGTCCCGGCCGATCTCGAGGGCCAGGCGACGCAATGCTGGAAGAACATCAAGGCGATCCTCGCCGCCGCCGGGATGGGCGTGGGCGATCTGGTGAAGTGCACGCATTTCCTGACGCGCGCCGAGGATGTCGCCGCCTATGGCAAGATCCGCGCGCGCGAGCTGGGCGAGGCGCGGCCGGCGTCCACTCTGCTGGTGATCAGCGCGCTCGCACGGCCCAACCTGCTGGTCGAGGTCGAGGCGATCGCCGCCAAGGCCTGAGCCCGTGGCGCGCTACGACCTGGTGCTGCGCGGCGGCACGCTGCTCGACGGCACCGGCGCCGCGGCCACTACCGGCGACGTCGCCATCGCCGAGAACCGCATCGCTGCCATCGGCAAACTCGCCCCCGGCAGCGGTGCGGCGGAGATCGATGTCGCCGGGCTCGCCGTGGCGCCCGGCTTCATCGACGTCCATACTCATGACGACCGCGCGCTGCTGTCGGACCCGTCGATGGCACCCAAGGCGAGCCAGGGCGTCACCACGGTGATCGTCGGCAATTGCGGCGTGAGCCTCGCGCCGATGCTGCCGGACATGCCGCTGCCGCCGCCGCTCAACTTGGTCGGCGGCGATCCGCGCTTCCGCTTCCGCCGCTTCGGGGCCTATCTCGACGCGCTCGACGCCGCGCCCGCGGCGGTCAATTCGGCGGCGCTCATCGGCCATTCGACGCTGCGCGCCGGCGCCATGGACCGGCTCGACCGGCCGGCGAGCGAGCGCGAGATCGCGGCGATGCGCGAGCGCCTTGCCGAGGCGCTCGATGCCGGCGCCATCGGCCTCTCCAGCGGGCTCTGGTACGCACCGGCGCATGAAGCGCCGAAATCCGAGCTCGTCGAGCTGGCGCACGAGCTGCGCAAGGCGGGAGGGATCTACACCACGCATATGCGCGATGAGGGCGATCATGTGCTGGACAGCCTCGATGAGAGCTTCGCGGTCGGCAGCGAGGCGGGAATCCCCGTCGTCATTTCGCATCACAAGGTGATCGGCACGAATAATTTTGGCCGCACCGTCGAGACCTTGCCGAAGATCGCAGCGGCGATAACACGGCAGCCCCTGGGGCTCGATGCCTATCCCTACATTGCCTCTTCGACCGTGCTGCGCGCAGAGAATATCGCCCGTGCGCTCAAGATCCTCATCACCTGGTCGAAGCCGCACCCGGAAGCGAGCGGGCGCGAGCTTGCCGAGATCGCGCGCGGCTGGGGCGTCGGTCAGGAGCAGGCGGCGGAACGGCTGCAACCGGCCGGCGCCATCTATTTCATGATGAGCGAGGAGGATGTGCGCCGCGTGCTCGCCTTCGAGCACACCATGATCGGCTCGGACGGTCTGCCGCATGATCGGCATCCGCATCCGCGGCTGTGGGGCACCTTCGCGCGCGTGCTCGGCCATTACTGCCGCGAGGAGAAACTTTTCCCGCTCGAAGAGGCGGTGCGGCGCATGACCGGCCTGCCGGCCGAGCGCTTCGGCCTTGCCGGACGCGGCCTGCTCGCTCCCGGGTCCTATGCCGATCTCTGCGTCTTCGATCCCGACGGGATCATCGACCGGGCGAGCTTCGCCGAGCCGACCACGCCCGCCGCCGGCATTCACCTCGTGCTGGTGAATGGCGAGACGGTGTGGCGCGAGGGTTCCGCCACCGGCGCGCGCCCCGGCCGCGCGCTGCGGCGCCAGCAGCTGCAGCGCGAGCGGCGCGGCTGACGGGTCGCGCCCCGGCGTTGCCGCCGATGCGCAGATCATCCATGCGGTTTCCGAAAGGGATGGCGAGGCTCCCGTAAGCGTAAGCGATGATCATGCACCCTCTCGCCCATCTGGGCCCCTCCGTCGCGGCCGCCTTCCTCGCGTCGCTGGTCGAGTTCGTCGAAGCCCTCACCGTCGTGCTGGCGGTGGCGGTGACGCGCGGCTGGCAACCGGCACTCATCGGTACCGGCCTCGGCCTCGCGCTGCTGTTGCTGCTCGTGGCACTCCTCGGCCCGGCGCTGGCGCTGGTGCCGCTGCATGCGCTGCAGCTCGTGGTCGGCACCCTGCTGCTGCTTTTCGGACTGCGCTGGCTGCGAAAAGCGATCCTCCGTGCCGCCGGGGTCATTCCGCTCCATGACGAGAGCGCCGCCTTCGCCAGCGAGACCGCAGCGCTTGGCGCCACCGGGGCGCGGCAGCGCTGGGACCTCGTCGGCATCGCGACCTCCTTCAAGATCGTCGTGCTGGAAGGCCTCGAAGTCGTCTTCATCGTCATCGCGGTGGGCGCGGCCGGAGGGCTGCTGCTGCCGGCGAGCCTCGGCGCCGCCGCGGCGCTCATCGTGGTGGTGGCGCTCGGTGCGCTGCTGCACCGGCCGCTGACGCAAGTGCCGGAGAACACGCTGAAGCTTGTCGTCGGCGTGCTGCTCTCCGCCTTCGGCGCCTTCTGGGCCGGCGAGGGCATCGGCATCGCCTGGCCCGGCGCCGATTGGGCGGCGCTCGGCCTGGTGGCCGGATTTGCCGCCACCGCGGCGCTCGGCATCGCCGCCTGCCGCCCCGGTGTGCCCGCCGAGGCGCGGGCGCGAGGCGGTTGACATGCGCTCTCTCGCCGCCGCTCTCAAGGAGATCGCCGGGCTCTTCGTCGACGACGGCAGCCTGGTCCTGATGGTGCTGGGCTGGCTGGGGCTCTCGGCGGCGCTCGCGCATTTCGCGCCGGCGTGCTGGGACGGGGTGGTGCTGTTCCTGGGACTCGCGGCGCTGCTCGTCGAGAACGCGCGACGCGCGTCGCGACGGCGCTAGCCCAGCCGCCGCAGCGCATCACCCCGCGTGAGAAATCCGGGATCGAGTTCCGCCGAGCTTGTCCCAATTTTGCCCTGCCGCCTCCCGTGCCTCGTCGGTATTCTTCGCCACGGCCGATCGGCCAATCGTCCTGCATCTTTTACCGCTCGTTGACCTTCCATGGCTGCATCCGCAACCGGACGGCGCCTCGTCGCGTCGGCCCTTCTGATGACACTCTGTCTGGTCCTGGCCTCGGCCTGGCAATCCGCTTGGGCCCAGATCGACAGCAGCGTCTCCACCGACATCCATAACCAGCTCCGAGAGGTCGGAGCATCGTTGCGGCTCGAGCGGATGTCGACCACCGAGCTGAGCGCCGCCATGGACAAGGTGGTGGCTCTGCGTGGGAAGGCCGGCGAATGCCGCCAGGCCGCACAGCAGGCGTTGGACCAGGCGCAGCAGGCGGAGACCGCCCTCGGCAAGCCGCAGGCCAACGAGAATGCCGAGCTGCAAAAGACGCGGAAGACGATCGAAGCCTATCGCGGCAAGGCGGCAGACAGCCTCGCCGAATGCCGGCTCGACCTCGTCATCGCCGACATCCTCGCCGCACGTGTCGGCGCGTCGCAGAAGACGCGGCTCGCTCGCTATCTGACGCGCGGCGGAGAGAACATATTCGCCCTTGCGCGCGACAATCTGGCCAATCCCTCGCCTTGGATCGGCGCGGCGACCGGCCTCGTCGCCCTCGCCTCAGCGCGCGGCAATCAGCTCAACGGCGCCGTGCTTCTGCTCGGCGCGGCGGCCGTCGGTACGTTGTTCGGCCGGTGGGCGGGCAAGCAAATGCATTGGCGGACGAGGCCACTCCCGGGCGATCATTTGAGCGCGCGGGCGCGCTACGCGCTTGCCGGCAGCTTTGCCCGCTATGCCGCGCCCTGGGCGGCGGTGAGCACGATGGCGGCCGCGTTGTGGGCGGGTCAGAGCGTGGCCTGGCTCGGCTCTCTCGCCGCCGCTGCGACCGGCGCGTCAGGCTTCTTCACGGCGAAGATCGTGCTCTGCGGTCTGCTGGCTCCGCCCGCGCCCGCGCAGCAGGTGTCCGGACTCCCCGACCCGCTTGCCCAATCCCTGGCGCGGCGCCTCAGCGTCCTCACGGCGGTGGTCGCGGTCGGCATCGTGCTATCGATGGGCTGGCAAGAGAGCGCGCTGCCCGGCTATGCCTATAACTTCGGTCATGCGATCTTCGTCACGCTGCTGGCGGCCAATCTGGGTTGGCTTGCCTGGCTCATCGGTGGGGTCTCGCAGCTACGGCAGCGCGGACGCATGCTGCGTCTCGCCGTCCTTGTCGGACTTGGGATCATCATCGCCGCCGAGTGGCTGGGGTACCGCCATCTTTCCTCCTATCTGTTGCGCGGCCTGATCGGGAGCCTGGCAATCGCCGCCGGGCTCTGGCTCGCCAATACCGCCATCGGCGAGGTCTGCGCCGGCCTCGACGGCACGCGCGCGGGCTGGACGGCGGGGCTCCGCCGCGGCATGGGACTCGTCGAGGATCAAGGCTTTCCCGCCCTCCTCTGGTTGCGGCTGACTGCCCTCGGCGCGCTGGCGATCGCCGCCGGACTACTTTTGCTTCGCGCCTGGGGATTCTCCCATGCCGGGACGACGCTCCTCCTCGGCTATCTCGTCGATGGCGTCGCCATCGGCGACATGCATTTCGTTCCCGCCAAGATCCTTACCGGCCTCGTTATCTTTGCCGGCCTCCTTGGCGGCACGCGCTGGCTCAAGAACACGGCGGAAACCAAGTGGCTCGCGCGCACCCACATGGACCGCGGCGCCAAGGACACGGCCGTGGCGCTCGTCGGCTATGCGGGCTTCATCCTGGCGGTGCTGGCCGGTCTCTCCGCCACCGGTGTCAGCCTCGCCAACCTTGCCATCATCGCCAGCGCGCTTTCGGTCGGCATCGGCTTCGGCCTGCAGAACATTGTCAGCAACTTCGTGGCCGGCCTCATTCTGCTGTTCGAGCGCCCGATCAAGACCGGTGACTGGGTGGTGGTCGGCGGCACCGAAGGCTATGTGAAGCGCATCCGCGTGCGCGCCACGGAGATCCGTACCTTCGAACAATCCGACGTGACGGTGCCGAATTCGGATCTGATCACCGGGCATGTGAAGAACTGGACACTGCGCGATCATCTCGGCCAGGCGGTGGTGCCGATCGCCGTCGCACCAGGCTGTGACACCGAGCTGGTCCGCCGCCTGTTGGTCGAGATCGCCCATGCTCATCCGGGTATCGTCGCGGAGAACCGGCACGAGCCCGTGAAGGTGCTCTTCCGAAGCATCGGCGACAGCGGCCTGAATTTCGAGCTGCACTTCATCGTCCGCAATGTCGAAGAGCGGCTGGACGTCATCAGCGACGTCAATTTCGCCATCGTCGCACGCTTCCGCGAGCACGGACTGCGCCAATAGATGCGGGCGCAGGGGCCAGTAAGCGGCGATTGACTCCGCCGAGCCTTCGGCTCACGCTCAGCTCGCGAATTCCAACGGCAGCCTCGCGCAACGGACCACGCAATAGGACGCTGTCGCGATCCTCGGGCCGCCGCGGCGCCCTACTTTCTTCGGCCGGCTGAGCAGGACCTTCATCGAATTTTGAAAAGGGGGCCGACGCATCGGTTGCGACGGCAGCACCGCGCCTGTTCGAGGCGCGGCCCGCAAACCCATGCCGCGAGAAGCTTCGCCTCGGCTCGCGGCCGGACGCGAAGCGGACCCGCCGGGGCCGGCCTGCGCCTCGGCCTACAGCAGGGAGGTTTCCGATGACGATGAGACCTGACCCGACCTTCCACGCCTCGCCCAAGCTCGCGATGGAAGCGGCACCGGAGAACTTCGCCTACACGCTTCTGCTCAGCCCGGACTTCTCGAAGCCGGACGCGCTTGCGGTGATCGACGTGAAGCGAGGCTCACCGACCTTCGGTCGGGTCGTCCATACGGTGACGATGCCTTACAAGGGCGATGAATTCCATCATTTCGGCTGGAACGCCTGCTCCTCGGCATTGTCGCCGCTCGCCGGCCACGCCTTCCTCGAGCGACGCTACCTGATCATCCCCGGAATCCGCTCGTCGCGCATTTATGTCGTGGATACCAAGCCCGATCCCACCCAGGCGAAGATCCACAAGATCATCGAGCCCGAGGAGATCTTCAGGAAAACCGGTTACTCGCGGCCGCATACGGTGCACTGCGGACCGGAAGGCATTTACGTGAGCACACTCGGCGGCGCCGGCAAGAACGGGACTGAGGGGCCGCCCGGCGTCTTCATCATGGACTGTCAGACCTTCGACATCCTCGGGCGCTGGGAAATCGATCGCGGGCCGCAGAACCTGCAGTATGACTTCTGGTGGAATCTGCCGCGCGACTACATGGTGACGAGCGAATGGGGGTTGCCGCCCCAATTCGAAAACGGCATCGTGCCCGAGGATCTGCTCGCCAACAAATATGGCCACCAGATCCATTTCTGGGATCTCCGGGCGCGGCGCAATGTCCAGACGATCGATCTCGGGGCCAACCATCAAATGGCGCTCGAGGTGCGTCCCGCGCACGATCCGGTTCGCGAATATGGCTTCCTCGGCGTCGTGGTCGACACGACGAATCTGGAAGGCTCGATCTGGACCTGGTGGCGCGAGGGCGGCAAGTTCCATATCGAGAAGACAGCAACGATCCCCGCCGAGCCGGCGCCCAAGGATCGGCTGCCGCCTCTCCTGCAGGGGTTTGGCGCAGTGCCGCCGCTGGTGTCCGACATCGACCTCTCGATGGATGACCGATTCCTCTACGTCGCCTGTTGGGGGACCGGAGAGATGCGGCAATACGACGTGACCGACCCCCGGAAACCGAAGCTCGCGGGCAGCATCCGGCTTGGCGGCATCGCCCGCCACACGCCGCACCCGAGCGGCAAGGCGTACGCAGGCGGACCGCAGATGGTCGAGATCAGCCGCGACGGGAGACGCGTCTACTGGACGAACTCGCTCTATTCCACATGGGACAACCAGTTCTATCCCGACGGAGTGCCGGCGATCGAGGTCATGGCCAATGCCGGCGCAAAGGGCGGGCTGGAATTGGCGCAGGACTACTGCGTCGAGTTTCCCGACGGGTATCGGGCGCATCAGATCCGCCTCGAAGGCGGCGACTGCTCCACGGATTCTTTCTGCTATCCGTCGGCTTGACGCCGGGCGGCCTGGTTTGGGGTTCGGCCGGGCTCTGGCTCGCAGTGCTTGCGAGCGGCCTCTATCACGGGGTGAACCCCGGGATGGGTTGGCCGCTCGCTGTCTCAGCCGGACTGATGGAAAGGAATTCGCGTGCCCTCCTCCGGGCGCTTTGGCCGCTGACGGTCGGCCACCTCCTGGCGATGCTGCTGGTGATCCTGCCGTTCGGGTTGCTGATCGCGCTTGTCCGATGGCAGCAGCCGATCCAGATCGGCGCCAGCCTTCTGGTCATCGCATTCGGCGTCTTCCGATTGGTGAACCGCCGCCACCCGCGCGCGCTCGCACGGATCCATCCGGCCCAGCTGGGCCTCTGGTCCTTCGCCGTGGCGATCGCTCATGGCGCGGGATTGATGCTCGTGCCGATCTATCTCGGGCTCTGCCGCACCACGGACCTCGACAGACTCCATCACGCGGCAGGGCTGCTCATCAATGCCGATCTCGGCATGGCCGTCGTGGTTTCGCTGGTTCATTCCGCCGCGATGATCTCGGCCGGCGGCATCTTGGCATGGATCGTCTACCGCCACCTCGGTCTGACATTCATTTCGCGGAGCTGGTTTAACTTGGACGCAGCCTGGGCCTGGAGCTTAGTCCTGGTCGGTGGCCTTTCGCTTTCGATCAGCCTGGTGAGCGCGCCCTAAGCGGAGTCCGCGACCGCTTCATACCTAGCGCCGCAACACGAATTCCTGCCACGGGCGGCGGCGCTCCCAGCCCTGGCGCTCGAGCTCCGGGGTGACCGCGTCCGCCTCCGGATATCCCAGGCAGAAATATCCGAGAAAAATCCATTCCGGCGGCACATCGAGGCTCTGTGCCGCCTCGGCCGGATCGAGAATCGATACCCAGCCCAGTCCCAGCCCCTCGGCGCGCGCCGCGAGCCAGAGCGTGTGGATCGCCATCACCGCCGAATATTCGGCCATCTCCGGCATGGTGCGGCGGCCGAGCCCTTTGCCCTGCGGGGTGGCGCGATCGGCGAAGAGCGCGAGATGCACCGGCGCCGCGTCGAGACCGGCGAGCTTGAGACTGGCATAGAGTTGCGCGCGTTCGCCGGCGTAGGCGGCCAGCGCCTCGGCGTTGCAGCGGGCGAAATTCTCGCGGATCGCTGCGCGGCGCGCGGGGTCCTCGACCAGCACGAAGCGCCAGGGTTGGCTCAAGCCGACGGAGGGCGCCAGCGAGGCCAGCGCGAGCAGTCGCTCGACCATGCCCTCCGGCAGCGGATCGCGGCGGAAGCGGCGCACATCGCGACGCCAGCGGATGAGCTCGCCGAGGCGCTCGCGAAAGTCCGCGTCGAAGCCGGTCATCGCTTGCCGCGGGCGTCGACCGGCCAGATGTCGACGAGCGTGTCGCCGCGCAACACGTGATAAAAATCGTGCAGATTGACCGTCGGATCGCAATGCGGCACCACGCATTCGACGATCGTGCCGAGCGGCGGCTTCGCCATGCCCGGCGACAGGACGAGCTTGCCATGCTCGTCGCCGAAGAACTCGTAGCGGCTACCGGGCGGCGCGCCGGCGGCAGGCTCGGGCGCTGGGCCATCGGTCGCAAAGCATTTGAGACCGCCATCGCAGGTGACGTAGCCGGGCGCGTTGACGCTCACCACGGATGTCGCGACGAAGAGCGCGGTCTCGAAGGGCGGCGCGTTGCGCCCGTCGCTGAGCGCGCGGCGATAATCGACGTCCATGAAGACATAGGAGCCGACCTGCAGCTCGGTGAAAACGCGCGCCTCGGGGTCGAGGTCGAAGGTGCCGGTGCCGGCGCCGCTGACGATCGGCACGGCGATGCCCGCATCTTGCAGCCGGCGCACCATGCCGCCGACGCGCGCGAGCTCCGCGAGCGTGCGCGCGCGCCGCTCCTCGCGCTTTGCGATGTGCTGGAGATTGCCCGAATAGGACTGGATCCCTCGGAAGACCAGCCCCTCGCACGCAACCGCCGCACGCACCAGGCGGGCGAGGTCAGCTTCGTCGGCACAGCCGGTGCGGCCATGCCCGGCGGAGAAATCGACCAGGACATCGAGCATGCGACCCGCCCGGCTGGCGGCGCGATCGAGCGCGGCGAGGTTCTCGGGATGATCGACCACGACGCTGAGGCCGCGCTCGGCGCTCCGGTTGAGGGTCATGAGCCGGGCCACCTTGGGCGGCGCCACCTGCGGCGAGGTGATATGCACGCCGGGGACGCCGCCCGCTACCATCACCTCGGCCTCACCCAGCGTGGCGCAGCAGATGCCGAGCGCTCCCTCAGCCGCCTGCATCTCGGCGATGCGCAGGGATTTATGCGTCTTGGCGTGCGGTCGAAGTGCCACCCCCACCGCGCGCGCATGCTCGGCCATGGCCGCGAGGTTGCGCTCGAGCGCGTCGAGGTCGATAAGCAGCGCCGGCGTGTCGAGTTCGGCGCGGCCGCCCTTCCGGCCGATCAGCGCCGTGTTCGGCCCCAATTCACTCATGCCCGCTATCATTGCGAGCGCCGCGACCGAAGGCAATGCTTGCCGCCGCTTGTCGCGGGGCATCACCTGGCCGATAGTGGCACTCGAGGCTTCGGAGACAAGCGTGAGCGAAACATCCGAGCGTGAGATCGCCTTCCTGACGGCAGGCGAGCTGGTCGAGGCCTATCGGCGCGAGACGCTGTCGCCGGTCGAGGTGACGGAAGCGCTGTTGCGCCGGCTCGACCGGCTCGAGCGATCGATCAACGCCTTTGTTTTCGTAGCGCGGGAAAGCGCGCTTGCCGAGGC
>Ga0134126_10010203_pt1 | contig 11842 bp, 13 predicted proteins | sample KB31752_FD_96881 | JGI IMG/M metagenome (GOLD analysis project Ga0134126, IMG submission 96881) | Terrestrial soil microbial communities with excess Nitrogen fertilizer from Kellogg Biological Station, Michigan, USA - KB3-175-2 | ecosystem: Environmental > Terrestrial > Soil > Unclassified ...
GATCGTTCCATTGGTCAAAACCGTTGGGAATGATGCCGTCCGCAATGGTGTATGGATTACTGCCCGATGGCTGGAGTTCCATCGTTTTGCCCTGCGGAACGGCTGTCGCAGTTTCGCTGTTTGCCCCCGAGGCCTGCACCTGCCCGTCGATCACTGCCACTTCCACGGGGTTCGATCCCAGGTTCACGCGGAAGGTGCTGTTCGCGGTCGGCGTAATTTTATTGTCGCCAAAGTCCACCGTGAAAGCTGACCGGGGATCGCTGCGTAGCTCGTAATACACCAGGCCCTTGGGTTGCTCCAGCGTCGTCTCCAGTGTGCCTGCGGAGGAAGTGCTTAGCTTTGCCAAATTCAGTGAGCTATTGGGAGTGATGCGAACGACGCTGCCATCTTCAAACTCAACTTCCGCACGGCCGTCCGGGCCGGTTTCAATCCCTGTACCCTCGGTCAACGGCATATTCATTACGGCGTGCGAAAATTCCGTCTCCTTATTGCGCACAATCTGCACCGTGCCCTCGACATCGCTCAAACGAACCACGCGGACATTCTGGTTCACGGCCTCGGGACCGGGTACGCCCATGTCTGCCGTTTGGCTGGGCGCCTGGGCGACAGCAGGCTTCGCGTTTGTGTCTGCTGTCAACGCATGGCATCTGCATGTCAAAAACAATAAGCTGGCAGCCATCGCCAGCAATGTCACCCTTACCATGCATGTCCAGTCGAACGACTGGCTGGTTGCTGCTGTGGCTTGGTTAATGACTGAATCTTCGTGATCTGCTGGCGAGATTCGCATGTTGCACTCCTTACCCTGAACTGTTAGACACGGGTTTGGCACCAAAGTTGTACTTGAACGTAGCTCTCTTTTCGCCGCATACAACCATGTCCGTCAGGACTTTGCCGTGATTCCCTGCGCCAATGTAGTCTCCGCATTGTGAATATGGCAAATGGCAACTGCCAGGGCATCGGAGGCATCTGTCGGCTCCGGAGGGTCAGCCAGGCGCAACAGCCGAGTCACCATGAACTGCACCTGCTCCTTATCGGCTCTGCCATACCCGCAGACGGCTGACTTGACGGATAGTGGGGAGTATTCCGCAATGGCGACTTTACAGGTCGCCGCCGCCAATAGAGCAACGCCGCGAACCTGGCCCAATTTCAACGCGGTCTGTGCGTTGACTGCATGGAAGACCTCCTCGATTGCGACCACTTCTGGCTGGTGTTCGCCAACCAACTCCATGAGCCGGTGGAAGATTATTGTCAGGCGATGCGGCAGACTGTCGCGCTTGGAAAGATGAATCGCCCCGTGGCACACGGAGTAGAGCTCGCCCGCCCGATCCGTATCGACGACGCCGTACCCCGTCCATTCCGTGCCGCAATCGATTCCCAGAACGCGCATCGTGGATGTTCCGATCTAATTTCGAAGTGATTAGCGCGAAATGCCTTCCAGTGGCGATGAAGCCGTCGCGTACAGCTTGCGAGGCATGCGACCGGCAACAAACGCCTGGCGGCCCGCCAGGACAGCGTGTTGCATGGCCTCTGCCATTAACACCGGGTTGTCGGCGGCGGCAATCCCGGAATTCATCAATACCGCATCTGCGCCTAACTCCATGGCAAGGGCAGCGTCGGAAGCGGTGCCGACCCCCGCATCGACAATTAGCGGTACTTCCGTGATCAGCTCGCGCAAGATCCGAATCGAGGTCGCATTCTGGATGCCAAGACCACTTCCAATAGGTGCCCCCAGCGGCATAACGGCTGCGGCGCCTGCGTCAATGAGCCGTCTCGCAACTACAATATCATCTGACGTATACGGCAAAACAGTAAAGCCTTCCTTGACCAAAACCCGTGTCGCCTCCACCGTCGCCAACACATCGGGATATAAGGTCGCTTGATCCCCAATGACTTCGATTTTCACCCAATCGGACAAGCCGACTTCCCGGCCAAGGCGAGCGGCTCGAATCGCCTCTTCCGCGGTGTAGCAGCCGGCAGTATTTGGCAGCAGGAAATAGCGTCGCGGATCGATGAAGTCCAGCAAGCTTTCTTTACTGCGATCGAGGTTCACGCGGCGCACGGCGACGGTCACCATTTCCGCACCGGAAGCTTCAATGGCCCGTTGGGTCTCGGCTCCATCCTTGTATTTCCCGGTGCCAACGATCAAGCGCGACTGGAAGGCCTTTCCAGCGATGACAAGAGTGTCCATAGCCCTATTGTAGTGCGAGCCAGTTCCCTCTTCGCAAGGTGGCCGGGGATGCGACAGCGCAATCCGTATCATTACCGACAGTCAGCTCGTCCTAACATGAACCCGAAGGTGCCAACGGTTCATGCCGCGCGAAAAGTTTTTCCTTGACATGCCGTGACACTCAGCCTGAACGTAATTGCAATTGATTTCAACACGGAACCTATTTAGGGGGCACCATGATCGATCGTAGAAAATTGCTTCTCTCCGTAATGACTCCCGTTCTTGCCGGATTTATTCTTGTCGGCTCAACAAGCATTGCATCTTCAAAGAAGAAGAAAAAGGCCAGCACCGACACTACACAATCGACAGATACGACTACTTCCACGGACAAAACTACTTCCAAGAAGAAGAGCAAAAAGTCCGCTAAGGCAGCCAAAGAGGAAGCCAGCGCCGATACAACAAAGTCCAGCAAGAAGAGCAAGAAAGCTGCGAAATCGACCTCGGCAGAAACGCAGCAGGAAGCAGCCAAGCCCGCCGCTAGAACCGAAAGCAAAAAGTCCGCTCCGGTAGAAGCAAAGACGGCTGCCAATGAGCCTAAGCCCGCCACCGAACAAGCATCCGCGCCTTCAAAAAGACAGGCCAAAGCAGCCCCGACCCACACAACTGTCTCTTCCAGCGAAATCGCGAGCGCGAAGTCCAGGGGCATGGTGTGGGTAAATACCGACTCCAAGGTGTATCACAAGGACGGAAGATATTACGGCAACACCAAGCAAGGAAAATTTATGTCCGAATCGGACGCGCAGAAGGCCGGCTACAAGGCTGCCAAACGATAGAGCCTCTTGCTTGAGGCGCGCAAAAAACCAACGGCCCGATGTCTTCAATAAGACACCGGGCCGTGGCCGGTGAGTGGTTAGATTGACCGGAGGCATCCCCGCAGGTGGGCCTCGACGATGGTGGTGCTGCCGTCAGGACTGGCGAAGGACGCCTAAGCCCCAGTCACCTCACGTGATTTGCTACAACTACCTTCAATATTTTTCATTCTCTGGATCGCCCTCCTTTCCCGTGTACGACTACTATGGCCCGGATGTACCGCGACCGTCAAGGCGGGTTGAGCTATCGCCATCAGGATCGTTGACGCGCTCGAAAAACTGGACTGCCGCGTGATGAAAACTTTCACGATATCCAATCCAATCCCTCTAATAAGTTGAAGCCTTCATCGGATTGCGGCCTGGTCACGAGAGCCAGTTGTTTGCGCAGCCAGTCTAGGCGTCGTCGTAGTCCTCTGTCAGCGATTGCAGGAAAGCCACCAGCGCTGCCACATCATCCTGACTGATCGACATGTTCGCAAACTCCGGCGGAGCATTCCGCATTTCGCCCTGGTGCGCCAGCGCGGACATCGCGATGTAATGATTCACGACATCGGTAAAATTCGCGGCACTGCCATTGTGGAAGTACGGCGCGGAGTCTTCGAGGTCCCGCAGCACCGGCGTTTTAAGTTGCGCGATTGTCGATGCAAGACCCTGATCGACAAAGCAATCCTTACCGGACGCACAGACGAACCCTTTCAGATTCGCCTGCGGATTTGGCATGTCGGGATTCAGATAGACATTCCACAGACCAAGATCCGCGAATTCCGGATGTCCCGCTTGCGCCGCATGGCGCATGGCTTCCGACGCATTTGGATGATTGGGCGAAGGCGGCAGGTACGAATTGAAGTTTGCGAGCCGCTGCGCGTTTGTCGGGACAAAAAGATTCATAAATGCGCCGGCGCCATTCGCCGCGTCATACTCTTCCTGCGAGACACCGTTATTGTGAAACACAAAATCAGAGAAATCGGGCGCCTGGTGGCAAGCGGCGCAATTCCCTGCATGCGCGTTCGTCGCGCCTGCAGTTGCGGAAGCCAGAAAGATTTTCAGCCCCTGCAGCTCCAGTGCGCCGAACTTGAACGGCTGAGTGTGATACTTGAACGCCCCATCTGCAGGCGTAATGTAGATCGGATTTTTCAGCGCCAACACCTGTTTGTAGAGCGTCTGGTTGTACGCCGCTTTCGACTGTCCTGCCAACGGAGCCGCAGGCAGGTGATTCACCCGCAGAAAATTGTCGTAAGGCGAGCCGATATATCGGTTGAACTTGTCTCGCTGGAATAGCAAATCCTGCATGTAGGTCGTCATGCAAAGAGCTACCTCATGCACCACTTGCGCATCGGTTGCGGTCGTCACATCAATGCGTTCAGCCGGAGGCAGCAGCAGATCTCTCGGAATTCTCGGATCCGTTCCCTTAAACAGTACCGCGTAGCTCAGGCCATTCAGCCGGTCGGCAGCAAGCTGGCTGCTGCCATCATCCTGGCGGATCACCTGGGCAATGTGCGCAACCGCCTCGTTATACTGCGACGGAAACCAGCCGAACTCCGGCCCTGTCAGCGTGCCGGTTACCAGGTCTTCTCCTGTGGCAAACTCGCCGTCAAAATGCAGGAACATTGAACCGGTGCGTCTGGTGAAGGCTCCAACAATTTGCATCGCGTTGCGCGGCGTGTGATCAAACCCGTTAGGCATCGGTCGCGGTATCGGACTGCGCGTAGTAAAGTCGGCATAGGTGCGATTGCCCCCACCGCTCACGCCTTGAAATTCCGTCACAAAATGGCATGACCGGCAGTTCATCGCCTGGCCGGCAAATGGGCCCGGCAATGGTCCATTCAGGGTTTGAACTTCCGCAACGACAGGATCGCCCTTGGCAAGCGGAGCGTTCACATCGGTTGAGTTGGCAGCGAAAAACTGGCCGAAACGAGTATCGAGAAATAATGCCTCGCCGATCGAATCGGCAGGTGGCGTCGCATCGCTTTCTGTTGGAGCCGCAGGAGCCTGACCCGACCCGCAGCCTGCGATAGAGAACGCAAATATGAATCCAATTCCAAAAAACAGGAGCACTCCGAGCAGCATTTTTCGCAGGGGCATTATTTTTGTCCCTCCGCGAAGGTCGATGGTTCCAGGCTACGGATATACGCAATAATCTGCCAGCGCTCCTGCTCCGGCAGACCGCTCCAGCGGGGCATGCCGCGATAGACATCGCCGTTTTTCAGCAGCCACGCAAGGTCTCCGTCCGTCGCATTTCGTACTTCGTTGCTCCGTACACTAGGGCGGGAAAATTTTCCGTCCGCATCGTTGCCATGGCATTGCGCGCAGTTGTTATGGAACAGAATTGCTCCCGCAGCGACGGCCTCTGGTTTCCCGGCATAGGGGTTCACGCGGTCGCGATCAGATTGAGGCACGCTCCTCAACCAATCATTTGTCGCTTTCGCAAAGCACAAAGCAGATGTCGTCAGCAGAATCGCCAGAATCCAATTTCTCCCCTTCATTTCTTCCTCCGAAACCAGTCGCGAAATTGCTGGACTTCATACGAGGCGCCAAAGCGCCACAAAACGCCGACAGAATTGTCATTCAGACCAAACTCAGGTGAAAACTTGAACGTCCAACCCTGCGGCGTATTCATCGCAACCGTCGGCCCTGCATATTGTTCGGTCTGCTTCAGCCCGAAGTTGTAGCGCGTTCCCAATCCACCAAATAATTCCGCGCCCGCAGCGATGTTCTGCCGACAAATCACGCAAGAGTTCGGGCTTCCCACCAGGGTCAACGGACGCGACGCAGCCAGGGCATATCCAAATTCCCAGGGCTCGGCTTCGTTCACAGCTTTTTCCGAGATGATGTTCTCGGAAAAATTCCAGCCCTTGGCATAGCTGGAAAGAATCAATTTACCCTCGACCGATCGCTCCACTTCTTTCCGCAGCAACGCGTTTGGCACTTGCAGCGTGGCAATGCTGTCGTTCCCAGTCACTTCGAGAAAGCTCTTGTCGGCTTTATTGACGTCCTCGTACTCGATATAGAGGACAGGGTTGATCCAGTGCTCGCGGGGCAGTGGGCGAAAACGATTTTCGAAGCGGAATCCGGTAAAGACCGCGGAGTCGTTTTGCGTTGTCTGCCCCTGCACGTAGGCTTCAGCCGTCCACCATGCGGTCACGCCGTATTCGAACTCCAACGTCGGCGCAAAAAATCTGTTCGCGTTTTTCGGCGCGGCAGCAATGTTCTGATTCTCAATTTCGAGATTGCCTGGCTCTTCCAGTACCGAGGAGTAGGTGACGAAGTACGGCGGCTCCTGTTGCGCGTTGGCTATTTGCGTCCAGCCAAACGTCAGGCATCCGACAATCACCGATAGTAGCCAGATTTGAATGGAACAACGCGTTCGCCATCCGGCATAGCGTTTAGACATCACGTGAAAACCTCCCGAAATACAGCAGCACTCCAACCGTAACTAGCCGAAATATCGATCCAGCCGAATCGCTTCCGCGCAATGCACCTGCGTTTTAACGGGCGCACGGCTGCGGTTGGTGAATGGAATGGTTGAAACCAGTGGGCGGGAGCCCTATAGTGAAGGAAGCCCGCAGTCATTCTGGCTGTGGTCATCCAGATCCACGCGTACTCCGCCAAGAGTTAGCCGCGTGGATCTGGTTCTTTCGTGTCAATTCATCCTGCCAACGCCTCTCTCCTGGCCGCGCAATCTCCGCATAGTCCTCCCACTTCTAAACGCATCACCTGGATGGAAAAATCATTCTTCTCCGCGATCTCGCGTTTCAGCTTTTCAAATGTGGGGGTTGCAAATTCCTCTATTTTTCCGCAGCCGAAGCAGGCCAGGTGGAGATGGTCCTTCCGCGTCTTCACTTCGTAATAGTGTTTTTCGCCGTTCAGGTGCATCAGGTCAAGTTCATCAATCATGCCGCGGCGCTTCAGCAGTTCGAGAGTTCTGTACACGGTAGCGCGGTCGATGTTGGCATCCCGTTTACGCGCCAGGTGCAACAGGCTTTCCGCGTCCAGATGGCTCTTGGCTTCCTGGATGGTTTCGATCAGGGCACGCCTTTGCGCTGTCAATCGAATCCCCTGTTGCGCAGCCTCGTGTAATAAATCGTGTCTCTTCAGCATGGGATTCTAGTTGCGACTCGGTCGCATATGTATAATATACGATAACTTTAGTCGCAATTCAATAGCAGCACGGCATATTCTAGTCATTTTGAACGCTACGCTCGGAACGAACCAACTTCATTCGCCGTCTGACTGCGTGGAAATTGCGGCGCGCTTGCTCGTCGAAGGAGCGCCCTGAGCCTCACGATAGAATCAGAATCAAATCGCGGGTAACCGTATTCTTACATTGCGAAATCTTCTTTTCGTCTTTTCCGCAGCCGGCTTCGCCCTGCTGGGCTCCAGCATGCAGGCGCAGACGGCGGTGATTTCGCCAGCCTCCGCATTAGCTCCTGCTCCTCAGTCCAGCGCGGCCATCACTGGAACTGTCACTGCTCCCAATGGAAACGTGATTGTTGGCGCCCAGGTGACGCTGGTGTCCAAACCCTCAAAATCGCAGCAAACCACGCTTACCGATGGGGAGGGATCGTTTCACTTTCCCGGCCTGGCAACAGGAACATTTCAAATTACCGTAACTGCAAATGGATTTGCCCCGTGGGTCGGACGCGATTTCGATCTGGCTACCAACCAACAGTATCAGGTTCCGGACATATCGCTCGAAATTGAATCCGCCAACACGACTGTACACGCGGTTTTCTCCGGGTACGATTTGGCAGAACAGCAAATGCATCTCGAAGAAAAGCAGCGGGTCCTCGGCGTGTTTCCGAATTTCTACGCCAGCTATGTTTGGAAGGCGGAGCCGCTGACAGCAGGCCAGAAGTTCCGCCTTGCATGGCGCTCGGCGATCGATCCGATATCCTTTCTCAGCACCGGCGCGGTTGCTGGGGTGCAGCAGTGGCAGAATGATTTCGAGGATTATGGCCAGGGAGCGTCAGGCTATGCGAAGCGCTATGGCGCCAACTATGCCGACGGTTTTATCGGTCTGATGCTTGGCGGCGCGGTTTTCCCATCCATCCTGCATCAGGACCCGCGATATTTCTATAAAGGCACGGGCAGCATTCGATCGCGCGCCATTTACGCGCTCTCCACCGTCGTGATCACCCGGGGAGACAATGGCCGCTGGCAGCCGAATTATTCCAATGTGCTGGGAACGTTTGCCGCAGGAGGAATATCCAATGCGTACTATCCCGCGAACGATCGCGGCGTGGGACTGACTGTGGAGAACTCACTGATCGGCCTTGCCGTAGGGGGAGGCGCGGCGCTGTTGCAGGAATTCTTGATCAAAAAACTTTCGCGCGGAGTTCCGCCGTCGGTCGCCTTGCAACCGTAGGCTCTTTCGCGACGACAGCAGGTATTCATCCACCGTATGTCGAAGGCTAATCCAGCACCTCCAATTGATCCCCACGCTGAATTCTTGCTCGCTCGATCGATCCCGCCGGCAATTCAATCACCGAATGGATCCGCCAGCTCACGCCGCTGATTCTCCACGGGCGAAGCTTCGGCCACACCGCGCATACGCACAGCTTGCGGTCGAGCGCGACCACATCGATCGGAAATCGCATCCCGAAGGTATGCACACCCGACGATGGCTGGATCCAGAGGCCCGAATCTGGTTCGAGCCCCTTTCGTCCCAGCAGTCCGATCAGCCGAGCGAGGCATGTATTCGCAACTGCGATCCTGGTTCCGATCACAGTCTCCTGCGTCGTATTCCGGATTGTTACCTGCGCCCTCTGGATGATTTCCTGCTTTCTCGACGCCTGGTTCGCCTGACTGTTTTGTCGGCAGCTACGCCGATTTTCTGACGCGACGGTGGATCAGAACTGCGAGAACCATCACAAACAGAAATGCAAACACCGCCTGAATCCCCGTGCTCAGACTCATATTCGCTCCTCCTCCTTAAAGCCTTTGAAATTGGGTTCGATTTCAAATTACGCAGACTTTTTCTTTCTGCGAACTACCAGGACGCCGAGAAGCACCACAAAAGCGATGGCTGCAACAACACGCACGATCAAGGACATATCCATCGGAATTTCCTCCTTTCTGCAGGCGATCCTGCGAACTCCGTTTGCACCGTCCGGCCCTGCAATCACGGGTCCGGTTCAATGTGCCAACCCGGCCAGACCTCGGCCGATGCTCAACACCGCCGGCGCCAGCAGCACGATAAACATGCTGGGAAAAATAAACAGCACCAGCGGAAAGATCATTTTCACGGTCGTCTTGGCCGCCAATTCTTCGGCGCGCTGGCGGCGCTCCTGCCGCATCCCATCGGCAAAAACGCTCAAAGCGCGAGCAATCGGCGTCCCGAATTTTTCCGTCTGCGATAACATGCTGGTAAAGGAGGCAATCTCGCGCAGATTGGTCCGGTCCGCCATGCTCTGCCATGCATCCATGCGCGGCTTGCCTGCGCGCTGTTCGCGGTTGATCTGTAAAAACTCCTCGTTGATCTCAGGATGGCTGATGCTCAACTCCACCCCCACCCGCAGCATGGCCTGATCGAGCCCAAGGCCGGCATCCACGCAGATCACCAGCAGATCGACCGCGTCCGGTACACTACGGCGAATCCGCTCGCGCCTCGCCTTCACCGCATGGTCCAGCCAGAAGTCCGGCGCCAGATAGGCCAGCGTCGCCAGGCCCGCGACCCAGATGAATGTGTTCGATCGAATGAAGCTGGCGAGGGCAATTGCAGCCACAGGTCCCAGCATTTGAGCCGCAAAATATTTCTCCACCGGCCCGGGCCCGCGAAGGCCGGCATTCAGAAACCGCTGTCGCAGGCGCTCTCCTTCCGCCAGTCCGATTTTTGCCCGCAATCCGCGAACCATACGCAGCAATCTCTGCTGCAAGCGCTGGCTTCGCTGCGAGCCAAGCTTCGCCATCTGCGCGGTGGACGTCACTTGCAACACGCGACGTGTCGAACTTGAGGCCGGCGGAATCAACACAGAGGCAAGAAAGAAAATGCCGCAAAACAACGTGCCCGCCATGGCGCAATAGAAAAGTTGACTCATGCCTTCTACACCCGAATATCGACAATTCTGCGAATAAAAAAAGTGCCCACCAGAATCAGCCCGGCGCCAACGTACAACAGTTTGTGACCGATGGGATCATGAAGAAGAATGCGTGCATATTCCGGGTTGATCAGGCTGGTCAATACCAGCATCAAAACCGGCAACAGGCTCAAGATGGTGCCGGTGAGGCGTCCTTGTGCCGTCCGCACGCGAACCTCGCCGCCAATGCGGATGCGCTCACGAATCACGTGGGCGGTGCGATCCAGAATTTCCGTCAGATTGCCGCCCGTCTCCTTCTGCACCAGCATCGCCGTCACCAAAAAACGCAAATCATTTGAAGGCACACGCTCTGCCATCTGCAGCAATGCATCGCGCAGCGGAAGACCGAAATTCTGCTGGCGAAAAACAACGTTGAACTCCGTCGCCACACCAGCACCGGATTGCTCCGATAAGACCTCGATCGCGGAACTGAGGGAATGGCCCGCCCGCAGTGCCCGCGCCATAAGATCGATCGCGTCGGGAAGCCCCTGATTAAATGCCGCCAGCCGCCGATTTCGTCGATGCTTCAAGTAGATCGTCGGCGCCATTAAGGCAAGCCCCCCTGCAATGCCATCCAGCAGCACTGCTGGAAAGAAAGCATAAGCGGCCAGAAATGCCAGTAACCCTGCGATCCCGCTGTAAATGACAAACGTGCCGATTGTCCAGCCGCTGCCGGCCTGAATCGCGAGTCTTCTGAGGGTGGCTGAAAAACTGAAGCCCTCCAGCAGCTTATCCAGCCATTGAAATTTTCCCGGCTGATCAAGCTTCAGGATTCGTTCCGCATCGAGCTGGCGAGTTTTGTCTGCCTGCCGCGCCAGATGGATATCGCCGACGCGTTGCTGCACCGCCTTCTCCGAGCGCGTTTGGCGCGTGAGCCCCAGCACCACCAGCAAGCTGGTGAGGAGTGTTCCGACAAACACGAATATCAGCAGCAGCATGCAACAACTCCAAGCGGAAACTTTTCTTGCCCGCGAACCATCTGTTTCAACTCAGCCCGACTTTTCTAACGGACGCGCCTCGGCCATAACGTTGCAAATTCCATCCAGCCGACCCGTCTCTACGCGTCCATCGAGTGATCCATCATGTTCAACGGCAGCGCTATTCCGGAGGCCTTCAGCTTCTCGGCGAACTTGGGAATAATGCCGGTCCCGAAGAATCTGCCCTTCACTTTTCCCTGGCTGGTGATGCCCTGCTTCTCGAACAGGAAAATGTCCTGCATGCTGATCACATCTCCGCTGGTGCCGGTGATTTCGGAGACATGCGTCACGCGGCGGGTGCCATCGCTCATGCGCGAGATCTGCACAATCAAATGCACGGCGGCGGCAATCTGCTGTCGAATTGCCTTCTCCGGCAGTGCAATGTTCCCCATCATGGCCATGGTTTCAATACGTGAAATCGCTTCGCGCGGGTTGTTTGCGTGGATAGTGGTTAGCGAGCCATCGTGCCCGGTGTTCATGGCCTGCAGCATGTCCAGCGCCTCTTCGCCGCGCACTTCGCCCAGCACAATGCGATCCGGCCGCATGCGTAGCGCATTGATCACCAGTTCCCGCTGCCGCACCGCTCCCCGCCCTTCGACGTTTGGCGGGCGGCATTCCAGGCGCACCACATGTTTTTGTTTCAACTGCACCTCCGCGGAATCTTCAATGGTCACGATCCGCTCCCGTTCGGAGATGAAACTTGACAGCACGTTGAGCAGCGTCGTTTTGCCGGCGCCCGTTCCTCCGGACACC
>Ga0134126_10010205_pt1 | contig 11841 bp, 14 predicted proteins | sample KB31752_FD_96881 | JGI IMG/M metagenome (GOLD analysis project Ga0134126, IMG submission 96881) | Terrestrial soil microbial communities with excess Nitrogen fertilizer from Kellogg Biological Station, Michigan, USA - KB3-175-2 | ecosystem: Environmental > Terrestrial > Soil > Unclassified ...
CAAAAGACGGCGTGAGATCGAAGCTGACTTCAACGGCTATATTTCCGAGATGCTGGCCAAAGCCACCAGCCAGAACCAGCTCAATGGTCCGCTCACCAAGGACGAGAAGGACGGGCTGCTTCAGATCCTGCGATTCTGGGGCGCGCTGGATAAGAATTACGAATACAAGAAAGGCGCCTTTGTCAGCGACGCGCGGGGCTACAAGAGCGATCCTGGCGGCGGGCTCTCCGGCATGCCGGTGGATTCCGATCCTCTGCCGATGAAGCAACTCTTTGAGCCCTCACTCTATACGTTCATCGAAAGCCGCTCTTACGACTATCAGATGCAACTGTTCCAGCCGATCGGGGGCATGGGCATGATCGGCAAGGCGTTCGGTCGCGCGCTTAATGGCCTCATCCAGTACAACGCCAAAGTCACCGCCATCCAGCAGAACAACAAGGGCGTCACCGCCACCTATATCGACTCCAAGAAAGGCGGAGCCCCCAAGACCGTGCATGCCGACTGGTGCGTTTGCACGATCCCCGCCTCGGTCCTTTCCCAGATTCCCATGAATGTGGGCGCGCCGATGCGCAACGCCATCAACCAGCTTCCTTACGAATCGTCTTTCAAAGTGGGGCTGCAGTTCAAGCGCCGCTTCTGGGAGCAGGATGACGGCATTTATGGCGGCATCTCCTATACCGACCAGTCCATTACCAATATCGCCTATCCCTGCACCGGCTATTTCAACGACGGGCCGGCGGTGCTGCTGGGCGGCTATGGCTATGGCAACAGCCTGGACGATTTCAATTTCGCCGCGCTTCCGCCGGAGCAGCAGGTGCAGCTGGCGGTCGAGCAGGGCGCCAAGATCCATCCGCAATACAAAAAAGAATTCCTCGACGGCGTGGCGGTGGCCTGGCATCGCGTGCCCTGGACTCTGGGCTGCGCCGGCAGTTGGACCGAGGAAGGCCGCGCCAAACACTATAAAAACATGTGCGAAATCGATAACCGCATCGTGCTGGCGGGCGAACATTGCTCCTATCTGCCGGCATGGCAGGAAGGCGCCGTGCTCTCAGCGCTGGACGCGATAGGCCGCCTGCATAAGCGGGCGATGGCGGCCTGATGGGGATCGCGCTGGCCGGATTGGCGCTTGCGGCGAACCTGGCGGCCCAGGGGCCGGACAATTTCACTTTCGCCGCCGGCGGCGACATGATCGGGCCCTATCGCGCTCTGCCGGCCAAGCCCGATTCGGGTTTTCAGCAAGTGATCGGGCTGTTCCGGGGCGCCGATCTTGGTTTCGCCAATCAGGAAGGCTCGATCTTCGATCTCAAGACTTTTTCCGGCACGCCCGCGGCCGAGAATGGCGGCGGCTATCCGCTCCAACCTTCGTCCTTCGCGCGAGATTTGAAATCCATCGGCATCAGCATGGTCTCCAAGGCCAACAACCACGCCACCGATTGGGGTACCGAAGGGCTCACCGCCACCTTGCGCTGGCTGACGGCGGCGGGCGTGACAGCGGGTGGCGCGGGGGCGGGGCTCGATGCCGCGCGCGCGCCCGCTTATGCCGACACGCTCAAGGGCCGGGTCGCGCTGGTGGACACGGCGTCCACCTTTCCGCCCATGGCGGTGGCGGGTCCGCCGGTGGCGCGCTTCGGCATAACCTCAAAGCCGCGCATCGGCATCAGCCCGCTGCATGTGCGCGAAGTGGGCCGCGTTTCGACCACACAACTCAGCGCCATGCGCCAAATCAGCGGCGCGCTGGATATCGGTGGCAACGCCCATCAAGTGCGGCTGGGCGACCAGATCTTTTCCGACCAGGCGGGTCCGCGCTGAGAAATGGACCAGGATGACGAGACGGCGATCCTGAATTCCGTCAGGACGGCGCGTGCCCATGCGAAATTCGTGTTGTTTTCCATCCATGCGCACCAGACGGCGGGAGACGTGGATGCGGGCGGCCAACCCTTCGAGCCCATGATCTTGCACTGGGCCAACGAGGCCGCCAGCGGCGATGATCCCAGGCCGGCCGATTTCGAACCCACGCTGTTTCATGCCGCGATCGATGCCGGCGCCGACGCTGTGGTGCGCACCGGCCCTCACCTGCTGGGCGGAATCGAAATCTATAAGGGCAAGCCCATCTTCTACAGCCTGGGCAGCCTGTTCTTCGATTTCCACGGCAAGCGCACTTACGTGACGCCCACCGGCCAGACCATGCGCTTTCCCGACGCCTGGTACGAGACGGTGATTCCGGTGACACGCTATGCCCACGGCAAGCTCAGCGAGATCCGACTTTATCCCTTCGCGATCGACGACACCGATGGCCCTGGAGGCGGGATGCCCAAAACGGCGTCGCCTCAGCAAGCGCGCAAAATTCTGGAGAATCTCAAAACCATGTCCGCCGCCTTCGGCACCCGCATCAGCATCGAAAACGGCGTAGGCATCATCCGGGGTTGACGGTTTGCGGCAAGGGTGCGGCGCGCCAGAAATGACCGACCAGGATGGCGCTTGCGATCGCGGCGAAGAAGCACCAGACCGAAACCAGACTGACGAAGAAGAAACCCAGCGTGGCTGCGAGTCCTATGGTGATCACGATTCCGAACCACCGGATCGCCGGATGAGACGACAGCAGCGGCGGCGCGCAGACGGCGGCGAGATAGGCCAGCATCAGCGGCCAGGGAAACGGGCTATCGTTGATATAGACCAGGCTATGCGCCGCGGGCCATGCCATATAGGGATGCCTCCAGATATCGAGCGCGGAATAGCCCGCCACGCCCAACCCCGGCCCGGTCAGGCCCAGGATCAGCCGCCGCCTATTGCGCATCGTTTCCGCCCGTCCCACCGCCAGGGGCGTAAATAGGGGCCAGACGATCAGGGCCAGGACCGCGAAAGCGGTGGCAAATCCCCGCCCGGCGGGATGGCCGGACGGCACCGTGAGCCATAACAGGCCCTCGATTCCTTGCTGCAGGGCAAAGATCAGCGGCACCGCCGCCAGCGGCCGCTCGCGGACATCGCGGGCTTTGGACAGTGTGGCCGCGCCCGCCAGGGTGAGAATGCCGGCGGCGCTGAAGCTGGCGGTGGCGGAAAAACACATGGGCGCGGGTCCCGCTATGCAGAGTTGGCTTGGCAAAGAAGCCTAATTGTTTGCTTGTCGAAAGCGAAAAGATGCCCCGATTATCCCCGCGCGGGCATGGCCCGCTTCAACCAGGGGAGAATATCCATGAAAGCCTTCACCGCCTCGCTTGCCGCCTTCGCCTTTGCCGCGTTGAGCTCACCCGCTTTTGCCGCCGACACCGTGACCCACAACCAGGAAGCGGCGAATTCACCCTTCGCCAGTTCGGTGGTCGTGCCGCCCGGCTACACCACCTATTACATCAGCGGCAGCGGCCCCCTGGTGGCCGATGCCAATGCGCCGGCCGGTTCGGTGCAGCGGCTGGGCAATACCGTCGCCCAGACCACCTCGACCCTGGAGGGTTTGCGCCAGCGGCTGGCGCAGTTGGGTCTCACTTTTGCCGACGTGGTGCAGGGCCGGGTCTATCTGGCGGCCGATCCCTTTAATGGCGGCAAGATGGATTATGCCGGCATGAATGCCGCATGGATGAAAGTGTTCGGCTCGCCCGACCAGCCCAACAAGCCCGCCCGCGCCACCGTCCAGGTCGCCAATCTGGTGGTTCCCGGCGCCTTGGTCGAGATCGAACTGGTGGCCGTGAAGAAGGTACAGTGACGTTCCCATATTGGCCTGACGATTGATTCCGATCACACTCCATCCGGGGTGCGGATGAGAATTGTTCTGTTCACGGCGATGCTGGTGGCGGCCCTGATCCTTGGGGCGCTGGCCGGCGCCGTGTTCAGTGCAAGGACGGCCCAACGTTTCTCCCAGGTGAGCGGCAATAATGGCGTCACGGTGTGGCGGCTGGACAATCGCACCGGCCAGGTTTCGATTTGTGGGAGTGCGATGAATGGCCCGGCCCTGGCTGACGCGGAAAGCCAACTCGCCGCCCATCTTCGTGCCGCCGCCGGTAACCTGGCCGCGCTGACGGCGATCAAGCCCGAGATCGATCAGCTCGACTCCCTGTCGCGCCCGCGTTGTTCGCCCTGGTCGGTGCCTTAGGAAAAACGCGAGCGCAAGCCCGCGCCAGCATCAAGCCGGCGATGAAGCCGGCGACCGCGGCGATCAGAGCGAATTTAACGATCAGGCCGATCAGCTTGAGGACGACGAAGACGATCACCGCGACGATCAGCGCGATGACGAATTCGAGCGTCCGCATGAAGAGAACCTAGTGCGCGGCGCTCGCCACCTGCGGAGCAGGCAAGTCGGCGACCACCAGGTTACGGCCCTCGTCATAGCTCGCGGCCTGGGCGGCCACCACCGTGGTGCCCTGCGACGTGACCACGGAAATCGCGGCGGGCTTGCCGCTGGGATCGGTCGCCACGGCCGCGACTTTCCCGATCACCTGGCTGTGCAGATTTTCCACCGTGGCGGTGATGAGTTTGGGCGGCGGCGCGGGCAGGCTGGAAAGCGACATGGGGGCGAGATCTTCCGCGCTGGCAACGACCGGGACCAGGATTGCGGCGCCGATCAGGGTGGCTTTCAACAGGTTCATGGGAACCTCGGATGAAGGCGATTGCCCCCGGAAAACGGGCACGAAATGCGCCGGTTCCTTGGTCCCGATAAGACCTTGGCGCCGCCGCAATGGGACCACAATGCGCCTCTGAGGCGGCTTCTGTGCGCCTAGCTTTCGAGCATGGGCCGGCCTTCATGCGCGACCAGAAGATCGTGCATGTCGTTGGCATGCTCTTCTTCCACCAGAAGAATCTCTTCCAACATGGCGCGCGTGCCCGGATCGTTATTGCCGAAATAGCGGATCAGCTCGCGGTAATGATCGACCGCGATGCGCTCGGCCACCAGATTTTCCCTTATCATGCCCACCAGGTCGCCGCCCTCGGCATATTGCGAGGCCGAGCGGGTGAGAAGACCTTCGGGATTGAAGTTGGGCTTGCCGCCCAGTTGGTTGATGCGCTCGGCCACCATCATCATGTGTTCCTGTTCTTCCTTGGCGTGCGTGGCGAATTCCGCCTTCACGCCTTCGCTGGAAATGCCGGTCGCGGCCACCGCATGCATGGTGTAGCGCAACACGCAGACGATTTCGGTGGCCAGCACCGATTGCAGGATATCGATGGTTTTCTTGACGTCGCCCTTGTAGGTGTCCGTCACCGCGCCGCCTTCCAGATGCTTGCGGGCGCGCGCGCGCAAGGTCTTCACGTCGGTAAGAAAAGGCTTTTTGGCTTTTGCCATATCCGGAGCTCCCCAATTTTCCCAATATCGTGGAACGCGCGACAACGGGGTTGGTGCCGTGTTCGCCAGGCCTTTATGGGGCCTGGCGAAGCATATCAGCTGCGTTCGATCTTTTGAGTCGTTTCGTCGAGCAGGGCGGCGATCTTATGCATGATCTCGTCGCTGTCGGCGCGGGCCAGTTTTTCCGCCAGCGCGGCGTGGAGGTTGCGCATCGCCCGGCGCACCGGGGCGGTGTCGCCTTTCTGCAGCGATTTCAATTCACCCATGCGGGCCAGAAGCTCGTCCGTCTGTTCCTTATTCCGGGCAAGGTAAGCGGTGCCATCCGGGGTTGCGGCATAGACCTTGCGCGTGCCCGCCGCATCGCTTTCCACGATCAGGCCCATGTCCTGCAGCATGGTGAGGGTGGGATAAATCACGCCGGGACTGGGGGCATAAAGACCGCCGCTGCGCTCCTCGATCTCCTTGATCAGGTCGTAGCCATGGCGCGGCTTTTCCGCGATCAGGGACAGCAGCACCAGCCTGAGCTCATCGCCGTCATAAAGGCCCCGCCGCCGGAAGCCGCCGCCGTCGCCATGGCCCCTGCCGTGGCCGAACCGGCCGAAGCCGCCCCGGAAATAGGCCCCACGGCCGGCGCAATGGCGATAACCGCTTGATTCTTCGTGATTTCTGAAATGCCACATGGTTTCAAATCTCCTTGTTGCAGCACAGTCTAGATATATCTAGATCATTTTATAACAAGGGGGGCGGCGAAATTCTTTGTTCTACTGGCGCAGCGTGAACATGGCCCCGGCCTGATGCTCGACGCCGCGGTTGTAGCCATAGACCGAGAAGGGGCTGGAATCCGAAGATTGCGCCTGCTGCGGCGGCACCACCGCCATCAGCGTGAGGTCGATCACCAGCGTCTGGTTGGGGGGCACCGACGCATTGCCTTTGGCGCCCAGCGCCAGATCGGGCGGCACCGCCAGCTCCCAGCGGTCGCCCACCTGCATGCGCAACAGGGCTTCGTTCAGGCCGCGCATCAGATTGCTCACTTGCAGATTAGCGGGCAAATCCGGCGAGGCGCTGTCCACCAGCTTGCCGCTGATCAGCCGCGCGCTGAAGCTGAATTCCGCGAAATCGGACTGGGTGGGATGGCCGCCAAAACCATTTTTGAGCACGCGATACTCGAGTCCGCTGGGCAAACTTCTCACGCCAGGCTTGTTGGCATTGTCGGCGAGGAAGCTGCGATTGGCGGCGGCGCTTAGGCCATCGTCGGCGCATACGGGCGACAGCATTGCCGTCAGAAGAAGAAAAGCGACGCTCAATTTCATCATGTTGCGGCAACCCTATAAGAAAGGCCGCGGCCAAGTCCACGCGCGAACCGGCGCGTGCTCAAGGGACGGGATATTCCGCCTCAGCGGCGCGGGCGTGCTTGGGATATTCCGCCATCAGCTTGGCCAGCACGCCATTGGTCCAGCCGAACCCCACCTGCAGGGCATATTCGCCGCCGCCGCCGGGCGAGGCCTGATGAGGTTTTGGCAATTGCGTGACATTGTATTTTTCCATCAGCAGGCCTGAGGCGGCGAAAGAGCCGATATTCTCTTCCATCCAGCGTTTGGCGATCTCGCCCGCCAGCGCCGTTTCGCCATAGGCCTTGAGCCCTTCGATCGCCAGATATTCCAGCGGGGCCCAGCCATTGGGACGGTCCCATTGCTGGCCGGTATTCCTGAGCGTGGGGACAAGCCCGCCCGGCATCAGGAATTTCTCGCGCAAGGTGAGGGCGGTCTTGCGCGACTGTTCTTGTGTCGCGAGGTGGAAATAAAGCGGAAACATTCCGGCCAGAGTGAGGGCGGGGCTTTGTTGTTCGGTCCGCCAGAGATAATCGGTGAACATTGCCGCCTGTTCATTCCACATCAGGCGGCGGATGGCGTCCTTGCGGGCGTCGGCCTTGGCGGCGAACAGCCTGGCATCGCGCGCATCGCCATTGGATCGGTAGGCGCGCGCCAGCACCGTTTCCAGATGCTGCATCAGGACGTTGAGATCCACGGGCGCGAAGTCCGTGGTGTGAACGGTGGAAAGATGGATGCCATCCGAAAGCCAGCGCGAGGAAAAATCCCATCCCGATTCGCTGGTGGCGCGCAGTTGGCGATACATCTCATCGGCCGGACGCCCGGCTTGCCGCGCCGTTTCCACGTCTTGGGCGTAGGATTCATCGCGCGGGGCCGCGCGGTCGTCCCAGTAGCGGTTGAGCAGGGTGCCGTCTTTCAGCTGCACCACATGGCGCGACGCGATGCCGGGCCTGAGCCTGTCCGCGCCCGCCATCCAATAGTCATATTCGGCGCGCAGCTCCGGCAGATAGGTGCGATAGACCTGTTCGCCATCTTGCGCCGCGATCAACTCCACCATGGCGGAAAAGAAAGGCGGCTGGGAGCGGCTGAGATAATAGCTGCGATTGCCGTTGGGCATGTGACCGTAGGCGCGGATGAGCCCGGCGATGTTGGCCAGCATGTCGCGGGCAAGATCGCCTCGCCCATCCTGGATCAGCCCCAGTATGGTGAAATAGCTGTCCCAGTAATAGATCTCACTGAACCGCCCGCCCGGCACCACATAAGGATGGCGGAGCGGCAGCAGCGAGGAATAATCCTGCGGCGGATCGGGCTTTCTCTCCAGCACGTTCCACATTTGGGCGATATAGCGCGAGACGCTTTGTCCGGCCTGGCGGCGGAGCGGCGGGACGGCGCGCGGGGCCTGCTTGAAATGCGCCGCGACAAACGCCCTAAGATCGAATCCTGGCCGCGCCTTCACCCTCTCATAGTCGGCCATAATCGTGGCGGGCGGCGCGTCGGGGATGGCGTCGGCGAAGCTCTTCTGGTCGGGAAACATCCCGCTCATTTCCACGGCGCGATAAAGACCGGCGAATTGAACCGAAGGTGGCCGGGGCACATCCTGGCTTGGAGCGGCCCGGCTCCCCACCGGCAGCAGGAGCAGCAGCGAAAGGGCGATCGCGCGTGCCTGATGTACGGTTCCGTCCATTCGCGTTAACCTTTGACGGGCATTTTGCGCTCTTTTGCGCCAGTATGGCCAAGTTCCCGGACCAACGGAAACGCCATCCGGCACAAATAATTAAACCTCTCTTTCTATCTTAAGCCCCGCTTGGCGAGACACCACGGGCATGAGTGAATTCAAGGATATATTGCCGCTCATTGTCGATCCCGACACCCAGAGCAAGGCGCTTCTCAGGAAGCTTTTAGCCGCGTTCGGCGTGCCGCGGGTGATGAGCGCACAGGCCACCGACGACGCGATGATGATGCTGCGCCGGGAAAAGTTCAATGTCGTGTTCCTGGACGAGCTGGCCGGCCCGCTGAAACCGCTCCATTTTCTCAAGATGCTGCGCCGCGACCAGCACGGCGCCGACGCCTCGGTTCCGGTGGTGCTGGTGTGCGCCCATGCCGATGCCGCCAAAATCACCGCGGCGCGCGACGCCGGCATGAATGACGTGATCTCCAAGCCGGCGAATTTGCCGGCTATCGAGCGCCAGTTGCGCGCCGCGCTGGCGCCAGCTCGTCCTTTCGTGACCAGCAAAAATTTCGTCGGTCCCGACCGGCGGCACATGCGCGATGACCGGCGTCAATTCGGCGAGCGGCCCTTGCGGTTCGACCGGCGCTCAAAAAAATCGGGAGCGCCCAGCGCTCCCGATCCCAAGAAGTTCTGATCGGTATTCTCAGCGGTCGTAGAAATCGCCATTGCTTTCATACGCAGGCCCGCTGGCAGGCCCGCTGTCATACGTGCGTCCGCCTTCATAGGTGCGCAGATGCGCGGGGCGGTCGAAATCGTCATCGGCGAAGCGGTCGCCATCGGTTACCGCCGAAAGCGCGATGCGCGCGCCATCCACATTCTCGGCCCGGCAGGAGAAGGTGACGCTGGCCAGCCTGCGATCCCCGGCTTGATCGGCGGGGAAGGAAATGGTTTCGCGCTGTTCGCGGAGCAGACGGCCCGAAAATACGTCATGCGACGTGCCGTCCAGATAATTGACGGTAATGTGGTCGCAATCCACCGCGTCAGTCGCGGGAAGGAAGCTTAAACGATCGACCGGCCCGTCAAAGCGCGTCCAGGTCACGTTGGTGTAGTGATCGGCCGACACATTCACCGCCCCCAGTTCGTGGATCGCCGCCGAAGCGGGAAGCGCGCCCATGCACAGCAGGGACGCGAAAATGAACAGCGAGGATTTACGCATGGAACTCTCCATCGGAACCGCGCGAACGCGGAGTTGCAAATCGCCTGTCAAAAAAACGGGCTTGCTATGGGAATCGTTCCTGTGCCGCCGTCGGGGTACTCAGCGCAGTTCCCGGCGCGAAAGGCTAAAATAAAGTTCGCGGAATCTGGCGAAAAGCTCCGTGTACGCCTTAACGCCCGGCGCGGTGGGCTCGATGATGCGGTAACCGGGCGAGAGCGCTTCCTGTGCTTCCTCGACGGAGCGGAACGCGCCTGCCGCCAGGAACGCGAACACGCCGGAGCCCAGGCTGGTGGTGTCCTGGGCCGGCACCAGGATGGGCTTTCCCAACACGTCGGCATAGACGCGATTGAGCAGGTCGTTGCGCCGGGGAATGCCACCGCCATGGATCACCCGCTCGATCGGCACACCATATTCCTCCATCCGCTCCAGGATGATGCGGGTGTGGAAGGCGGTGCCTTCGATGGCGGCGAAAAACTCATCCGCCGCGGTGTGATTGAGCCGCCAGCCCATGGTGATGCCCGCGAGGCGCGGATCGGCCAGCACCGAGCGGTCGCCATTGTCCCAAGCAAAGCGCAGCAGCCCGGTCTGGCCCGGGCGATATTGCGCGATCTCTTCATTGAGGGCGCTGACGGATTTGCCGGCGCGCCCGGCGATGGCGTCGAACAGGCTTCCCACCGCGGCAAGGCCCGCTTCGATGCCCAACTTCGTGGGATGGATCGAGCCTTCCACGATGCCCGAGACGCCCGGGATCAACCGCTCTCGCTCCGATAGCGCCATGATGCAGGTGGACGTGCCGATCACATTCACCACATCGCCCAACTGGCATCCCGCGCCGACCGCGTCCCAATGCGCGTCCAGCGCGCCCACGGGAATGGGAATGCCCGCCTTCAGCCCCAGCCGACCGGCCCACTCCTCGGACAGCGTGCCGGCGATTGCCGCCGAGGTGCGGTAATTGCCGCCAAGATGCTGGCGCACGCCGGCGAAAAGAGGATCGACGGACGTAAGAAAGGCGTCCGACGGCAGCCCGCCCAGGCTTTCGTTCCACATCCATTTGTGCCCCATGGCGCAGATGGAGCGGGGCAGTTCGGAAAGTTCGGTGATCCCGCACAGGGTCGCCACCATCAGGTCGCAATGTTCCAGCGCGGTGGCGAAGGCGCTTTGCTTTTCAGGATGATGGCGCAGCCAATGCAGCAATTTGGCGAAGCCCCATTCCGACGAATAGCTTCCGCCCGACCAGTCCAGCGCCGCCAGCTTGCGTTCCCGCGCCCTGGCGGTGATCTCGCCCGCTTCGCGCCAGGCGCGATGATCGCACCAGAGATAATAGTCGCTGAGGGGCCGCAGATTCTCGTCCACCGCCACCACGGTCGAGCCAGTGGTGTCCAGGGCGAGGGCTTTGATCTCCGCGCCTTTGACCTTGGCGGCGGCGAGTGCGGCGACAAATGCCGTCTCCAGCGCCTGGCAATGATCTTCGTGGCGCTGGGCGGCGAAATCGGCGTCATCGCGCCGGCGCAACACCGGATAGTGGCCTACGCCGAAGCCCAGCCGGCCTTTCTCGCTGTGCAGGATGGAGACCCTGACACTCTCGGTGCCGAAATCGACGCCGGCGACGATGGTCAAGCGTGATCGTCCCAGTTGAGGTCGGCGAGATAAAGCCCGCCTTGCTCCCAGCCGCAGCTGGAGACGTACCAGCGGCCGTACGCCTCGATCACTTCCGCGCCATGGGCGGGAAAGGTCATCACCGTGTTGGCGATGTCGAAATGGAACGGATCGTCACTCATATAGGAAGCGCTGGTGTTGTAGGGCGCGTTGGTGCAGACGAAGAGGTAATATTTGCCGCCTCGCGCCACCACAAACGGCGACTCGGTGGGGCCGCCGAACGTGCCGGTTTCCGGCGAGCGGAAGACGATGCGACGGTTCGACCAATGGATCAGGTCGGAACTGGTCATCGCCTTCACCACATGATGACCGCCTTGCGGCGTCTCGGTGGCGCAATAGTAAAGCACCCATTGATCGCCCACCCGCGCCACCATGGGATCGCGCGCGTCATAGCCGTCCACCACCATGGGATTGGCGGGATGGCGCGTCCAGTTCACCAGATCGGACGAGGTGGCCATGTGGATGTGGAATTGCTCGTGGCTTTTGCCGCCCGCGCAATAGAACATCCAATATTTGCCGTCATGCGCCACTACGTGCGGCGCCCACACCACCGACTCGCCGAATTTGGCGTCGGCCTGCATCACCGGAGCCTGCTTGGTCCAGGGCCCCTTCACGTCCCTGGCGGTGGCGTGGAGGAAAAAAGATTCTTTGTCGGGATTGGCCGGCTCCTGATGGGTGATGCCGAACAGATGCCAGGTACCGTCGC
>Ga0134126_10010207_pt1 | contig 11840 bp, 10 predicted proteins | sample KB31752_FD_96881 | JGI IMG/M metagenome (GOLD analysis project Ga0134126, IMG submission 96881) | Terrestrial soil microbial communities with excess Nitrogen fertilizer from Kellogg Biological Station, Michigan, USA - KB3-175-2 | ecosystem: Environmental > Terrestrial > Soil > Unclassified ...
GCACGGCTACGAGATCATCCAGCAGCTGCGTGAGCGTTTCGCAGGGCTCTACGCGCCGAGCGCGGGCACGGTGTACCCGCGCCTGGCCCGGCTCGAGTCCGAGGGCCTGGTGCGGCACGAGACGGACGGCGGCCGGAAGGTCTACCAAATCACCGACGCCGGACGCGCCGAACTCGTGGCGCGCGCCACCGAGCTTGAGGCGCTCGAGAGCGAGATCCGCGACTCGGTCAACGACCTGGCGGAAGGCATCCGCGACGAGGTGCGCGAGTCGGCGCGCACCGTGCGCGAGCAGTTGGAGGCCGAAGCCCGCGAGGCGGCGATGCAGGCCGCGCGGGAGGCCGCTGAAGGCCCGGCCGGTACCGGAGCAGGGGCCGGTGCGGGCGCTGGTGCAAGCGCCGGAGCCGGTGCTGGAGCAGCAGCAGGTGCGGGCGCGCGGCCCGGCGGTTGGGGTCCGAGCGGGCCGTTCGACTGGCGCTCGATGCCCGGTGGCCCGCCGCCGGAGTCGGTCGACTGGGACCGCGACCAGTGGCGCGACTGGAAGCGCGAGCAGCGTGACCAGTGGCGGGACTGGAAGCGGGACCTGAGCGGCCAGCGCGAGCAGTGGAAGGACTGGCAGCGCGCCTGGAAGGAGCAGTGGGCACGCCAGTGGAAGGAACAGTGGGAAGAGCAGTGGGGCGCTCGCCAGCGCCAGCAGCAGGGCGGTCCGCCGTGGGCGTGGCTGTTCAGCGGAGCGCCGTTCTGGGGGAACGAGGAGACGGCGCCGCACGACACCGAGCACGACGAGCGTGCGCACGACGAACCGCGCGACGCGGCCCCTGGGGAGGAGCCGGAAGGCGGTAAGCGCGGCGGCGGCTCGAGTTCATCGGAGAGCCGTAAGCGCGGTCCGGGCGGCGGTCGCGGACGCGGCTTCGACTGGGAGGTCTTCGGGCCGCAACTGCGCGACGTGTTCGAGGGCGTGCGCCGGGACGCCGGTCCGTTCTTCGACTCGATGCGCCGGCACGGCCCGCTTTCCGACACGCAGAAGGCCGAGGCCAAGTCGATCATCGATCGCGCCGTCTGCGACCTGCGCGCGATCTTCGAGGGGCCGCACGACCGGCGTCCTGACGACACCGAATAGCAGCCCTCTGCAGAACAGCGGCTGAAGAAGCACGTGAAGCGGCGCCGACCTCGCAGTCGGCGCCGCTTCGCGCGTCTAAGCGCTAGATCGCGAAGACGATCTTGCCGACCAGGTCGCCGGCCTCCATCTTGGCGAAGCCCTCGGGCGCTTCGACCAGCGAGCGCACCGAGTCGATCACCGGTCGCACCCCGGTCACCTCGCAGAAGCGCAGCAGCCTGGCCAGTTCGTCGCGCGAGCCCATGGTCGAGCCGACAATGCGCAACTGATGGAAGAACACCCTGGTCAGCGCGGCCGGCGGGTTGGGGCCCGAGGTCGCACCGGAGATCACGATCGTGCCCTCCTCGCGCACCGACGCCACCGAGTGCGCCCAGGTCGCCGCGCCGACCGTCTCCATCACCGCGTCGACGCGCTCCGGCAGCCGCGCGCCGGACTCGTACGCCGCGTGCGCGCCGAGTTCGAGCGCCCGGGCCCGCTTCTGCTCAGAGCGCGAGGTCGCCCAGACTCGATACCCGGCCGCACGCGCCAGAACGATGAGCGCACTGGCGACGCCGCCGCCCGCGCCCTGCACCAGGATCGTGTCGCCGGGCTGAGTACCGGATCGGGTGAAGAGCATCCGATAGGCCGTCAGCCAAGCGGTCGGCAGGCAGGCGGCTTCCTCGAAGGAGAGCGCCGCGGGCTTCGGCAAGAGATTCGACCGGGGCACCGCCACGCGTTCAGCGAAGGTGCCCTGGTAACGCTCCGTCAGAATCGACGGGCGCTCGCCGTCCTTGACCCCGCGGCCGTTCTCGCCGACGACGGCGTGCACGACGACCTCGTTGCCGTCCTCGTCGATGCCCGCGCCGTCGCAGCCCAGGATCATCGGTAGCCGTTCTTCAGGCAGGCCGACGCCGCGCAGCGACCACAGGTCGTGGTGATTGAGCGCGGCGGCGCGCAGCCGGACCGTGGTCCAGCCTTCCGGGACGCTCGGCTCGGGGCGCTCGCCGAGCTCCAGCCCCTTAAGCGGTTCGTCCTTGTCGATTGCCGCAGCGTAGACAGCGAACATGCGCCTCACCCTACCGATCGGTAACCTCGACGACCACCGTCTGGGACCGAAGTCACAGCCGCGGTCAGGCGATCACGATCAAGCACACTAGCGCCGCGCGACGCCCGCCTCCCGAGCCGCCTGCGCCACCGCCGCCGTGACTGCCGGGGCCACCCGCGGGTCGAACGGCGAGGGGATCACGCACTCGGGCGACAGCTCACCGGCGACCACCTCGGCCAGCGCGTCGGCGGCGGCCAGCTTCATCGACTCGGTGATCTGCGCGGCGCGCACCGACAGCGCGCCGGCGAAGACGCCCGGGAAGGCCAGGACGTTGTTGACCTGGTTCGGAAAGTCCGATCTCCCGGTGGCGACCACGGCCGCGTACTTGCCGGCCACGTCGGGGTGGATCTCCGGGTTCGGATTCGCCATCGCGGTGATGATGCAGTCGCGGGCCATCGTGGCGACCGCGGACTCGGGCACCGTGCCGGCCGAGACGCCGATGAACACGTCCGCGCCGGCCATCGCCGACTCCAAGCTGCCGGTCAGCCCGGCTCGGTTGGTGAGCGCCGCCAGCTCGCGCTTGACCGGCGTCAGGTCCTCACGAGTAGCGTCCACGATGCCCTTGGAGTCGGCTACGGCCACATCGCCGATGCCCGCCTGCACCAGGATCTTCGCGATGGCCACGCCCGCCGCGCCAGCGCCTGAGATCACCGCGCGCAGGTCGCCGAGGCCGCGGCCGGTCACCTTCGCCGCGTTGCGCAGCGCCGCGAGCAGCACGATCGCGGTGCCGTGCTGGTCGTCATGGAAGACCGGGATGTCCAGCCGCTCCTGCAGCCGGGCCTCGATCTCGAAGCAGCGCGGCGCCGAGATGTCCTCGAGATTGATGCCGCCGAAGCCCGGGGCGAGCCGGGCGATCGTCTCCACCAGCTCGTCCACGTCGGTGCAGTCCAGACAAACCGGGACCGCGTCGACGCCGCCGAACTGCTTGAACAGGATCGCCTTGCCCTCCATCACGGGCAGCGCGGCTAGCGGGCCGATGTCGACGAGACCGAGCACGGCGGTGCCGTCGGTCACCACCGCGACCGTGTTGGACTTCCAGGTGTAGTCGAGAGCCAGTTCGGGCCGCTCGGCGATCGCGGTGCACACCTCGGCCACACCCGGGGTGTACGCGAGCGAGAGATCGGCCCGGTCACGCAGCGGCACCGTCGCGGAGACCTCGAGCTTGCCGCCGCGGTGCAGCTCGAAGACGGGATTGGCTGTGCTGTTGCCCGCTGGGTCGGTAGGCGCAGGATCGTTGTGCGCAGACATGGAAGGGAACATCCTTCGGTCGATTGCTGGCGTCCCCGCAGCGTGCGCCCCAGGACGGCCCACAGCAGGTAGGCATTACCGTCTCCGGCGGCGCGGCGCCGTCGAGGCACCGGGAGGGTGGAGGATTCGGCCGGGCTCAGGACTGCGCGAGGGTGAGGAGCGCGGTTCGGGCCGACCTAACCGTTGGTGTCCGGTCGCTTGGAAAAACACTACGCCGCCTGGCTCGACTCATTCCAGGGAATCACTCGGTTCGGCGACAATGAACACAGTGTTGAATTAGTACAACGTCCCTTGCCATGACCGTACAGAGGCGTACCGTAACGGCAAGCCTGCTCGCCGGAGCCGCGAATCGCGTACGGTAAGCAGGCGGACACCGAACCGCGAACCACCCCGCCGAAATGACATTACCGAGGTCAACGCAGTGGAACTTGCCTCCTACGCGGACCGCGCCGTACAGCTCGTGAACACGGCCGATCCGTATCGCGACCAGGACCATCTCACGACGGTCGACGACGCACGGGCACTGCTGTCCCGGCAAGGCGCCTGTGGACGGCTCACTCACGGGGACCTGATGGAACTGCGGTCGCTGCGGCAGCGGCTGCGGATCGTCTTCGACGCGGTGGAAGCGGGCAATCCGCAGCAGGCCGTGACCGTGCTGAATCAGCTGCTCGAGCAGTACCCCATCAGGCCTCAGATCTCCGGGCACGATGACACCGACTGGCACCTGCACTTGGCCGAGGGCTCACCGTCGACAGCGGCCGCGTATGGCGCCAAGGCGTGCATGGGACTCGCGGTTCAGGCGACTGAGGTCGGTATGGACCGGCTCGGCGTGTGCCAGGCGTCACCGTGCCGGGATGTGTTCATTGACACGTCGACGAACCGCTCGCGCCGGTACTGCTCCGAACGTTGCGCGACACGGGCGAACGTCGCCGCGTACCGCGCTCGCCGCCGCGAGGCCGCGCTGGCTACCTCCGGCGCCTCTGCCTGAGCCCGCGCGTCGCACGCCCTAAGACGCGCCCTCGCGCAGATATGGGCGGCCATAGACGCATGACCACACGGCCAAGTACCAACGTGTCCGGTACCGCACCGAACTGGCGAGAATCGCCTGGTGCGTAAGGGTTATCTGCGAGCAACCACCAGCCGCCGCCTTCGCGCCGCGCGATCCGCTTGAGCAGAACCAGCTGTGGATCGCGCGGATCGCGGGCGAGTACCGCGTCCCCGGGACCAACCGCGCCGCCGTATCGAACCAGGAGCATGTCGCCGTCGTAGTAGGCGGGCACCATCGAGGCTCCGGACACGCGGGCAACCCCCCAACGGACCAAACCGGTGACAGCGCTCACAGTGGCCGATGATCCCACGCGCGGCGACGCCGATCAGTGCGGAGTAGGCTCGGACGCGGAATGAACCGTCGAGGACCGTAAGGGGTTCAACCTATGCGCATCTTCGCTCCGAAGCTGACAGTTCACGCGCACTGCGATCTGCCGTGTGGCGTCTACGACCCGGCACAGGCCCGGATCGAGGCCGAGTCGGTGAAGGCGATCCAGGAGAAGTACCAGGGCAACGAGGACCCGTCGTTCCGCACCCGCGCGGTCCAGATCAAGGAGCAGCGGGCCGAACTGGTCAAGCACCACCTCGAAGTGCTCTGGGCCGACTACTTCAAGGCTCCGCACTTCGAGAAGTACCCGCAGCTGCACGGCCTGTTCAACGACGCGGTGAAGGCGGCCGGGGCGGGCGGCGCCAAGGGCTCGAACGACCCGGCGACCGGCCAGCGGCTGCTCGACCTGATCGCCGAGATCGACAAGATCTTCTGGGAGACCAAGCAGGCGGCCTGATCAGCGCTCTTCGGCCTCTGTGACGGCCGGGGCCCCGGGAACGTCTTCCGGGCCCCGGCCGTTTTGCTTTAGCGGTACGGCGGATCGTCGCCGAAGCACGGACGTATCAGTGTTGCGAGGCGACAGCGGTCACCCGTTGGAGGTACTTTCTTCTCACGGCAGGGTGCGGACTGCATACGATGCGTGCGGTCGGCGCGGCGCAGACGCCTGGCACGGACGCAGGAGGCACATACAGTGGACCAGGGCGCGGTTGGACTGACACAAGCCGCTACTAGGCTCAGCTCGGCTGGAGGGGCGACCGCGGTGGAGGATCGCGACTTCGTGGAGGTACGGATCCCGGCCGTCGGGGCCTACTTATCCGTACTGCGTACCGCGACCGCCGGCCTGGCCGCCCGGCTCGACTTCACGCTGGACGAGATCGAAGACCTGCGGATCGCGGTCGACGAGTCCTGCGCGATGCTGCTGCAGAAGGCGGTCGAGGGCACCAGCCTCACCTGCCGATTCGACCTGGCCGGCAGCGCGCTGGCGATCACGGTCTCCGCACCGACCGCGGACGGCAAGCCGCCGGCCCGCGACACCTTCGCCTGGACGGTGCTGACCGCGCTGGCCGGCGAGGTGGACGCGGTGACCGCGCAGGACGGGCGCACGGTCTCGATCACCATGGTCAAGCGGCGCGACGGCGCGGAGAAGACGGCGCAGTGACTACCGCGCAGACCCCGATCACCGCGGCCTCCGGCGGGCACCCCGACAGCCTGACCGTGGCCGGCGACGCCGCGAACGGCGCCGCGATGGACCACGAGAGCTTGGATCTGGACGGCGCGGACATGGAGGCGGCAGACCTGGACGGCGAGGGCGTGTTCGAGCTGCCGGAGCCCGCCGCGGCGCCCGAAGCGGAAGCGGTGGCCGGACCCGGAGTTCAGCGTGCCCCGCAGCAGAGCACGCCGCGCAGCTCGGCGCACGCGGCCGCGCACGCCGAGGCCCGCGAGCTGTTCCGGCGGATGGCCGACCTGTCCCCGGAGGATCCGGCCCGCTCACAGATCAGAGACCGGCTGGTGCGCATGCACCTGCCGCTGGTGGAGCACCTGGCCCGGCGCTTCCGCAACCGCGGCGAACCGCTGGACGACCTGACCCAGGTGGCCACCATCGGCCTGATCAAGTCGGTGGACCGGTTCGACCCGCAGCGCGGCGTGGAGTTCTCCACCTACGCCACGCCGACCATCATCGGCGAGATCAAGCGGCACTTCCGGGACAAGGGCTGGGCGGTGCGGGTGCCGCGCAGGCTGCAGGAGCTGCGGCTCTCGCTCACCGCGGCCACCAGCGAGCTGTCCCAGCGCAACGGCCGCTCCCCCACGGTCGCCGAGCTGGCCGGGCACCTCGGGCTCACCGAGGAGGAAGTGCTCGAAGGGCTCGAATCGGCGAACGCCTACTCGACGCTCTCCCTCGACGTGCCCGAATCCGGCGATGACGAGTCCCCGGCGGTGGCCGACTCGCTCGGCAGCGAGGACGAGGCGCTGGAAGGCGTGGAGTACCGCGAATCCCTCAAGCCGCTGCTGGAACAGCTGCCGGCGCGGGAGAAGCGGATCCTGCTGCTGCGCTTCTTCGGCAACATGACGCAGTCTCAGATCGCCGACGAGATCGGCATTTCTCAGATGCACGTCTCCCGGCTGCTCGCCCGCACGTTGGCGCAGCTGCGCGAGAAGCTGCTGGTGGACGAGTAACCGGTCGAAGGGCCGAGCAAGAGGTCAGCGAACGTCCCGGCTGAGCACGCGGTGCGAGGCCGGGACGAACAGCAACACGATCCCGGCCAGTCCGTACAACCCGGTCGGTACGGCCTCACCGTAAAGGTTGCCCTGCACCATCCAGTAGCACGCGGCCAGCACCAACAGATGGGTGAGCAATGCGGGCGTGCGGGCCCAGCCCTCCATGCGCAGCAGTCCGCGGGCGACCCAGCCGACGCCGAGCCCGAAGAGCGCGAACATCGCTCCGCCGAGTTCAGCCCGGCTGCGCAGGACCGGCTGGCCGCTCAGCCCCGCGATGACCAGGTAGATCCCGTAGCCGAACAGCAGCGCCGCGACCAACGCGGTAAGCACCGATGCTGCGGTAACCGTTCCGGGACGTCCGTCCGCTTCCGGTGCCTGCGTAGCGGATCCGCCCTGGCTCGGTCGGCCGTTCCCTGTCGACGCGGCCGGAGTGGCAGCGCCCTTCACAGACGCGCTCTTGGTGGGCGCGCTCTTCGCAGACGCGGTCTTCTGGCTCACCTTCGCAGCGTACAACTCCCCGCATCGACCTCGGACAGCACAGTCGCTCCTCTCATATGTACTGTTTGCTGCATGTCCGACGAGCGGTTGGCCGCGCCTGAAGTGGATGAAGAGCGCCAGTGGTCCGTGCGCCGCGGACTGCTGGTGATGAACCCCAAGGCGACCACCGCCACGGAACGCACCTGCGACGTGCTGGTCGGTGCCCTCTCTTCGGCTCTCGACCTGCGCACGGTGCGCACGGAACGGCGCGGTCACGCGGCCGACCTCGCCCGCGAGGCAGCGCAGGACGGGGTCGACGTGGTGATCGCCTTCGGCGGCGACGGCACGGTCAACGAGGTGGTCACCGGCCTGCTCGCGGAAGGGCCCGGCCCGGAGGTCCCAGCCCTCGCGGTGGTTCCGGGCGGCTCGACCAACGTCTTCGCCCGCGCGCTCGGCGTGCCGAATCACGCTGTCGAAGCCACCGGTGCGCTGCTTCGGCTGCTGCGCGAGCAGCGCACGCGCCTTGTGTCCATGGGCGCCGCCTACTCAGACGGCGAGAGCGCGCCGCGGTACTTCACCTTCTCGGCCGGTTACGGCTTCGACGCCGCGGTCGTCGGGGCGGTGGAAAGGCAGCGGGCGGAGGGCAGGCGCTCGACCGGCGCGCTTTATATCCGCTCCGCGCTCACCGAGTACTTCCGGAACACCGATCGCAAGACCGCGCCAATCAGCGTGGTGCTCGCGGACGGCACCGAATTGCCGCCGCTGTTCATGGCGGTGCTGGCGAACACGGCGCCGTGGACCTACCTGGGCAGCCGCCCGATTCTGGCGACGCCGGAGGCAAGTTTCATGACCGGGCTCGATCTGTTCGGTCTTTCCAGCATGTCCGCGCTCCCCGTTTGGCGCACGGTCGGGCGGTTAATCGCGAATTCGCAGCGGCTGGGCAACGGTCGTGGAGTGCTCATCCGGCACGACCTGCCGGAGCTCACTCTTTCGGCGCAACGGCCGGTCGAGTTCCAGGTGGACGGCGACTACCTGGGACCACGCGAACGTGTGACATTCCGTAGTGTTCCCGATGCACTGCGCGTCTTCGCGTGATGTACTGGGTTTCGGCGGGACGACCGTCCACAGCGTGCCCCTGGCCAGGCATGTCGCGGACCGAGGCTCGCTAGGCCGCGGAACCTTGGACTCATTGCCGTCGCCTTCGGTGCGAGCCTTCGAAGGCAAGGTGTGATCCAGCAGACACCTGAGAATTCAAAAATCCCCTCAATAGACCCTTGTGCTGCGGGCTTAGGGCTGCCACGCTTGTTCACGGCCTTGAAACAACGGCTGTGATCGCTCAGCGCGGAGTGTCCGGCCCACCAGCCGGTCCCGTGGTTGAAAGCAGCGACGAGCCCTCTCCGAGGGCCAGTCGCCGGCAGACGAGACCAGCGGCAGCCAAGGCTCATGAACCCCCCGCACGTCCCGGCCGTGGTCGGCCTGAAAACCGACCCGCCGGTTCGAGCGGAGACGCTCGTGAAAGAGTTCACATTCACAAGATCTTCCGAAGATCGGTGGAACGGGAACATTTCACGCCGCGTCTGCATTAGGTAGTAGTCCGGCGTACGTGTGGTGGCGGCGCCAGGATCACTGCCGAAATGCGTCGCACTTCCCGCGGCGCAGCAGTACCGCAGTAACCACTGCACAAGAGCACGAAGTCGTTGATGCTAGGGCGGGTAGCACCCCACCCCCGTCCGTAGCGCACTACGCGAGGAGTTAGGACCGATGGACTGGCGCCACCGCGCCGCGTGCCGCGATGAGGACCCGGAGCTGTTCTTCCCGATCGGGAACACCGGGCCGGCACTGCTGCAGATCGAAGACGCGAAGGCGGTCTGCCGCCGTTGCGACGTCATTGACCAGTGCCTCCAGTGGGCGCTCGAGTCCGGACAGGACGCGGGTGTCTGGGGCGGGATGAGCGAGGACGAGCGCCGCGCGCTCAAGCGCCGCGCCGCCCGTGCCCGCTCCCGCATGGCCTAAGCGCCTGCGCCGCGAGCCTGGAGCAACCGAAAGTACAGTGCGACAGCCCGCCGGCGGCGATTGATCCGTCGGCGGAGCGACAACGCGGAGGGACCGGACACTCGTCCGGTCCCTCCGCGTTTTGCCGTCTCGGTGGTTCTGGTGCGTCTGCCGGGCCTGAATTACCTGGATGAACATTCGGTGACGAGAAGGCGAATATCACGTCGCAGCGTGCTGACGCGGCCGCGGCGACTCACTCGCCGACGTTGAGCTCCAAAGTCACCACGGTGCCGCCGCCCTCACGCGGCGTCATATCGAAGGTGCCGCTCAGCTCGCCGGTGACCAGGGTCCTGACGATCTGCAGGCCGAGATTGCCCGCGGTCGCCGGGTCGAAGTCGGGCGGCAGGCCGCGGCCGTCGTCCGCGACCAGGATCGTCAGCTCCGGGCCGCGGCGCACCGCGGTGACCTCCAGGGAGGAGCCGGCGCCGTCGAGTCCGTGCTCGAACGCGTTCTGCAGCAGCTCGGTCAGCACCATGGCCAGCGGAGTGGCGACCCGGGCCGAGAGCACTCCGAAGGTGCCCACCCGCCGTGACTGCACCCCGCGTGACGAGGCGCCGCTGCCGGAGGCCGCCGAGTAGTCCAGCACCATCGCCAGCACCCGGTCGGCGATCTCGTCGAACTCGACCCGCTCGTCCAGGGTCTGCGACAAGGTCTCGTGCACGATCGCGATCGAGCCGACCCGGCGTACCGCCTCGTTGAGCGCCGCCCGGCCGCGCGGCTCGTCCAGCCGGCGCGCCTGAAGCCGCAGCAGGGCCGCGACGTTCTGCAGATTGTTCTTCACCCGGTGGTGGATCTCGCGAATCGTCGCGTCCTTGGTCACCAGCTCGCGGTCTCGGCGACGCAGCTCGGTCACGTCGCGCACCAGCACCATCGCGCCGATCCTGGTGCCCTGCGGCAGCAGCGGAATGGTACGCAGCCGCATCGCCCCGCCGATCGTCTCCATCTCGGTGTCCCGGGGTGCGCGGCCGTCCACCGCGGAGGCCAGCGCCTCGTCGATCGGTCCGGACTGCGGGTCGAGCAGCTCAGCACAGACCTTGCCGAAGTGCGAGCCGATCAAGTCTGTGGCGTGGCCGAGGCGATGGAACATGGACACCGCGTTCGGGCTCGCGTAGGTGACTGTGCCATCCGCGTCGAGGCGGATCATGCCGTCGCCGACCCGGGGCATCGCGTCCAGATGGCTGCGCGACTTCGGGTTCGGGAACCGGCCGGTGGCGATCATCTGAGCCAGGTCGGCCGCCGTCTGAAGATAGGTCAGCTCCAGCCGGCTGGGGGTGCGCGCGGTCAGCAGGTTGGTGTTGCGGCCGATCACCGCGATCACCCGGTCCGCCCGGCGCACCGGGATCGCCTCGACCCGCACCGGCACCGCCTCGCGCCATTCCGGGTCGCCCTCCCGGATGATGCGACCCTCATCCAAGGCCTGGTCGAGCAGCGGTCGTTTGCCGCGTGGTACCACATGACCGACCAGATCCTCCGGGTACGAGGTCGGGCCGGTGTTAGGGCGCATCTGCGCCACGGCGACGTACCGCGTCTCGTCGGCGGTTGGCACCCAGAGCACCAGGTCGGCGAAGGAGAGGTCGGCGAGCATCTGCCAGTCGGCGACAATGAGGTGCAGCCACTCCAGGTCTCGATCATCGAGGGTGGACTGGTCGCGAACCAGATCGTTCATGGACGGCATTGGCTCAGTATCCCAGGCGTATCCGTCCGGGCTGGCCCAGAAGGAGGAGGACGGACGGATGACGGACCCGCTTGGCTGGCTGGACGAGTACGCCCGCAAACGCGAAGCGGCGGGGCTGCGCCGACGGCTGCGGCCTCGCGCGGCGCACAGCGACCTGGTGGATTTGGCCGGCAACGACTATCTCGGCCTCGCGCGCGATCCGCGGGTGACCGACGCGGCCGCACGCGCCGCACGCACCTGGGGCGGCGGATCGACCGGTTCGCGCCTGGTGACCGGGACCACCGAGGCCCATGTCGAATTCGAGCGGCAGTTGGCCGAGTTTGTCGGTGCCGAGTCAGGACTGGTGTTCTCATCCGGTTATCTGGCGAACCTGGGCGCGATCACGGCACTGGCGGGGCGCGGCGATCTGATCGTGTCCGACGCGCTCAATCACGCCTCGCTCATCGATGGCTGTCGTCTCTCTAGGGCACGCGTTGAGGTTGTAGGGCATCGCGACGTGACTGAGGTCCGCCGGGTGCTGGCCGAGCGTTTGGAAGAGCGCGCATACGTTGTGACAGACGCCGTGTTTTCGGTGGACGGAGACGTGGCGCCGCTTGCC
>Ga0134126_10010208_pt1 | contig 11840 bp, 10 predicted proteins | sample KB31752_FD_96881 | JGI IMG/M metagenome (GOLD analysis project Ga0134126, IMG submission 96881) | Terrestrial soil microbial communities with excess Nitrogen fertilizer from Kellogg Biological Station, Michigan, USA - KB3-175-2 | ecosystem: Environmental > Terrestrial > Soil > Unclassified ...
TCCATCAATCGCGGCGCCGCGCCGTTCTCGAGCAGCCACAGACATCCGCGCGGCTCGGTTTCGGTAACGTCGAACGTGCCCGCCCAAAGCCGTCCGCGCGGATCCACCTTGCCGTCGTTGTACCCGATGTCGGCGCGGTTTCTCTCCGGATCCGCCAGGCTCGCCAGCTTCAGCGTGTCCAGATTCACGAGCGCCAGCCCGCGCGCATGGGAAAGCACGAACGTGCTCAGCTCCGAGGTCGCTGCGATCATGCCGATGACGGGATCGAGCGGTAACTTCACCACACTGTGGCGTCGTAGGAGACCCTCCCAGCGATGAATCTCGGCCGCAACACCATCGACCCAGTACACGGATTGCGAAGCCCGGGACCACAGCACAGACTCACCGAGGACGTTGTGCGATTCGACGATCCGCGTAGCCTCGATGTCGGGCACCGTCGTGCTCCTCCTAGGGAACGCGGAACCTGTTCAGCGCATCTTCGTTGAGGTCGATCCCCAGTCCGGGCCTGCTCGGCAACGGAATGACACCATCGACGACCTCGAGCTCGTTAGTCACGAGCGTCTTGCGCAGATCCGAATCGGCCAGGGCTGCGGGGAGGAATTCGATGTGCGTGCAGGTAGGCGCGACGATGGCGAGGTGCGCCGATGCGGCAATGCCAATCGCGGATTTCCAACAGTGAGGAACGACGAGCACCCCCTTGTCGCGTGCGGCCTGCGCTACTCTTCGCGCCTCGGTCAGTCCGCCTACACGCCCTACGTCGGGCTGGACCACATCGAGGGCATCACGCTCCAGATAGTCGCGAAACTCGAAGCGCGTATTGAGCCACTCGCCGGCCGCAATCCGCACGGGGGAGGCCTGACAGAGCTTCTGATAACCATCCAGGTCATCGCTGGGGAGCGGCGTCTCGACAAAGAAGATATCCTCAGCGGCGAAGAGGTCGATTGCGCGCAGCGCGGTCTTCCAGTCCTGCCAGCAATAGGCTACATCGACCATCAGGGTCAGACCTGGCCCTACCGCGGCCCGGCACGCCCGGACGATGTCGGCGACCTTACGATCATCGCGAATCTGCAGGCCGTTGTGCGAGTACGGCCCGTGGATGCAAATTTCGAGCTTGACCGCACGGAACCCGAGGTCGCGCGCTTTGACCGCGCGCGCAACCAGACTGTCCGTATAGGTAACGAGGTCGGAGCCCGCCGGAAGAATCGACGCATAAGGCGTTGCATGAGGTTGCGCGGCCCCGCCGAGCAGCTTCCAGACCGGCTCATTCGCGATCTTTCCTCTTAGATCCCAGAGCGCCATATCGAGAGCGCCGATCGCGCAAATGCCGGCGCCTCGTCGCCCCGTCATCGCCGAGCCCATGTAAAGGCGCTCCCACAGACCTTCGATGTCCGTGGGATCAGTGCCGATCAGCGTCTCCTTCAGCCCGAGCCCCATGCAGTGAGTGCCGCGCGCCTCGATCATCGTCCGCGCAACCCACGGATTGGTGTCGGTCTCTCCAATTCCCACGTGACCCGAGTCCGTATGGATCTTGACGACCAGATTGTCCTGCGCGGAGCTGCAGGCTTCCGCGCTGTAGTCTGGCACCAGGAGCACGAAGCATTCGACGTTGGTAATCTTCAAGGTGAAAGGCCCTCTTCGACTCAGAACGTGGCCGAGACACCGCCGTCGACCAGCAGGATCTGCCCCGTGACGTAGCGCGCGTCATCGCTGCAGAAAAAGGCTGCCGGTCCCGCGACATCGTCTGGAAGCCCGGCGCGTCCGAGCGGTATGCGTTTGTACTTTATGTAGATGTCCTGAAACCACGCCTGCTGATGTTCGTGACCCGAGCCATCCGGCAGCAGGCACATCGGCGTATCAATGAAGCCTGGTGCAATCGCATTGACGACGATGCCGTCTTTCGCGAGATCGCAAGCCATCGAGCGCGTCAGATTGACCACACCGCCCTTGGCGGTCGAATACGCCGTGGCCCCGGGCGCGCTGCGCACACCCATGATGGAGGCGATATTGAGAATCCGCCCGTGCGCGGTACGCGAGCGAATGAGCGGTACCATGGCCATCGAGACGATGAGAGCGCCGTCCAGATTGACCCGCAATATCCGGGAATAGTGCTCGAAGGTCAGGGCGTCGAATCCCACGATATCGACGACCGCGGCGTTGTTCACGAGGATGTCGAGGCCACCGAAGCGTTCGCGGATCGCCTGCGCCGCGGCCGCCACCGATGGCGCCTTCGAGACGTCCATCTGAAGCGCAACCGCTTGAACGTGCTCGGAGGCAATGCTCTCAGCCACCTGCTTTGCGCCGGAGTCGTTGATGTCGGCGAGAACGACGGTGGCGCCTTCCCGGGCGAGCCGACGGGCAATCGCCGCACCTATGCCCTGCGCGGCGCCCGTAACGAGCCCGATTTTACCGTTCAGCCGGCCGATCGATTTTGTATTGGAATCACTCATGCGGTCACGCTTTGTCGTTTTGCAATTCCGCGATTGCCGCAGGGCTTTGCGCAGAGCAGAAGTAAGCCGAGCCTAGTATGACAAGCGCTCCCACGACCTGCATCAATGACAGTCGCTCGCCCAAGGTCACGGCGGACAGGAAGACGCCCAACGCAGGCAACATGTACACGGAGACGGAGATCTGAGCTACCTGGAGGCGTTTCAGGAGCCAAAGCCAGATCGCCATCGCCAGCCCCCAGGACATCAGTCCGAGCACCAGCACACCCAGCCATGCCCGCCAGTGCCAGTGTGTGACGGAATAGAACGGTACCGGGTCCAAGGCCAGCGAGATCGGCGCGCACAGCACGATCGCGACAACATAGCCGTAGACGAGCATTTCCAATTCAGAGTGAGATTCCAGGACCTTCTTGCCGTAGGCGTTGTAGAACGCCGAGCCCATCGCGCCTACGAGAATCGCGCAAGTTCCGAGCAGCATCCCGCGTTGCAAGGATCCCGCGGCGATATCGCCCCACGAGATGACCGCAGCACCGGAGAGTGCGAGGACCAGACTGACCAGGAAGAGCCGATGGGGGCGCTCGTGGAGGAAGAGTACGCCCATCCCCATCATCATTACTGGAATCGTGAGCGAGAGGATCGCCGCATTGGAGGCTGATGCGTGCTCTATGCCCCATGCAAGGATGACTGAGGCGGGGATGTTGCCGAGCGCTCCCAGCAATATGAGCTGCATCCAATTGGTCCCGGTGTTTTTTGCGCCCCTCCGCTTGCGCCATTCGCGGATGAGGAACGGCAACAGGCACAGCGTGGCGATCACGAACGTCCAGAAGTTCGTGGCGCCGATGCCCATCGCGTCCGAGGCTACCTTGTATGCCGGGTACTGCGCAGCCCACATCAGATTGACGAGAAACGCCAGACACCAGTTTCTGGCTTGGTGACGAGACTCGTTCATGATCGGACAGACCTCAATTTGAATCGACCCTATTCAGTGCAGAACTCGCCGCCCTGAAAGCGCCGCACCTGAGGGTCGTCGGGGTCCGGTAAGAGAGTGGCCACGTATTTCTCGGCGTCGTCCTTGGGTACGAAACCGAAGCCTTGCGAATCGTCCTGCCACCATTTACGCGTATTGGCTGATACGCCCCAAAAGGTCCTGCAGCCCAGGTTCGGGGACTGCAGACAAGCGATGATCAGCGCTTCGAGGTCGTCGTATGACACCCATGTATGTCGATGCCGGACGCGAGTCGGCCTCTCGAGCGCCGATCCAATGCGGATGCTTGCGCTCTCGACACGGTACCGATCGAAGTAAAAGCGTGCGATGAGTTCGCCGGCGGCTTTGGTGACACCGTAAATGCTGTCAGGCCGGAAGGGGTCGTCTGTTGACAGATCGCGGTTACGCTCGTAGTAGCCGATGACATGGTTGGAGCTTGCGTAGACGACGCGCGCCCCCGCGAGCCGTGCGGCTCGGAATATGTTGTCCGTTCCGAGAACATTGGAGGCGATCAGCTGCTCGGACGGAGCCTCGAAGCGAATTCCGCCGAGATGAATTATCGCGGTGGCGTCCTTGCATAGATCTCGTATGGCATCTGCTTGGGTGAGATCAGCGCGTACGAATTCGGTGCCCTTCACCTTGCCGACGACTTCGCTGATGTCACTCAGCCGCAGCTCGAGTCCCCGCGCGGCCAATCGAGGCGCGAGCCATGTACCTATTTCGCCTGCTGCACCGGTTACGACGATCATGCCGCTGCCCCATCATCGAATTCGAACGGAAGAACCCCCGGCGAACGGGCATCGGTGACCAGCAGCGCTCCATCTTCAGGCTGCGGAGCCTGACTCAGAGCATGGCTCGTGATGAACATCTTGCGGGCGTCGGCTCCTCCGAACGCACACATGGTGGGTGACCCCACGGGCGTCTTCCAGGATTCAATGATGCGACCGGTGTGGTTGATTCCGTTGATGCAGCCGGCGGAGACGCCCGCACTCCAGTAAATGTCGGCTTGATCGAACGAAGCGCCGTCGGGTCGTCCTTCGCTCTCGGAAAGGCTTGCCAACCGACGCCGATTCCGCAACTCGCCGCTGCGCGGGTCAAAATCAAACCGATCGATCCATGCCGCAGCAGAGTCGGATAAGCACATCCTGCCGGCGTCTTTAGTCCATGCGAGGCCATTCGACACACACAGTCCGGCAAGCACCTTCTCGACTCGGCCCGACGCGTCGACTCGGTAAAGTGAACCGCGCGGTTCCCGGCGCGGCGAGTCGTGCATCGAACCGACCCAGAAGCGCCCATCGGGGCCTACTTTTCCGTCGTTCAGCCGATTTTCGGGCATTTGACTCTCAATCTCGCATAGCGGCCAACTGATATCTTCCTGCGGGTCCCAAAGGATGACCGATTTGGCGAGGGCAACGAGCACGCGGCCGCTTCGGCAGAGGCCCAGACTGGCAACTGCGCTATCGAAGGCTTTTTGAACTCTGATGCAACCTGCTGAATCAGCGAAGAATATGCTCTGGCCGCGAATGTCGACCCACCAGAGGCCATCCCGCCTGGAGTCCCAAGTGGGCGACTCCCCGAGCACGCACACCGCGGGGCTAAAACGCGCGAAAGCACGCACCGCCATGTACCCGCCGGCCCCCGGCGAAGTCCGCGGAAGCCCAAAAGCCCAAAGACGTCCCGATTGAAAGTATCATAAACTGGCTGTATTGTCACACAACTTGTCAACTTGGTCAATTTCACCAACGCAATGAAGACGACGCCCGTTACTTCCCAGGATTTCACTCGTTCCGTGCTCGCAGTGCCCCCGCTCTGCACGCGTCGTGACGGAATGCCCTGTGCAGTCGAGAACCAAAAGCTGGTTGAGTTCCTCTCGGCAGCGGGGATTTCGACGTTTGTGTATGGCGGCAACGCGAACGCATTCCACCTGTCGTGCGCGGAATTCGCCGCCACGCTGGAGCAGGCTGCCGCGGCGGTTCCCGATGACGCATGGTTGCTGCCTTCGATCGGTCCGGATTTCGGCAAGGCTCGCGACCAGATCGCGATCCTGCGCGGACTTCGCTTCCCCGCGGCCATGCTGTTACCGGGGTCTTCGCCGTCCACCCCCAGCGGCGTTGCAGATGGGATTGGACGTCTCGCCGATGCGCTGGGTGCGCCTCTGGTCCTTTATTTGAAGTCGGAGACCTATATCCCGATCGAGTCGCTGCAATCGTTGACGCGCACGGGTAACGTTTGTGGCGTGAAGTACGCCGTGCCCCGCGACGATCCGTCGGTGGATGATTACCTCGAAAGGCTCATCGCGAGCTGCGGTGCTGAGATCCTGATCAGCGGGTTCGGGGAGCGCCCTGCGGTCGCCCACTGCCGTTCGTTTGGAATCAAGGCATTCACGTCCGGACTGGTGTGCATCGCGCCCCACCTCTCATCCAGGCTTCTTGCAGCGCTTGCCCGCGGGCATTACGACGAGGCCGAGTCGCTGCGGAAGCGATTTCTTGCATTGGAAGACATTCGCGACGCTCACTCGCCGATTTCCGTGCTGCACGCCGCCGTGGCTGCGCTCGGCATCGCTGACACGGGCCCCCTTACTCCGTTCATGTCGAGTGTGTCGGATGAGCGGGTCCTGGCGGGCATTGCCGCGGAATCGAAGCGGCTGCAGGCAACCGATCTCGGTCGTTGAAACAACGGAGTACGCGATCATGCTCAAGATTACGGCGATCGAAACCCTGCAATCGCCCTCCTATGGAAACATCGTGTGGGTGCTGGTCCACACCGACACCGGTCACACGGGTCTCGGCGAAACGTTCCGCGGAGCCGATGCGGTGGTCGCGCACGTGCATTCCGGGCTCGCTCCGAGCCTGATCGGGCGCAATCCGCTGGAAATCGAGTCCTTGAGCGCCGAGATGCTCGACCCCTACGTTGGCTACCGGAGCAGCAGCGCGGAGATACGCGCCGCATCGGCGATCGACATCGCCCTACACGATCTCATCGGCAAGTATCGGAAGTGTCCGGTTTACGAGCTTGTCGGGGGCCTCTTCCGCAAGCAGATCCGTACCTATAACACCTGCGCCGGAACTAACTACAACCGGTCCGGGACCCGCAAGATCGTGCACGCAACCGAAGCCCGCGGCGAGCCCGAGACATTCGACGATCAGGACGCCGTGGCACGTGATCCCGCAGCCCTCGCGCGCAGCCTGCTCGACCAGGGCATCACGGGCATGAAGATCTGGCCTTTCGACGAGTTCGCGAGTCGCAGCTCCGGGAGTTTCATCTCCGCGTCCGATGTTGAAACGGGCTGCGAACCGCTGCGGCTCATCCGGGCGGCAGTCGGCAGCGAGATGGATCTCATGCTCGAAATGCACGGTATGTGGAGTCTTCCGGCCGCAATGCGGATCGCGCAAGCGGCCAGTGCCTTCAACTTGCTTTGGGTCGAAGATCCGCTGAAGGCGGTCAACCCGCAGGCGCTCGCCACGTTCGCTCAACGGGCGGGGGTGCCGGTTTGTGCAAGCGAGACGCTCGCGACCTCCCCGGCCTACCTGGAATTGCTCCAGTGCGGAGCCCTGGACTACGTGATGATCGATCTCTCGTGGTGCGGCGGTTTGACCGAGGCCAAGCGCATTGCCGCGCTCGCCAGCGCTTTCCAGCGCCCTGTTACGACGCACGACTGCACCGGCCCGGTGGTCTTCGCCGCCGGCATCCACCTTGCCCTGAGCACCCGTAACGTTGCGCTTCAGGAATCGGTCCGTGCCTATTACAACGGGTGGTACCAGGACATCGTGACCGTTGTTCCCCGGCCGGACAAAGGCTATTTCGCCGCTCCGGCCGGGATCGGGCTCGGCACGGAGTTGCGTCCGGAATTTCTGGCCCGGCCCGATCTGATTCGTCGTGTGACTACCGCGCCCCGCTGAGCATCAGTCTGGACCGGGTTGCAAAGTGGTATTATGATATACAGGCGCGCCTGCCGGTGATGCAGCTTGGCAAGGCCGCTCGAGTGGAAGGTGTAGTCACAGATCGCCAGGGAAAAATTCCCGTGCCCGACAGTTACGAGTCATCGCAACAGATCACAGCGATTCGCCGGCCGGAGAGGCTGCCAGAGACGGTCTACGGACGAATCCTCGACATCATCAGCTCAAAGGGTCTGACCGTCGGCGACAAGCTGCCGCCGGAAACGACTCTGGCGCAAATGTTCGCGGTTTCCAGGCCCGTGGTGCGCGAGGCGCTCATGCGGCTACGGTCCGATGGGATCATCGAGGCTCGCCAGGGAAGCGGGTCTTATCTGAGCCGCCCGCCGCCACGCCGGCTCATGTCGCGCATGCAGCCTGCAAATATTTCGTCGGGCCTCGGGGGCTACGAGGTACGCCTGGCCCTCGAGCCGTACGCCGCCCGCCTGGCGGCGGAAAACCGGTCCGCCCATGACCTGACTCTCATGAAGAAGCAGCTGGGGAAGTTCGAGAAGCGGCTTCACTCCGGCAAGAGCGCATTGGCGGAGGATTTACTCCTACACCGATCGATCCTCGAGGCGACGGGGAACCACCTCTTCTTATTGGCGTTCGACGCCGTTGCCTCCCGTCTGCACGAGATCATGAGCGCAGTCTCCTCGATGACCCAGGAAGACAACGACAAGCGAAAATCAATCGTCATCAAGGAACATCGTCTCATCGTGAGCGCGATCGAGGCACAGGACGGACCCGGCGCGACCCGCGCGATGGATCAGCACCTCAATTCCGCCCGCCGACGGGCGATCGACGGCTTCGAGCCCGGAACCTGACCCGCCGGATCGGCGTCGCCCTGCCCCTATGCCGCCGAGAACTTCGGCGAATACTGCTGGCATCCGGGCGCGTTGACGAATCGCCATTTGCCCTGGCCGACGCCGGCATCGATGAAGGCGATCGACAGCATCCGGAACCAGGTCGCGAACAGAGTGGGCTCACCGGGACCCGTGGTCATCAGCGGATGCCCGTAGGCGAACGGCTCGCCTTTGCAGAAAACCGCGCCCCCGCGGGAATCGAAGTTTGATTGCACCCAGGGCCGGGCTTTGTGGAGCTCACCGGTGATGCGGCCCGAGAGCTCCGGCGAGAAGCGTGCGAATCGCGCCAGCGGGTCGATCGAATCGATGTCTTCGCAGGCGCTGCCGTCGAACGGGTGTTGCGGATTGTGGACTCCCCAGCCGAACCCGCCCCGGGGATTTTGTGTTACCAGAACGACCGCCGTGGCGCGACTGATGTTCGGAGGCTTGCGCTCGCGATACGAATAAAGGAGCCACAGGTGATAGGCCGTCTGAACACGCAGTGAACGCCATATTTCGGGCGAGTAGTCCGTACTCTGCTCGGGTCCCCACAGGCCCGTCTCAGGGCGGGCGCGCGCATCGAGCTCATCGAGGAGAACGGTCGCCATTTCACCTGCATGACGATCATGGTGTACGTCAGCGGCGTACAAGAGGCCGACGCCCCAATTCATAATGATATTGGACGAGTCGGCCACTCCCTTGCCCCAGTCGAGCGAATCGAGCCACCGCTTCAGCCCCGCCCGCGTCATGACCGGATCGAGCCAGGCGGGCAGGATTCGGGGGGTACCTCCCAGGGCGGTCAGGGACCAATAGACGTGGCTCGTCAGGTGTCGCCATCCCCACCAGTCAGCTTCGTCGGCGAGCTTGGACTGCAGGAGCGGATCGCGATAGAGGCCGTCGGAGCTTTGGAACGAGTTGAGATACTCGATCCAACCCGCTCTTTGCGCCTTGGTGAGCCTTGCCAAATCGCCGAAAAGATCCCGAGTCAGGGCGGCGTAGCACGAGGCATAGAGCACGGGCTTGGGCGAGGATCGCGCATAGTGGTAAGCGTCGGGATGCACTTTCGGGTCGCGCATCGACTCCACGAATGCCAGGACCCTGCTCTTTGAGGTGTTGTCGGGCCAGGGTGAGAAAGCGGCGAGCAGGGGGCTCGCCAGAAGAGCGAGCGAAGCTTCTCGCCGTGTAAGGTTAGGCGACGGCAGACTGCTACTGCTACTCATGGCTTCCTCCTTAGTTGTATGAAATGTCGTCGATTACACCGCCCCAGCCGGCGGAGAAGTAGACAGTGACCGTGGTGGCCGCGGTCGTCCACCCGGTCGTGATGTGGACGCCTCCGTTTGGTACCGACCCGGTGAGCGTGGTGTTAACGCCATCCGAGATGGAGTATGTACCCGTCCCGGAGACGGTGATCCCGGTCAGTTTCTTCCCGGCTGGGAGAGTAAATGTTGCGCTCGCGGTCGATCCGCTCGAGAAGAACGCGTACTTGTAAAGGCCGTACGGGTACGTGCTCGCGGTCTCGAGGCTCCAGTCTCCGGAACCGAAGTCGATTCCGTCGTGGGTTCCGTTGACGGAGACGTCCTGACCGAAGATGTCCCCAAACGAGTAGAGGGTCCCTGCGGTCCCGTATTCGATGCCGGTGATGACAGAGCCCCAGCCGTGAGAAAGGGTTACAGTGACCGTGGAGCCCGCGGCGGTCCAACCGGTGACGATCATGTCCGTGGAAGGCAATCCGGAGAGCACGCCCGAAAGCGTCGAGTTGACGCCATCCGACAGAGAGTACGTTCCGAGGCCGGAGATCTTTATCGAGCGCAGAACATCCCCGGACGGTAGCGTAAAGCTCTCGGACGTCGCGCTGCCGGAATTGAAGAATGCATAGCTCGTAATGTCGTACGCGCCGTCGCTGGCGTAGGTTTCGAAGCTCCAGTTGCCGCTGCCTAGGTCGATCCCGTCATGGGTACCGTTGACTGCAACGTCCTGGCCCGAAAAATCCTCGAATCCATAAGTGGTAGTGCTGACGCTCGACGGCCCCGTGGGGGGCGTCGCGTAACCGGGGGCAAGCCCCAGCGGGTTGACCTCGGCCGCGTCGATTGTGATCTCGCCGCCGGCCGACGCGTCGTCGCCATTTCCCGTGACCGTAGCGGTGAGGGTATGGCTTCCGGAAGAGAGGACGGGGCTGACGAAGACAGGCGTCGCGCCGCGGTCTCCCGACGTCGAGTTCACAGGGCGGCTGGTGTCCCACTCGTCACTGTAAAAGTCGACGAGCACGGGCGTGTTGCCATCGATGCTGACCCAAGCCAGGCCGGAGGAGCTGTTCGTGCCACCGAACAGGGCGACCTGTGTGCCGGTGAATTGGAAGGTAACGGAATCACCGGCGGTGCTCGAGCGGTGGTAGTCACCGCCCTCGTAGTCCGCAGAGTATGTTCCGGAGTCCGTGCCGCTGCTCCAGGATCCTGAGTATTGGAACTCGTCGTTGCCCGACCCTGTGGTGCTGTCATCGATGATGAGCGGTTGCGCGTTCGTGGCGCCCGTGTCCCAGACCGCGGATGCTCCGCCGGCCGTACCGTCGATGTTGTAAGCTGTCACGTAGTACCACTTCTCGCCAGCGGGGGCCGTGCTGTCGAGCCAGGGTGTGGACCAGTCAGTGGCGCATTGATTACAGATCGTGGTGAAGCCGCTGGTGGCGCTCGTAGTGGATCGGGCCACGGAATAGGTATAGGCCCCCGGTGCGCCGGCCAGTAAATCTCGTTACTGCTTATGTTCGTGATGACCGGGCTACCCACGGTTTGATGCGCGGGAGCCGAAAGGCCTTGCATAGCGTACGCATGCGTCCGGTAACCGTCGAGAAGCGTGCGATCAGTTGACGTGTAACCGGGGTAGTACTTGAGCACATCGTTTCCACCGAAGGTGTTGCCTTGCTCGGCGACGTATCCGTAGCTGTCCGCGAGGGGCTCGAGATCCCACGGAAGATCGCCGGCGATGTCCGTATCGCTCGCTATGGCGCTGAGATTGGTCGAAGTCGCATCGTTCCAACCCATTTCACCCAGATAGTAGACCTTGCCAGCCGAGACCGCGGCGCTCGCTGCGGATTCGTACGTCGACAGGGAGCCGCCGAAGTCGGAGTAGAAGTGCCCGTCGTACATATCGATGTCGGTGGCCGAGAGATCCGACGAGGTGGGCGTACCTGTGCCGGAATTGCTTCCCCAGGACACGAGGTGATTGGAATCTATGCCTTTGATGTAGGCGGCGATGGTTTCCGCCCAGGTGGCGTCGCCGGAGCCCTCGTTCTCTTCTTCCCATGCCAGGATCGTGGGGTCATCCTTCCATGCGATCCCGGTAAGCGAATTCACGTGGTTCAGCAGATGAGAAATGTACGCCTCGAAATCACCTACGAAGGTGGAGTCATAGAAATCACTGCAGGTCGCATCGTGCCGCCAGGTCGTATAGGTACCGCTGGCGCCCGAATTCCAGCCCACGCAGTTGAATCCTTCGACGAGGGGGATGATCAGCCGGATCCCGAGCGCGCTGGCCTGACTGATGAGATAGTCGTCCCTGGCGAATACCTGGTCGTTCCAGACTCCCGGACTCGGCTCGAGACATGCGGTACAGCCGATCGAAGCGAAGGAGTAGACGCGCA
>Ga0134126_10010209_pt1 | contig 11839 bp, 10 predicted proteins | sample KB31752_FD_96881 | JGI IMG/M metagenome (GOLD analysis project Ga0134126, IMG submission 96881) | Terrestrial soil microbial communities with excess Nitrogen fertilizer from Kellogg Biological Station, Michigan, USA - KB3-175-2 | ecosystem: Environmental > Terrestrial > Soil > Unclassified ...
AACCCGACGCCTACACCTACGCCAACCCCAATTAACAGGGCCGCCGTCGTGCCTATGTAATGGCTGTCCTCGCCACGAAGAGCTTCCGTTGCCCGACCGGCCCGCCGCGATGCTTCGTCATAGGTGTCACGTGCCCGGTCACTAATGTTGTCGAAACTGTCGCCCGCTTTCTCTCGTAATGACTCCAGCAGGTATACGCCGGTTCCAATTAGCAAATTCCATAACATCTTGTTTTTACGCTGTCCCATTTAGATCCTCCGCCGAATTAAAGTTTAATCTTTGTGCAGATAGGAAGATGCGAATATCCTAGGCTGCGGTTGGCAGTAATTCCAGCAGCTCACAACGGAATCCGGCCGTTTTCTCTGAGCGGCTCACGTCCAACACAACTCTCTTGTCAGGCTGTGGAAAACCAATGAATCTTCTACTCATCCGAGCAACCTGTTTTCACGTTCAGTGCTCGTGGTACTATCCGGCCAGTGGCTGCCAAAGCAAATCCCGATCTCAAGGACCGCCTGGTTTCAGCCGCTCCGGTTGAGGACGATTCTTCGTTTGAACTGAAGCTTCGTCCGCAGCGCCTTGTCGAATTTATTGGGCAATCCAAGGTCAAAGAGAACCTGGCGGTAGCGATCGAAGCCGCCAAATCGCGCGGCGAAGCGCTGGATCACGTGCTCCTCTATGGACCTCCCGGACTGGGCAAGACTACGCTGGCCACCATCATCGCCAATGAACTGGGCGTGGCTTTTCAGCAGACCTCCGGGCCGACGCTGCAAATTAAAGGTGACCTTACAGCCATCCTGACCAACCTGCGCGACAAGCAGGTGCTGTTCATCGACGAAGTACATCGCCTGCAGCCTGCGCTCGAGGAAATCCTTTATTCCGCTCTCGAAGATTACAAACTCGACATCCTGATCGGCCAGGGCCCGGCGGCCCGCACTCATACTATGGACGTTAAGCCGTTCACCTTTGTGGCGGCAACCACGCGTGCGGGGCTGCTTTCCGCGCCGCTGCGGTCACGCTTCGGAATCGTCTTGCGACTCGAGTTCTATAGCCACGACGAACTGCGGATTATCATCGAGCGCTCGGCAGAAATTCTCGGCGTCGAAATCAATCGCGAGGGCGCAATCGAACTGGCCAGCCGCTCGCGCGGAACTCCTCGAATCGCCAATCGATTGCTGCGCCGGGTGCGTGATTACGCCCAGGTGCGGAGCGAAGGCAAGATCGACCTGCCCACGGCCCAGGCCGCGCTAAAAATGCTCGAAGTAGACCGCTACGGCTTCGATGAAGTCGATCGGCGCCTGCTGCTCGCGATCATCGAAAAATACCAGGGCGGACCGGTCGGCGTGAACACGTTGGCAGCAGCGCTGGCAGAAGAACCCGACGCCATTGAGGAAATTTATGAGCCCTTCCTGATCCAGATCGGTTTTCTGAACCGCACCCCACGCGGCAGAGTAGCGACGCCGCTGGCTTACGAGCATTTCGGAATCACTCCCCATCGCCGGCAGAGTTCGCTGTTCTAGCGAGCAAACGAAAAATCAGGGCGCGCGACCAGCGAAGTTATAGGTCAATGAGTGATAATGCCTCACTGGATTCGGGCTCTAAGAGTTTGGCGGCCTGAGCCCAGTGCTCCTTCCAGATGAGGTAAGAGGCGCGTTTATATAGCTCGTCATTAGAGACAGTGTGGTTGATCGGCGGTCGGGGCGATTGTATCGGATGCCGAACTGTCGATAAATCTCCATATCACTCATTGTCAGGGAAAACGGCGAATAGGCCATTCCGGTGGGTAGAACGCGGTTTCACTCACGAATAGCAATCCCATTCTGGTTGTAAGCTCAAGGACCGATTGCCGGTTGATGCACGAAACCAGATAGGGACACATCACTAGAAGCACGGGAAATCAGGCGTGACCACCCCGACAATCAACTTATTGAAAATTGTTTTCTGCAGTTGCGCGTATGCTCCGGTTGCCGGAATGCGAATATAGTGCACCCACTGCACCAGCCCGTATTTTTGGATCAAATAATATTCTTCTTTGTCGCCGCAGTTCGCATAGTTGGTGTCGCAATTGTAGCGATAACTGATCATTAGGGTCTTGAGATTAGCCGGCAAACTCCCGCCGAAAGAATATGTGTACGGCCCCCACACCTGGTTGATTGAAGTCTGCAAACCCAATGTTACCGAGCACGACTGCGAACAATTAGTGTGTAAATCGTAGTTGGTATTTGAAACCTTGATGGTGGAACCAGGGGTGCCAGCGGTCGCGCACCTCGCCACCAGCGGCAGGTTGGTATTGTTGGTGAATTTCTTGTAGCTCTGGGGAACGGTCCATGACATTTCTGTGATCCACAGGTAGATATACTTGCTGTCGTAGAGTTGAATGTCCCAGGGGTAGCCCAGTCCTCCCTTGACCCAGTAAAATTTCCCGCTTCCCGGCGTCCATGTCGTGTACAGCGGATTGCTGGTTCCTTCCAAGTGATAGGTGCTTCGCAGGCTGGAATCGAGGGTCATCCAATCCAGCATGTCGTAAGTTCCGGATGGACAAGAAATGGTACTTTCCGCGTTTGCTAGTGTCGCGTTTCCCAAGGTGAACATGCACCATGCCACGCTTGCCAGCACGAGCACTGCGCGAAAGTCCGTTTTCTTAGTAGTTAGATTCGGCTGAGGCCGCAGAACCAGCTCTATGGAGGATTCGATAAACTGCGTCATTCATCACCTCTGCAGGAATTGGACTGTGCGCATCGGAGGCGACCATATCGAAGACATCATGCGGGGTCCGGTGTGCTGTGAGCGACCCTAATGCATGCCGATGCTACGGACCACAACTCAACAGAAGAGTCGTCTCGAGCTTTGCCTGGCATCGCAACGTCATGGTATTTCCGTCGACCAAACTTCCCTGGCCGAAAACCCAAGCTACCGCAAGCCGTTAGAACAGTTGCTGCCACCTTTATAGTCCTGACCGGCGTCAATCCTCGTCCAATAATTCTACAGCGGGCTGCGATTGTTGGCGATAAATCTCGATTACGCTTATTGAGGTCCTCACGCAGGGCCGCGTGCTCCAGGAAATTCATTCCGCGAATGTGTTACAGGCGTTCATATCGCCTGTACTGAATCCTTTCTGAAACCAATGCATGCGCTGCTGCGAACTGCCATGAGTAAACGTGTCAGGATTTACGGTTCGACCCGCCATGCGCTGCAACCGATCATCTCCCACTGCCGCAGCCGCATTCAGGCCTTCACGTGCTTCACCAGGGTCAAGCAGTTTTCTTTGATCCGTCGAGTGTCCCCAGACGCCAGCAAAGCAGTCAGCCTGAAGTTCCAGCCTTTCGGAAAGTTGATTGGCAGCTTGCGGGTTCTGTTCCTGCGCGGCGTGGACTTTCTCCTCCACTCCAATCACTTTTTGTACGTGATGTCCCAGTTCGTGGGCTAGCACATAGGCTTCCGCAAATTCTCCGGGTGCCCCGAAGCGCTGTTTCAGTTCGTCATAAAACGAGAGATCAATGTATACCTTCTCATCTTCCGGGCAATAGAACGGACCGCTAGCGGATCGCGCCATGCCGCAGGCGGAATCGATTCGGTCCCGGAACAGCACTACCTTCGCATGCCGGTAAGTCACACCCTGCTGGCTCAAAATCTGTGTCCAGGTTTTTTGGGCATCGTCGGTTACGAACGAAACAAATTGCACGAGGGGTTCTTCTTTCTGGTCGCGTGCGGTATCAGGCTGGCTGATTGCGGTGGGGCTGCTGTCGCCGCCTATGCCTACTAGCGATAAGAAATTCCTCTTGAACACTAGACTCAGGATCAACAGAATGACAAAACCGCCAATTCCAATGTGGATGCCTCCGAAACTAAATCCGCCCCCGCCGCTGCTGCTCTGGTCTCTATCGTCTTCAATGTCGCTGCTACGTCCTCCTGGTGACCAGCGCATAAAACTCCTCCTGTCAGAATGATTCGGTAATTCTCAATAAAGTGGATTATGCATTTTGAGCACGTACATCAGCAGCAAAAATGGCGCGAGGAACAGAAGCAGCATCATTAGACTCGCACCTACGACAAACAACCAGTCGTGCCATGTGTGCCGACGCCGGGATTGTTGGTCTCGAATCAGCAGGTTGTAGTTGCGTCGATTCGCCTTCCACGCCACATGGGATAAATCGCCAATCACTGGGATTGATCCGAGCGTAGCTTCCAATGTCAGATTGAGGAGCATGCGAATCAGCGTGATTCGCGCGGCCCCGCGCTTCCATCCCGCCCAGACGATAAAGAGCGAGGCAAATGCAGCAAGGGCGTCGCCTATTCCTGGTATCCAACCGATCAGAGCATCCAATCCGAAACGAATTCCAGTTCCAGGAACTACAAATCGGTCATCCAACCAGCTCGCGATTAGGTTGAGATGCTCGTCTGAGGTCTGCTCAGCGACTGCGATGGGCTCAGACAGTGGTGGAAGGACTTCTCCTCGAACATATGTGGGCCTCGGCATTAGGAGACGTTTAGACGACCCGGACGCCGTTTCAGGTTTGCCCACTGCAATTAAAGAATGCCCCGCACGCGAATGAGTGCTAACGCCTTGAACAATTGACGTAACGTATGCGGGAATTGGGTGCCCCATGCCTGAAGAGGCACCATTCCGACAAGACTCGGTCCGCTACGGCAATGCGACTTCTACGGGAAGCACACTGGCGCACTGCGAAGTAGGCACCCCTGCGAAATTCGAACTTCCAGTTATCGTCGAGTTCGAATCACAATACAAATCCACTGCATTGCCACCAATGAGCGTCAGCAAATTGCCATTGCCTGGCGACACATCGATGCTCGACAAATTACCAAGAACGAGTCCTCCGTGGCCGCTACCGGTAACACTAGCTCCAGCAAGCGTTGCATGAGAATTATTCTCGACCAGAATTCCCTGACCGTGGCTCCCGCTAATTACTAAGTTTGCATTCACAGAACTTAGAACTGAGCGGTCGGAGACAAGAATCCCTGCAGTTGTGCCTCCCCATGGCTGCCCAGGTTGGTTAATCGCAAACTTTGCGCCCAAGACATTCAACGACGAGCCGCCACTTAAATCCACGCCATCAAAATTGGTTCCGGCCGGGCTGTCAATAATTACGTCAGTTGGACCGCCGGGTAAGAAATAGGTAGTGAAACTTTGCACGTCAACGATAGAACCCGCAGCAGCGTTTATCCCGATCTGCATGTTGCGAATTGTGGTGTCATAGATAGTGAGATGCGAACTTCCAAGGTCGATGCCGGCGTGCCACTGGGCGCCAGTTGGATTATTGAACGAGCAGTGCTCAACGTGCACGTCCGACGAATCGTAGATACCGAGAGGCGTGTATCCGGAGTCAAGTCCCACTACGTGGGCAAGTGATACTTGGCTGCCCTCAAAAATAATGATCCCTTCGCCGCCTCCCTGTATTTTCAAATTGCGCAAGCGAACGTCGGTGCTACCGTGCCCGATGCCGATGCCTGTACCGGTGGCGGGATCGGCTTGAATGTTGAGCCCCTCAACGATAATGCTGCGCGACGATTCAATCAACAACACGGCGTTCAAGAAATTGCCTCCCACCGTGCTCGGCTGAGCGAGCGTGGCGCCGGACTCGCCTCGGATCGTAAGATGGTCAAAACCGAGGACTTGAACATATTCGGTGCAGGTTCCCTTCACAAAAACGGTAGTTGGAAAAATCGTATTCAACTTCGCGAGCGTGCGATTCAACGACTGGCCATTGCTGCAATCCACGGTGACAGGAGTGGATGGGATCGACGTCTGAGCCAGCGCAACAGAGGACGACAGAACCAATAGCATCAGGATTCCCGGGTGAGTGTTTTTCATATAGTTTCCTCTTTGGACCTGGATTTTGTTTACGCAAGAAACGAATCAAACCGCCAATTGCGCCGAAGCGACAACGCTTCTTGCGCTAACTCTGCGGCGGGCGCGGTTAATCGTCAATGCAGCGCCACTTACCTGCGACGCATTTTTTTCTCACGGCGTAAGGAGATGACGGACGACGACTTACCTACAACTCTCGCGAGTTGACATCTCGACACAGCCTGGGAACGCGTCCTCATAAACACCCGATCGCGGGTAGACTTCCCTGTGAACTCGCAGTAATTTCAAGCTCTCGGGATCGGGTAAACGAAGGATGATACGACGGTAGTTCAGCTTGGTTTCTTGCGACCCATAGCTGGACGGTCTCCGCGCCGTCGCCATGGGATTTGCCATATTACCCCCGCAATCTAAAGCGGCTCGTCTCAGGTCAATGAGTGATATCGCCTGTTATCAACAACAACCGAACGGCATGATAAGCTTCCCCGCAGTATTGCTACAACATGGCTAGCTGGTTCGCTGTCGATCACTTGGACGTTGAGCGCCTACTCACCGATTGGCGTTGGCTGTGTCCGAATCGGATGTCGTTGGTAGCGAGAAATGTTTTTGGAGATTTATTCCTCTGTGATGAAGCGGGACAGATTCATCGGCTTGACGTCGGCGTAGGAAAACTGCTGACCGTAGCGCATTCTAAAGCGCAGTTTGAAGAACTGGCCACTGCTAAACGGGAGGAGTGGTTCGCGGAAAGCGATATGGATGCGGCAGCGACTAGAGGATTAAAGCCCAACGAAACCCAATGCATCGGCTTCAGCGTTCCTGTCGTTTTTCGCGAAGGCGGAGCTCCCGATACCGCCTACATCGCTGATTTGTACGAGCATGTTTCATTCTTGGGGGATCTCCACGAGCAGATCGCGAATTTGCCAGATGGAGCACAGGTGCGGCTCGTTATTGGAGACAAGCAACAGTACCGAGGCCAATAGTGATAACACCTGTTTTCGACAATCACGCTCGTGTGAAAAGATAGTTGGCATGACGAAGCTGCGACTCCGCGCCACAGTTGTTCACGCCACGCTCGTACTTGCGACCATGACTGCTGTGGCGAAAATCGCGCCGCTCAGACCCGTGGCTCCGGTCCAAGCCAATGGCGTGAGATATTCCGCAGACCGTGATGGAAGGGATCAGTACGCTGTTGCGACCGACATTGCGACTGGAAAGCAATTGTGGAAAGTGAAAGTGTTCCACACGCACATCAAATTCTGGATTGAAGAAGACGTACAGTGGGTTTTCATCACCGACCTGAGACTGATGGACAACTCACTCTTCGTTCGAGACGGGAAAGCACGATGCTATGCCGTTGTCATCAAGAACCACCGTGTACGTAAAGCGCCTTGCAGCGCCGCCTTTGGACAGCGGGAAGGTGCGTTGCAGTAGGTCGGAGACATTCCAGGCTGGCTAACTGTTGAAACATCTCTATATCACTCATTGACCTCGAAAAAGGCGAACAAAAGGCGCACACTTGCGATAACGCCTGTTATCCTCACGCAAATGGAACTTTGTCCGATTTCTGACACTTTAGGTTACGCCGAAATGCTTTGGACAGTGCGCAATCTACTCCGTCGCGCCTTGTCCAAGAAGTGGGTACACCAAATTGGAAAGGTTGAGGGCTACGAGTTCCTGGCCGCTCGAAACAATGGCTGGTTAGCCGTGTATTACAGCTACGACTACCAGGGACAGTGGTTCTCCGGAGAATTTCGCAGATGGCTTCTAATTAATACATCTGACCGTGAAGCGGTAGCAATGAAAGCCCAAAAGCTTTTTCCTCAAGGTTCGCGCGTTGCAATTCGCGTTAACCCCAACGCTCCGGAAATTTCAGTAGTTGTAGGTGGCGATAATTAGCGATAAAACGCCATATCACTCATTGACCGTCGCTACTCGACTAGCCGACTCGTGCAATAGAAGTACTCGCTCCTTTTCCCGGCGTTCACTTGTCTCAAACGAGAAACTTCTGCTTCGGCTGCTTGCTGTGACTTCAAAACCTTCACTACTGCGAGAGTGTTCGTGGGGTACGCCTCGTCAAACGGTCTCTCGATACGCACGATGGGATAGACATGCGCATATTTGGCGTGTGGTGAGTCGGGCGCTCGTTTCATCCAGCGAGTTTACTGCCGGGAACATCCGGAAGCCAATTGGCGATAAATCGCCATATCACTCATTGAGGATGTACCGGGACCGAATCGCCGGTCCTTAATTGAATCGGGAACTTTTGTGCTATTTTTGGTGTCCTGCTATTGGTGCAAAACGGTCCTGGCGATTTCTGATATCCATGACGATCAAAATTGGACTAGTTGGCGGCGGAAACATTAGCGCAACCCATGCCCGCGCGGTTCTGGCGAGTTCAGATTTGGAACTTGTTGCGATTCAGGGAACAAATTCCCACAGGGTTGCCGAACTGTCACGCCAATATGGCGGGACACCCTATCAGGAGTTTGAGTCATTCCTCACTCATCAGCCGATGGATCTAATCATCATCGGCAGTCCTTCAGGATTGCATGCCGCGCAAGGAATTGCCGCAGCGCATCGCGGACTGCATATTCTGACCGAAAAGCCTATCGACATAAGTCTTGAACGCGCGGATCAGCTGATCGCAGCCGTTAAAGCAGCTGGAGTGAAATTGGGAGTCATTTTTCAGGACCGCGTAAAGCCAGCAATTCGCCAACTGAAGAATTGGCTGCAGGAGGGAGTTCTGGGTAAGCCACTGCTCGTTAATGCGCGTGTGAAGTGGTACCGTCCGCCTGAGTACTACTCGAACTCGAAATGGAGAGGAACGTTGGCTCTGGATGGCGGCGGAGCGGTGATCAATCAGGCCATTCACACGCTTGACCTGATGCTCTGGCTGTTCGGTGACGTCTCCCGAGTGCGAGCACAGACGGCCACTACGTTGCATGCAATCGAAGCTGAAGATACGGCCCTCGCCTTGATCGAATTTTCGAATGGCGCCATCGCGACTTTTGAGGCGACAACGGCAGCTTACCCAGGCTACCCGCGGCGCATTGAGATCACTGGCACCGAGGGCACAGTAGTTCTGGAGCACGATCGTATAGCATCTGTCGATCTGCGAAGTGGTGGCGAACAATTAAAAGTTGATGCCGCAGGAGACAGCAACCAGAGCGCCTCCTCTGCTGCAGTTACGGACTTTCGCGGGCACCAGACTGTGATCAGAGATTTCGTGGAGGCTATCCAGCAAAACCGGCAGCCGCTTTGTAACGGCGAAGAGGGCCGGAGGAGTCTGGCATTGGTTCAGTTGATTTATAGCGCAGCAAAAGTCACTGCGACAGGCCTGCGAGTGAGTAGTTAGCGGTAAATGAGTGGATCACTCATTGGGGGATTTGCGGGGTGAATGAGCGAGTATATCGTTCATTTGAGTGGTCAACCTGATATCGCCAGAGAGCGTCGTTCGTTTTATTTCACTCACAGCTTTGCGGTCAGGTAAACTCCATGCCGGACTCTAATGCCTGTCTGGTCTCAGCCGATCGATCCGCTGCGCGGGATAGCACTGTCAGCTATAGTCGCAGCGTTGCCTCTGGCGGTCGTATTGATTGTGATGGGCTGGCTCCGTAAACCGGGCTACATAGCCGCAGGCTCGGGATTGATCTGTTCCCTTCTTTTGGCGTGCTTCATCTGGGGTATGCCGGTGAATCTGGCGTTGGTTAGCGCGGGCTACGGATTCGTTTACGCATTGTGGCCCATCATGTGGATTGTCTTTGCTGCGCTATGGCTTTACAACCTCAGTGTAGAAACGGGCAAATTCGATCTCCTGCGCCGTTGGATGGAACACCACGCCTCCGGTGATATTCGCGTGCAGGCAATTATGGTTGCATTCTGCTTTGGCGCGCTGCTGGAGGGAACCGCTGGTTTCGGCGCGCCGGTTGCCGTGACCGCATTTTTACTTCTGGCGCTGGGGTTCACTCCGAAGCGCGCTGTAACGCTTTCTCTGATCGCCAACACCACACCTGTCGCATTTGGAGCGCTGGGCATCCCGATTGTGGCTCTTGCAGGAGTAACGGGACTCGATCAAGCGAAACTTTCAGCAATGGTTGGCCGGCAGCTACCATTGATGTCCCTGCTGCTCCCGGCCTACCTTATTACTTACCACTCTGGCCGCAAAGGTCTAAAGGACGCCTGGCCGGCTGCACTTGTCGCCGGCGCGGCTTTTGCGCTGGTGCAGTTCGCCGTGGCGAACTATTGGGGGCCTTATGCAGTGGACGTTTTGGCGTCGCTGTCTTCGATTATCGCGCTCACCATATTCTTGCGATTCTGGCGGCCCAAGGAAATTGTCCGCCCGGCTGGAGGAGGGCCGGATTTGAGATCCGTTACCAAGCTGTCGTTCGCGGATTCGGCCGCAGCCTGGACACCCTGGGTTCTGCTGTCCCTTGTCATGATCGTGTGGTCGTATTTCAAAGTTTTCCAGAAAATCCAGATCTCGATTCCAGTGCCCTGGCTGCACAATGCTGTCTACATCTCGCTTTATCGCAAGCCGTACTCTGCCCTCTACAGTTTCCAGCCCCTCGCGGCCGGGACTGCCGCACTGACGGCGACCGTCATTGCCGCATTGCTCCTCCGTGCTTCACCGCGAATCTTCATTCGGTCAGGATTGATGACGGTGCGACAACTGCTGCTGCCCGGCCTCACAGTGATGCTGATCGTGGGACTCTCATATACCTACAATTACTCGGGGATGGCATACACCCTAGGTGCGGCATTGGCCAGTCTAGGTAAATGGTTTCCGCTGGCCAGTGGTTTTTTGGGTTGGGTAGCTTGTTTCCTTAGTGGAAGCGACACCGCGAGCAACCTGCTGTTCGGTAATCTGCAAGTTGCGGCTGGACATCAATTGAACATTAGCCCGGTTTTACTTGCCGCGACGAACTCCTCGGGCGCGGTAACCGGAAAAATGATTTCACCGCAGAATATAGCAGTCGGCGTCACCACAGTCGGCCTGGCCGGCAAAGAGGGCGAAATTCTGCGCGACGTTTTCTGGCACAGCATAGCGTTTGCGGCAGCGCTGAGTTTACTGGCGTTAGCACAAGCCTACATCCTGAGGTGGATGGTGCCTTAGAAAGAATGCGAGCATGGAACGCAATTGGTGGCGTCCCGGGGCATCCTTGGGCCGCGATAGCCTGCCATAACTGCTATTCAGCCAATCTTGGTAACGCGTTTATTCTGCGTCCGTTCTGCTACAACGGGCTGTTGAGAACAGGTAGCGTACGCCGTTCGCCTGCGATAGCGAGTTCCCAATCGCCATCATTGTTGTTGCGCTCTTGGTACGACCTGCCACTGAATTTGTTGTAGGATTGCATGCGCTAATTCGACCGAATGCCGGAGGAGAAGCATGCGAATTTCACGGCGTGAGTTCCTGGCGGGGTTGACGACAACCACGTACGCTGCTCTTGGCGCCTCCATCGCCGTTTCGGGCAGTGCCCCACCCTCTTCCGTGGTCCACTCGCCTTTTCGAGTTGGTGTTATTAATGATGAAATTTCGCAGGACTTTGGCCGGTCCTGTGAAGTCGCCGCGCGCGAATTTCGAATGCAATGGATCGAGCTTCGCGGTATGTGGAACAAAAACATTGTCAACCTCGATTCCAAAGATATTGCTGAAGCGCAGCGCGTCCTGAAGAAGTACGAGTTGCGAGTCACTGACATCGCCAGCCCTCTCTTCAAAACTACATGGAAAGATGACCCGCGCGCGAAAGAGAAGCAACCAGACGATTTCAACTCGGCATTTACGTTCGAGCAACAAAGCGAGGTGCTCGATCAGGCAATCCAAATGGCAAAGGCTTTCAAGACTGAAAGAATTCGTTGCTTCGATTTCTACCGTCTCGACGATCAAGCTCCGCACCGTGCAGCCATAAACCAGGCGCTGCTCGATGCTGCCAATAAATGCGGGCAGAATGGACTGATTCTCGTTCTCGAAAACGACGGTGGATTGAACACCAGCACTGGCGCCGAAGCCGCGAAGGTCCT
>Ga0134126_10010210_pt1 | contig 11839 bp, 11 predicted proteins | sample KB31752_FD_96881 | JGI IMG/M metagenome (GOLD analysis project Ga0134126, IMG submission 96881) | Terrestrial soil microbial communities with excess Nitrogen fertilizer from Kellogg Biological Station, Michigan, USA - KB3-175-2 | ecosystem: Environmental > Terrestrial > Soil > Unclassified ...
CCGTGCTGCGCAATCTTGGCGTCGCACTCGGCCACACACTCATTGCCTGGCGTGCGCTCGGCCGCGGTCTCGGTAAGGTCGATGCAAACGCGGCAACACTGACTGCAGATCTCCAGGGTGCTTGGGAGGTCCTCGGCGAGGCCGTTCAAACCGTCCTGCGCGCAGCGGGAATACCGGAGGGATACGAGCGCCTCAAGGAGCACACGCGCGGACGCCCGATCGATCAGCGTGCGCTCGCGGAGCTCATCGAAAGCCTGCCGCTGTCCGCGGAAGAGAAGCGTCGGCTGAAGACGCTGCGACCGCTCGACTACACCGGCCTTGCGGGACGCCTGGCTCGGGGAATATGACAAATTCTGCCCGGCTGGCCGTGCCGAAAATGAGAACCAGACCTCGGTTTCCACTCATTAACGCAGGCTAAGCACCTGAATTCGTGATGGATTCGACAACCACCCAGTGAGCCGCCTCTCTAAGATCGGTGGGCCTGCCGATGTCGCAGGCGAAGACGGCAGCCGCTCGTGGCTCAATACGGGGAACTCGAACATAAAAGCGCGCTGGCTCAGCTCGCAAACGCCCGCTACTCACCGGAGTCGATGAGCAGCAAGGGCGCGCGGGCGGCCCGAGGCATGGACGTCCTCACCGTGCTCACCACCCTCCCGGAGGTGCGCAGCGCCGTTTGCCAGGTGGCCGCCACGGCTCAGCGGCTGATCTCGATTTACACCCCCGATCTCGAGCCCGACCTCTACGACCAGACGGCATTTCTCGAGGTGATCAAGCACTTCGTCGTGGCGCGCAGCTTCGCCAAGGTGCGGGTGCTGCTCGCCGAGCCGACACGGGTCATGCGGGACAGCAACCGCTTCGTGGCCATGGGACGGCGGCTCTCGAGCTGCATCGACATGCGCTACGTCGCGGCCGAGGCCCGCCAGCGTGCCTCGGCCTATCTCATTGCCGACGATCGCGCCATCGTCTACCGCATGCGCTCCGATACCTGGGACGGCATCGCGGACATCAACAATCCCCCGGCCGCGCGCCTCTACCTGCAGGAATTCGACCAGATCTGGGACGCCAGCGCCCCCGAGCACGGTCTGCGCGCCACCCGCCGCGGTTAGAGGTTCAGGGCCGCCCTGCCTCGACGGGTGAGGGCGGTGCCTTTAGTCGACGACACTTAACGTGTCGTCGATCCGCCCGAACGACCGCGCACGGATGCGCGGGCTGGAGCGCCCGCCACCAGGATGGTCAGTGGCACGGCTATAATCGCAGCTATGGAGATCACCGTCGCCGCCGTGACGGAGACGGACGGCCGCTTTCTCGTCGTCGAGGAGCGTATATCCCGCCGTCTAGTCATCAACCAGCCCGCGGGCCACGTCGAGCGTGGCGAGACGCTGCTCGAGGCGGTCGTCCGTGAGGTTCGTGAAGAGACCGCCTGGCTCTTCTCTGCAGACGAGCTGCTCGGGGTCTACCTCTGGCGTCATCCCGGCACTGGCCGAACGACCAAGCGCTTCGCATTCACCGGCAGTGTCAGCGATCACCGCAACGGTCAGGCGCTCGACAAAGGCATCATCGCCACACATTGGCTGACTCACGCCGAGCTCAAGGGCCGCGAGCCCCAACTGCGCAGTCCTCTGGTGTTGCGCTGCGTCGATGACTATCTGGCAGGCCACCGTCAGCCGCTCGCCTCGGTGGCGGCTCTCGACCTGGGCTCCGCGCGGGCAGTCGCGGCGGTTGGACTCTGAGAGGCCGCTGTCCATGAGCGATCGTGTCATCGTGGGCCTGTCCGGTGGTGTCGACTCCGCCGTCGCGGCCCTCCTCCTCAAGGAGCAGGGATGGGAAGTCCACGGGCTCTTCATGAGCAACTGGGAAGAGGACGATGACGGCTACTGCACCGCCGCACAGGACTTTCAGGATGCCCGCGCCGTCGCGCACGAGCTCGGTATTCCGCTGCATCGCGTCAGCTTCGCGGCCGAGTATCGTGAGCGTGTCTTTCGGCATTTCCTGGCCGAGCACAGCGCCGGGCGCACGCCCAACCCCGATGTCCTGTGCAATCGTGAGATCAAGTTTGGTGTGGCACTGAGCTACGCCCGTCGGCTCGGCGCCAGGCGGTTCGCGACAGGCCACTACGCGCGCATCCTCAGGGAGCCCACGGGCGCCGAGCTGCACAAGGCGCGCGATGCAGCCAAGGATCAGAGCTACTTCCTCCATGCGGTCGGGATCGGGCACCTGGGCGACACCCTGATGCCGATCGGAGAGCTCGAGAAGGGTGCGGTCCGCGAGCGGGCACGATGGGCGGGACTGCCGGTGTTCGACAAGCCCGACAGCACCGGCATCTGCTTCGTAGGCGAGCGGCCCTTTCGCGAGTTTCTCGGCCGCTTTCTCGCCGATCGCCCGGGACCCATCGAGTCCGCCGATGGCGAGCCGCTCGGCGTGCATCGCGGCCTCGCCTTCTACACGCTGGGCCAGCGCGAGGGACTTGGGATCGGCGGACGCGCGCATCACGCGGAGCTTCCGTGGTTCGTCGCCCGCAAGGATACGGTCCGCAACGCCCTCATCGTCGTGCAGGGACACGATCACCCGCTCCTGCTCAGCTCGGCGCTCACGAGCGGCCCCATCCACTGGCTGAGCGAGCCGCGCAGCGGGCCGTTTGCCTGCGGGGTGAAGGTTCGCTATCGGCAGGCTGACCAGGCGGCCGTGCTCGAGCCGCGCGGCGACGGCAGCGCGCGGATTCGCTTCGAGAAGCCACAGCGCGCGGTCACACCTGGACAGTACGCGGTGATCTACGACCGCGAACGCTGCCTGGGAGGCGCCGTCATCGAGAGCACGTGCTCCGCGACTGCAGATCTATCGGCGCGCAGCGCCGCTTGACGGACGGGGTTCGCCTCGTGAACGCCGTTGGGCCTGCGCGCAACACATGGGGATCGCCTATATAATCCGCGCCGCTCTTTCAGGAGAGAGTCATGACGAACAGCTTCAAGGCGCGCTCGAGCCTCGCAGTCGGCAGCCGCTCGTACGAGATCTTCAGCCTGGCGGCACTGCCGCGAGAGAAGGTCGCACGGCTGCCCTACTCGCTCAAGATCCTGCTCGAGAATCTGCTGCGCTTCGAGGATGGCGTCAATGTAACTCGCAAAGACATCGAGGCGCTGCTCGCCTGGGAGCCCTCGGCGGCACCTGCGTACGAGATTGCCTTCACCCCCTCGCGGGTGATCCTCCAGGACTTCACCGGTGTCCCCTGCGTGGTGGACCTCGCCGCCATGCGCGATGCCATCGTGCGCCTCGGGGGGGATGCCGAGCGTGTCAATCCGCTCGCTCCCGCCGAGCTCGTGATCGACCATTCCGTGCAGGTCGATGCGTACGGCAGCGCCCAGGCCCTTGCCGAGAACACGCGCATCGAGTTTGCCCGCAACCTCGAGCGGTACGCGTTCCTGCGCTGGGGACAGTCCGCCTTCCACAACTTCGCCGTCGTGCCGCCGAGCACCGGCATCGTCCACCAGGTCAACCTCGAGTACCTGGGCCGTGTCATCTTCGATGCGGAGAAGAACGGCAACCGCAGCGCTTATCCTGACACGCTGGTCGGCACCGATTCGCACACGACCATGATCAATGGCCTCGGCGTCCTCGGCTGGGGTGTGGGCGGCATCGAGGCCGAGGCGGCGATGCTCGGCCAGCCGGTGACCATGCTCATCCCGCAGGTCATCGGCTTTCGTCTCCTCGGGCGCCTGAAGCCCGGCGCCACCGCGACCGATCTCGTGCTCACCATCACCGAGATCCTGCGCAAGAAAGGCGTCGTCGACAAATTCGTCGAGTACTTCGGCGATGGCCTCGCCTCCCTGCCGCTCGCCGATCGCGCCACTATCGCCAACATGGCGCCGGAATACGGCAGCACCTGCGGCATCTTCCCCATCGATGAGGAGACCGTCCGCTATCTCGAGCTCTCCGGCCGCCCGCGCGAGCGGATCGACCTCGTCACGGCCTATGCGAAGCATCAGGGCCTCTGGCGCAACCAGGGCGCGCAGCCCGCGCAGTACACCGATGTCCTCGAGCTCGATCTCGGTACCGTGGAGCCGAGCCTCGCAGGGCCCCGCCGGCCGCAGGATCGCGTACCCCTCAAGACGGCCAAGAGCACTTACGAGAGCAACGCGAAGAAGGCATCCGAGGAGCGCGCAGCCCGCAACAAGGCGACGAGCGCCAATGCGCAGGGCACGGCGAAAGTGACGCTCGATGGCTCGAGCTTCGAGCTCAAGGACGGGGCGGTGCTGATCGCCGCCATCACGAGCTGCACCAACACCTCGAATCCCTCGGTCATGCTCGGCGCGGGCTTGATTGCCCGCAAGGCGCGCCAGCGCGGCCTCAAGGCCAAACCGTGGGTGAAGACCAGCCTCGCCCCCGGCTCGCGCGTCGTCACCGACTACTTCAAGCGCGCGGGCGTGCTCGATGATCTCGCGGCAACCGGCTTCGACCTCGTGGGCTACGGCTGCACCACCTGCATCGGCAACTCAGGTCCCCTCAAGCCCGAGATCTCAGCCGGCGTCAAGGCGGGCGACATCACGGCCTGCTCGGTGCTCTCCGGCAACCGCAATTTCGAAGGACGGGTGCATCCCGAGGTGCGGATGAACTTCCTCGCCTCCCCGCCGCTCGTGGTCGCGTATGCCCTGGCCGGGACGCTCGACCTCGACCTCACGACCGAGCCGCTCGGGACCGGCACCGACGGCAAGCCCGTGTACCTCAAGGACATCTGGCCGAGCGATCACGAGGTGCAGGAACTGCTCACGCGCTCGATCGACTCGAAGATGTTCCAACAGAGCTATGCGGGCGTATTCGCCGGTGATGAGCACTGGAGCAGCATCAAGGTGCCTGCGGGCAAGCTCTACACCTGGGATGCGAAGTCGACCTACGTCAAGAACCCGCCCTATTTCGAGGGCATGGGCCCGACGCCCGCGCCGCTCAGTGACATCCAAGGCGCGCGGGCGCTCGCGGTGCTCGGCGACTCGGTCACGACCGACCACATCTCTCCGGCCGGCAACATCGCCAAATCGAGCCCTGCCGCCCGTTATCTCATCGAGCAGGGGGTGAAGCCGGCGGATTTCAATTCCTACGGCGCGCGCCGCGGCAACCACGAGGTGATGATGCGCGGCACCTTCGCCAACATCAGGCTGCGCAATCAGCTCGTACCGGGCGTCGAGGGCGGCATCACGGTTCACCTGCCGAGCGGCGAGCAGGCCTCGATCTACGATGCCGCCATGCGGTACAAGCAGGACCGCACGCCCCTCATCATTCTCGCGGGCCGGGAGTACGGTACCGGCTCCTCGCGCGACTGGGCGGCCAAGGGCACCATGCTCCTCGGCGTGCGCGCCGTCCTCGCGGAGAGCTTCGAGCGCATCCATCGCTCGAACCTGATCGGCATGGGCGTCGCGCCGCTGCAGTTCCAGGCGGGAGAGAGCGCGAAGTCGCTCGGCTTGAGCGGCCGCGAGGTGTTCGAGATCAGCGGCCTGAAGAGCGGCGATGCCAAGGAGGTCACCGTGAAGGCAACTCCGGCCGAAGGCGGCAAGGCAATCACTTTCACGGCGCGTGTCAGGATCGATACGCCGAAGGAGCGCGAATACTACCGTCACGGCGGCATCCTCCAGTACGTGCTGCGGCAGCTCGTCGGCTCCGGCCGAGGCGGCTGAGCTGCCCGTGCGGATGCGACGGACGCCATAGGCGCAACAGGTGCGTCTGGCGATCTTCGATCTGGATGGGACGATCACGCGGCACGACACGCTCGCGCCGTATGTGTTCGGCTACTTCCTCCGCAGGCGGCTCTGGCGGGCTCCGTTGCTGCTCCTCATGCTGCCGGTGCTGCTCGCTTACGCCGTGGGTCTCACCGGTCGCGGGGGACTCAAGTCGGCATTCATCCGCGCCGCTCTCGGCGGTTCCCACCGCAAGCGCCTCGAGCGCTGGACCGCGACGTTCGTCGGGCGCCTCGTGGAGGACAGTCTCTTTCCGCAGGCCCTCGCGGCGATCCACGCGCACGCACGCGCCGGCGATCATCTGGTACTCCTCAGTGCCAGCACGGACCTCTATGTACCGGCGATCGGCCAAACGCTCGGATTCCAGGAGGTCATCTGCACCGGCGTGCGCTGGAAGGGCGATCGCCTGCGCGGCTCGTTGACGACACCCAACCGCCGGGGCGAGGAGAAGGCACGATGCGTCGCCGCGCTGCGCGCACGTCATGAGGGTGTGCAGGCGGTGGCTTACGGCAACGCCGCGAGCGACCTCGCGCATCTGAAGCTCGTAGAGCGCGGCGTGCTCGTCAACGGGTCATCCGCCGCTCGGCTCGAAGCCGTCCGGGCCGGAATCTCCTGCGTGGATTGGCATTGAGCGGCGGCCGCCGCCGCAGGCTCACTACATCGACGTGCGGATCTGCCAGAGCTCGGGGAAAAACTTGAGCTCGAGCGCCTTGGCGAGATAGGACACTCCGCCCGTACCGCCGGTGCCGGGCTTGTAGCCGATGATGCGCTCCACCGTCTTCAGGTGATGACAGCGCCAGAGCTGGAAGTTGTGATCGAGGTCCACCAGCCGCTCGGCGAGCTCGTAGAGGTCCCAGTCCTTCTCCGCGTTGTGATAGACCCCGAGCCAGGCGCCCGCGACCTGCTTGCTCGCCCGATAGGGCTCGCTGAAGTCGCGTGTCAGATAGTCTTCCGGGATGCCGTAGCCGCGGCGGCTCAAGAGCCGCAGTGCCTCATCATAGAGCGATGGCGTCTCGAGCACGCGCTGCAGGGCCGCATAGGCCTTCGGGTCGCGCTTGTGCACCGCGAGCATCTCTGCGTGCTTGTTGCCGAGAAGGAATTCGAGCATGCGGTACTGGAAGGACTGGAAGCCCGACGAGCGTCCGAGCGCATTGCGAAATGCCGAATACTCGAACGGCGTCATCGTCGAGAGCACTTCCCACGTGGAGATGAGCTGGGTCTGCACGCGTGAGATGCGCGCAAGCATCTTGAAGGAAGGGTCGAGGTCATCGCGCCGCACGCACTCGAGTACGCCCCCGAGCTCGTGCAGCATCAGACGCATCCACAGCTCCGAAGTCTGGTGCACGATGATGAACATCATCTCGTCGTGCTCGAAGGACAGCGGCTTCTGCGCATCGAGGAGCTTATCGAGGTGCAGGTACTCTCCGTAGGAGAGCGAGGAGCCGAGATCCCAATGGATCGCCTCGCCGGTGAGGTCCACCCGCTCAGACTTGTCGTAGCGCTTCGGGCTCATGATGCGTCGTCGCCGAACACCCAGTCCGGAACCCGGCGCCAGCCATCGAGCAGCTCCCTGTCGAGGCTGCGGTACTCCGGGCAGTGGCGCGCCACCCGCTGCCAGAACCGCCTCGAGTGATTCATGTGTAGCGTATGAGCAAGCTCGTGGACCATGAGATACCGCACCACCGGTGGACGCTGGAAGAGGAGGCAACAGTTGAGGCTGATCGTGCCGCGCGTCGAGCAGCTTCCCCATCGTGTCCGCTGGCGCCGGATGAGGACGCGGTCGTAGCTGAAGCCGTGCTCGCGCGCGCACTCTGCAAGAATGGGCGGGAGTACCTGATCCGCCCGCTCCGTGAGCCACCGCCGCAGCGCCTGACGCTGGCCCGTCCCCACACCGCCTGCGAGGACCAGCAGGCCCGACGCCGATGAGGCGATCCGCGCCCTGCCCACTCCGCCGGAAACGTGAATGTGCCAGGTCTCCTCGCAGGCGGGGAGCTCGATCCGCGGCGGTGGGAAAGGCACCGGCGGACCCGCCCGCAACCGCGCCTCATCGCGCTTGCGCTCGATCCAGAGGCGATGCCGCTCGAGAAAGCGCTCCACCGCACGCGCGGAAGTCCTGAAGGGCACCACGACTTCCACGCGGCCTGTGTGAAAGACGCGTACCGTCAATCGCCGCGCACGCTGGCTCTCGCGGACGCTCCACCCTTCGGTGGCGTCCTTGTCGGACCATAACGGCAACTGGGACGTCACCATATTGGAAATCATCGACCCGTGGCGGCAAAATCCGTGGCCACCCCATAATACCAGTCGAGGGCGCGGCACATGCGGCGCGTCCGGCCAGGAGATGCCGTGCCCGAGATCGCACCGATCCTCGAAGTCCACAACCTCGTCAAACAATATCCGTCCGTCACCGCCGTGGACGGCGTCTCCTTCGCCGTGCCCGAGGGCACCTGCTTCGGGCTCCTGGGACCCAACGGGGCCGGCAAGACGACCACCATCGAGATCATGGAGGGAATCCTGCCGCCGACCTCGGGTGAGGTGCGCTACCGCGGCGAGCCCCTCGGCGCTCGCTTTCGCGAGGAGGCCGGAATCCTCTTCCAGAAGACGGCGCTGCAGGATTTTCTGAGCGTCCGCCAGAGTGTGGCGCTGTTTCGCGGCCTCTACGGACAGGGACTCGATGTCGATGAGGTCCTCAAGGTGTGTGCGCTCGAGAAGCTCGCGAGCCGCGACAACCGCAAGCTCTCGGGCGGGCAGCAACAGCGGCTGCTGCTGGCGATCGCGCTGGTGAACGATCCGAAGGTGCTGTTCCTCGATGAGCCGACCACGGGCCTCGACCCTCAGGCCCGGCGCAACTTCTGGGAGCTGGTGGAATCGATCAAGGCGCGGCGCAAGACGATCATCCTCACCACCCACTACATGGAGGAGGCACAGCTTCTCTGCGACGAGATCGCCATCATGGATGGGGGGCGCATCGTCGCACAGGGCGCGCCGCAGCAGCTCCTCACCGAGCACTTCTCCGAGGTGCTCCTCGAGTTGCCGCGTCACGAATTTCCCGAGGTCGCACGACAACTGCCGCTCAAACTCATCGACGCGAGCGACCGTGTCGAGATCAGCACGCACGATCTCGACGGCACGCTGCGGGCACTCATCGAGGCGCGGGTGCCGTTACGGAACCTGCGCATCCGGCCCGCGAACCTCGAGGACCTCTTTCTCGAGCTCACCGGCAAGGAGCTGCGGACATGATGAAGAGACTCCTCGCGGTCTGGCATGCGCGCAACCTCGAGTTCCTGAGAGACCGCCCCACGCTGCTCTTCACGCTGCTGCTGCCCCTGGGCGTCGTCATCGGCATGGGATTCATCTTCGGCGGGCCGCCGCGTCCACTCTTCACGGTGGGTGTCATCGGCAACACGATCGACACACACGCCAATCCTTTTCTTCACGAGCGCTACGTGCAGTCCGTGCCGATCCACAGTGAGGCCGACGGTCTCTACAAGGTGACCCACCAGAGCATCGATCTGCTCCTCGACCTCGAGGGGACGGCCCGCTACTGGGTCAACACCGACTCGCCGAAGGGTTACATCGTGGAGAAGCTGCTCATCGCCACCGGCTCCGGCGCGCGCCGCCAGCCGGTGACGGGCCAGGCGGTCCGCTATGTCGACTGGCTCTTTCCAGGCATCCTCGCCATGAACATGATGTTCAGCTGCCTCTTCGGCGTGGGCTACGTGGTGTTGCGATACCGCAAGAGCGGCTTTCTCAAACGGCTGCACGCGACTCCCTTGAGCGCATTCGAATTCCTGAGCGCCCAGGTGCTCTCGCGCCTGAGCCTCATCATTTTCGTGACTGCGATCCTCTACGTCGCGATCGCGGCGATCATCCACTTCCACAGTGCCGGGAGCATCGCTCTCCTCCTCCTCCTCGCGGTGCTCGGGTCGCTGTCGATGATCGCGCTCGGTCTCACGATCGCCGCGCGCTTTGCCAGCGAGGAGCTGGTCGGGGGTCTGCTCAACCTCCTCACCTGGCCGATGATGCTCCTCTCGGGCGTCTGGTTTTCGATCGAGGGCTCGCCCCGATGGGTGCAGTGGGCGGCGGACATCTTCCCCTTGACGCAGGTGATCGACGCCGCACGGGCCGTCATGCTCGAAGGCGCGGGCATCGGGCGGATCACACCCAACCTCATCTATCTTGCGGTGACGACACTGGTCTTCCTCGCCTTCGGGGCGTGGTCATTCCGCTGGAGGGTGGAGTGACAGCCACCATGCGCTTCGTCAGCGACAACAACGCGTCCATCTGTCCGGAGGTACTCGCTGCCCTTTCGGAGGCCAACCGCGGCCTCGCGGCCGCCTACGGCAACGATCCCTGGACGGGCCGTCTGAACGAGGTTCTCGGTGCTTTCTTCGGGACGGAAGTGCGAGCATTCGTCGTTGCCACGGGTACCGCGGCCAACTCTCTGGCACTCTCGGTGTTGTCACCCCCGTACGGCTCGATCTACTGCCACCCTGATGCCCATATCGTGACGGATGAGTGCGGTGCGCCCGGCTTCTTCACGAGCGGCGCCCAGCTCGAGCTGCTCGGGGGCGCCAACGGCAAGCTCAGCGCCGCGACTCTGACTGCGGCGCTCGATGCACATCCTGTTTCCGTGCACAGCGTACAGCCGGCGGTGGTATCGATCAGTCAGGCAACCGAGCTCGGCACGGCATACCGACCCGCCGAGCTCGCAGCGCTCTGCGACGTTGCACACCAACGCGGACTGCACGTGCAGATGGATGGGGCACGCTTTGCGAACGCGCTCGTCTACCTCGGGTGTCATCCCGGCGATGTCACGTGGCGTGCGGGAGTCGACGTGCTTTGCTTCGGCGCAACCAAGAACGGGGCGCTCGGCGCCGAGGCGGTGGTGTTCTTCGAGCCCGAGCTGGTGCGCGACTTCGAGCTGCGGCGCAAGCGCGCCGGCCAGCTGCTCTCGAAGTCCCGCTACGTCTCGGCACAGCTGCTCGCCTACATCGAGTCGGGCGTCTGGCGAGGCAACGCCGAGCGCGCCAACGCCCTGGCGCGGCGCCTCGCAGAGGCTGCAGGCAGGCGCCTCCTGCATCCGGTCGAAGCGAACGAGGTGTTCCTCGAGCTTGGCATCGATGAGAAAACGTCCTTGCGGGCCGCAGGCTTTGAATTCTACGATTGGGGATCGCCCGGCTCGGGCACCGTGCGCCTGGTCGCCTCCTGGGATCAGGACGAGCGCCACGTCGAGGCACTCTGTGCGGCGCTCGCCGCGATGTAGGAGAACGCATGGCCGCAAAAGAGTCCCGCATGTTGGCGCTCGGTACGCCGGCGCCGAACTTCGCCCTCGCCGATGCCGCCGGCCATCGCTTTGCGCTGAAAGATTTTGCCGGCTCGAAGGGCCTGCTGGTCGCCTTCATCTGCAACCACTGTCCCTACGTCAAGCACGTGCTCGATGCCTTCGTCGCGTTTGCCCGCGAGTATGGGCCGAAGGGTATCGCGATCGTCGCGATCAACTCCAACGATGTCGTGGCCTATCCGGAGGACAACGCCCAGAGCATGGCGCGCATCGCCACGCAGAAAGGATTCACCTTTCCCTATCTTCTCGATGAGACCCAGGAAGTGGCCAAGGCTTATCAGGCGATCTGCACGCCGGACTTCTTCCTGTTCGATGCTGCGGGCAAGCTCGCCTATCGCGGCCAGTTCGATGACACGAGGCCCGGCAAGGGCTCGCCGGCCACGGGCAGCGACCTGCGCGCTGCAGCGGATGCCCTCCTCGCAGGCAAACGCCTCACGAAGCAGACCCCGAGCATCGGCTGCAGCATCAAGTGGAAGGCCGGACAGGCGCCTGAGTGGGCCTGAGCGCCTCCTCGGGAAGGCTCGACCGTTGTCATGGTTTTCCGCGCGCTGTTATCATGCCGCGCCATGCCCACCCGTCGCCGCGAAGTGTTGGCTGCAATTGCAATATCACCGCTGGTGTTGGGCGTCTCATCGGCCCGCAGCCTCGAGGAGGCCCGCAGCATGTTCGGTCTCATCGGGAAGATTCGCGCCACCCCCGGTGCGCGTGAAGAGCTCGCTTCCATTCTGATCAAGGCATCTGCTTCGATGCCGGGATGCCGCAGCTACGTGGTGGCGGC
>Ga0134126_10010211_pt1 | contig 11839 bp, 6 predicted proteins | sample KB31752_FD_96881 | JGI IMG/M metagenome (GOLD analysis project Ga0134126, IMG submission 96881) | Terrestrial soil microbial communities with excess Nitrogen fertilizer from Kellogg Biological Station, Michigan, USA - KB3-175-2 | ecosystem: Environmental > Terrestrial > Soil > Unclassified ...
AAAGCACCGCTCAGTTTGAGAATTCGCCGGGACCTGCGAACCGACCTCGAGGGGTTCGCCGCGCGAGAAAGGCGAACCCTCGGCAACGTGGGGGAATTGATTCTGGAATGGGGCCTCGAGCAACTGAAAACGGCTGGCTCCACCGAGCAGCTGCTGAAAAGCAAGATTTCTTTACCCGATAGTCGATCCCACCGACGGAACGTTAAAGAGTGAGAGCGTCGCGCAAATATGCAGCTCCTATATTCACGAGACTGCGTCTATGAAATCTTTCTTGTAATGCGGGAAAAGACATGGGGAGTTCTTTAACGACCCGATTTCCTTATCTCCATACACAAAAGGGAGCGGATACTAGCGTCTCCGCTGCCGCAGAGCTGAGGCAAGTTTCCGACGAATACCTTCTGTCGCGCCTCCGCGCGGGAGATGCTGAAGCGCTCGCCCTGCTCTTTGGTCGCTACGCCAAGATAGTTCGTCACATCGGCCGCAGGATCCTCCGCGACGATTCAGAGGCAGAAGATCTCGTCCAGGATCTATTTTTATTTCTCGAACGGAAATGCGCAGTCTTCGACAGTGCCAAGGGCTCAGGCGGCTCCTGGATCATTCAGATGACCTATCACCGTGCGATTGAGCGGCGCCGTCGCTTGGTGACTCGTCACTTCTACAAATGCCAGGAGCTTCAAAGTGCCGCTGGCTGGCTGGTCGCTATACCGACCACGGAAGATGATTATTCCCCCGAGGCGGTCTTTGGCCGTAATGGTCTAATGAAGGTCTTTGCAGCCCTCTCGGAGGATCAGCGCGAGACTCTGCGTCTGTACTTCTTCGAAGGTTACACCCTGGCAGAGATCAGTGGGAAGCTGATGCAACCCTTGGGAAATGTGAGGAACCATTATTACCGTGCGCTGACGAAGCTCCGTAAACAAATGTTTGCAAGCGATGTTCGCGGTGGCTGAATAATATGGTAGACAGGGGAGGGAACTGGAAAGTTGAGGAGTGGTCGGGAATGACTCCGCATGATGAGTTTCTGGAGCTTTGCGCCGTCTCGACCTCGGGTGATCTGAGTCAAGAGGAGCAGAGACGGCTCAAGGAACATCTTGCCGTATGCCCCGAATGCCGCCAGGCATTGAAGGAGTTCGAAGCGGTCGTCGATGTTGGTGTGCCTCTCTTGTCCTCTGAATTGTCCGGACTGCTTCCCGAACTGCCTGGGGCGGTGGCAGCCGATGCGCTTGAGGCCTTACCTCTCAAACGCGCGCTTTCAGAAGCTGCCGCGGACCGGGCGAATCCCGCGGCAGCGGAGCAAAGAACGCCTCCCTTCCTCTCGCACCCAAACGGGCGCGAGCGGACGCAATTGAATTGGAACTGGGTATGGCTGCCTTTCGCTGCAGCGATTCTGCTTACAGTTGCGCTCGGGATTTTCGCATACCGGATCGGAAGCGAGCATGCCCGTGAAGTTACCCAGGCGACTACCAATTCCTCTGACCAGAGACTGAATGCGCTCGAACAGCAGATCAGCGATGCGGGCCATGCGCGCGAACTTCTGGCAGCAGGGCTGGCGCGGCGCGAACAATCGATTTCCGACCTCCGGCGTCAGATCGCGGAACAGTCCGCCGCTTTGGGCGAGACGAGGATGGTCAAGGCCAAGCTCGAACAAACGAACCAGGCCAACGCTTCGGACAAACAACAAGAAGCGGAGCGAAATGCAACTCTGACGCAACAGCTCAATGCCGCCCAGGCGTCTCTCGACAAGACGCGGACAGAACTCGAGGCCGTCCGCCAGCAACAATCGGAGGGGCGAGTGCAAGTCGCGGGGCTTAGGTCGCAAATCGATGATCTGACTGACCAGCTTCGGCAGCGCGAAGAAACGATTAGCCGGCAGGACAGGTTCCTCGCGCCCGACCGCGACATCCGGGAACTGATGGGGGCGCGAGACCTCTATATTGCCGAGGTTTACGATGTCGGGAGCGATGGAAAGACCAAGAAGCCATTTGGAAGGGTTTTCTATACGAAGGGGAAGTCGCTGGTTTTCTATGCCTACGATCTGGACCACCAGGTCGGAGTCAATAACGTGAGCACGTTTCAAGCCTGGGGCCGGCGCGGGCCGGACCGGAAGGAGGCGCTCAATCTCGGCATCTTTTATCAAGACAATGCGGCCAAGAAGCGTTGGGTGCTCAAATTCGACAATCCGAAAGAGCTTGACGAAATTGATGCCGTATTTGTCACCCTCGAACCAAAGGGTGGCAGTCACAAGCCGAGCGGTAAGAGCCTGCTGTTTGCCTACCTGAAAATGAATCCCAATCACCCATAGCTCAGTTTCATCCTGTCTTTTGGGATCGTTCGCACGCTTTCTCGTGATGTCGAGTGATACAACCGCGGATCCTCCAGCGTAGACCAAGCAGTACGTTCCAAACGGAACTGTCTGTGGGGTGGCTCAATGCGTCGAATGGTTTTGTTTCTCGTCGTCAATTTGCTTTTTATTACTTCGCTTCCTGCCCAATCCCCGAACGGAACGATCAGCGGCATCGTGCATGATCCGTCGGGGGCGGTGATTGCCGGGGCCGAAATTATAATCGTGAATGATGCGACCGGCGTTCAATCCTCGACCACAACGAACAGCGAAGGCATCTACGTCGTGCCGAATCTGGCACCGGGATCGTACCGCGTCCAAGTTTCCAAAATCGGCTTCAAAACTTTGATCAAGCCTGACATCACCTTGAATGTCCAGGACGCTCTGGCCATCAATTTCACCCTGCCAATCGGCGCTGCGTCGGTAACTGTTACCGTACAGGGCGGCGCGTCGCTGGTAAATACTGAATCTGGATCGGTCAGCACGGTGATTGACAGGAAGTTTGTCGAGAACTTGCCACTGAACGGGCGTAGCTTCAACACGCTTTTGCAACTGGTTCCTGGGGTTGTCATCGCCGGAACTCAGGCAGGATCACCCGGCCAGTTCAGCATTGCGGGTCAGCGGACTAGTGCAAACAGTTTTCTAATAGACGGGGTATCGGCAGACTTCGGTGTTGCTCCGACTCTTTCAATTGGTGGCTCGGGGTCTGGACAGGCCCAGGCGTTCAGCGCGTTCGGAGGGACGAGCAGTTTGGTTTCCGTTGAAGCGGTTCAGGAGTTTCGTGTGGAGACTTCATCCTTCGCACCGGAATTTGGCCGGACCCCTGGAGGGCAGGTTACGATCTCAACCCGTTCGGGTTCGAACACATTTCATGGCGGTCTCTACGAATACTTCCGCAACGACGTGCTCGATGCGAACGACTGGTTTGCGAATGCGGCAGGGAACCCCCGATCCGCGGAACGTCACAACGATTTCGGGGGCTTTCTTGGTGGTCCCATTGTTCAGAGGCGGACGTTCTTTTTTCTCTCTTACGAAGGGGCGCGCCTCCGCACTCCGCAGACGCAGGTCGTTCAGGTTCCATCCGCTGCTGCCCGGACTTCAGCTCCTCCGCAACTGGCCCCATTCCTGAATGCATATCCTCAGCCCAACGGGCTTAGCTCTCCCAGTGGGACAGCCCAATTCACGGGAAGTTTTTCGGATCGCGCCACGCTCAATGCCGGAAGCCTGCGCGTGGATCAAAATTTGAGTGATCGGTTCTCGTTCTTTGCTCGTTACAATAATGCTCCCTCCCAAACCGTGAACCGCATCAATGATCTCAGCAACCTAGACACAGTGTATGTCGGGACGCATACACTAACGGCGGGTCTGAACATGGCGCTCAGCAAACGCGTGTCCAACGCACTCCGCGCAAACTACTCCCAGCAGCGCGCAGAGCTTTCCTTCGCGCTCGATTCATTCGGCGGCGCGGTGCCGCTCGATCCGAAGCTGCTTCTTGGTTCCCTTTCCAGTGCCGATAATTCTGCTTTCTTTGCCACTTTTGACACTGGCTTTTATTTCCTCGGCCCGGATGCGAGGAATCAATCGACGCTCCTCAATTTCGTCGATGATCTGGCTTTGACCGCGGGGAGCCATCAATTGAAATTTGGTGCGGACTACCGCACCGTTTTCCTTGATGAAAATCCGTTTCGTCACCAACTTGAGTTCACCTCGAGCAGCGTTCAATCCTTCTCCTCGACTGGGACTGCCAGTCTGCTGGCGGGTACCGCTCTTCAGGCCAAGTCTCGCACGCAAGCCTTCTCGCTATATGGCCAGGACTCCTGGAATGTCAACCCGCGTCTCATGCTTCTCTACGGTCTCCGCTGGGAACTGAGCCCTGCTCCCGCAGCACGGAGCGGCACCGTGCTGGCCGCCTGGGACAATGTCGAGACTCCCTCGGAAATCTCTCTTGCCGCAGCGGGAGCGCCGCTCTGGTCTACGACTTATTCCAATTTCGCCCCGCGCATCGGTTTAGCCTACAGCCTCACCGGTAAGAACGATCTGGTTCTGCGGGCCGGCTGGGGGATATTTTATGACCTCGGATTAGGCACTTCCGGCGATATTCTGAACAGCTTTCCGAACTCAGCGACGGGAACGGTCGCCAGTGTGTCTTTGCCGGTAGCCGATCTAACCCCGTTTCTGCCGTCGGTTGTCTTGCAGCCTCCGTTTCCAGGGGTTGAGGCGTTTTCCCCGCACCTCAAGCTTCCTTTGTCCTATCAGTGGAACATAGCCCTCGAGAAATCTTTCTCGAACCAGCAGGCGCTCTCTGCCACCTACGTGGGCCAAGTCAGCAGAAGGCTCCTCCGGAGAGAGGACATGCTCAATCCCAATCCGAATTTTTCCAGCTTTTTCGTGTTGACGAACAACGACGCCAGTTCGGATTACAACGCGCTCCAGATCCAGTATCGACGACCAGTCGGAGCTCGTTTCCAGGCGATGGCCAGCTACACGTGGTCGCACTCGATCGACAACTCGTCCAACGATGCTCTCGATTTCATTGCAAACGCCGTCATACCTAACCAGCACGACCGCGGCTCCTCCGACTTCGATATCCGGCACAGCCTCTCGGCGGCGCTGACCTATTCATTTCCCGCAGCCTCGCGCCCGAAGTACCTGGCCTGGATCGCAAACGGCTGGAGTGTTGCGCCGATCCTCGTGGCCCGCTCCGGTTTCCCGTTTAATGCTTCGGTGTTGACCTTCACGGTAGAAGGCGCCCGCACTCGTCCCGACCTCGTGCCTGGTGCGCCCATTTGGATCAGCAACCCGCTAGCCCCCGCCGGCAAGAGTCTGAATCCCGCAGCGTTTTTTGTTCCCTCCACGTTTCGTCAGGGAACGGAAGGAAGGAACGACATCACCGGCTTCGGTTTGGCGGAATTCGACCTGTCCTTGGCACGAAAGTTCCCGCTGACCGACGTGGCAGATCTGCAGTTCCGTGTCGACGCCTTCAATCTCTTCAATCATCCGAACTTTGCAAACCCGCCCGCGATTGTAGGGATTGGCCCATCTTTCCTGCAGTCAAACCAGATGTTGAATCAGAGCTTGGGCGGCCTGAACCCTTTGTTTCAGGAAGGCGGACCGAGGTCGCTTCAACTCTCTCTGAAACTCAGCTTCTAAGGTGCGTTTCCGGTAGCGATAAGTGCGGCGTCTTTCGAGAGGAGAAAAGCTTGTGCGTGACAATTCAAGAAACCGTGCGTGTCTGGCTGTTATCCTCGCGGCGCATTTGTTCGCCTGTTGTGCCCACTCCGCGCCACGGCCGGTTCATGTCGTGGGATCGTCGTTAGTGGAGCTAGGCTGGCATCCCATGTACCAGCTGGCGGCGGACCCTGAAAATTCCTCAAATCTCATTGTGTGCGGATCGAAGTGGGACGCCGCGCGGCACGCTCTGTATGGGTTTGTTTCGGTCTCACGGGACGGAGGGAAGACCTGGAGAATGGCTCTCGAAGACCGTCATTCCCAATGGCTAAATGATTCCTCGTGCGCCTTTGACGCAAAGCATGCCGCATTTTTTCTTGCGCCTGCCGCAAAGGTGATTGATGACGCCAAGCATCTCGAACTTGGAAATACACGGCTGTATCTCTCTGCCGACAGTGGCGAGCATTGGACAAAGGAGTGCAAGACCACCTGGTTGGACTACTCCGCCAGTGCTGTCAGCGCCGGCACACATTTCCTGGTCGCTTTTTTCAACGACGGAGGAACATACGACGAAGCCCGGGCACAGGGCAGCAGCGTTGCGGCTCTCTATTTCATTCCAGGACAAAAGAATCTGCTTGGGCCGATCCTGGATCCGGGAATGAGGCAGAGGGAATATCAGGGTGCGTTTCCGTCGAACGCAGTCGGCGTCGGGAAAAGCAAGGTCGCAGCTCTTTACTTCGGCGGCCGCAAAACTTCCGGCGGTATGGAGTATGACCTCGGCGTCGTGCGTTTCGACGCGGGGCCAAAACCTTCGGTGAGCTCCACGGTCATCACCGCGGAAAAGAGATGTCTCACCTTGGATGGCAGTTCTCTCGCATACGACCCGCAAAAAAACCTTCTGCTCGCTGTGTACGCGGGTCAGACACCCGGGGGGTGCCGATTGATGCTCGCGACATCCACCGACCTCGGAGATAGTTGGGACAAACAGCCGATCGAAAACGCTCCGTCCATTCCAGCATTCGGCATGGATCACCTTTCCCTCGCGTTTGATCCCCGTGGAGTGCTCGGTGTGCTCTGGGAGGATTCCGGCAGCTGGTTTTTCTCGACGGTCGAGCAAGACACTTTCACTCAGACGCCGATAAACCTGGGACCCGGACCCGCCGACCATCAGTTGCTGAATGATTCCATCATGACAGTGACCACGCAGAGTGGCGAGACCCATCTGGACGGCGGAACGCCGCCGGAGAGCGTGGAACTGAACGTGAGGGCGCTGCCCGCGGTCGTGTGGAGGTCGAGAGGGCTCGTTTTTTCTGGTGACGAGTTTCACGCGATATTGCCTGTCATCGTCGGGATGCAGGACGGCTTGAGGAGCATCACGATCTCGGTGGCCGCGACAGGCTCATCGGGTAAGATCGCAGCGGAGACGCAATACCAGGCCGGGTCAGACGTCACTCCAGACGTTGCGCTGCTCCCCGGTCAGTCCGTGTCGTTCAACAAGGCGACGGGAGTACTTTCCGTCGACGTCAGGCTCGCCAATCGAGGATACGATCCGATTGTTGTGCCAATCTTCCTCAGAGCGGTCCGGGTTCAATCATCGGTCGCGAAGGTCACCATTTTGAATGCAGACAACCGGAGAAATGGCCCGGGGGCAATTTGGGATGCGTCCCCGGCTGTGACCGGCTGTAAACTGCTGCCCAGCACGGCGACATACAAGTCCATCAGGCTCTTGTTTCGACTTGAGTTCACTAACGGGCGACCCCCTACCGAAAACCTCTTGAATCTAGGTCTGAAAGTGCTGGCCGTGCCGAGCCCTGACAAAACGGTATCGGGGTGCCTGTCTAGGTAAGGATTTGTCTGGCCGTGGAATGAAGCTTCCTTGGTCCGACAAAAAAAAGCGAAGATAAAAGGGAGCGTTCGCCGGTAGCGAACGCCCCCTCGCATCTATTCATCTGCTTCATATGCGGGTGTGGTCGCATTGAAAGGGTGGTTCAGCTCGACACTGTCACGGTACACCGGCCCCTTCATGATGCCACTCTGGATTGCTTTGTCCGCGCGAGGCACCACAACCAATTCTGGTTTGTAGTAGTTCACGGTCTTCACCTCCTTTCTGGTTTAGTCGTTTCTCAGCTGAGATCCTGGTCGCACGACCGGCCTTGCTGTTAACCACAGCAGGATTTCTGGAATCTATGATTTTCGCCATAGAGACTTGTCGAAGCCACTCCTCCAGCGCGAATGAACGAGCAAGTGCAACCGTTGGTGATTCAAGACATTGACGGACGAGGTCCGACGTTCGCCGAAGGGCCTCTTGATCGATGATCCCGGCCGCGTCACTTGCCATGTTCTGCGTAATCGCCATCACGTTTGACCATTGTGTGACGAACGCCGCGAGGGAACCCCGTACTACATACGCCTTACGCCGTCGGGACAATATCTCGGTGGGGACAATTCCATCGAGGCTGCGCCGCATCAGCGATCTCCGCTGTGCCGGTCGCACAATCTGCTGCCGCGGAACGGCAAAGACAAATTCCAATAGCTCCCGGTCAAGATACGAGAAGCGTTTCTCGTAAATTGGATTACAGCGTGCCGGAGACCAGGAAAGCTGTCCGCGTAGCACGTCAAGACTTCTCAGGTTTTCCTGAAAGCTTGGGAGCGGCCCGGTAATGCGCAGCCTACGCTCGTAGCCCTCAAGTGCACTTCTGTATCGACGAACGAAGTTTGGATATAGCCAGCGCGGGATGCGGGCGGCACGGGAACCCCTATTCCACACGCGAGGTGAAAAAGATCGGAAGCTCAGAAAGAAAAGACCCCACGCGGTTTTCCGCCGGTGCAATGCCCAATTAGCTGACTGATCGACCCAACTGAAAAGCCGCAAGCGGACAAGTAGATCGGCGAGCTCCGGAACGGGACTCGGAAGACCACCAAGAACTTCGTCGCCGCCGACTCCGGAGAGGACGATTCGATACCCTTGGGAAAACACATGAGACGCAAACTGCACCGCTGCTTGTGTGGAACTCGGGAGATCCCCTGGAGTTGAGGCGAATCGCTCGTATGGCCCACCCAGAAAGGACACTTCACGCGACCCGACGTCTATATGGCACCCAGCTCGCCCGCGCTGCTCTTCCACTTTGGTGAAATACGGCCGCTCGTTCCAGTTGGGTTCGCGATCGTCGTAGTAGGAAACGGTATCGAGCCTCGGGGTTTCCTCCCCTCCCTGCGCCAGGATCCGATCGGCCATACACACAATCGAAGACGAATCCATCCCGCCGCTCAACTCCGCGAGCACCGGCGTGTCGCTGCGAAGCCGCCGCTTGACGGACTCGGCAAACACGCTGCGGAAGTGTTCTTCGTATTCGGCGTCCGTGCGGTAGCGGATTCTATTGCCTGGATCGAAGTCCCAATACTTCCGAACCGTTTGCCCGCAGGGAGTGATGCGCACGAACGCGGACGGCGGAACGGCCTGAATCCCGACATAGGGCGTCAAATGAGTGGCCGGGAAAAACGCGAGCCAGCCGGCAATGTATTCCTCTTCGAGTGCGAATTGTTTTCCAGCCAGGAGAACAAGCGGATCGAGAATGCTGCTCCAGGTGACTTGATCCTTCTCGATCGTGTAGTAGAGATGCCTGGTTCCGACAAAGTCTTTTGCGAGAATCAGTGCTTGGTCTCTGGGATTCCAGATCGAAAGCGCCCAGTCGCCCACGAGTTTGCCGAAGCTCCCAGTCCCCCACTTCTCATACGCAGCCTCCACAATCGCAACGTCGGTTGACTCGCCCGAGAGTCCGCCCCTCAACTGGCGGATCAGGTCTTCGCGGTTGTCGAGCCGCCCGTCCCAGGTAATGACTGCGCCGGATTGCGCGGCGTGGGGCTGTTCTTCGCGGCGCGATTCCTTGGTGGTGTGGAAGGCCCTATATATAATGTCCACGCCCGGACCGGAATAGCGGCCCCCGCCATCCGGCCCGTAGGGCGCGAGCATCTGGCTCGCTTTTTCGAGGTAGCCTGGCGCGGGTGGCGCGCTGTCGTAGTTCCATCTTCCGAATTGCACGCTCATGATTTTTGTTCCTTCGCTTCCGCTTCTCCGCTGCGCCTAGCATTGGTCGAGCACGGCGTACATCTCCCGCATATACGGTCTGTCATTCACGACGCGGCCATCGACTTCGACCCAGGCGTGCGCCCTGAACGGCAGTTGCTGCGCGCCAATAATCATCCTGGCTGGCACACCGTGCTGCTTGAGCAGGCACGCGGCGGCGGCAGACCGTTGCAGGCACCGCGCTTCTTTCCAGTACCAGATGCAGGCCATGTCCACTGCTGCGCAGATCCGCGCGGCGGTCTCAGAAGGGGCCAGGTCCTTGCTGACCGGAAAGTTGCGCACTTTGTCGTACAGTGCCTCGAAATTTCCGCGCGCAATATAGAGATCAAAGAGCACGAGTTCTCCGTACGCCTTCACCGCAAGAAACCGCATCGCCAGCCTCCTTCAAACAGGGAGTCCCAATTGATCGCAGAGAAATGTCATGCGGTCGGTAAGACCTTCGATCCGCTCGCTCAAGGGAAGCACCGGGGAATGCCCGCGAAACGGGCTGTAGTCGAGCAACACGGGATGCCCGGACGCATTCGCCGCCTGCAGGCGAGCCGCCATTTTCCGGGCGTGCAGTGGATTGCAGTTCCTGTCGGCGTCCCCGGAAACAATCATCGTCGCCGGATACGCCGTGCCGTCCTGGACGTGATGGTAGGGCGAGTAGCTCGCGAGGACGGCGAAATCGTCCGCGTCCTCCGCCGTGCCGAATTCCTCCCGCCAGACATGCGCGTTATCGAACAAGTGGTAGCGCAGCATGTCGAGCATGGGCGCGATGCAAACGACCGCGCGAAACAGTTCAGGCCTTTGCGTCATGGCCGCCGCCACCAGCAAGCCGGAATTCGACCCGCCGAAGATCGCGATCTTCCCGGGAAGTGTTCGCCTCGAGGCGATCAGCCATTCGGCCGCGCACAGGAAATCGTCGTAAGCGGTTTGGCGGTTGTGGCGCTTGGCGGCGGTGTGCCAGGCCGCGCCGAATTCCGAACCCCCGCGGATGTTGGGCAGCGCAAACAGGCATCCGCGCTCGACCAGGAACGCGACAAACACGCTGAATTGCGGCGTCATGGATACTCCGTAACCGCCGTAAGAGGTCAGGATCGTAGGGTGGCTTCCTGCGGCGAGGACATCCTTGCGGCCCATGAGGAACATGGGAATTCGCGTCCCGTCTTTTGCTGTGTACCAGACTTGTGTGTGGTCGTAGCGTGACGAATCGAAGGGAGTACTTCTCTTTGCCCAGGGCGAGCGCTGGCCGCCCGTCACCGGCTGGCGGAAGATCGTGATCGGCTCGATAAAGGATTCCGCTTCAACCAGCAGCTCGTCGCTCCTGGCCGAGCTGCCCATGAGCCGGATCGTCTCGCCGCTATGAACCGGCATCTTCCCGGCAGGTCCTCCCGCGAAATCGAAAAAGGAAACATCGAAGGCCGTGCCTCGGACGTAGGAGACGAAGATGCGCTCCCTGGCGACAGCCCATTGATGGATTCGCGCATCGCTTTCTGGAACGATTTCGACCCACAGCGGCTCTTTGTCCTCTTGGGGCCGAAGTTCCACAATGCGCAGGTTGGGTGCGTCGCGATCCGTGATGGCGAAGATTTTCCCGGAGGTCAAGAGAGGTCCAAAACTGTACCGAGCGTTGGCAACAATGGTTTCGGGCGCGCCACAGGCGTCAAACAGTCTCAGATAGAAATCCGTTCGCGTTTTCTCACCGAACCGGTACACCAGGAATCCGAGGCGCTCCTCATCGCCGATGAGGCACAGCCGGAGGTTGGCGTCCTCTCCCGCGCGGAAAATCTCCCGGTCTTCGCCGAACGGCGTGCCCGGTGTGTGGCGATAGGCCGCCCGGTAGAAAGGCCGTTCCGCATCCAACGCCTCGTGAACGTAGTAGAAGCTCTTCCCGTCTGGCGCAAAGGCGAAACCGCGCAAGTATCCGCGAGGAAGAACATCGGGGAGCGTCTGGCGCGCGGCGACGTCGAATAGTGCGAACCTTCCAGTACGCTCGCCGCCCTGTTTGATCTCGTAGAGCAGCAGCCGTCCGTCCGGCGAGACGCGCAGTGGCTTCACGGCAGTGTATTTGCCGGTTCCCCACTCGGCCGGATCGACCAGAAGCTGGTCCTCGCCGGTCGCGCCCTCGCGCATGTAAATGCGCGGCTGCTCCTCCTCGGGAAGGCGCTTTCGGAAGAAGTACCGGTTCTCGGCCTTTTGGAGCGAGTCGTAGGTTTCGACCGCGAGGAATTCCCGAATGCGTTTTCGAATGCCCTCTCGCCCCGGAA
>Ga0134126_10010212_pt1 | contig 11839 bp, 12 predicted proteins | sample KB31752_FD_96881 | JGI IMG/M metagenome (GOLD analysis project Ga0134126, IMG submission 96881) | Terrestrial soil microbial communities with excess Nitrogen fertilizer from Kellogg Biological Station, Michigan, USA - KB3-175-2 | ecosystem: Environmental > Terrestrial > Soil > Unclassified ...
CGCCGCCACCGCCGCCGCCGTGACCGCCGCCATGATGCATGCCGCCGCCGTGGCCGTGCCAATCGCGCTCATAGCGGTGGGTTGTCCACCCGTGGAAGCCTTCGCCGCCGCCCCAGCCGTAACCCTCGCGGTTGCCGTAGCCGCACCAGTACCAGCCGGGCCCGCGCCAGCCGTCGTCGTACCAGCAATAGCTGCGACCGCCGAACAGGAAATCGACCGGGCTGGGGAATCCCAATTGCGCGAGTTGCACCAGTGGCGCACTCGCGGGCGCGTTGAGCCCACTCGTGGTCATCGCGGCCTGGGCGGGCACGGCGCTCGCCGCCATCACCGCCCCCATCAACCCGGCGGCCAATACGCTTCTTCGATCCATAGAGCGTCTCCTTAGTTGGCGCGCCGAGAACCTCGCTCTCGCAACCGCGCTTACCGCAACACATCGCGTTTGCAAGACTCGACGGTGACGAACCAGCGTTAACATAGCCGCCTCGACCCTGCCAGCCGCTCCACGGCGCCAAGGCCGTCGCCACCGCCGGCATACCTAACGAAATTCATCGGACGCCGATGTGTTCCCACCCAACCCGCACGCGCCGGTGACGAACGGCGGCGAAACTGCGAGACTGCGCGGCAACACCAGGAGCCCCCATGCAGCGCCGCACCCTTCTGAGCCTCCTCGCTTTCGGCTTCGCCGCGCCGGCGGCGGCGCAAGCGTCCCGGGCGCGCCGCGTCGTCTATCACATCGCCGATGTCGATAAAGTCGGCTTCGCGCTCGCCAACATGCGCAATCACCGCGCCGGCGGCCCGCAACCGCTCGACCTCGCCGCCGTCATCCACGGCCCGGCGCTCAACTTGTTTCACGCCCCTACCGACAACGCGGGGCTGAAGCGCGAACTCGCAGCGCAGCAGGCGGCGGGCGATGTGTTCTACGCCTGCGCCAACACCCTTGCGAGGCGTCAATGGACGCTCGACGACATGCTGCCCGGCCTCGTGCTGGCTGAGAAGGGCGGCGTCGTCAAGCTCGCGGACTTGCAGGCCGAGGGCTGGATCTATCTGCGGCCATAGAGCGGTTGCCGCGCGCGCCACGCCGGCTTTAGCGCGCAACCGCGCTCAGCCGCCGTCGGCGAGCGCCTTGCAAGGCGACGCCTCGGGCTTGACGCCGCTCACCACGTCGCGCAACTCCGCCCGGCCGGAAAACGCAAAGCCGCCGGGATCGAGATAGCCGTCTTTGACCAGCCCCTTGAGCTTGTCGAAGATCGCCCGGTCGCCGGGGCCGGACCAGGTCAGCAGGAAGGGATCGGTCGCGGCGGGCGCCGAGGACGCATCGGCGCGGTCGAGCAGATGGATCTTGGCGGCGAGCCCGTGGGCGGGCGAGGAGCGGCGCGCGTCGTCACGCGACCAGAGATAAATCTCCATCGCGTCATAGGCCTGCTGGCGCCCGCTTGCCGCGCAGAAGCGGCGGGGATCGCCGTCGAGCAGGCAACCGACCAGCGACAGCGTCGCGTCGTGTTCGTGAAACTCCAGCAGATCGCGCAAGCTTCTCTCTACGTTGCCTCCGCCTTGGCGCAGACAGGCGGAGAACACGAAGCGCGAGGCGTCGGGGCCGGGCGCTGGCGGGGCCGCCGGCGGGTCGGGCGCCTGCACGAAGCTCAACAGCATTGTCGAGCCGTCGAGCGCGGCCTGCACGAGCTGGCCGCTGACCCCGCCACCGCCAGGAATCATGGCGACCACCGCGCCCGCGATGGCGCCGAACGTAATCATCAATACCGGACTCATCATCCGCGACCTCCCGCGAGTCGAACCACCGGCCCCGCCGCATCTGGCTCGCCTACGTCGCCGTCGCTCGCCAAATGTCTTGGTATAGAAGGCTTTCCAATCAAATTTAGTCTACCCGGAAATTCTTTAGGCTTACGTTAAGATGCACCACGAATCTCGGACTAACCCTCGCGTGAGCCTTAAAACGGCGGGCGCGGTGGCGACGCTCGCGCGGCGGCGGCGATTTTCGTATAGGAATCGCCGAGGAGACTTCCGCCATGCACGAACCCCGCCGTCCCGCCGCCGCCCGTCTCGACCTCGTCCATCGCCCGCGCCGCAACCGCAAGGCGGAATGGACGCGCCGGCTGGTGCGCGAGAATGTGTTGACCACCAATGACCTGATCTGGCCGCTGTTCCTCATCGAGGGCGTGAAGACGCGCGTCGCCGTCGCGGCGATGCCGGGCGTCGAGCGCCTCAGCGTCGACGAGGCGGTGCGCGAGGCGGCCCGCGCCGTCGCGCTCGGCGTGCCGGCGCTCGCCTTCTTCCCCTATACCGAGGCCAGCCTGAAGGACGAGACCGGCAGCCAGGCCTATAACGAGGGCAACCTCGTCTGCCGCGCCTGCCGGGCGATCAAGAAAGAGTTCCCGCAACTCGGCCTTGTCACCGACGTCGCCCTCGACCCCTACACCAGCCACGGCCACGACGGGTTGATGCAGGGCGAGCGCATCGTCAACGACGAGACGGTCGAGGCGCTGGTGAAGCAGGCGCTGACCCAGGCGCGCGCCGGCGCCGATGTGATCGCGCCCTCCGACATGATGGACGGACGGGTGGCGGCGATCCGCGACGGGCTCGACGACGAGGGCTTCCTCGACGTGCAGATCATGGCCTACGCCGCCAAATACGCCTCCGCCTTCTACGGCCCGTTCCGCGACGCGATCGGCTCGAAGGCGGCGCTGAAAGGCGACAAGCGCACCTATCAGATGGACCCCGCCAACTCGGACGAGGCGCTGCGCGAGGTCGAACTCGATCTGGAGGAAGGCGCCGACATGGTGATGGTGAAGCCCGGGATGCCCTATCTCGACATCATCCGCCGGGTGAAGGACGAATTCGGCGCGCCTACCTTCGCCTATCAGGTCAGCGGCGAATATGCGATGATCCAGGCGGCGGCGCAGAACGGCTGGCTCGACGGCGACAAGGCGATGATGGAAAGCCTGTTGGCGTTCAAGCGCGCCGGCGCCGATGGCGTGCTAACCTATTTCGCGCCCCGCGCGGCCGAAAAGCTGAAAGCGGAGCGCTGAAATGCTGACCTTCTATTACGCCCCCGGAACCTGCGCGCGCCGTCCACATCGCGCTGGAGGACGCCGGCGCCGCCTACGAGCGCCGCCGCGTCGATTTCGCCAAGGCCGAGCAGCGCTCGCCGGACTATCTGAAGATCAACCCGAAGGGGCGCGTGCCGGCGCTCGTCACCGATCGCGGCGCGCTCACCGAGACGCCGGCGCTGCTGGTCTATGTCGCGCAAACCCACCCGCAAGCGAAGCTGGCGCCGCTCGACGATCCCTTCGCCTTCGCTGAGATGCAGGGCTTTGCGGCCTATCTCGCCTCGACCGTGCATATCGTCCACGCCCACCGCCCGCGTGGCAGCCGCTGGGCCGACGAGCCGGCCTCGATCGCGGACATGCGCGCCAAGACGCCGGCCAACATGCGCGAATGTTTCGGCCTCATCGAGCGCCAATTGTTCCGCGGCCCGTGGGCGATGGGCGCGGCCTATTCGGTCATCGATCCCTATCTGTTCACGCTCGCCGGCTGGCTCGGCTCGCATGGCGTCGCTATCGAGGAGTTCCCTGCCATCGCCGAGCACACGCGGCGGATGAGCGTGCGCGACAGCGTGCGGCGGGCGCTGGCGGCCGAGGCGGCCTGACCTTTGATAACAAAACGGCCCCCGAGAAGGGGGCCGCTGAAACCGGCGCGGTTGGCGTCAGTAATGCCAATGATGCCAATGATGATGCCAGTGCCGCCAATGGTGCACGTGATGCCAGTGATAGTGCCAATGGCGCCAATGGTGCATGTGATGCCAATGGGCTTCCGCGCCGGTCGTCGAGACCAGCGCCATCGCAGTCGCCACGATGGCGAGCACGAGAAGGTTCTTCAGCATTTCGAATCTCCCGTCCAGGACGATACCCGGTCGAAGCGCCGCGCGCGTGAACATCGCATGAACAAGTCGACTCTGGCGCTCATTATTCGTGCGTGCGTGGCCGCGAGAGCAGCAGATCCACAGCCTCGCGCGCGGTAATCCTACCGGCGACGAGCGCCGCGACCGCCGCCGCGATCGGCATTTCGACATGGCGCTGGCGAGCTAGGCGCACCAGCGCCGGGGCGCTGAACACCCCTTCCGCCAGCCTGCCTCCGCCCGCCTCAACCGCCTTCAGCCCGCGCCCGAGATCGAAGCCATAGGCGAAATTGCGCGATTGCGGCGAGGCGCAGGTCAGCACGAGGTCGCCGAGCCCGGAAAGCCCCATCAGCGTCGCCGGCCGTGCGCCATAGGTCTCACCGAATCGCGTCAGTTCGGCGAAGCCGCGCGCCACCAAAGCGGCGCTGGCGCTGGCCCCGAGTCCCATGCCCGCCGCCGCGCCGCAGGCGATGGCGAGCACGTTCTTGGCCGCGCCGCCGATCTCGACGCCGCTGAGGTCGTCGCTGTCGTAAATGCGAAAGTTCGCGCCTTGCAACGCCTCGGCGAGCCCGGCGGCGAGCGCCGCATCGGACGCCGCCAGCGTCACCGCCGTCGGCAGGCCGGCGGCGACGTCGGCGGCGAAACTCGGGCCGGAGAGCGCGGCGAGCGGAAAGTCGGGCGCGGCCTGCGCCGCCGCCTCGCTCAACAGCAAGCCGGAGGCGGTCTCGAAGCCCTTGGCGCAGAGCACGAGCGGCGGGCGCGCCCGCAACGCCGAGGCCAGCGCGGCGACCGTCGCCCGCGTCGCCTGCGCCGGCGCGACCAGCAGCAGCGCGTCGACGCCTTCAAGCCCGCCAAGCCCGCCGACGAGCGCGATCTCGTCCGGCAGCGCGACGCCGGGCAGGCGCGGCGAGTGGCGGCTGGCGACAAGGGCGGCGAAAGCCGCGCTCGGCCGGCCCCACAGCCTGACCTCGCGCCCGGCGCGCGCGGCGACGATCGCCAGCGCCAAGCCCCAGGCGCCGGCGCCTGCCACCCCGATGCGTGAAAAGACCATCCGGTTTTCCTTGCCAAATTCGCTTGCCTAGCCAAATCCGCTCGCAAGCCCTAACTACGGATCGTCGTTTGTTACAGACAAGGCGCGATCGATGACTATTGACCCCATTACGATCGTTTTCGCGGTCGTGGCCATCTTCGTCGCCTGGCGGCTGTGGTCGGTGCTGGGCACACGCACCGGCGCGGAACGGCCGCCGGTGCTGGGTCCGCGCGGCGCGCGCGGCGGCGGCGACATCGTCGATGTGACGCCGAACCCGCCGCCGCCCGTCGCCTCCGCCGAGCGCTGGCGCGGCGTCGCCGAGCCCGGCAGCGCGCTGGCGCGCGGCCTCGACGCGGTGGCGGCTGGGGATCCCTCGTTCGACGCCCAGCACTTCCTCGCCGGCGCCCGGGCGGCCTACGAGATGATTATCAACGCCTTCGCCGCCGGCGACGACGAGACATTGCGCCGCCTGCTCGGCCCCGCGCCGCTGGCCAATTTCTCGCAAGCCATCGAGGCGCGCAAGGCCGCCGGCCAGCGCATGATCGTGACCCTGGTGTCGATCGACAACGCCGAGATCGTCGACGCCGGGGTGCAGAACGGGGCGGCGCAAATCGCGATCAAATTCGTCGCCAAGCTCAATTCGGTCACTACCGACCCGGCGGGCCGGGTGGTGGAGGGCTCGGCGACCGAGGTCGCCGACCATACCGACGTCTGGACCTTCGCGCGTCCTTTGGCGGCGCGCGATCCCAACTGGCTGCTCACCGCCACCGAAGCGACCCATTGAGCCTGCGGGCGCCCGGCTTCGACGCGCTCGCAGGCTTCGCCGAGGACGACGCGCTGGCGGCGTTCCGGGTTTTCCGGGCGCATGGCGAGCGCCTGATCGCCGGTGCGCCGCCTTTGCGCGCCGCCCTGCCGGCCCCGCCGGGGCTGATCGCGGCGGCGCGAGCGGCTGAGCGCTGCGACATCGGCGACGCCGAGAGCGCCCGCGCCTTCTTCGCCGGCCATTTCGAGCCGCGCCGGCTCGGGCGCGGCTTCCTCACCGGCTATTACGAGCCCTGGGTCGAGGGCGCGCTGACCGCCTCGCCGCAGTTCCAGGCGCCGCTGCTGGCGCGGCCCGCCGATCTCGCCACCCGCGCCCCCTACCCGACGCGCGCCGAGATCGAGGCGGAAATGCGCGATCCCGTCATCTGGCTGCGCGACGCGGTGGAGGCCTATCTGATCCAGGTGCAGGGCTCGGCGCGGGTGCGCCTGCCCGATGGAACCCAGCGGCGGCTGGTATATGACGGCCGCAACGGCCGGCCCTATAGTTCGATCGGCCGGCGACTGATCGAATCCGGCGCGATCCCAGAGGCCGAAATGTCGCTGGCGCGACTGAAGGCGTGGCTACGCGCCGAACCGGCGCGCGCGCCGGCGCTGATGCGGCTGAACGAATCCTTCGTGTTCTTTCGCCTCGCCGCCGACGTCGGCGAGGGGCCGATCGGCGGCGCCGGGCGGCCGTTGACGCCGTTGCGCTCGCTCGCCGTCGACCGCACCCTATGGAGCTACGGCCTGCCGTTTTTCGTGCGCGCCGACCTCCCCTGGCGCGGCGAGCCCGCTGAGCCGTTCGCGCGGCTGATGATTGCCGAGGACACCGGCACGGCGATCGTCGGGTCCGGCCGCGCCGACCTGTTCTTCGGCGGCGGAGACGAGGCAGGCGCCCGCGCGGGCTCGATCCGCCACGAGGCCGACATGTTCGCGCTGTGGCCGCGGGAGGCGCGGGCGTGAAGATCGTGCGCAGCGGGCGGCGCCGGCTTGGGCGCGGGTTGACGGAAGAAGACATCGCCGTCTGGGCGGAGGTGGCGCGCTCGGTCAAGCGCCGGCCGGGCGTCGCCGCGCCGCTGGAGCCGCCGTCAGCGCCGCCGCGCGCCGCCGCTCCCGCCGCGCTCGCGCCGCCGCCGCCGGCCCGGCCCCGCGCGGGTCCGCCGCCGCTGGCGCCAATCGAGCGCAAGCTCATGCGCGATCTCGCGCGCGGGCGCGGCGCCATCGACGCCCGGCTCGATCTGCACGGGTTCACCCAGGCCGAGGCGCACGAGGCGCTGCGCGACTTCCTCATCGGCGCGCAGGCGCGCGGCGACCGGTTGGCGATCGTCGTCACCGGCAAAGGGCGGGCGTCGTCTTGGATGGACGAGCCGGGCGTGCTGCGCCGGCTCGCGCCGCACTGGCTGCGCGCGCCGGAACTTCGCGCCATCGTGCTCGGCTTCGAGGAGGCGGCGCGCCACCACGGCGGCGCCGGCGCGCTCTATGTGCGGCTGAGACGGGCGCGCTGAGCGCGGCCAGCACCATTTTTCAGCGAGCGCGGCGCTTCGCGCTGACATAACGCGAAGATCGGTCGCGATCATCGCACCCCGGCCTTAGCGCGCCGTAAGCCGTTCGTAGACCACGAACGGCGGCGTCTGCGCGAGCGGGCGGTAATCCTGGGTCAAGGCCGCGTGGATGAGCGGCCAGGCCCGTGGATCGACGCAATAGGGCCTATACGAGCGGCGCGGCGCGACAATGAAGCGCGGCGCGGCGGCGAGCGCCTCGCGCAACCGCTGCGGCCCCGCGCCAGGAAAGTCGCAGATCAGGTGCATCCAATGGAAATAGCGGGTCGGCGGCGCGAGACCGACGACGAAGTTGAGTTCCTGGCCCTCGTGAATCGCCAGCAACCGGTCGTGCGGCCCGGGACGGCGCGCCAAGATCGCCGGCGCAGCGGCGGCGACGGCGGCGTCGTCGTCCGGCCCGAGAAATCGCCACGCGCGAAAGGGATAGGCGGCAATGGCGGTCGTCAGCAGCAGGGCTGCCAGCGCGACCCGTTTGCTGGCCTCGTCACGAATTGCGCTGGCCATCGCCGCCCCCGCGAGCAGCAGCAGCGGCGCGAAGGTCGGGCCGAGATAGAGCGCCCAGCGGGCATGTTGGAGCGCAAGCTCCACCCAGACGGCTGCGAGCCACAGCGCCAGCCCCTCGGCGCGCCCGACGGGGGCGCCGGGGAGAAGCGCACGCAGGCGCGCGACGCCGACCGCCGCAAGCGCCACGAGCGGCCAAATCATGATTTGCGCGTTGACGAAATGCCAAACGACTGCCGACGCCGTATCGTTTTCAAGCGTCGGCCGCCGCGCCGCGGCCGCCACTACGTCAGCGAGCATCGGCCCGAGCGCGCCCTCGCTCGCGAGCAGCAGCGCCAGCGCCAGCGGTGCGACGAGCGCGGCGGCGGCGAATTCCAGCGCCGTGCCAAGCCGGCGTCCCCGCGCCTCCGGTTCGCGCAGCAACAGCCAAAGCAACGCCAGCCCCTCAAGGCCCGCCGTCTGCTTGATGGCGATCGCCAGCCCGATCGCGAAACCCGCCAGCCTGACGCGCCGCCGCCATTCCCACGGCGCGACGGCGAGGGCGAAAGCCGCCGTCGTCGCCAGCGCCAGCGGCGGATAGGCGGGGTTGGCGGCGAGCATGCAAGACAGCAGGGGATAGCCAAACGCCGCGAAGACGCCAGCCGCGGGGCCCGCGAACTCCCGACCGAGCCGCCACAAGCAGAGGCCGGTCGCGAACTCGCAAATCGCCGTCAGGCCGTTGAGCGCCGCCAGCGTCGGTCCGAACATCGCTTGCGCCAGCGCCAGCAGCGCGAAATAGCCCGGCGGCTTGACGTCGAAGGCGTTCAGATAGGGCGGCGCCCCGGACAGCCAGAGATGCGCGACCTCGACATAGAAGGCGTCGTCCGGCCCGCGCAGGCCGCGGAATGGCAAGTGCAGCGCCAGCGTCCAGATCGCCAGCAGGCACGGCGCGGCGAGCAGGAACGCCCGTCGCATCCCGGCGCGGCGGGTGGCGAAATCGACCGCGGGAGCTTGAGAAAGGGTCAAATGCGCAGCCACCGCCCGGAGAAAACGCGGCGCGAGCCTAGGCGACAATCCTATCCGATTGGTTTAGGCCGATTGACGCCCCGCCCTTCACTCCGCCCCGCGCTTCACTCCGCCACGGTCAGGATCAGCGCGCCCTGCTCGACGCTGTCGCCGACCTCGCGGCCGGCAAGCGTCACGCGGCCGGCGCGCGGAGCGGAAAGCGCGTGCTCCATCTTCATCGCCTCCAGCACGGCGACGCGCTCGCCGGCGGCAACCTGCTGCCCCTCCGCCACCGCCAGCGCCGCCAGCCGCCCGGGCATCGGCGCCTTGACCGCGCCGTCGCTCGCCGTAGCGCCAACCTCGCCGGCCGCCTCCGGGTCGAGGGCGCGCACATGCGTCTGCCGGCCGCCGTTCAGCACCAGCACGCCATCGTCGACGACGAGCACGCTCGGGGCGACCTCGGCCGCCGGCGCCGCGCGGCCGTCGCGGAAGGCGATCTCGACCTCACCGCCGCGCGTGATCGCCAGGAAGCGCTCGCTCTCGCCGTCGACCTCGGCCTCGAAGGGCACGCGGCGCGGCCCCATCAGCTCGAAACTATCGGCAAGCGACCACGGGTCGTTGTCGGCTGTCGCTGCGGCGCGCGGCGCAATGTCGGCATAGATCGCCTCGACGCCGGCGGGCGCGGCGCGCGCGTCGGGCGGTTGCGGCACGGCGCCGAGGCGTTCGAGATGGGCGTCGATGAAGCCGGTGTCGTGCGTCGCGGCGACGAATTCCGGCGCGGCGAGGAGACGGCGCAGGAAGGCGATATTGGTCTTCGGCCCCATCACCACAGCGCGCGCCAGCGCCGCGTCGAGCTTGGCGACCGCCGCCTGCCGCGTCTCGGCGTGGGCGATGAGCTTGGCGACCAGCGAATCGTATTGCGGCAAGATCGTATCGCCCTCCTCGAAGCCGGAATCGACGCGCACGTCGAGCGCATCGAGCTTCAGGGCGCGCAACAAGCCCGGCGAGGGCAGGAAGCCGGTCTCGGGATCTTCGGCGTTGACGCGCGCCTCGATCGCGGCGCCGTGCGGGATCAGCTCGGCTTGCGATTTCGGCAGTTTCTCGCCGGCGGCGACGCGGAATTGCCATTCGACGAGATCGACGCCCAACAGGGCCTCGGTGACGGGGTGCTCGACCTGGAGGCGGGTGTTCATCTCCAGGAAGAAGAAGTTGTCGCGCCCGAGGCCCTTGCTGGCGTCGACGATGAATTCGACCGTGCCCGCCCCGACATAGCCGACGGCTTTGGCGGCGGCGACGGCGGCTTCGGTCATGGCAGCGCGGGTTTCCTCCGGCACGCCGGGCGCCGGGCTCTCCTCGATCAGCTTCTGGCGGCGGCGCTGCAACGAGCAATCGCGCTCATAGAGATGCACGACATTGCCGTGCGAATCGCCGAACACCTGCACCTCGATGTGGCGGGGGCTGAGGATCAGCTTCTCGATCAGCACGCGCGGGTCGCCGAAGGCGGCCTCGGCCTCGCGCTGCGCTGATTCGAACGCCGCGTCGAACTCGACATGGGCGTCGACGCGGCGAATGCCGCGCCCGCCGCCGCCGGCGATCGCCTTGATGAGCACGGGATAGCCGACCTGATAGGCGCGCTCCTTGAGAAATTTCGCCGTCTGGTTGTCGCCGTGGTAGCCGGGAAGCACGGCGACGCCGGCGCGCGCCATCAACAGTTTGGCGCTGCTTTTCAGGCCCATGGCGCGCATCGCCGCCGGCGGCGGGCCGACGAAGACGACGTCTTCAATGGCGCAATATTCGGCGAAGTCGGCGTTCTCGCTGAGGAAGCCATAGCCGGGATGCAGACATTCAGCCCCCACCGCCTTCGCCGCCGCGACGATCGCCGGCGCGTCGAGATAGCTCGGCGTCTCCACGACCTCGTCGGCAAGCCGCGTGAACAACGCGCCGCGGTCGGCCGGCGTGTGCAGGGCGATGGCGCGCATCCCGAGTCGCCGCGCGGTGGCGATGATGCGGCAGGCGATCTCGCCGCGATTGGCGATCAGCACATTGGCGAACAGGCGAGCCTCCCTTGCAGCGAACCGGCTCGTCTTATAGAGCGCCCCGCCCGTCGAGCGAAAGCACCCGGCGGCGCTAACTCGATTTTCGCTTCGGGAACCGACAAAAGGCGGAAAACCCTATAACGCGCCTTGACCGCCGACTGCTCTCGCGGATGATCCCCATCATGAATCGCCATCCGCAATCGGCCAATGCCGCATCCGACCTGATCGCGACAACTGCTGGGCGGCGGTTCTCGACCATCATGGCCGATCCGCCTTGGCGGTTTCAGAATTCGACCGGCAAAGTTGCCCCAGAGCATCGCCGCCTCAATCGCTACGGGACGATGACCCTGGAAGAGATCGAGGCGCTCCCGGTTGCCGAGGCGGCCGCGAGTACAGCTCACCTTTACCTCTGGGTTCCGAACGCGCTTCTACCCGAAGGGTTGGCTGTCATGGCGGCATGGGGGTTCAAGTACAAGGCTAATGTTGTTTGGCATAAGATAAGAAAGGACGGCGGCTCGGACGGCCGCGGCGTCGGCTTCTATTTTCGAAACGTGACTGAACTTTTGTTGTTCGGCGTCATTGGCAAGAATGCCCGGACGTTGGCGCCCGGACGGTCCCAGGTGAATATGATGCAAACCCGCAAACGCGAGCACTCACGCAAGCCCGATGAGCAATACGACCTGATCGAATCGTGCTCTCCCGGCCCGTATCTCGAAATGTTCGGCCGAGGTGTCCGGAAAGGCTGGACAAGTTGGGGCCATCAAGCTGACTCGTCCTACGAGCCGACTTGGAAGACCTACGCTCACCACTCTCAGGCCGGCAAAGAGCTTGCGCTGCTCGATTAGAGCAGTTGCCCTAAATCGTCGGCCTCACGAGGAAACCTTGCTCCCGCGCCGCAAGTCCGCGCGCGACTATCTTGACCTCGGCCACGGCCGCGTGCGGCGGACCTTTGCGCAAATCGCCGAGCATCGCCTCGACCGCCGCCGCCGGCCCGACCAGCCGCGCCTCGACCGCG
>Ga0134126_10010214_pt1 | contig 11837 bp, 12 predicted proteins | sample KB31752_FD_96881 | JGI IMG/M metagenome (GOLD analysis project Ga0134126, IMG submission 96881) | Terrestrial soil microbial communities with excess Nitrogen fertilizer from Kellogg Biological Station, Michigan, USA - KB3-175-2 | ecosystem: Environmental > Terrestrial > Soil > Unclassified ...
CAGGGCACGCCGATCCGGCTGGCGCAAGGCGTCCTATTTACGACCTATGCCACGCTGCGCACCGATGAGCGCGGCGAGAAGCTTTCGCGCGTCGGGCAGATCGTCGAATGGTTGGGCTCCGACTTCGATGGAGTCATCGTTTTCGACGAGTCGCATGCGATGCAGAACGCCGTTGGAGGCAAGGGCGAGCGCGGTGACCAGGCGGCCTCGCAGCAGGGACGCGCGGGGCTCAGGCTCCAGCATGCCCTGCCGAACGCTCGCGTGGTCTACGTCTCGGCAACCGGCGCGACGACGGTTCACAATCTCGCCTACGCCCAGCGCCTCGGTCTCTGGGGCGGCGAGGACTTCCCGTTTGCCACGCGTGCCGAGTTTGTCGAGGCGATTGAGGAGGGCGGCGTCGCGGCGATGGAGGTGCTGGCCCGCGATCTCAAGGCGCTCGGCCTCTACACGGCCCGCTCGCTCTCCTACGAGGGCGTCGAGTACGATTTGGTCGAACACCAGCTCACGCCGGAACAGATCCGCATCTACGACGCCTACGCCGGCGCGTTTGCCATCATCCATAACAATCTCGACGCGGCGATGCGGGCCGCCAACATCACCGGCGAGACCGGTACGCTCAACGCGCAGGCCAAATCCGCCGCGCGTTCCGCCTTCGAGAGCGCCAAGCAGCGCTTCTTCGGGCATCTGCTGACCTCAATGAAGACGCCCTCGCTCGTCCGCTCGATCGAGCACGATCTCGGCTCTGGCCACGCCGCCGTGATCCAGATCGTCTCGACCGGCGAGGCTCTGATGGAGCGTCGGCTCGCGGAGATTCCGACCGAAGAGTGGGGCGACGTCCAGGTCGACATCACCCCGCGCGAGTACGTGCTCGACTATCTCACCCATTCCTTCCCGGTTCAGCTCTACGAGCCGTTCACGGATTCCGAGGGCAACCTCTGTTCGCGGCCCGTCTACCGTGACGGCCAGCCGGTCGAAAGCCGCGAAGCCGTTGCGCGCCGCGACCGACTGATCGAAAAACTCGCCTCGCTTCCGCCCGTGCCGGGTGCGCTCGACCAGATCGTTCAGCGGTTCGGCACGGACATGGTCGCCGAGGTTACCGGCCGCTCGCGCCGCGTCGTTCGTAAGCGCGATCGGCTGATGGTTGAGAACCGCGCTGCCTCGGCCAATCTCGCCGAGACCGCTGCCTTCATGGATGACGCCAAGCGCATTCTCGTCTTCAGCGATGCCGGCGGCACGGGGAGGAGCTACCACGCCGAACTTTCGGCGCGGAATCGCAGGTTGAGGGTTCACTACCTGCTCGAGCCCGGCTGGAAGGCGGACGCCGCCATCCAGGGCCTGGGCCGCACAAACCGCACCAACCAGGCGCAGCCGCCGCTGTTCCGGCCGATCGCCACGGACGTGAAGGCGGAAAAGCGCTTTCTCTCGACCATCGCCCGCCGTCTCGACACGCTGGGCGCGATTACGCGCGGCCAGCGCCAGACCGGTGGTCAGGGCTTGTTCAGGCCCGAGGACAATCTCGAAAGCCACTACAGCCGCGACGCGCTGCGTCAGCTCTACCATGTGCTTGTTCGCGGCAAGGTGGAGGGCTGCTCGCTCGAGGGGTTCGAGGAGGCCACCGGCCTGAAGCTTATCGATGCCAACGGCATCAAGGACGAACTGCCGCCGATCACGACCTTTCTCAACCGGCTGCTGGCGCTCACCATCGACTTGCAGAACGTCCTGTTCACAGCGTTCGAGCGGTTGCTCGCAGCCCGTATCGAAGGCGCGATCGCGTCCGGCACCTACGACGCCGGCCTGGAGACGCTTCGGGCCGAGAGCTTTGTCGTCGCCGACCGGCGCATCATCTACACCCATCCCGCGACCGGCGCGGAAACACGGCTGCTCACGATCACCGAACGTCGGCGCAATTATCCAGTTGCGCTGGGCGAAGCGCTTGATCGGCTCTCCGATTCCCACGGCGTCCTGCTTATCAACGAGCGGTCCGGCCGGGCCGCCGTTCAGGTGCCGGCGCCAAGCCTTATGCTGGATGACGGCGAGATCGAGCGGCGGGTGCGGCTGATCCGGCCGATGGAGCATCACAGCCTCCCGCTGAAGATGATGACGGAAAGCCATTGGGCGGAAGCCGACCGCGAACGCTTCGCCGCGGCCTGGCAGGCCGAGCTCGGCGAGGTGCCGGAGTTTACCGACAGCACCATCCATGTGGTGGCGGGTCTGCTCTTGCCGATCTGGAAGCGGCTGCCGAACGAGTCGACGCGCGTTTACCGTCTTCAGACGGATACCGGCGAGCGCATCATCGGCCGCAAGGTCTCGCCCGCCTGGGTCGCGACCGCGCTGGCTGGCGACGTACGGGCGCTGACGCCGGACGCCGCCTTCGCCGCGCTGCTCGACGGTCGTACGGTTCTCGGGCTCGCCGAGGATTTGAAGCTTCGGCGCGTTCGCGTGATGGGCGCGCTTCGCATCGAACTGTCCGGCTTCACCGACGCGACGCGGGATCGTCTGCGTGCCTATGGACTCTTTGGGGAGATCATCTCCTGGAAGCTGCGCATGTTCGTTCCGACCGACACCACTGGCGTCGGCGTCTTGGCCAAGGTCCTCGAACGTTATCCGCTCGAGCGGATTGGTGAACGGGAGGCGGCGTGATGCCGCGCGATGCTTCCGAACTGGCACGCCGCCTCGCGCGCGAGGCCGAGGCGGTGTGCCGCCATTATCTCTCGAATGGGAAGCGCGAGGGGCGCTACTGGCTGGTTGGCGATGTCCACAACACCCCAGGCCGCTCGCTGTTCGTGCGGCTGCAGGGCTCGCCGAAGGGACCTGCCGGCAAGTGGACAGACGCCGCGACCTCCGAGCACGGCGATTTGCTCGACATCATCAGGGAAAGCCTTGGGCTTCGCGATTTCCGCGAGGTAGCGGAGGAGGCGAGGCGATTTCTGAACCTGCCTCGTGCTGAACCGCAACCGGTCTTGAAATCGGTGCGTCCGGCAGCCGTAGCTGGATCGCAGGAGGCGGCTAAACGCCTCTTTGCGATGTCGCAACCGATCGAAGGAACCGTGGTGGAGGCCTACTTGCATCGTCGGGGAATTGCCCACGTGTATCACGGTGGCAGCCTGCGCTTCCATCCGCGCTGCTACTATCGACCTGACGAGCACCTCCCGACCGAGACCTGGCCGGCGATGATTGCCTGCGTCACCGACCTCGACGGCCGCATCACCGGCGTGCACCGCACCTGGCTCGATCCTGATGGATTCGACCGGATTCGGGTCGGCAAAGCTCCGATCGACACGCCGCGACGTGCCATGGGCGACCTGCTCGGTAATGCGGTACGTTTCGGCCCGGCAGACGACGACGTACTCGTCGCCGGAGAAGGCATCGAGACCATGCTGTCGCTGCGTTGTATCGTTCCGACCTTGTCGATGGCAGCCGCACTTTCAGCCAATCACCTCGCCGCCATGTCACTGTCGTCGGGCTTGCGTCGCATCTATATCGCTCGCGATGCTGACGCCGCCGGCGACACGGTGCAAGCACTTCTCTCGCACCGCGCGGAATCCTGCGGCATCGAGGCCGTCCCGTTGTCGCCCCGGTCAGGCGACTTCAACGAAGATCTGCAGGTCTTCGGTCTCGATGCCCTCCGCGCAGCTTTGCGGATACAGCTCGCACCCGAGGACGTCGACCGCTTCCTCTTGCCTGCGACCGCGCTCGCATAGCTGCGTTTGCCTTCCATCGACGTCATTTAGGTCGGTCGGGGCGGCTCCGATGCCGGTTCGGCCGCGACCACGGCCTTCTAGAGGGCGATCGGACGGCAGACGACCCGGGCCGGCAATGGCAGAGGTGCGGCTATTTTCCGCCGCGCGCCGCCGAAAGGCCTCACATTATATGGGGCGATGGCGCGCTTTGCATCGCGAAGCAAAATAGCCGCACCTCCGCCATCCTCCGCTGCCGCTGCGGCCCTGCGCTTTGCTCCGGGTTCTGGCCCGTCCCGCCCGCCGCCTGAGTGATCGCCACGAAGGCCGCGATGGTCGCGGCCGAACCGGCAAAGGACTTAACCCATGACCGACCATGATGATGTCGAGCCAGCACACACCGCATCTCCGACCGAGCATGTCTTGAGCGAACTGCAGCTCTTTGGCTACCGTCCGTTCGACGACCAGCCCGATCCCAGACCGCTGCCCGAAGGGAAGATGATCGCTGGCGCGGTAGCCGATATCTTCGACGCCCTCGTCTCCACCCTGAACGACACCCGGCTCGAGCCCGACCTCGAGGACCTGCTCTGGTCGACCGTCAACCTCTTCCATCGTGCCACCGACCGCATCGAACGCCATCTCGACGACAACGAACAGGCGCAACGCAAGAGCCAGCGCGAGCAGAACGGTTCGGAAGTGCAATCGGTCGAACTCGAGCGCCTGACGGGCGAAGGCATCACATTGGTCGAACGGCGCAACTGCCTGGAACTCTTCCGTGATCAGGCCATCGAACGCTTTGAGATCCACACTGGCTCATCCTGGCGTCCCCGATCAGGGTCACTCGTCAACCATCGCGCGCTCACCGCGGCTATGATCGACTCCCGGGATTTCATCGCAGCCAGGCGCCGCGCCGAGACCGAGGTCATGTTACCGGCAGGGCCGAAGGTCGCACTTACCGGCGGCCTCGACTTCAACGACCATCATCTGATCTGGGATCGGCTCGACAAGGTCCACGCCAAGCACCCGGACATGGTTCTCATCCATGGCGGTTCGCCAAAAGGCGCGGAGTTGATCGCCTCGAAATGGGCCACCAATCGCAAGGTACCGCAGATCGCGTTCAAGCCGGACTGGACGAAGCATGCCAAGGCGGCACCGTTCAGACGCAACGACGCCATGCTCGAACTGATGCCGATCGGCATCATGCATTTCCCGGGCACGGGCATCCAGGACAACCTCGCCGACAAGGCGAAACGCCTCGGCATCGCCGTTTGGAAATTCGGCGCCTCGTGAGCGCCGGCCTGCCATCTTCCACACCACCGAGGTGGAGTTGCATCGCCGCAACTCCGCCTCGTTTCGATTGCTTATTCAAACTTGCGCCGTGGTGGTGGTGGAAGGCGCAACCATACCCCTTGCATATGGAGCCACCACCATGCTCGCCCTCGGACTTCTTCTGAATTTTGCTGGCATCGGCTTGTTCTGCTGGCTGATTTTCACGCTGGCAGTATACGCGTTGCCATTCTTTGTCGGACTCACCGTCTTCATGCTGGCATTGCACGGCGGTGCCGGCATCCTCGGAGCGCCGCTTGTTGGCATTGCCGCCGCCGGGATGACTCTTGCGATCGGTCAAACGGCCTTCGCAATGACACGCTCCATGATCACCCGTGCCACCGTTGCCGCCCTGTTTGCGGTTCCGGCAACACTTGCTGGCTATCAGGTCGTGCTTGCGACGTCGCAAATCGGCGTACCGTCATTGGCCTGGCGTGAGATCTTCGCCTGTCTCGGCGCGGTCCTGATTGGCGGCACGGCATGGACGAGGTTGACCATCTTCACCGAGACCCGCCCGCTCGATTCGGGCAGGGCGGTCGGGAGCGATCCTCAACCGGTTCTTACAGCCGCAGCGCATCAGCAATGATCCTGCGCCATCTGTCGGTCGAACTTGTCAGCAAAAGCGGCGCACCGAACGCGGGTCCACGCACTTGAACGAGAGATAGTCGCGACCTTCCTCGGAGCCCTTCGATGAGATGGCGCTGATTGCGTCCGGGGCACATAGATTCGGCGCTGGAGCCGTTCGTTCGCGGGTGGCTTTGGGCAAACGATACCGCCTTTTGCCTTCCTTCGTTTCTTTCCCTACGCCGAACCGTTTCGACCACTTGCCTGACCGAACCGAGACCCACCATCTTCTCCCGGACTTGTGGTTCAGCACGCGACGCACGTGGCCTCTGTGATGGCTTGATCTGGCCGAAGACCGGCTACGCCTCGATCGTCTGAGCCGCAACGCCGTCGCTTAAGACTTTCTTCCCCTGGGCTAACGCCCATTCCTCGCGAGGCAAGAAAGTCTATGCGACAGCGTCCTCCGCTACGCTCCGGCCCTTCGAGTGCGTCGCCAATCGTCTTCGGCCTGTAGATCGCCATCGAGGCCGCGGTGGTCGCGGGCTCGAAACAAAACAGGAGAAGTGACATGGCTACCATCGGTTCGTTCAAGAAGGTTGGAAATGACTACCACGGCGACATCGCCACCCTCAGCCTCAAGGCTAAAGGCGTCCGCATCGTCGCGGAATCCAACTCCTCCAACGACAAAGCTCCGAGCCACCGCGTTTTCGTGGGCCGTGATGTCGAGATCGGCGCCGCCTGGTCGAAGCGCTCCGAGGAAGGTCGCGACTACCTCTCCCTCAAGCTTGACGATCCCTCCTTCACGGCGCCGATCTACGCCAATCTGTTCGACGACGAGGGTGGCGAAGGCTACACCTTGCTCTGGTCGCGGCCGCGGAAGAACGGCGATTAAGGTTTGTTCTTCCAAGCCCCGCCCGGTCTCACCGGGTGGGGCTTTCGTTTTGCTCGCAATTCCAGCTTCCGGATTATGCCGATCTAGCGGTCATTTGCGCTTGCTGCTTTTCGCCCGCTCGACGCGGGCCTCGTCATCAGGCAATACAAGATCAACGTGATTGATCCCAAGCGTGCTGGCGAGTTCGAATAGGGTCACAATCGTCGGATTGCGCCGGCCCGTTTCGAGGCCGCTGATATATTGTTGGGTAAAACCGGAAGCTTCGGCAAAACTCTCCTGCGTGAAGCCTTTTGCTCTTCTAAATCTTCCAAAATTACGGCCGACCAACTTGCGCATATCCATGCGCGCAAGTTGCGTCTTTACATACTATGAGGTTTATCTCCTATAATATGTATTCTTGGGGATGTGCTAGCGGCTCCAATCAAAATTGGGCTAAAATAAGTCAGTCATCCGATAGTGGTTTGCTGGGAGCTAGAATCATTCGTTCCACGGCGCAAGCATGAAGAAACCGCCTTCAAATCCCGACGTTGCCGACGTGGCGCCTACGGACTCCGTTCTCACGGTGTACGACGAGGAGCACATCATCACTTATCTGCGCATGCTTGATGCTGACGCGGAGGGAGCAGACTGGCGCGAAGTGGCGAAACTGGTGCTACATATAGATCCGCAACATGACTCGGATCGCGCGAGGCGCGCGTTCGACACGCATCTGGCCCGCGCGAAATGGATGACAGAGCATGGATATCGTCATCTATTGCGAGGCGGCGCATCAAATCCCAATCTCTGAAGCCAAGCCCTAGAAGAGTTTTCCCCATCATGGGGGTTCGATCAATTGCATCACGTGATGCAAAATCGGGGACTAGCTACAACCATTACTCTCCAGGATTATCGCGCCGCAATTTCGTAGTGCGATGGGGACAGCGCATATGTCAGAATTCAACTGGAGGTCGTCGGATTCGTACTATAAACGTACTGAAGGAGCCGAACTAACCGGCTTCGCGTGGGAGTGCCTGCGCCGTAACCCTGATTTTCGACGTGATCGTCTGAGCGCCTCGCCCGTCAGTCTCACCGTAAGCGCGGAGTTTCGCGATCGCTGGGGGTTGGCTTTTCGCAGCTAATCCCGATCAATCCTTCCTTGAACAGACTATCTTCTGGGCGCCGGAGGTTCTGCCGACGGTGATCCCAGTGCGGCCCGCGTTACTCGTAGGCTCGCATTCGCACGTCAGTCTGGATCTCAGCGACCTAAACAAAGGTCAGTTGCGGCAGGGCCCTGACGGGTGGCACGTTGTATTGAATCTGCGCGGCGTTGAGCACCGCCTTTGGTTCAAGGAAGCGCCGCTTATCGCAGTCACCTATGCTGTCGAACTTCCGTTCGACCGCGATTTCGAATTCCGTGCGGATGCAGGCAGGCGACTTTGGCGAGCCCTTAATGGGAGGCCTCCAGGAGCACCGCTGCATGCGCTCTCTGAAAGCCGCCGCCGGCGGTTAGCGCTCGCCCTGCGCGCGCTCGACGCGCGCATGGACGGCAACACCTACCGAGAAATTGCAGAAGTCCTGTTCGGGGCCGAGCGTATTTCCGAGCGCGATTGGCCGACGCACGATCTGCGCAACCGAACCATTCGCTTGGTTCAAAACGGCTTCGCCCTGATGCGCGGCGGCTATCGCGCCCTGCTGCGCCCTCGAATTCCAAAAAAATAGTCGATACTCCGGGGGGTGCCGAAAACGCGCCCCCCCATCTTCGGCATCCCCCTTCGAGGTTTTGCTCCGCCATGGTGCCCGTCGATGCGCCGGCGACCTCGCTGGCGCTCCAGACGACCACGGAGCTTTTCAGATGTCCGATCCGAGCGCCGGCTTACCGCAACGATACTTGCGTACCGCCGAAGCGGCGCGATTCCTCAGCCTTTCCGGACGCACCCTGGAAAAGCACCGGACTTATGGCACTGGCCCGGCGTACCGAAAGATCGGTGGTCGGGTTGTCTACGCGATCGATGATCTCAAGGCGTGGGCCGACCGCGGCACCAAGACCTCAACCAGCGATCCCGGTGCCGGCACCGTGCTGCCGGCCAAACGGCATGCGCCCGTTCCCTATGCGGGGAAAGAGCGGCGTTGACCAATGTCTGACAACAGATCCCCTGCACCAGGGCGGCGCCGTTCGGAGCGCGAACAACTCGATCTGTTTCGTGCTTTGCCGGGCGACTTGGCTGCGCGCGATGCGCAAGACCTGATGGCTTATCCATTCTTCTCGCTTGCGAAGTCCAGGCGGATCGTACCGATCGATTTCCGCGCGGGTACTGTCACGATCCGAGTCGAAGCCGTTCCGGAACACGGCATGGCGACGATCTGGGATGCGGATGTTCTGATCTGGGCGGCTTCGCAGATCGTATCCGCTCGCGATGCGGGTTTGAAAACGTCCCGCCTGATGGCGGCCACCCCGTACGAAATCCTGACCTTCGTCGGCCGCGGAACCAGCGTGCGGGATTACGATCGCCTCAAGGCTGCACTTGACCGGCTGCAATCGACAACCGTGATGACGTCGATCCGCCAACCGACGGAACGGCGGCGGCATCGCTTCTCCTGGATCAATGAGTGGAAGGAGACCGTCGATGCGCACGGTCACCCCAGAGGACTTGAACTAATCCTGCCGGATTGGTTCTACACCGGCGTCCTCAACGATGCGCTCGTGCTGACAATCGACCGCGGATATTTCGATCTCACCGGCGGACTGGTGCGTTGGCTTTACCGCCTCGTGCGCAAGCACGGCGGCCGTCAGGACGGCGGCTGGAGCTTCGATGTCGTGCATCTCCACGCCAAATCCGGAAGCTTATCGCCCGTCAAACACTTTGCTTACGATCTGCGCCAGATCGTTCGTCAGCAGACGTTGCCGGGGTACCAACTTGTCATCACGCAGGACCCAAATGGCGCAGAGCGACTGAACTTTGCACCAACCGTGATCGACCCGATCGCAGAGCGGATGCGAAAGCGCGGGCTCGTGCCCCGCCTTGGGGACAAGCTGTGAATTCCGTCGTGCTATCGGGGACCGCAACCCTCGTGCCATCGGGGACCGGATCCTCGTGCTATCAGGGACCGGAATCGCAGTTAAAGCGCTGGCACGAAACACTTTCTCGACCCCGTAACTTTACTAACAGGGAATCCTTCGGATTCCCTCTAACGAACTTCAAGCGTTCGAAGCCGATAGGCGATGCAGAGCCGATAGCGCCGTCAGCGCCAATCCGCCGGTTCTCAGGCGAATCTCTCCGTCTCGAATTCCTGCAACGGCCCGCCACAGCGACCGCTTGCTTTCAATGCCGCAAGAGCACGGAAGCAGCCTTGCCTTCGACCAGTCCTAACATCATTCAACAACATGGAGGTCCCCCGTGGACGACCTGACGACGGTTGAACTCTTGTGGCTTGAAAAGCGCATCGAAAATCGAATCCGCTTTGGTCGCCCGGTTGCGGAACAGATCATCGATCCCCGCCGGCGCATTCTGTCATTCGCACCCGGGACCCTGTTTGCGTTCGTGCGCTGGGCATCGAACGATTTCGGTACGGTCATTTCGCGCGTTGACATCTTGCGCGCCGCAACGCCCGGACAACGCTATTCGACGGTGCCATGGATCAAGCCCGGCGGCGACATCTTGCTGCGGCTGACTGGCTGGTCGAAAGTTGAGCGTGTCTTGCAACTGATCGATGCAGTGGAGGCGCTCGACATCCATCCGGCAGATGTCGCGCTGGACTATTGGCATCACGCCCACAACCGCTTGTCCGTGAACGAGACGCCGCGGCCTTACACGCGTGCGCGCCATCAGGCCTGGCAACGTCGGCAAAGGATCGCTCCATGAGAGGCCGGTCGACGACAATTGCTATGACGTTCGGAGCCGTTACTCTCGTCATGTCGACGATGGGAGAGGCAACGCCAGACTACATTTGGAATGCCTCGAAGAGCGTTCCGATCGGTCTCTACCAGGTGCAGCCGGTCGGGAGACTCGTGGTCACCGAATTGGTGGCGGTCCGACCGCCCGAACCGCTCGCGACATTTCTCGATCTGAACGGGTACTTGCCGATCGGCGTCCCCATGCTCAAACGCGTACTGGCGCTTCCTGGACAAACGGTCTGCAGGAAAGGGCTGACGATATCCGTCGATGCGATCGAGATGGGAGAAGCGTTGTCGCGCGACACACGCGGGCGTCCCTTGCCGGTCTGGCAGGGGTGTCGCGTCGTTGGCGCGGACGAGGTCTTTCTCATGAACTGGCAGTCGGGAGACTCCCTGGACGGCCGCTACTTTGGGCTTGTCCCCCAATCGTCCGTCATCGGCAAAGCACTGCCGATGTGGACCAGAGAGGAGTGAACGTGATCGCTCAATCCGAGCCTTCCGTCTTTTCCCTGTTCAGGCGAGCGCAGCCGCGTTCTCCTATACATGGCTGGCCTGTGACGGCGATCGCGTGGAATGAGGCGCCAGCGCGGCCCCTAGGCCGGCGCAAGTTCACCTCGCCGAGGAGGGTCGCGAACGTGACGGCGGGCCATCGGATCCTTCGTTTCGGACTCCTTCTTTCCGGCGCGCTCGTGGTGACAGCGTTGTTGTCTGACGCAAGGGCAGGTGGTGAACCGCCAGTACCGAGGTCGCGCTCGACCCGCGCGTCTGGCGTTGAATCTTTTGCGTCCTTTATCACCGAGGCATCCCGCCGATTTGCGATTCCCGCGCAATGGATTCGCGGAGTCATGCAGTTTGAGAGCGCAGGAGACGGGCGAGCCGTCTCGCCGAAGGGCGCTCTCGGGCTGATGCAAATCATGCCAGGCACCTGGGTTGAATTGAGCGTCCGATACGGATTGGGCATCGATCCATTTGATCCGCACGACAACATCATGGCGGGCGCTGCGTATCTCCGCGAAATGCACGATCGGTTCGGATCGGCAGGCGTTCTTGCGGCCTACCATGCCGGTCCGTTGCGATATGAACAGCACCTCGTGACAGGAAAGTCGCTTCCATCCGAAACTACGGCCTACGTCGCGGCGGTCACACCATTGCTGGACCACAAGCAAGGTGAGCATGCCGCAGCTGACGGCAGGCGTGTACTTCCGTGGCGGGAAGCTCCCCTGTTTGTCGAGAGGGCGGGCGCACCGTGACGGACATTCGGTTTGCATTCGAAACGCTGCAACACGATCATGACGCTCAGACTTTCGGGTTTGCTACCGAAGGACCCTCGCTCACGCGGCAAGAGTTCGCGGAGGAGCGCGATACTAACGTGCTGATGGCATACGGGCGATGCCTTCGGCCCGCGCTCTACTCGTCGCTTCGCTCCTCACCGAGCCACCCTACGGGTGTCTCGGCCCTCCGGGTAACGATCGCTATCGCAAACGCTCGCTTCGCTCGCAAACAGTGG
>Ga0134126_10010215_pt1 | contig 11837 bp, 13 predicted proteins | sample KB31752_FD_96881 | JGI IMG/M metagenome (GOLD analysis project Ga0134126, IMG submission 96881) | Terrestrial soil microbial communities with excess Nitrogen fertilizer from Kellogg Biological Station, Michigan, USA - KB3-175-2 | ecosystem: Environmental > Terrestrial > Soil > Unclassified ...
ATAGTAGGTACCATGATACGGCAAAATACTGTCTTTACGTGCACTATCTGGCGTAGTAGTGCAATTTGTTTTCGATCCATCCCAGCCGCTAACAGCTTGTATGCCTGTCCATGTTTCAAAATCGCTTTGTAGCACAACTTGTGCCTGTGTGCAAACGGTTAAACCAAGCGCACACGCTAATGTAAATAGTGTTTTTTTCATTTTGTTTTTTTTGTGTGTTAGAATTATTGATTTTTATAAAAGCGGTTAAGGATTTGCTTTATCAAAATTCCTTTATGGTGTTCACTTTGTGATAGCGAAAATAGATTTTATTTCTTTCCGCATTATTATTTAAATGTTAAAATATGGTTAATAACCTAAAACGTTAAATTAAAAATTTAGAAATAGCTTCATGCACTTAAAAAACTAGTTTAGTTAAATGTTAAAAACCAACCGCATGAAAAAAATAATCACGTTTTTATTGTTTGTTGCCACAATAAACATCAACGCCCAAATTACCTTAGAAAAATTTTACCCAACAGGTGGTTTATCCTACGACGATTTGCGCTTAATAAAATTAAGTTCATCGGGGTATAAGTATGCTATAAGCGACAATACAAAAATTACCTTATATAATTTAAATCATACATTATTTAAAACTATAAATTTTCCTACTTTACCTGGCGGACTTTCTTCTTCGGGTCCACCAGAAGTTTTTTATATAAGCGAAGAACTATTTAATACAAACCCTGCCGATATAGAATATTTTATTCAATATATTGATGGCACTAATAGCATTTTTCATTGTGGTGTTGCCGATGAGCTTGGTAATTTTTTACTTTATAAGGATAGCGCTGCTGTAAACGGTGTTAAAAAAGAGGGCAGAGAAGGATTTATTTCATACACTACCTCGGGTACAAAAATGATGATAAGTCAAAATAAAAATACTACATCGGGGGCTTGGGTTTACTCGCTACCCGGTACTTTACCATGTCAGGATTGCAGCAATGGTACAACCAGCAGCCGCACAGAAATCAATAATATGCAAGGCAATAGTATTACAAATTACCCAAACCCTACAAAAAACGAAACAACTGTTGCCTATGATTTACCACAGGGTGTAAGCAGTGCCGATTTGGTTTTTTATACCATAACAGGGCAAGAGGTTAAACGCTTTAAAGTAACTAATGCTTTTAAAGATATACTTATAAGCACTGCCGACCTTGAAGCAGGCACTTACTATTACCAACTACAAGCGCCGGGTGCTAACAGCGCAGGTAAAAAAATGATTGTAATTAAATAATCGCTTTATTTATTTTACTTGCAATTGCAACCAGTTTAAAATTACCACCAATGCTGTAGGCGAAAAAGTTTGTTCTATTTGCGCATATTCGGTTGATGAACCGGTTGTACATTCCTGAAACAAGTGATTTAGTTTTGGCAATTCTTTTACGGTTACATTTTTGTTACCGCCTTTGGTTAAAGCTGTTTTAATGGCTTCTAAATTTATGGTAGCAGGCACTTGCAAATCTTTATCGCCGCCTATGGCAAGTACAGGGCATTTTACTTTTTGCAAAGTTGGCGCAGGGTTGTATTTTATAAAATATTCCATCCAAGGGGTGGTTAAGGCTTTAACCTCAAAGTTTACCATATCGGCAGGCGACATGCTTTTTGATGAATCGGTAATAGGGTTGTCTTTATAGGCTTGTGTGTAGTAAGCGCTTAGGTCGGTTTTTAGCTTTTTATCGTCGGTAGATTTTGTGATTATATTGTAGGCACCTGTGTTAATTGTTTTTTCTTTTTGCAAATCGGCCTCACTAACTCCCATAACACGCCCAAGCAATTCTTGTTGCAGCAATAATATTTGACCACCCGGTATACCCGTGCCTGCTAACAAAACAATAAACTTTACATGTTGGTTTTGCACGGCAACCATGGGCGCGATTATACCGCCTTCGCTATGCCCCATTAAACCTATTTTATTTTTATTAATTTCTTTACGGGTAAGTAAATAATTTACGGCAGCATCTACATCGCTTGCAAAATCAACCGTAGTGGCTTTACTAAAATCTCCTTTCGATTCGGCAGTGCCTCTATCATCATAACGTAAAACAGCAATGCCGTTTTTGGTTAAAAAATCGGCCAGCACCAAAAAAGGTTTATGCCCCAATAATTCTTCATCGCGGTTTTGTGGGCCACTGCCACTAATTAAAACCACCACCGGGAAATTGCCTTCTTGCTTGGGTAAAGTTAATGTGCCTGCTAAAGTAATGTTGGCTTTTTGGTTTTTAAAAGTTACATCTTCGGTATAATACGGATAAGGTTTAACAGGTTCTTGCGGGCGAAGTACTTTTTCTTTTTGTGCTTCGTTGCGCGTTAGGTTTAAGGGCATAGCTTGTCCGGCTTGCTTTAGCTGACCAATAATAGTACTATCGTTTTTTACAGCACCTAAATATTCAATTAAGCCTTTTGGAATAGAAAACTTTACTACTCCGTTTGTAAAGCTGGTAGTTTCTACCGGTATACCAAAGGCTTTTTGGTCGGGGCTATCCATGGTTGATTTGTAACCACTATCGGTTTTAGTAACATTAAACGCAATTCGTATTTGCATGCCTTGTACTTTTAAAATACCATTCCACTTGCCGGTAATGTTTTGTGCAAGCATTGTGCACGATGCAAAAACTGCGATGACTGTTACTGCTATTGATTTCATTTTATCTGTTTTATAAATACGTTTATTGATTGATGGTGTTTTTTTCTTTTCTGAATTCGGTATATGAAAAAACAATGGGCACAAGTGCCATAACTGCTATAAGGCTTGTGAAAATAGTAACAAGCACCAGATTATTGCTTATTGTAAACGACAGGATGGTAATTAGGATACCGCCTATCATCCATAAACGACCAGCCATGTGGTGTGTTTTTTTCCAAACATTTTCGTTTTCTAAAGTCCAGGGCGTGCGCACACCAATAAAATAATTAGGACGCACTGTTTGAAAATAGTTACCCAGCAATGCAAGCATCACACCTATTATAGCAAATAGTATGCTTAGGTTTTTTATACTTCCTGCTTTAGTAACGTATAATAAATAAAAAGATAATAGAGAAAAGAAAACCGTGAGCGCAAAATGAAGTGAAGTATATTTTTCGCCCATTTGTTGAATTTTCCTTTTTGGGTCAATATACGGCAACACTATCATAAGCAGGTAAACAAAAGCACCTAAACCCGTTGGCATAAAAAATAAAAAACCCTTACCCGACCAATTATCGGCTACGCCTTCAAAATTAAAATGAATTGGAACTCTATCAGGCAACTGTTGCCAAATAAAATATAAATAAATATAAGGCGATGCAACTAATGCTAAAAGAAACAGATTTTTTAATGTGGTTTTCATGATTTTATTTTTTAATGTTTTATTTTTTTTTAAGTGTTAGCACATATTCCAGTAAATCGTCGACAATGGTGGTGTTAATTGAGTATAACACAAACTGCCCTTGCTTTAAGGTGGTAACCAAACCAGCTCGTTTTAGTTTATCAAGGTGATGCGATATGCTGGGCGCAGTCATATCAAACTTGGCGGCAATGTCGCCTGCCGTCATATCTTTTTTACGTAGCATCTTTAAAATCTCCCGCCTGGCGGGATCATTTAGGGCTTTAAAAACGTCGTTCATTTTTTGTAGATAGTTATATAATTAGACAAATGTATAAATATTTAATTAACCAACCAAATATATTTTAAAAAAATATTATTATAATTGCGTTAGCATTAGTAACAATAAAATTTTAACACAAAAAACATGGATACACAAAAATTCGCAAAAGATTGGATAAACTCGTGGAACTCGCATAACATGGCTGATATACTTAGTCATTATGCAGATGATATTGAGGTTACCACGCCTATGATAAAACTGGCTGCCGGCATAGAAAGCGGTTCGTTAAAAGGAAAAGCCCTGGTGGCCGACTATTGGACTAAGGCGCTGGTTAAAGTCCCTGACTTGCATTTTGAACTTGTTGACGTTACTACTGGCGTAAACTCGGTTGCTTTATATTATAAATCCATCATGAATAAAATGTGTGTAGAAGTGATGTTTTTTAACGAAAAAGGCCTGGTAAATCGCATGTTTGCTCATTATTCCTGATAAAACCTTACTTGTAAAAATAGCCTTTTAGTGGTATAATTTTACCCAATTATATGCCCAATTTTAGTACTTTTGCTACCTAAATTCAATTTAAAAAATGAAACAAACATTTGTATCTAATAGTCAGGAATCTACCCGAATGTTTAAAAGCGATTTTTTAGAAATGTTTTCTAAAATACATTTTGTAACCCCCTTGGTTCTTTTTGTGCCGGTGGTAGGTTATTTTATTTATAAAACATTTTTTGTTTTTCATGTAGCCGTGTTAATGGCTATTGCCTTATTTGCGGCTGGTGTGTTTGCTTGGTCGCTTACCGAGTATGTAATGCACCGCTTTTTGTTTCACTATCATCCTACATCAAACTTTGGTAAACGTGTACACTTTATATTTCATGGCGTTCATCACGATTACCCTAACGATGCTAAGCGTTTAGTTATGGCACCTGCCGTTAGTATTCCATTGGCGTTTTTATACTATTATATGTTTCGTGCCCTATTAGGTGCTGATTTAGTATCGCCTTTTTTTAGCGGCTTTGTATGTGGCTATTTGTTTTATGATATGACCCATTACGCCATTCATCATTGTCAGTTTAAAAACGGTTTGTGGCAAAAAATTAAAATGCATCATATGGTGCATCATTATAAAGATGATGAAAACGGTTACGGAGTAAGTTAAATTTTGGGACATTATTTTTAGAACCGATTTTAAAAATCAAAACAACAAGCCTACTGCTTAATGACAGATATTAAAAACATTACCATAACCGATCCGGTTTATAAAGAGAAAACCAGTTACAATTTTATCGAACGTTTTTTTATTAAGCTGCTTAACGATAAGCGCGATATGGCGTTTATTAAACTTTGCGGTATTATTTTTTGTACTACTATACCCTTTGCTATTTACCTTTTTATACCAGGCAATTTAAATTGGTGGTTGGTGCTAATTTATTACGCGTTTAATTTTGGTGTGCTAACAGGTTCGTTTATTTTAATGTTGCACCTAACATCGCATCGCCCTTTATTTAAAAAAGAGTATAAGTGGATGAACAATATTATACCCTGGGTAATTGGGCCATTTTTTGGCGAAACACCCGAGTCGTATTTTGCACACCACCTGGGCATGCACCATGCTGAAGAAAATATGCCAAGCGATTTAAGCAGCACCATGAAATATCAGCGCGATAGCTTTAGTGGTTTTATGCATTATTATTATGTGTTTATTGTAAGCGGCATTTATGATTTAGCTGCCTATTTAAAAAGAAAAAACCGAATAAAAATCAGAAAGGATTTTTTGGCAGGCGAAATTTCATTTTGGATAATTGCTATAGCCCTTTTATTTTTTAATTGGAAAGCCAGTTTGTTTGTATTTGTTGTACCCGTGTTTGTAGTACGTTTTTTAATGCTAGCAGGTAACTGGGGGCAACACGCCTTTATTGATAAAAGCAAACCAAAAAACAGTTATGTAAACTCTATAAACTGCATTAATGTAGGTTATAACCATAAATGCTTTAATGATGGCTACCACATTATACATCATTTAAAACCCGCCATGCATTGGTTAGAGTTGCCCGATGAATTTTTAAAAAATTTAGATAAATACACAACCGAAAACGCCATCATTTTTGAAGGTATAGATTTTTTTATGGTGTGGTTTTTTTTAATGACAAAAAATTACAAAGCCTTAGCTAAGCACATGGTAATTGTAAACCCAAATATTACTACCGAGGAACAAGCCATTGCCTTTTTTAAAGAACGAGTGCAATGCATCGACATTAGCGGCTACACAACCACACAGCCCGGCAACGCAAAATTGCAAACGGCTTAATTTAAACCTGTATATTATTTATCTTATTTTAATCTTAAAAAAATTTATGAAATATTTTAGTATTTGCCCAAAGGCATTTGTATTTGTTTTGCTTGCATTAAGCTCGCTAAGTTTTAAAGCGCAAGATACATGGGTATCTTACACGCAAAAAATAGATGTAAGCAAACACATTGGGCAAAAATTTAAATTTAGTGGTTTAGTGCGTGCCGAAATTGATGATGAAATTGCCTGTGCTCATTTATGGGCTCGTGTAGATAAAGCAAAGGGATTTAATTTTATAGATAATATGGCCGACAGACCCATTCGCAATAACGAATGGAAAGAATATGTAATAGAAGGAAAAATAGAAGAAGGCAGTACCAATTTGTTTTTTGGTGCATGGAGTGAATTGAACGGCAAATTTTATTACGATGATTTAAAATTAGAGTTAGAAACCGCTAAAGGTAAATGGACAACTGTTTTTGCTGCCAATTTTGAAGACAACAAAAACCCTTTGGTAGATGGTGTAGAAATTGAAAAAGCAGGAGAACACAATCCTAACTTTACAGCCCAAATTGTTGACACTAAAAAAACAGGCAACACAAAGTGTTTATTAGTTACCGGAAAAAATGTACCCAATTATGGTTGTAATAAAGAAACCGGAAAATTTGCCGATGTAAACGGCATTAAATTGTATTATGAAATTTATGGACAAGGACCTCCTTTATTAATTATGCATGGCAATGGTGGCTCTATAGCCGAGGCTGCTAATTTTTATCCTATCCTGATGAAAAAATATAAAGTAATTGCAGTAGATACACGTGGACAAGGACGATCAACCGATACAGATGCACCACTTACTTACGAGCAAATGGCCAGCGATATGAATGCCCTTTTAGAGCAACTAAAAATAGATTCGGTTTTTATATGGGGACAAAGCGATGGCGCAATTTTAGGATTGATATTAGCGATGGATTATCCAAAAAAAGTAAAAAAAGTAATTGCCTTTGGTTCTAATATTCAACCCGATAGTTCGGCTGTTTTTGGTTCTATTCTTAAATATTTTGCGCAAAGCTATAAAACCGGAAAAGATAAAAAGCAAAACAAACTATACAAGCTAATGCTTGATTACCCCAATATACCCCTTGCTAAATTACACAGTATTAAAGCCCCTGTTTTAATAATGGCCGGAGATAGAGATGCAATAAGACCCGAACACACTTTGAAAATATTTCAAAATATTCCTAATTCGCAAATGTGCATTTTTCCGGGTTCAACACATGGTGCTTGTTGGGAAAATGAAGAAATGTTTTTAATGATACTAAATAACTTTTTTACTAAGCCATTTACCATGCCCGATACAAAAAGTTGGTGGTCGGTTGACTAATTTTATTTTTACTCCAAATCATATATTTATACTAGCTTTACTTTAAAGCGTTTTATTGAGTTTTTTTACTTGCATGTGCAGGTAGGCTGCCTTCTTAAAATTACTTTATATTTTATATTAACTCAAAAAACTAAAAAATGGCAAATCTATTTTTAACTATTTCATTAGTGTGCAACATTTTTTTTCACACCAAAGATGCAAGTCAGGATTTATTAAAGGCTTGCCAAAATGATAATTTAGAGGGAGTTAAGTTGGCACTTAAAGCGGGTGCCAATGCTAATATAAAAGATAACAAAGGTAACTCTGCCTTAATATATGCTTGTTTGCCCAAAGACAGTAAGGAAAAGCATGAAATTAGAAAACTGCTTATTGAAGCCGGTGCCGATGTAAATGCAAAAGATGCCAGTTATGAAATGACGGTACTAGATTGGGTTTATGCAGCTAAAGATGTTGCTACTATAAACTTACTGTTGCAACATAATGTTGAGATAAATGGTGCCGATAAAAGCGGAGGAAAAATATTGCTTTTTGCTTTGGATATGAATGCTGATGATTTTAAAGCAAGTGTTTATATATTGGAATTGCTGGCAAATAAAGGGCTTATGCTGGATCCTAAATTACCAAAGGGTGCTTGCGTTTTTACCGAGGCTGCAAAAAGAGAGAATATTGAATTGGTAAAATTTTTATTAGCGCATCATGTAAATATAAATGCAACTAATAAAGAAGGCAGCACGGCTTTAATGGAGGCTTGTCATAATACAAATGTACCCATGGTAAAATTGTTGTTAGAAAATAAAGCCGATATAAATATAAAAACAACAGGCGGTTGGGTAAAGGGTAGCACAGCTTTAATGGAGGCTGCGAATAAACCTAATTTAGAAATAGTAAACCTATTGATAGATAAAGGTGCCGATGCAACTGCAAAAACCAGCGAAGGACGTACTACTTTAATGAAGATTGGTGAAGGAGCCAATGGGGTAGAAATAGCTACTATATTAATTAGCAAAGGTGTTGATGTAAATGCCAAAGCAACAAACGGGTGGACTGCTTTACATAGTGCTGCTATTGCAGGCAACCTTAGCCTAGTAAAATTTCTACTATCAAAAGGGGCAAACCCAAAGGCAAAAGATGAAAGCATACAAACACCTTTAGATTATGCTAAAACTGCGAATAAAACAGAGGTGGTTCAACTGTTATCAAAATATAAATAAACGCTTATGAAATTTTCTCATTTTTTTGTTTTTCTGCTTTTAGTAGCGGTCGTTTTGTTCGAGCGGCTTTGCCAAACCCTGTTTAATGTAAGCTCGTATCAGGTTTTAAAATGGTGCGCGGCACATGGCAGCGATAGGATAGTTATAGTTTTTTTGGCGGGGGTTGGAAGCCTGTCGTTTGTAGCTTTTTTATCTTACAGGTTTTATAATATGTATATAGCGACTACAGCCAAAGCTGAGAGTTATGTGTTTTTGGGCGATAAACTAAAAGAAGGTTTTTTTGCTTATAAAGAAGGCGATGAATTAAAAACCCGTGTTTTTATTTCTTCGTTTTTAGATAAGAACGAGTATCCTGCCAGTAGTATGGGCTCGTTATATTATCAAAAAATAGTTTTTAAAGGTAAAGACGGCCACTTTACTAAATTTGATTTTTTTTATACTGCTAATTTAATTCTGTATAGTTTTATGCAGTTAGCACTTTTTATGTTTAGTTACTTGGGTGTTTTGGTATTACTTAAAACCTATGCCTTATATAACGACTTTTTTTTGTACGAAGATTTACAAGCCAAAGGCATAGGCGCTATTTTTAAAGCCGTAAACGACCAAACAAATAACGCACCCTTAAAATTAATTTATGCACTTGTGGCTTTTTATTTGTTTAGTATTATTTACATTAAAATGGTAACCCGAAAAATTGTACGTAAAAAAGAAATTTTAGAAAAACTACCCTCACAAATTAAAGATGGATACACCCTGCAAGGCGTTATTATAGCTGCCGAAAGCTACTCGCTAAATTATGGAAAACAGGATAGCACTAAAAGCAGACACTATAAACAATATGCCGTTGAGTTTGGCAAGGAGTTTAACCCGCCGGTAGTGCTTAATTTTTCTTTACCCAAAGAAAAAAATAAAAACCTACTTGATAAATTTGATGAAGCCTTAAAAACCGGAGAAACTTTACCCTTTATTTTAAATGAAGATTTGGTAATTAATAAAGAGAAGTTATAGATTTGCTTTTAAAATTAAACCTATTCTTATATTTGCGCTTGTAGGTTTGCCCATGTCTAAAATGATTGTTTACGATGCTGTGCAATAACAATAAGTAAAATAAATAATAATGAGTAACGACAAAAAAAACTACTTTTTAAAATTGAATCCGCCGCGTGCAAGTTTTATGGCTGATATGACCGAGGAAGAAAAAAGCATCATGCAAAAACATGTTGCATTTTGGGCGCCTTATGTAAACAACGGAACAGTTATTGTTTTAGGCCCCGTTATGGACCCAAAAGGAGGATACGGTATGGCAGTTGTTAGTGTTGATAGTTTAGAGCAATTAAATGAAATTATTGCTAAAGACCCCGCTAACGGGTTAAATAGTTACGAAATTTACCCCATGAGGGCTGTAACCAAGCAACAATAAGGGCAAAATAAACTTTAAGTTAAGTTTTAAATGTCTACAAAATTAATACAGAGTTTATCTATACTATTGCCTCGTATTAAAATCAAATAAATCATTAAAGTTTAAAAATGAAAAAAATAACTTTTGTTGCAGCTGCTTTTATTTTTGCCATAACGGCGCAAGCACAAACAAGTAATAAATATAAAGTAGTAAAAAAAATTAGTGTAGCCGGCGATGCCGGTTGGGATTTTTTAGAAGTTGATGAAGTTGGGCAGCATTTGTTTTTATCGCATGGTAATGAGGTAAATGTGGTTGATTTAAAAACCGATAAAACTATAGCCACTATATCTGATACTAAGGGGGTGCACGGCATTGCTATTGCTAATGATGTAAACAAAGGTTTTATTACCAACGGGCGAGATAGCTCACTAACCGTATTCGATTTAAAAACATTTGCAACAGTAGATAAAATAAAAATTAATGGTGTAAGCCCCGATGCAGTTTTGTATGATGAGTTTACACACCGCATATTTAGTTTTAATGCACGTAGCAACGATGCTACCGTTATTGATGCCAAAACAAATAAAATACTTGAAACTATTAAATTTGATAGCAACCCCGAAGTAGCCGTTACCGATGGCAAAGGCACCATTTATGTTAACCTGGAAGAGAAAAGCATGGTTGTTTCAATTGATGCTGTTGCTATGAAAGTAAAAAACACCTGGAGTCTTGCGCCGGGTGAAGAGCCAACAGGTTTAGCTTTAGATAATAAAACCCATAGGTTGTTTTCGGTATGTGCTAATAAATTAATGGTTGTTATGAATGCCGAAAACGGAAAAGTAATTACTACCCTACCCATTGGCGAAGGTACCGATGGAGCAGCTTTTGATGCAGAAAAAAAATGTGCTTACTCATCAAACGGTGAAGGAACAATTACCGTAGTAAAAGAGGTTGATGAAAACACCTTTAAAGTTCTTGAAACAGTTGCTACGCAAAAAGGAGCGCGCACCATTGCTTTAAACAAAAAAACACATCAGTTATATGTACCAACCGCCGAACGTGGCGAAGCCCCTGCACCAACAAAAGAAGACCCAAGACCACGCGCCAAAATTAAACCAGGAAGTTTTGTGGTGTTAGTTGTAGGCGAATAGTAAAAATTAATAAATACTTAATTTAAAATATTATGCAGGGCTTGCCATATTGGTTTGCCCTGTTTTTTTTGTGTTATCACGGCAAATAAAGCAGCATCCTTAGCCATTTTTGCTAATCAATTTTTTATAAAATATTTAATAAATAAACACTTTAGTATTTTATAATGAACAATATTTTAAATTAAAACTCTGTAATTAATTTTTCCCTATCACTACAAGGCACGACCAGCCTACAAGCTAGCCCATTTCATAAATTTTGATGTAAGATTTTATAAAAAACTGCGTTTTTAAATTTTAAACTTTTAATTACCGTTAACTCAAAATATCATACCGTTCACTCAAAATACATGCATTTTGCACACGATATTAATTTGTTTGTCGTTTCAAAAGATACATTTGCGGCCATAAAAATATAACTCGACTATTATTTAAAAAAATTGAACAAACTAAAATATTATATGGCTCTTGCAAAGCAATTAAAAAAATTAACCCTTAAATAATAACCAAACCACAAAAAAAACCATGAAAATCATCAATCAAAAACTACTGCTAAGTTGTTTAGCAGTTTTTCTATCCGTTTCAAGCAAGGCTCAAACAGCCCCCGCAAACGGCAAAGAAGCAGGCAACACTAAGCCTGCTCCGTCGGCTATTAATGCTTTAGTAAGCAACCCAGCACCTCCAACTCTTAATTGCGGAGGAGTAAGACCGGGTATAGTAAACTTAAGCAAATTAAGCAATGGATCAAATGCCAATGTAAACGGAGCTA
>Ga0134126_10010217_pt1 | contig 11836 bp, 12 predicted proteins | sample KB31752_FD_96881 | JGI IMG/M metagenome (GOLD analysis project Ga0134126, IMG submission 96881) | Terrestrial soil microbial communities with excess Nitrogen fertilizer from Kellogg Biological Station, Michigan, USA - KB3-175-2 | ecosystem: Environmental > Terrestrial > Soil > Unclassified ...
ATCATCCGCAGCGCCTGGCCGCGCTGCCGCGATTGGGCCGACCGCTGGCGTCGCCTGCGGTTGGCAAGCCAGACAAAACAGGCGAGTTGGAGCTTGTTTCACGAGACGAATTTCGTGTCGCCCCAATTCGAGCTGCCGCTGGTGACGACGGTCCACGACATGAGCTATCTGCGTTTTCCGCAGTTTCTGCCCAAGGACCGGCTGGCTTGGCTACGGCGCCGGATGGGCGCGACACTGGCGCGCTCGCGCGTGATCATCACTGACAGCCGATTTACTCGCGACGAACTGCTCGAGCTGTGTCCCGACGTCAATCCAAGCCAAGTCTTGGTGACGCACCTGGGCGTCGATCTCGAATACTACTCCGACCCCGCGCACGAGGCCCGCCTCGGGGCCGTCCGCGACCGCTTGGCGTTGCCCCGGCAATTCATTCTCTACCTGGGGACGCTGGAACCGCGCAAGAACCTGCAGGGACTGATTCAAGCATATCAAGCCTTGCCGCCGGCGCTGCAGCGCGAATATCCGCTGGTGTTGGCGGGCATGTCGGGCTGGAAGCAGAACTATTTTCGCGGCGCTTTGGACGAGTTGCGCAATCGCGGGGTGTTGCACGAAATCGGCTACGTGGACGAAGCCGACGTGCCGGCGCTGATGAAAGCCGCCGCTGTGTTCTGTTTTCCGAGCCTTTATGAGGGCTTTGGCTTGCCGCCGTTGGAAGCCGCGGCATGTGGAACCCCCGTGTTGTCGAGCCGCGCGGCGTCGCTGCCCGAAGTGCTGGGCGACGCGGCCGTCTACGTCGACCCGAATTCGCCCGAAGAGATTTCCGCGGGCCTCGTCCGCTTGCTCGACGACGGGCCGTTGCGGCAGTCGTTGAAGGCGGCCGGCAAGGCGCGGGCCGCTCTTTTCCCTTGGGAGAACTGCGCGCGACAGACGGTCGCCGCTTATCGCCAGGCTGCTTGAGCAACATCGCCATCGACAAAACCGAACTATCGAGAGCGCCCACTTCCGTGAAAGACGAACAACCACGAACCCGCACCATCAGCACCGCACCCCATCCGCTTCGCGAAGCAGGGGGCGGCGCCAAGCCCCACTTTCGGCTGCCGAGCGCGCCGGCCACGCAGGGGCTCGACGATGCAATTGCCCTCGATCCGTGCCCGGTGCTTTCGCTAGGATTCGGCACGGTGATGAAGCGGGCCATCGATCTGGCCGGCGCTTTGGCGCTATTGGCCGTCTGTGGGATTCCGATGTTGATCGTGGGTTTGTTGATCCGACTGACCAGCCCCGGAGCGGCCCTCTACACGCAGGAGCGGGTAGGACTTGGGGGCCGTCGTTTCAAGCTGCTCAAATTCCGCACGATGCGCGCCGACGCCGAAGCGAAGACCGGCCCCGTGTGGGCCCAGGAGCACGATCCCCGGCGAACGCGGTTTGGCGCCTTTCTGCGGCGCTGGAGCATCGACGAGCTGCCGCAACTGATCAACGTCGTGCGCGGCGAAATGAGCCTCGTCGGTCCGCGGCCCGAGCGGCCTTACTTCGTGGCCAAGTTCTCGCAGGAGATGCCTTCGTACATGCAGCGACATAGCGTGCTGCCGGGCTTGACGGGCTGGGCGCAGTTGAATGGACTGCGCGGCAATACCTCGATCAGCATGCGGCTCGATTTCGACTTGTACTACATCCGCCATTGGTCGCCGACGCTCGACTTGTTGATCTTGATCATGACGCCTTTCAAAATGCTGGCGGAAAAAAATGCCTATTGAGCATCCCTTGCGACCTCCGGCGAAAGGCCCCGGCGCCGGACTGTTCGCGGCTTTGGCGTTGACCGCCGTCCTGCAAGTCGTCATCGGTTTACGGTCGGGAATCATCGCCAAGGATGGGATGGGCTTCATCCGCATCGCCGACGAACTGCGGCGAGATCCCATCGGTACTTTGCGAATCGAAGACCAGCACCCGGGCTACCCGGCGATGGTGCTGGCCGGAAGCGGTCTTGCCGGCCGGCTGCCCGGCATCGACGAATTCAACGCCCCGATTCTTGGCGCGCGGCTGGCCTCGGGTTTTGCGGGCCTGGCGGTCGTGCTGCTCGTTTGGCTGCTGGCTCGCCGATTGTTCGATCGCCGCGTCGCCGACGTCGCCGCGCTGTTGGCGGCGGCGTGGCCGTTGATGCGGCAAAACGCCGCGGACGTGCTGAGCGATACGCCGCACCTGATGTTCTACCTGGCCGCGGCCTGGCTGGCTTGCGAAGGCTTTGCCCGCGGTCGCATCCGTTGGTTCGTGGCGACGGGAATCGCCAGCGGCTTGGCTTATTGGGTCCGGCCCGAAGGTTTGTTGGTGGGACTGACGGCCGGTTTGGTGTTGCTCATCCAACTCTGCCGCAGCCCGCGACAAGATCGGTTTCGCGTGGCGATGAGCGGTTTGGCGCTGGGGCTGGCCCTGGCGGCGACGGCCGCGCCTTACGTCGTGCTCGCCGGAAAACTGACAAGCAAGAAGAACCCGTTCAATCGCACTCCGCCGCCGCTCGTGGTGGCGGCGCAGACCGTCGAACCGACCGCGGGGCTGCTTTCCGAACCGCTGCCGGGGCGGAAGCTGCCGGGCGAGATCACGCGCCCGGCGTCGCTGATCGGCGCCTGCGCGGCGGCGGTCGCCGAGTTGGCCGCCGAGCTGGCGCAAGGTTTCTATTATCTCTTATTGATTCCCTTGGCCGCGTGGGCGCTGGCCGCCGGACGTTTGTCACGGCTTGCTCCCTGTAGGACGGACTTCCAGTCCGTCGCCGGCATTCATGTAGCCCCGACACTCCGTGACGGGGACAAGATGGCCGCCGCCAACCAAACCTCCGCCACGGAGTGTCGGAGCTACCGTAGGACAGACCAGAAGTCCGTCCTGCTGCGCCCGGAGGCCGGACCCGGCCGGATGATCAGCATGCTGTTGGCCTGCCATGCCGTCCTGTTGGTCTTGCTGTTCCTGACGGCGGCTTACGTCAGCCACCGGCACGTGATGCCGATGGTGGCGCTGTTGCTGCCGGCAACCGCCGCGGGCACGATTTGGCTCGCCGAGCAGGCGGCGGCGCGGGTCGCGCGACTGCAATCTCCCCAGCGCGCGCTGGCGGCGATCGTGGCGGCGATCCTGATCGGCTTGCTTCCCAAGGCGGTCAAGCCGTTGCACGGCGTCTATTCGCCGATCGTCGAAGCCGCCCGCTGGGTGAAAAACCACGGAACCTCGGGCGACGCCGTTCTGGCCACCTCGGGCTATGTGCGGTTCTATTCCGGAATGTGCGGCTTGTTGGTCGGTCCCGAGGCCCCGAATTTGCCGATCGGCTTGGCTCTGGCGCCCGGCGCCCGCCCTTGGCCCTTTATCGTCCTGGAAGTCGACGAGCGGACGTTCGACCGCCAGCAGCTTTGCGGACCGGCGGGCGAGTACGAGCAGGTTTTGGAAATCGCCGCGCATCCTCGCAAGAGTTGGGCGAAGGTGCTTGTGTTTTCGCATCGGGCCGCTGACGACGCGCGTGTGGCTGCACGCAACGAATCGGGTTCCGGTCGCTCGAATTGAACGCGCCGGGTGCGGCCCGCGGCGTCTCTTTCTCGGATTTCATGTCGCATGTCGCAACCGCGTCGCACGGCGATTGTCACCGGCTCGGCCAGCGGGTTGGGTCGCGCCTTGGCCGTCCGACTGGCCCACGACGGCTGGAGCATGGCGCTGGCCGACGTGGACGAGGAGCGCAACCGCAAAACGCTTGAGTTGGTCGAGCAGGCCGGCGGCAGCGGCCATTGCGAACGGCTCGACGTGGCCCGGCCCGACGAATGGCTGGCCCTGCGCGATCGATTGATGGCCCAATGGCCCCGCCTCGACTTGCTCGTGAACAACGCGGGAGTGGCCGGCTCGGGTGAGATCGGAGAGTTTCCGATCGAGGAATGGAGGCGGCTGATTGAGATCAACCTGATGGGCGCCGTCCACGGGTGCCACACCTTCATCGAGTGGTTGAAAAGCCACCCGCAGCGAGCGCACGTCATCAACACCGCGTCGCTGGCCGCTTACACCGCGGGCCCGACGATGGCGGCCTACAACGTGGCCAAGGCCGGCGTGCTGGCGTTGTCTGAGACGTTGTACGTCGAAGCGCGGCGGCACGGCGTGGGCGTGACCGTGCTTTGCCCCGGCTTTTTTCGTACGAATTTACTGGACCGCGGCCACTACGCGAGCGAGGAGCAGCGGCAGTTCGCATTGAAGACCATGGAAAACGCCGCGCTCACGGCCGACGACGTCGCCGATCTTGCGATCCGCGCCATGCGCCGCGGGCGGCTGCACGTCGTCGTGGGCCGCCGCGCGCGCGGTTTCTGGCGCGCCAAGCGCTGGTTCCCCCGCCTGTATCTGAATCTGCTCGCCAGCAGATACGCGAAGGGGCTGCCCGAGTCGCTGTGAGATGGGCCCTTTTCGCGGCGGGCTGCCGCGTTCTATCATGGGCTCATTCGTTTTCGCACGCGCGCCCGTATTTGGCAGTCGCCGCCATGTTAAGTCTGAAATCAAGCACCTCGCCGCGTTGGCTCGCCCAGGTCGAACGCCATCTGGACGAGTTGCTCGTGGACCACGCCCACTGCGAGAAGAAGGCCGCGGGCACGGCCATGAATTTGATCTTCGCCTACGTGGATCGCGTCGAACTGGTCAAGCCGCTTTCAGAGATCGTGACCGAAGAGTTGGAGCACTTTCGGCTCGTCATCGACTTGCTCGAAGCGCGCGGCGTCGCATTCCGCCGGCTCAAGCCGAGCAGCTACGGCGCGCGGCTGGGCGAGTTGGTCCGCAAGCAGGAACCCGGCAAGGCGGTCGATCGCTTGCTGGTGGCGGCGTTGATCGAGGCCCGTTCGTGCGAAAGGTTCGCGCTGCTGAAAGACCGCCTGAGAGACCGCGAGTTGGCCGACTTTTATCAAGGCCTGTTCGAGTCGGAAGCGCGGCACCACGCCAGCTACGTACAATTGGCCCGGCTGTTCGCCGATGAGGACCAGATCCGCGAGCGGTTGGAGGAACTGGCCGCCGCCGAGGCCGAGATCATCGACCAAGGCGATGCGCTGCCGCGGATGCACGGCTAAAGCTGCGTCATTCGCTGCAGAAACGAGCAGCCTACGAGAAAGGTGCGCGGCGATTTGCAGACGACCTGGCAGCGTTCGACGCGCACGCGCGCGTAAATCATTTGCGGCAAAGTGTCCAAGATCACGATCGCCTCTTCGAATTCGGGCGGCTTGCGCCAATGAAAAGAAATGCCGGAGATCGAAATGTCGTGAAACGGCACCCTCCGCATCAGATTGCGGGCCGGGGCGCCGTCGATGATCGGGATCACCTTCTGACTCGCGGTAAACGGCCAGCGCTCCCCGCGGCGCTCGGCGCGATCGGCGAAGGCGGCGTTCTGGACGAGTTCCAGAACTTCTTCGGATACAGGGGCGTCTGCAACCGCGGTCGGTAATTCTTCAGAGATCATGTCGCTTCTCGTCGGGTCGAGGGCTGTGGCCAACTCGCGGCGTTCATCGCCGCGCTCCGGCGCCCCTTTCGATCAATCGCCGCGACCGGCGCCGGCGGCCGCCAAGGGCGCGGCGCCGCTGCCGTCGTGGACGCAAACCTGGTTTCTGCCCGACTCTTTCGCGGCATAGAGCGCCTGGTCGGCCCTCAACAGCAGATCGGCGAAGCTCTCGCCGGGCTGGGCCACCGCGATGCCAAAGCTGGCGGCGACGTTCAATTGCTGGCCGTCGATCCAGAGCTTCGTCGTATTGATCGCCTTGCGATAACGTTCCGCGGCCTGCCGCGATTGCGACAGGTCCATGTGCGGCAACAAGAGCGCGAATTCTTCCCCGCCGATCCGCGCCAGGTGGTCGGCCGAGCGGCGAATTTGCGAGGCGGCCTTTCCGACCGTCCGTAGCATGGCGTCTCCGGCCGCGTGCCCGTGCGTGTCGTTGAACGTCTTGAAATGGTCGATGTCGAAGATGGCCAAGGCATAGCCTGCCTCGTGGCGCTCGAAGTTCGACTGCATTTCGGCGGCCCGCTCCTCGAAAGAGCGGCGGTTGGGCAGTTGCGTCAGATAGTCGATTCGCGACTCGGCGCGGGCCCGGTCCAACTCGGCGTGCTGGGCGTTGAGCCGCTCTTGGGCGATAAACAAGTCCTGCCGCAACTGATTGTTCTTGGCGATGATTTCCGCCAATCGCAGATCGAGTTCGTTTTTCAGTTCGGCCGACATCTCGGCCTGGGCGCTCGATACCAGCGCGCCGGCGTCGGCGATGACTTTGCCCTGCAGCCCCAGGCGCCGGGCCACGTCGGAGAGAATCTCCTGGTAGCCGTTCACGACCTGGTCGAGTTTCTTGACGTCTTCCGCGGAGCGCCCGCCCGGCGCGTCGGCCGGCGCGCTTCGTTGCCAGATGACCAGCAGCAGCGCGACCGCGACGGCGGCGATGACCAACAGCAGTAAGAGCAGAGCGGCGGTCAGGTTCATGATCGGCAAGGTCCGTGGGCCGTCGAAGGTGCAACGTGTCGCGACGGCGCGTTTTCCCCGTTCAGAAATATTAGGCCGCATTTCTAAAAAATGGGGGGGAAGCGCGCGCGATTTCTCGGCGCCTTGGCGCGGCTCGCGCCGTGGCCCGCATGATCGTTAAAGCCGGCCGACCTGGCCCGGAACAAACGGCCCGCCAAGGACGATCTACACTTCGGAGGCGGCCGATCTCGGCGCGCCAACAAACGGCGCGGGAGCGTTGGCATGTACGCATTTGCGGCGGTGGCCGCCATCAACTTCGCGATCGGGGCGGTCGTCGCGCGGCTGGCGCAGGGCTGGTTTCAGCGGCGCCGCGCCGCCGTGGCGCCGCCCCGCCTTGTCCTCGCCGCCCCGCCTTCGGCGGTAAAACTCGAGCGGAAAGCCCACGCGATCGAAGAGGCGGAAGCCGCTTTGAAATGGTCGCCCGCGCAAAATCCGGAGCTGGCCCGCGCGGCCGCCGCCAGCATGTTCGTCGCCAACGAGCGCCTGCAAGCCGAATTGGACGCGGCGCGCGAAGAATTGCAGCGCGAGCGCAAGAAGGTCGAGTCGCTCTGCGCCGAAGCGCGGACCGACGTGCTGACCGGCTTGCCCAACCGCCGCAGCTTCGATGAAGAGTTGAATCGCCGCTTCGACCAATGGCGCCGGCACGACGTTCCGGTTTCGTTGCTGCTCATCGACATCGACCGCTTCAAGCAAGTCAACGACCAGCACGGACACCCGGCGGGCGACGCCGTGCTGAGGTGGATCGCCCGGCTCATTCGCGAAGCGTTTCGCGAGATGGACGTGCCGGCCCGTTATGGCGGAGAAGAATTCGCGACAATCCTGCCCGGCACTCCGCTAAACGACGCGGCCAACGTGGCGGAACGTCTGAGGGCCGCCATCGCCGCCCGCGTTTTTCAGGAGGGCGATCTAACGCTGCCGATCACGGTCAGCATCGGCGTCGCCACCTCGACGGTCGGCGACGACCCGGCGAAGCTCATCGAGCGCACGGACGAGGCCCTCTATACGGCCAAGCAGAGCGGACGCAACCGCGCATATCGCAGCGACCGCTACGGCTGCGCGGCGATCGACTTCGACCGTAGCGTCGTACGACACCAGTTTCGGGCGATCCAACATGTGGCCCCCTATGACGGCGGGGCCGACGTGCCGCCGCCCGAGCAATTCCTTCCGGTCCACTGCGGCGACATCTCGGAAAAGGGAATTTCCTTCCTTTGCGACCGGGCGCCGGAATGCAAAGCGTTCGTCGTGCGGCTGGGAACCCCGCCCCACGAAAGCCACATGGTGGCGACGATCGCGAACGTCACGTCCCTGGCGAGCGAAGGCCAGCCGCAGTTTCGCGTCGGTTGTTCGTTCGTGGCCCGCATCGGCGCCGTCAAGGCGAATTCGCCAGGCAACGAGCCGGTCGCGGCGTGCTGACCGCTAGTAGTGGGGTCGCCTAGTGTTGCATGGCCAGAACCGCCACCTGTGGACTACGGTTGAGTTGGCACTTCTTGAACGGGCTTCGCGGCGGCGTCATAGCTTGTTGTCTCTCCGCCCATCCATGCCACGGCAATGATGCACAACACGGTCCAAATCGCGGCGCCGACAACGAGGGCGATGAGCAACGCCTTGACCCAGGTAGGCAGCCGACGGTTGCCGGATGGCGGCGGATTTAGTTCCATGCGAGGGAGACGCTAATTGCCGCGTGTAGGTTCACTGCGGTCTGTTTCTATGATCTGCTTGAACATGCGAACGTAGTCGCCTTCCCGCACGGGAAACGGCGTAAATGACCACCGCTCGTAAAGACGAATTGCCCTATCGTTTTTTCTGTGGACCTTGAGCACTAAGAATTGGTGGCCTTGCTGAATCGCGTGATAGGTGAGATGCCTGATTATTTGCCCTGAAAACCTATCCTTTGGTAGCGATTCTTTAGGCTCACCTTGAAATGCCAAGGCGAGCCCTAAACACGGAATTATGCTGACCTTTTTCCGCTCACCATCAGGATAAGGCCAAGACCAGTTTGTCTCGCCTAGGGAGCCGTATCCAACAAACGAGATTCCGTCATAGTAGATCCAGACTTTGGTTCTCTTGGCCTTCATTGACCACAGAGCACCCGTCTTATCGTCAGAAGTCGCCTTGATCCAGTCGGCTATAGCTAATTCCCACGGCTCGCTGCCGCAGAAAAAATCGGCAACTTCTCCGCGTGCATTAGACGAAAACTCTTCCGCTTCAAGAATGCGGGGCATTTCCCATTATGGCCTACGGCGCCGCACTGGTAGAGGCGTGGCTTCGTCTTCGGTGAGCGGCACAAATTTAGAGGCCATTGCAAGTCGAAGCATGATAGCTTCAGCTTCGGTCATGACTCGCGGCTCCAATTCAGAATTGATGGCACGCAACGCTTCCAGCCTCTCAGCATCGCGCGAATCATCGACTTGCGCCATAAGAACGTAACCATGCACCGAGGACGTCGTATAGATAGCCTTCGGATCGCTAAGGGACGCGATGCCCATTGCATTGCGAATAATACGCAAAGGCGAATTCTGAGGTAGACCGCCGCTCTTGAATACGCTAACCACCATTGGTCGCCTCCTCGCCCTGCTTAGCCAGCGTTTCAAGCGATGGTATATGCGAGACGTTTATCGGCAGTTGCTTGACATCTTCTCCGTCGAGCATCAGACACAGATTATATAGACCTATATTCATGAAGTTAATGTTCAGGTTTACGATCAGGTTCGATCCACCAGGATACCTGCCTCTTGGTTCGACCGCTGTATTTAACGCTTGATCCTCCAGCATCAACTTGCGCGATCCGTTCGGACCTATTACCTCGATTCGGTAAAAATGCGACCGGGCCGCATCTTCTTCAGCTATCAGGAACTTAGCCACCAGGCACATTGGGTGAGCCTGAAACGGAACGACGGAGCTTTCTACGCCGTCGATGCCGGCACCGAAAATTGCCATCCTTCCATCAGTGACGTAGTCGGCGTATTGCGCCAAAAAGGCGAAGTCTAGTTGCATGATCTCATTATCGGCTGAATCACTGAGCCCGAGCAATTCTAGCAGGGAGAGAATCGCCACGCCAAAGCAATTCCGTGAGAACCATAAGCCAATAAGCCTAAAAGACTTGCATCGCGTGGAGTTTGCCGGAGATTTCGCCGGTGTCTAGCTGGGAGAGAATCGCGAACCATCGACTGCCCCTCGCGCCTCTTCTCTCTGATCGCCCCCAACCGACGCCGCAACCCCTTCTCTCTGATCGCCCCCAACCGACGCCGCAACCCCTCGCGGGCTTCGCAAATCGCGAGCGGAGAATTAGGCCGATTGTCCGCAACCAACACGGGGCAGAACCGCTCGCCCGCGTGAAGGCTTGTACCGGCGGAGGCGAAGACGCGATAGGTTTCACCCGACTTCAGGGCAATCGGCGAGGTGCAACGCTGAGTGGCGACACCTCCTGACCGCTCTGCCGTTTGCTTCTCGCTGCGCGCGTCGTTACCGTAACGGGAATCCGACGTCTTTCTCGTTCATCGCATCCCTGAAACACAACAGGACCGGCAACCCAATGGCGCGTATTGTTATGCTCCGCAGATCGAGTCTGCTCGCGGCGTGCGCCGCGATCGTGTTCTTGGCCGCTTCCCCGTGCGCACTGGGCGCCGACGAGCCTCGCGAAGTCGCGTGGGAACCCGATATGGAATATGCAAATCCCGGCGGCGAACGCTTGCAGCTCAATCTTGCTCGGCCGAAGACGGGCGATGGGCCGTTTCCAGCGGTGCTTTGCATCCACGGCGGCGGCTTCCGCGCCGGCAAACGTGATAGCTACGATGGGTTGTGCAAGAAACTGGCCGCGCGCGGCTACGTCGCCGCGACGGTCACCTACCGCTTGGCGCCGAAGCACCCATTTCCCGCCGCAGTGTACGATACGAAAGCAGCCGTGCGCTGGCTGCGAGCCAATGCTGCCAAATACGACATCGATCCCCGCCGCATCGGCGTGATGGGCGGCTCGGCCGGCGGACACTTGGCGCAGTTTTTGGCGGTAACGGCCGGCGTGCGGCAATTCGAAGGCGATCTCGGCAATGCCGATCAATCGAGTGCTGTGCAGTGCGTGGTGAACGTCTACGGTCCCTCAGATTTTACCAAGTCTTACGGCAAAAGCGTCGACGCCGCCGAAGTGCTGCCGCTGTTCTTAGGCGGCGACCTGGAACAGGCCCGGCGCCAGCACATTTTGGCTAGTCCCTTGTACTGGGTGACTCCGCAAGCGGCGCCGACTTTGTGCATCCACGGCACGGACGATAAATATGTCGCCCACGAGCAGGCCGAGTGGATCGTCGAGCGTCTCAAGGCGGCCGATGTCGAGGCCGAGCTGCTCACGCTCGCCGGCGCCGGCCACGGCTTCAAAGGCGCCGACCAGGAAATGGCCGAGCAGGCGATGTTGAAGTTCTTCGAGCGGCACTTGCAGCCGTAGCCTCGTTGCGGAGCAAGACAATGCAGCCGAACGCCGAAACCGCCGCCCAACCCAATCCCATCGAAACCGAAGCCCAACTCGAAACCTGGCTCAGCGAGCCGACGCCCGAGGTGATCGAAACGCTTGCTCGGCTGCCCGGCGATATCGTGCTGCTCGGCGTGGCGGGCAAGATGGGGCCGACCCTGGCGCGGATGGCCAAGCGCGCGTCCGACGCCGCCGGAGTTCGCCGCCGCGTGATCGGCGTCGCAAGGTTTTCCGACTGCGGCCAAGCGGAGCTCGAAGCGCATGGGGTCGAGACCGTCCGCTGCGATCTGTTGAACGAGGACGACGTGGCGCGGCTGCCCGACGCCGCCAACGTGATCTTCATGACCGGACGAAAATTCGGCTCGACGGGCGACGAGCCGCTGACGTGGGCCATGAACGCCTATTTGCCGGCGGTGGCCTGCCGCAAGTATCGCCGCAGCCGGATCGTGGCCTTTTCCACCGGCAACGTCTACGGCCTGACGCCGCCCGCGCGCGGCGGTTCGCGCGAGAGCGACGCGCTGCAGCCGGCGGGCGAATACGCCATGAGCAGCGTGGGCCGCGAACGGATGTTCGCTTACTTCAGCCGCTCGCTGAACATCCCGCTGGCAATCGTGCGTCTGAATTACGCCTGCGAGCTGCGCTACGGCGTGCTGGTCGACCTGGCTCAGCGGGTGGCGCGCGGCGAGCCGATCGAGCTCTCGATGGGCCACTTCAACGTCATCTGGCAGGGCGACGCCAACGCGATGGCGCTCCGCGCGCTGGACCGCGTCTCGACGCCGCCCTGGATCGTGAACGTGACCGGTCCCGAAACGCTTTCCGTGCGCGAGGTTTGCCGGCGGTTCGGCGAATTGCTGCAACGGCCAGCTCGCCTGGTCGGCGAAGAATCGGCCGCG
>Ga0134126_10010218_pt1 | contig 11835 bp, 8 predicted proteins | sample KB31752_FD_96881 | JGI IMG/M metagenome (GOLD analysis project Ga0134126, IMG submission 96881) | Terrestrial soil microbial communities with excess Nitrogen fertilizer from Kellogg Biological Station, Michigan, USA - KB3-175-2 | ecosystem: Environmental > Terrestrial > Soil > Unclassified ...
CGGTGGAGCCCGTGAAGGAAACCAGAGCAACCCGGTGGTCGTCGACGAAACGCGTCGCGAGCTGCGTGCCCGAGTCGATGAAGAGTTGGAAGATCGGCGGCAGGCCAGAGGCTTCCATTACCCTGTTACAGATGTGTTGGACAGCGAGCGCGGTGAGTGGGGTTTTGGGTGACGGCTTCCACACGGAGATATTGCCGCAAATGGCCGCGAGACAGGCGTTCCACGACCAGACCGCCACCGGAAAGTTGAACGCCGAAATGATTCCTACGACGCCGAGCGGATGCCACTGCTCATACATGCGGTGCTGCGGCCTCTCAGAGTGCATGGTGCTGCCGTAAAGCATCCGCGACTGGCCGACGGCGAAGTCGGCGATGTCGATCATTTCCTGAACTTCGCCCAGGCCTTCGGCAAGAATTTTTCCGTTCTCGAGCGATACCAGAGTGCCGAGGTCCGTCTTGTTCCGGCGCAACTCTTCGCCGAGCAACCGAACTGCCTCGCCGCGCTTTGGTGCGGGTACCACTCGCCAGGCTGCGGCTGCGTCAGCGGCACTGCTGATTACGTTCTCGTAGTCTTCCTCGTTCGCAGGGCGAACCTGCGCGATAACGAGGCCGTTGGCGGGGTTGCGTACATTGATGAGCGTCCCGTCCCGCGTTGTTGACCATCCTTTGGATCCGGACCAGGCGCCCTGATTGACGGGACCCAATCCCAGTCGTGACAACAGGGAGTTGATATCGAGCGCGCTCATGATGCTGCTACCTTCTGCCGACGTTGGTGGCCAGCCTTGCCCGCGACCACAACCTGCCCTGAAACGTCCTTAGTGCCTCCCGGTGCGTAGTGGCGACCGAAGCGGTTGGCGAGGATGTCAGTCAGGCGGAACTGCTCCTGGGCCACGAAACCGTTGTACTTGCCAGGGTTCTCCAACACCAGATCGACCACAGCGGTAATGCCTGAGGCAGTCGTTACCTGGATCGCGGACCACAGGCGGCCCGCAATGACCTGCGGGTACACCTTGTTGACGTAGTTTTCTTCGCGCAGCTGGCCGTCCTGGGTGCCAGTGACGGCGGCGTAGACGATCACGACATCCTGAAGGGTTTGCGGAACGGCATTCTCGAGAATGCGCTTCAAGGTGCTGCGGTCGTGGTTGAGCTTCAAGTCGTTCATGAGCAGCCGCATCTGGTCGCAGTGACCGGGATAGCGGATGGTCTTGTAGTTCATCTGCTCGCAGGTGGCTCCATGCGTCTCGGCCAGCGAGCCGAGGCCGCCGGAGGTGTTGAACGCCTCATACAGGGTGCCGTCGATTTCGATCTCTTCGAGACCTTCGAGCGGCGCGACCTCAATCATGCGGTGGTCCACAATGGCCTGGCATGGATTGCCGTACTCGTTGATGAGGCCTTCGGTTGACCAGGTGAGGGAGTATTTCAATACGTTGTTGGGATGCTGTGGCAGGGCGCCGACACGCAGCTTCACTGCCCGCACCTCATCAAAGTGGGTGATCAGCTCGGCCGCCGCAATGCTGATGAATCCAGGTGCAAGGCCGCATTGGGGCACGAAGGCTTGTTTGCCACCGGTAGCGATCGTGCGTACGGCCCGGGTGACCTCTACGTCTTCGGTCAGGTCGAAGTAGTGCGAGCCGCTCTTCCGTGCCGCTTCCGCGACTGCGACGTTGCAGTAATAGGGAAGGCTGGAGATGACGGCATCAACCGGGTGCTCGGCAAGATGCTTCTGGAGGACGTTTCCATCGGAGGCATCCAGAGCAAATGAGCTCAGGTGGCCGGTTGCGTGCGCGCGCACCACACCGTCTGCGGCCGCTCCATCGACGTCGCCGAGATAAACCTTGTAAGCTCCTGATTCAGCAAGAAGTCCTGAGATCAGCGCGCCGATCTTACCGGCGCCGAGAATGAGTACACGATGCATAAACGGAAGTCTCCGTGCCCGCGGGCGGCAGACCTTTATTGGGGTGCTCGTTCAACTAACCTGGAGCCGCAAAAGGTCGGCATTATTCCTCCCGCCAGGCTGTCGGCGCCAGCGCGCGCCGGATCCGGAAGCCGCCAAAAATTGATAAGATCCGCCCCCTATGCGAACCCCCGAGACGTCCTCCTGGCACAGCGCCACCTGGCAGAGCAAGGTTGCTCAACAGCAGCCGACCTACGCTGATCCCAAAGCTCTGGAAAACACCGTAGCGAAGCTTTCGCGACTGCCACCCGTCGTGGTGTCTTGGGAAATCGAGTCTCTGCGGGAGCGGCTAGCCACCGCCCAGCGCGGGCAGGCCTTCCTGCTGCAGGGCGGTGATTGCGCCGAAACGTTCGCTGATTGCGAATCGGACACGATCGCCAAAAAGCTGAAGATTCTTCTTCAGATGAGTCTCGTGCTGCTGCACGGACTGAAGAAGCCGATCATCCGAGTAGGGCGCATGGCGGGGCAATATGCCAAGCCGCGCTCGGTGGACACCGAGACTCGAAACGGTGTGACTCTGCCGAGTTATCGCGGCGATCTGGTTAACCGCCCTGAATTCATGGCTGAGGCGCGCGCCGCCGATCCGGACCTGCTCTTGCGCGGTTATGAACGCGCCGCACTTACGCTCAACTTTGTGCGTGCGCTTGTCGATGGGGGTTTCGCTGACCTCCACCATCCTGAATATTGGGACCTGGGATTCGTAAAGCACTCGCCGCTGAAGGACGCCTATCAGCGCATCGTCAACTCGATTGGCGACGCACTCGACTTTTTCGAGGGCATGAGTGGTCGGGCGGTGTCGGAAGCGACGCTCGTGGATTTTTTCTCGAGCCACGAGGGTTTGCATCTGCTGTATGAGCAGGCGCAGACGCGTTTCATCCCACGGCAGAATCGCTGGTACAACCTGTCGACGCACATGCCATGGATCGGTATGCGTACGGCGCAACTTGACGGCGCGCACGTTGAGTTCTTCCGCGGCATTGCTAATCCCATCGGCGTGAAGATCGGCACGGCAATGGATTCCGCGTGGCTTCAGGGTTTGGTGGCGACACTGAACCCGCAGAACCAGCCGGGGCGTCTGACCCTGATTCACCGTTTCGGCGCCAAGGACATCGAGTCGTCCCTGCCTCGCGTCATCGAGGCCGTCCGTCAGACGGGGCAGACGGTGCTCTGGATCTGCGACCCCATGCATGGCAATACCGAGACCGCGGCCGGTGGCCTGAAGACGCGGCGTTTCGAGAATATTCTTAAGGAATTGGATCTAGCCTTCAGAATTCATTCGGAAATGGGGTCGTATCTGGGTGGGGTTCACATCGAGCTCACCGGTGACGACGTTACCGAATGCACCGGTGGCGCTCGTGGTCTGACGGACGCTGATCTGCAGCGGGCTTATAGGTCCTCGGTTGACCCACGTCTGAATCACGAGCAGGCGCTCGAGCTTGCCATGCTCATCGCGGAGCGGAGTCAGAGTCGCCGGGCGGACAAGCGGGCGGCGGCGGCAGCTTCTCCCTCGACGTAAAGTTGAGGTCCCGCGCGTCTCGCGGGTGCGCCTCCAGCGCGATTGGGCTTACGAGCGGCCGGCTCGACGACGAGCTCCCACCCGCCCGTGCGCGGGAACCTGAGTTTCTTCTTGTGCTTAGCGTTCCGCGCCTCAATATTGGGCCTCGGCTGCTGCTAGCGACGCGCGCTCTGTGCGGCGAGCCACGTATCCGCCTATGAGGACTCGACCTCAAGGGCGCACTCCGGGAAAATCGCGCGCCTGAAAGGCACGCCGAGGCAGCACGAAGCCGCATGCAATACGAGCACATCAAGGTCCCGTCTGAGGGACGCAAGATCACCGTCAACCCCAATACGACGCTCAACGTCCCTGACAATCCGATCATCGCCTTCATTGAAGGCGACGGCATCGGTATCGACGTCACCCCTGCGATGCTTCGCGTGGTGGACGCCGCGGTTGAGAAGGCTTACGGCAAGCGCCGGCGTATCGCTTGGATGGAGGTCTACTCGGGCGAAAAGGCCAACAAGATTTACGGCCAATGGTTTCCCGACGAGACTCTGCACGCCCTGCGCGAATACGTCATATCGATCAAAGGCCCGCTCGGAACGCCTATCGGTGGTGGTATCCGCTCGCTCAACGTGGCGATGCGTCAGAGCCTCGACCTGTACGCATGCGTGCGTCCGATCCGTTACTTCCCGGGTGTCTCCAGCCCGATGCAGGACGCGAGCCTGACAGACATGGTGATTTTCCGTGAGAACACGGAAGACATTTATGCGGGCATCGAATGGCCTGCCGGCTCGGCGGAAGTTCACAAGCTCATTGCTTTCCTGCAGAACGAGCTCAAGGCAACCGGTATCCGCTTTCCGGCGAGCTCCGGCATTGGCATCAAGCCGGTGTCCAAAGAGGGCAGCCAGCGTTTGATCCGCAAGGCGATCCAATACGCCATTGAAACGGATCGCACCTCCGTGACGTTGGTCCACAAGGGCAACATCATGAAGTTCACCGAAGGCGCCTTCCGTAACTGGGGTTACCAGCTTGCGAAGGAAGAGTTCGGTGCCAGGGAGCTCGATGGGGGGCCGTGGCTGTCTTTCCCGAATCCTCTGACCGGGAAGGACATCGTCGTGAAGGATGTCATTGCCGACAACTTCCTCCAACAGGTTCTGTTGCGCCCTGAAGAGTACGACGTCATTGCCACCTTGAATCTCAATGGCGATTACGTGTCGGACGCGCTCGCTGCACAAGTTGGCGGCATCGGCATCGCCCCCGGCGGCAACATCGGGGATGGCCTCGCTGTGTTTGAAGCTACCCACGGTACCGCGCCCGGATTCGCTGGCAAGGATCGTGTGAACCCGGGCTCGCTCATCCTCTCCGCGGAGATGATGCTGCGTTATCTGAAGTGGACCGAAGCCGCGGACCTCATCATCAAGGGTGTGACCAACACCATTGCCAACAAAGAGCTCACCTACGACCTCGCGCGTCTGCGTGAAGCGATCAAGGCGCCGAAGCGCGAGTTGGCGGGCCGCAGGAATGTCGAAGAGGATCTGCAGCGGCTCATCCCTGGGGCTACGTTGATGAGTTGCTCGGGGTTTGCCACGGCGATCATTCGGCACATGGATGACTGAGCGGCGGCGGGGCGGAGGCTACAGGGCTCCGTACCCTCGCCCGTACGGAGTCCGTTTCCGCGTGGCCGATCGACAGCCCCCTTTTAGATCCATTTGAACCCGTGTGCCATAACGCCCAGCAACATGCCGGCGATTGTGAGTAGAAGCCCGAACGTCCAAACCTTTGAAGATGCGATCGAAGCTTTGATCTCGCTGCGGAGCAAGTCAGTCTTCTGCGACAGGTCAACTCTTATAGTGGCCACTTCTGTGCGCAGACCGGCGATCTCTCCGCTGAACTGAGTTTTGACGCCAGCGATTTCTTCGCTGAACTGAGCTTTGACGCCTGCGATTTCTTCGCTGAGCTGAGCTTTGACGCCTGCGATTTCTTCGCTGAACTGAGCTTTGACGCCAGCGATTTCTCCGCTGAACTGAGCTTTGACGCCAGCGATTTCTTCGCTGAACTGAGCTTTGGCGCCTGCGATTTCTCCGCTGAACTGAGCTTTGACGCCTGCGATTTCAGCGTTGAAGTCAGCTCGAAGGGTCGCTACTTCCGCGCGCAGTCCGGAGATGTCCGAATTAATATCCTTGCGCAACGAGCTCACTTCAGCGCGAACCCCGGTGACTTCCGCAGCGATCTCTTTGCGCATGGAAGAGACTTCGGCGCGCAGGCCAGAGACTTCTCCCGTCAGATGCGTCCGTAGCGCGGTAGTCTCGGTGCGTAGTCCGGTGATTTCCGCTGTGAGCAGCGCGCGGGTAGCACTGGTCTCTGCAGCCAACTCCTTGTGCTGTGTGACGGTCTCAGTGCGTAAACCGGTGATGTCGCTGGTCAGTTGGTTTCGGACAGCAGCGATCTCTGCCCTCAGGTCCTTTTGTAGTGTGGTTGTTTCCGTTCGCAGACCAGTAATTTCTGTGGCCAACTGCGTGCGGACGCCGACGAGCTCAGTACCAAGTCGCTGACCGAAACTGTTACTGGCCTCGGTCAATGCGCCGCGCAGGGCCGTGATTTCGCTGCCCAAGGCGTGTGTCAGGCCATCGACACGCTTGATGTTATCGTTATTGACGGAATCGATCTTGTCGCGGATGCCGTCCAGCCGGCGATTCAGATCGTCAAGCTTGCCACTCGCAAGGCGCTGCGCGTCCTTGACGTCGCCGACTTCGCTTTGGACGTGATCCAACGCGAGCTCCAGTGCCTTGAGAGACCCCGCGTCGTCACTTCCCCCGAGTATCAAGCCGGTGGCACTCCTGGATAAGACGCGGAGAGCAGTTGTGTTCATCAGGCACCGTAGCCTCGCTTTCCCGCGGTGATTTGAGACTTCGACAGACGCAGATTGTAGATTATAGTCATCATCAAGGCCAGCGCCTGATCAACTCGTAGTGTTTCCCATGGTCCGCTGTCGGCCAAGAGCGCGATCCCACGACCGATGATCACAGGTCGGTGTCGCGCACGCCGATGTCGATGGCTGAGCCGACGACCCGAGTTCCAGGCCGACCAGTCCGGTCAGGCCTAGGTACTTGGTGTGGGTGGAGATACGTACGTCGGTCAGGTGAAGTAAACTTCGCGTGGTTTCGCGATCGCCCCGAAAATCGAAGGTGCGCGAGCGGTGGATCAACCGCCGACATGCACTTATCGCCTTCCGTGCCGAGTCCATATTTTATGTCTAACCCTTTGATTTATCAGATGCCTGGCATCAGACACGTGGATGACTGACCGTCGCCCCAAGCGCGCGGGCGAGCCTGGAGTTCGGCCCCCAGCGGGAAAGCGCACTGACTCCTACGACCCGGGTTGCACACGTTGTCCGCGCCTGGCGGAATTTCTCGCCGAGACGCATGAGCGCTATGCGGACTATTGGGCGCGCCCGGTGCCGTCGTTCGGGCCGGTTGACGCGAAGTTGTTGTTCGTCGGCCTGGCACCTGGAATGCACGGCGCGAATCGAACTGGACGTCCTTTCACGGGTGACTACGCGGGCATCCTTTTATATGAGACGTTGTACGAGCTAGGTCTGGCCACCGCCTCTGAGTCGGTTTCGCTCGAGGATGGCCTGAAGCTGCAGGGTGCGCGCATCGTGAACGCCGTGAAGTGCGTCCCTCCGGAGAACAAGCCGCTGCCGGAGGAGATTCGCACCTGCAACGGCTACCTGCAGGTCGAGCTGCGCGAGCTAAGCCGGGTAAAAGTGATCCTGGCTCTGGGCCGTGTGGCCCACGATGCCGTGCTGATGGCCTCCGGCCTGAAGCGCAGTCAGTTTCAGTTCGGCCATGGGAACGAGCATTCGCTCAGTGAGCGCCAGTATCTGGTCGACTCTTACCACTGCAGCCGCTACAACACCTCCACCAAGGTGCTGACGGAACCCATGTTCAAGAAGGTCGTCAAGCGGGCGTGTCAGCTGGCAGGATTGTGAGCGTGTTTGATCACAAGGAATATACCGCGGCGCTGCCGAGGCGCCCCGGTGTATACCGCATGTTCGATGCGGAAGGTGAGCTGTTGTACGTGGGCAAGGCGAAGAGCCTGAAGGATCGCGTCACTACGTACTTCAATCCGAGCAACGTCGCTCCCAAAATCCAGGCGCTGGTGCAGCAGATCGCGAAGATCGAGGTCACGGTCACCAACTCCGAGGCCGAGGCGCTGCTGCTGGAATACAACCTGATCAAGGCGCACAAGCCGCGCTTCAATATCGTCCTGCGCGACGATAAGAGCTTCCCGTACATCCACCTCGAGGTGGGTCACGATTTTCCGCGGTTGGCCTTCTATCGTGGTTCGCGAAGCGAGCCCGGAAGATACTTTGGGCCGTTTCCGAACGCCGGTGCGGTACGTGACAGTCTCAACCAGATGCAGAAGCTGTTCCGCATCCGCAATTGCCGCGACACCTTCTTCGCCAACCGCAGCCGGCCGTGTCTGCAGCATCAGATCGGCCGTTGCTCGGCTCCTTGTGTCGGGCTCATCACGCGCGAGGACTACGCGCAGGACATCGAAGCGGCAGTCAAGGTGCTTGAGGGCCGTAGCGACGAGGTTAACGTTGACCTGCAGGCACGCATGGAGGCGGCGGCCAACCGGCTCGAGTTCGAGCGTGCCGCTTTGATTCGCGATCAGCTGGCTACTTTGAAGCGTATCCAGGGCCAGCAAGTGGTGACGGCCGGCGGCGAGCGCGACGTCGATGTGTTTGCCATTATCGGCGAGCCCGGAGAGTATGCGGTCAGCGTGATGTTGGTACGCGGCGGCCGTAACCTCGGAACGACCAGTTATTTTCCACGCGCTGCGCTTGCCGAGCCCGAGGAAGCCTTGACGTCGTTCGTCATGCAGTACTACGCATCGCAGGATCCGCCGTCTGAAGTGTTCGTGAGTCGCAAGCTCGACGATGCTGAATCGCTCGGCCAGGCCCTTGCGATCCGGGCGGGCCATCCGGTTGACGTCCGGTGTCCCGTAAGAGGGCTTGGCGTTCGCTGGGTGGAAATGACTCAGGAAAATGCGACGCAGGGCCTGCGCATGCGGTTGGCGCAAAAGCAGGGCATGGATGAGATGCTGCAGGCGCTCGCGACTGAGTTGGATCTGCCAGAGCCTCCGGCGCGCATCGAGTGTTTTGACATCAGTCACACGGGGGGCGAGGGCACCGTGGCGTCGTGCGTCGTGTTTGGACCGGAGGGGCCGCTCAAGAAGGAGTATCGCCGTTTCAACATCACTGGAATTACTCCTGGCGATGATTATGGGGCGCTGCGGCAGGCGCTTGATCGACGTTACACACGTATTCGTGCTGGCGAAGTCCCGCCGCCGGATCTGCTCCTGATTGACGGTGGTCTGGGCCAGATCGGCCAGGTGCACGAGGCGCTCGCCGAGCTTGGGTTCTCGGATATCACTTTGGTCGGTGTGGCGAAGGGTCCGGATCGCAAGCCCGGCCAGGAGCGCCTGTTCGTCTTTGGCTCAGCTGCACCGCGCATACCCGAGGCGCATTCACCTGCCTCGCGTCTGGTCCAGCGTATTCGCGACGAGGCTCACCGCTTTGCCATCACGGGCCACCGGCGCAAGAGAGCGCGGCGCTACAATGAATCCGTGCTCGAGGTCATCCCGGGCCTGGGCCCCGCGAAGCGCCGGGAACTCCTGAAGCACTTCGGCGGCCTCCAGGGCGTGATGCGCGCCGGAGTCGCTGACTTCGAGCAAGTTCCCGGAATCGGGGCATCTTTGGCACGAAGCCTTTATGATCACCTGCACCCAGGCTCGTAAGGGCTTGTTTTTGAATCGCCTCTAAGACGCTCCGCTGACACCTCTTCCGATGCTTTGGAATGTTCCGAACACGCTGACGTGGATTCGCATTGCCGCGATCCCGCTCATTGTTCTGCTGTTCTTCATGCCTTATACGTGGGCGGATCCTGCCGCGGGCTTGCTGTTTGCCGCCGCCGGGGTTACCGATTCCCTGGATGGCTACCTCGCGCGGCGGCTCGGGCAGACCTCACGCCTTGGAGCCTTCCTCGACCCCGTGGCCGATAAGCTGATCGTCGCCGTAGCTCTGGTGCTGCTGGTGAGCAAAGACGCCCGCCCGCTGATCGTCCTCACCGCAGTCGTCATCATCGGCCGCGAGATCACCATTTCCGCCTTGCGCGAATGGATGGCCGAGATCGGCCAGCGCCGCAAAGTCGCCGTCTCACAGCTCGGCAAGTACAAGACGATCCTGCAGATCGTCGGCCTGTCGATGATGCTCTACGGCCGCGATCTGCTGGGGTTACCGATTTACCAGCTGGGTGTCATTCTCACGGTCGTCGCCGCTGCGGCGACCATTGTGTCCATGGTGGCGTATCTACGCGCGGCGTGGCCTGAGCTCAAGCGGTGAGGGGGGCTGCAGGGTAGGGGCCCGCCGCCGACCCATCGTTCTCGCCTCCGGTCGCCCTGCGTGTGCCGACATTCGCCGCCCTCGGGCGCGCTCGTGTCCCCAGTTCGTGCATCGCGCCACACAACCCGTGCTTTTCCCGTAAGTGCTGCTAAGTCGCCGAAGCCACAGGCCTTTTTATTCCCCCGGACCCCCAGAATCGCCTTGACTTCGCGCCGCCTGGACCTACAATTCCCGCCCTGCTTACGCGAGATGCGGGAATAGCTCAGTTGGTAGAGCACGACCTTGCCAAGGTCGGGGTCGCGAGTTCGAGTCTCGTTTCCCGCTCCAATTTCAGCGCGTAAGCTCTGACCGCAAAGCCCCGCCCGCCGCGGGGCTTTTCGATTTCGCGATCCGCAATGGCGCGTCTACGTCATTCCTCGCGAGGCTAGGTGGCAGAGTGGTCATGCAGCGGCCTGCAAAGCCGCGAACAGCGGTTCGATTCCGCTCCTAGCCTCCAACCGCCACCTCTCCGATCCCGCGTTTTCTCGACGTTTATCACCCAACAGTCCGTTGCAGGTGCTCGGTCAATAGTCTGAATCGGCCTCGAAATGCCTCGTTCGACCCCAGCCGGGTGACAAAAACCACCTCGATTTCGGCCAACAGTCCGTTTCCCGGATCCGGATAGGACGCGACGCTACACGGTTGTGTCACCTTCACGGGAGATGCACATGCCATTCCTTGTTCGGTCGCGTAACGAAGGGAAAACCTTCGAGCTCCGCGTTAAGCATGGTCGCCTTTCCAAACCGGTCTACCGTACCTTCGACGTGCAGGAGGATGCTCAGCGCGCAGGCCAGCGTGCCATCGCGGCACTCGATCGCGGTGAGATACCCTCGTGGCTGGAACGCTCGGGCCGGCACGCGCTCGTCACGATCTCTCAGGCAGTCATGGCATACCGAAGGATTTGCGCGGTGTCTGCAAGTACTCAATGCGTGCTGGACACCGTGATGAAGGAAGTGGGTGCTCGATCGCTGCTCGATGCCAACTACGCGTGGGCAGAAGCTTGGATTGGCGCGATGAAGCGCGAGAAACAATTGGCTCCAGGCACGATTCGTAAGCATAAGGGTGCGCTGTCGAGGGTGTTCGATTGGGTGGTTCGCGCTGACCCAGCGTGCTTGGGTATCAATCCACTTGACCAACTCCCTTATGGCTACTCAGGGTACGATGAATTCACTTGTCGAGTTCTCGCGGAACAGGGTATCGACATTCCCGGCGACTGCGAGCGAGATCGCCGGATCGACCCGGAGGAAGAGGCGCACATCATCGCTGTACTACAGCGGCGGGCAGAAATTGCTCCGACCCTCGAACAGCGCGGCGAGGCAGAAGGGCTGAGCCTCATGTTTGAGCTCGCGCTGCAGACGGCAATGCGCATGCGTGAGATCTACACGCTCCAACAGGCCCAGATTCGGATCGCAGACAAGACGATATATCTGAACAAGTCGAAGAACGGTGACCGCCGCCAAGTGCCGCTCAACAGCAGAGCGCGAGCGGTACTGCAAACACCGAGGCCCGGGCTGGAAGCCACTAGACGCAATGGGGAGCTTATTCCGCTCTGGGACGGGCGGCGGGAACCTGATGCATTAGCGGCAACGACCGCCAAGTTGTCGCGACTGTTCGCCAATGTTTTCGCGGAAGCCGGTTCTGACGATCTGCATTTCCACGATATCCGCCACGAAGCGCTATGTCGCTGGGTTCTGGAGGTGCCTGAGTTGACATCGGAACAACTCGGTCGCGCGGCCGGCATGCGGGACGCCCGCACTCGCCAACGTTACTTGAGTCTACGCGGTTCGGAGCTCGCGGACATTTTGGGTTAAAGCCAAGCCGGCGGATGCGACGGTTTCTACACCGCTCGATCGTAAGCGTCCCACGGAGCACAGGCTGGCCCTGTAACCGCGGCGAGAGTAGTAGCGAGGTGCATGAAGCACCAGAGAAACGC